>JAAUYK010064986.1_pt1 | contig 34959 bp, 32 predicted proteins | sample 7278021 | NCBI WGS metagenome assembly JAAUYK01 (sample SAMN14350223, study PRJNA611818) | marine sediment metagenome | isolation source: surface marine sediment (1.8m) | place: French Polynesia: Moorea | collected 2018-08
GGCATTTGTGACGGCATTGCCATGAACCACGATGGCATGAAGTATTCACTTCCCAGCCGGGAATTGATTGCCGACACCGTAGAAACCATGGCGGTTGCCCATCCTTTTGATGGTTTAGTCCTGCTGGCATCCTGTGACAAAATTATACCGGGGATGCTGATTGCTGCCGCGCGATTGAACATTCCCGCGATTTTTTTATCCGGCGGGCCGATGCTGCCAGGCAAAGTACATGGTAAAGATACGGGGCTGGATAAAGTTTTTGAAGCTGTCGGTCGCTTTAAAAGCGGAAAAATTTCCGAAGAAGAACTGGATACATTTGAGTGCGCTGCCTGCCCTGGTGCCGGCTCCTGTTCGGGGATGTTCACTGCCAATACCATGAGCAATCTCTCAGAAGCGTTGGGCATGTCGCTGCCTTACAATGGCAGCGCACCGGCTGTTTTTTCCGAACGCATCTGGTTGGCCAAAGAAACTGGCTACAAAGTCGTTGAGTTGGTCCAAAAAGACTTGAAACCACGCGAGATCATGACAGCAGATGCGTTTCACAACGCCATTGCGGCTGATATGGCCTTGGGTGGATCCACCAACACGGCGCTGCACATTCCGGCACTGGCCTATTATGCCGGTCTGGACCTAACCCTTAAAGATCTGGATCCCTTCACCGCCATGGTCCCTCATTTGACCTCTATTGCGCCTGCCGGCCCCCATCATGTTGTTGATCTATTTTATGCTGGTGGTATCCCTGCCATATTGGCAGAATTACACAAAGCCAAGCTCATCAAAACAGACCCACCGACCGTCTATGGAAAACCCGTTGGAGAAATGCTGACCGACATCAAGGCCGGGGTCAAAGATTATGCGGTCATTCGTTCAATTGAAAAGCCGGTCCACCGCGGCGGGGGGCTGGCCATCTTAAGCGGCAATCTAGCGCCTGATGGCTCCATTGTAAAGCAGGCGGCGGTATCTGAGGAAATGCTGACCCACTCCGGTCCAGCCCATATTTTCAACTCTGAAGAAGACGTGTTTGAAGCCATCATGGATGCGAAGATTAAAAAAGGTGAAGTCATCGTGGTTCGATATGAAGGGCCAAAAGGAGGGCCCGGCATGCGCGAAATGCTGTCACCCACATCTGCGCTCGCCGGTATGGGGATGGATAAGCAAGTAGCACTGATTACCGACGGCCGCTTTTCAGGAGCCAGTCGCGGGGCCGCTATCGGGCATGTTTCTCCGGAAGCAGCTGCTGGCGGGCCGATTGCAGCACTGCGCGATGGCGATATCATCGAAATCGATATTCCACAAAAACGCCTGAATGTTCGATTATCAGAAGAAGAAATCCGCAATCGGATTGCCACCCTGCCCGCGTTTGAGCCCAAAGTCAAGGGCGGTTATCTGGCCCGCTACACACAGATGGTTTCCAGCGCTGATCGAGGAGCAGTTTTCCAGCGTTAGCGTTGGTAGCCTTTTTCTATCACCGCAGAGATCGCAGAGATAATTATCTTTAAGTTTTTCGTTGAGAGGCCGAAAAACTTAAAACCTCAGCTTTGCGGGCAGGGTTTCATTACTCCAAATGGATTTTTGGGGTTTGTGCCTTTTAAATTACATCAAAGAATACAATACTTTTTATTTGCTCAAGGCAGATTGTTTGGCCTGATTTTCCCTCTCAGGAAATCAGGCCAAAAAAAATTCTCTGCGGCCTTTGCGTCTCTGCGGTGAACAAAAAATAAAATCAACACCAAAACTATTTGCATGAGCAATGAAGACCTATACAACCAGCGGTTGGAGAGAATCCTAAAGGCCGTTGCGCTGGAGGAGCCGGATCGTACACCGGTTGTTTTAGAGTATTCCGGGTTTGCGGCCTATGCCACACAAACGCCGATGGCCGCATTTTTGAAATGCCCGCAAACCAATATTGATACAATGATTAAAGCGTTTGAGCTGGTGGGTGATGGGGATGCTATTAACTATGGCGCTTTTTGGCCTTATGGTCTGTGCTATGATTTTATGGCGAAGGTTCGCGTGCCGGGGGTGGATTTGCCCGAAAATGAAATGTGGCAGGTAACTGAAACCCAGCTGATGGACCGCGATGATTATGATCGCATTCTGGATCATGGATGGTTGGACTTTTTTGAGAAAATGATGCGGGAACGCATCCTCAATGATGTGCCACCGGAATACCTGCCGCCACAGCGGCAGTCGGTCAACGTTCGTGCAAAATGGCAATCCATTGGCATACCGGTGCTCAGCGGTGGCGACATCACCACGCCCATTGAACTGCTGTGCGGGGCACGCTCCCTGATGGAGTTTGCCATCGATCTGATTGACATACCGGAAAAAGTCGAAGCCGTTATGGATACCATTCTGCCGCACCTGGCCGACGCCGCTATTCGACGCGCAACAAAAAAGGAATATCCGTTGGTCTGGGTAGGCGGGTGGCGCGCGGCGCCCTGTCTGTTATCGCCGGCAATGTGGCAACGATTTGTATGGCCTTATTTTCGCAAACTGGTCACAGAGGTCGTTGATGCTGGTTTGATTGCACTGCTGCACCTGGATTCTGATTGGACGCGTGAGCTTGAAATTTTCAAAGAGCTTCCCCGCGGAAAATGTATTATGGCCCTCGATGGCGAAACCGATATTTTCAAAGCCAAAGAAATTTTAGGCGATCATATGTGTATCATGGGGGATGTACCGGCATCGAAACTGTTTTTAGATAATCCGGACGATGTTTACGCCTACTGCACTCGCTTGATCAAGCAGCTGGGTCCACAGGGCTATATTCTACAGTCCGGTTGTGATATTCCGGCCAACGCCAAACTGGAAAATGTGCAGGCCATGGTGGCCGCCGCCATCGGTTAGGCCGGTTTGCCCGTTGAGCCGGTTTAGCCTGTTAGTTCGTTGCCCGTTAAAAATAGGATGGCCTAATTAAAAATATAGGAAAAATTTAAATCAATTTCTATTTCCTTACAAAAGAACGACGTGTCCGAGGCTCATTTGCTGTAAGATTTGAAATTAAGCGACATTCCTTTTCTATCGGGCTCAACCGGCTCAACCGGCCAACGGGCTCAACCTAATGTGGAAGCCCCGCCATTGGAGAAAAGATACGGTTTGAAACAAGTTATCGGGGGGTTATCTTGATAGCGGCGGGTTGTATCCACCGATTAGTACTGCCCTCATAAAACCACTTATCCGGAAAACCGCGGCGGCGTGTGAACGTTGGATTTTCAGCCCAGTCCATTAATTGCTCATAGGCTTGTTGAACCCGCAAAAAGACGGCAGCATCACCTCCCTGATCGGGATGATGGGTTTTGGCCTGCTGGCGGTAGGCGCTTTTAATGATCCTTTGCAACTCTGGTGAATTCAGATCTGAGCGAGCCAATTTTAGAAACGTTAGTGATTTGGCCATTCGGGCCGGTTCCACAATTTCATATGGTTTAAGCGAATGGGGACCAGAATTTTGGTTTTTGGCTTTTTCCAAAACATGCTGTGTTGCGATATAGCGCTTGTTGGTGCGGCGTTTTTCAGCCCACCATGCCCTTCCCAGCAGGTTTGACAGGGTAGCGAAATCATCAACCGGTTTTAGACCGGGGCTGCGTGGGAAAAGAAAACTGAATATGCTCTTGGAGCCGTAAGGCAGCACATCCAGAAAAATGAGGGAGGTTGTAAAATAAAACGTCGCATACTTGGTACTGAGTGCTCTTAACAGACCAGTCCGCATATTCAAACTGTAGCGCAGCTTCTGGCGGCAATCGATTGTACAGTATTTGCGTCGACTCATATTCTCGTCTGTGCCGCAGGAAAGGCAGCGTTTATGCGTATGCGCATATGACAGAACGAGGTCTTTTCTTGTGTTTTTTTTCATGGCAGGTGCGATTAGATTGAAATTTAAAACTTAAATACATTCTAATATCTTTGCTGTCAAAGTACAACTGCGCCTGGGTCAGTTTTGCAAAATATTCGCATACCTTTGGCGAAATCATCATATTTTTACTTGCCGTTAGGAATTTAATTTTGTAAAAATAAGTATATTCATTTGAATGATCACACGGTACACCCGCAAAAGGCGGTCATCTATCAGATTTTAAATAAAGGTTTTAAAAAAATGAAGCAACAAATCTGTAATAAACGAATCCTATGGCTTTTGATGGTATTATTCTTAATTGTGGCCTGCGGCGGGCGCCAACTTGAAGTTCAATCGATTCCCAAATCGGAGCATCCACAGGAATTGATCAATAAACTGGACAGCGAGGTTGCCCTGGCACGCAACGAAAAAATAAATGTATTGGCACCAACATGGTTTACCAAGGCCGAATCTTCGCTCAACGAGGCCAAAAGACTTCTGGAGGAAGGTGCTGAGCTTTCAAAAATATTTGATAATATTGCCACTGGTCAGGCCCAACTCAATCGCGCCAAAGAAATAGCCAATGTTTCCAAAGCCACACTGACCGAAGTGATTGAAGCACGCGAGCTGGCACGCAAGGCTGGCGCAGCCGGACTTGGCAAGGATTACACAGCAGTTGAAGAAGAATTTTTAGAACTTACACATGCCATCGAAAAAGAAAATCTGGGCTATGCCCAGCGCAACCAGGCCGAAGTGGCTGAAAAATTCCGCCAGCTTGAAATAAGATCGATTAAAATCAGCACCATTGGCCAGGTGCGCAACTTGCTGCGCGTGGCTAAAAAACAGAACACTAATAAAATTGCACCGGTTTCTTTTAAGGCCGCCAAAGAGAAATTTAAAAAAGCCGATACGTTTATCACGCAAAACCCTTACCAAAAGGAACAAATGAGCTTGCTGGCCAATGAAGCTCTTTTTCTGGCCCGCCGCCATATGGAAATTGCCAAAGAAACCATCAAGCTGCAGCAGATGACAACGGAGCAAATTGCCCTCAACATGGAAGAGATGATTTACCAGATGTCCAGTCAGCTGAAGGCGCCCGATATGCGGGACCAACCTTTCGAGCAACAGCTGGATAACATACTGGCAACTATCTCAGCTCAGCGAGCGGACCAGGAATTCACAACAAAAAAAATCAAAGAGCAGCAATTGGAAATCACCGACCTGCAGCAAAAGATAGCATCACTGGAAGGCCAGAGCCGCCAGCAACAGGAACGGTTGATGGCCGACAAACAGTTAAACCAGATTTACAGCGAGGTTAGAGGTTATTTTGAACCCCATGAAGCAGAAGTTTACAAAAGGGAAAACCAGCTGATTATCCGGCTGAAAACCATCAAGTTTCCGGTCGGCCAGTCGGTGATTATGCCGGAAAATTACGCATTACTTAGCAAAGTCCAGCGTGCCATCCGAGCTTTTGGAGAACCGGATGTCATTATCGGCGGCCATACGGATAGCACTGGACCTGAACCGATAAATGAACATCTATCCCAGCAACGGGCAGAAGCGGTGCGTCAATACCTTGTCGCCAACGGAATCTTGCCGTTTGAAAAGATCATCTCGGTTGGATACGGCTCCATGCGGCCCTTGGCTTCGAATGCAAATGAAAAAGGCCGGGCCATGAATCGCCGCATAGATGTCACCATTTCACCCAACGTGGCAACTACTCGCTGAACCTGAAGCCTCACTCGCATCGTTACCTTTTAGAAAAGAGGCGATGATCAACCGTTGACCTGCACACGGATCCGACCTGAGTCCATTTGTGTTTCTTTTTCATTTTGACCTAAATCAATGCGCGTGCATCCCACATTCATCTATGCTGTTTTAGCGCGTATAAATCTTCACCTTTCAAAGCCATTACAAAACGGGGAGGCTCTTATGAAACAGCTCAATCTTTACGAAGAAAATGATTTTGCCGAAAAAGCGTTCAAAAAACTATTAGTACATGACTCACCCTATTTTAAAATCCTCAATTTCAATTTTAAACCCGGTCAAGAACTGCCGGTTCACAGCCATGACATTGAGGGCCAGCTTAGCTTGGTTGTCCTGGAGGGCGAAGGTGAATTCTTAGGTGAGGGAGATGCGACGATGCCGGCCAAAGCCGGAGATGTTGTCATCAGCGATATTGCCGAGCCTCACGGTCTGCGCGCCACAACGAATCTCAGACTGCTGGTCACAATCGCACCACCTATTTAAGTCGGTTAAGCCGGTTAGCCGGTTATGGCCGTTGAGCCCGTAAAAAGATAATTAGATCGTTTTCATTTTAACCGGCACAACCGGCTTAACGGGCAAACGGGCTCAACTTAGTGTTCGACGAACACTTGAAATAAAACCAAGTCTAAAACCGTTAGATCTTGTTCGAGAGCTCCCGCCTGTTGGCGGGACTTAATTAGAAGCCATTTTAAAATCCCTTTTCTGCTGGTTTGCGGCTTTTGAAAAGCGCTAAACTCGTTACGCTAAATCTTGAAAACTCGAGCTAACGTTCTCAAACAGTTCAAGATTTTGTGCTCCACTTCATTAAGCGCTTTTAACAAAAGGCCGCAAAATCAGGCCTGAAAGGAATTTAAAATAGCTTCTAATTTGAACAACATGGAAGATTAAACAAAACCAAGTCTAAAACGCTTAGATTTTATTCGAGGGCACGGCTTGATTCATTTCAAAAGTGGAGCGTACTCGATAGTACGCGAGCATTTTGAAATGAAGCGTAACACAGCCCTCGGATAAAAGATGAGTGTTTTAGACTTGGTTTTTTTCGATGATGGGAATCTTGAGCTCTTGAGCAGGATGCAGCGCTCCAACATCCAAATGGGAATTATATTTTTTGATCAGCCACACCGGAACATCAAATTTATCCTTTGAAATCGTCCAGATGCTGTCCCCTCTGCGAACCGTATAGGTCTCAACTTTCTCAACACGAAATGATGCAAAAAAATCTTCTGCCATCTCTTTATGAAATTCGAATCGTTTTTCTTCAAAGTCCTCTTTTGTGACCCGCCGAAGGGGAATTTTGATGGATTGATGTATTCGAAGCGCTTTGCCAAATCGCAAGCCATTCAGCCGCCGGATCTCACTGGCGGGAACATCCAGCCATTCAGCATAATGACCCAGAGTTTCTTCAACCTCTACTTGAATGCGACCAATGGAACGTCCTTTGTGGATTTTGATGCGTTTGATGGCCAGCTCGCCCTGCACGACATCAGCGCTCTGGATGGCTTCAGGGGGCAGTTGTTGCCTTTCATCAGCTTGGCGGTTTTCCGATTGCAAACGCGATAGTGCGGCTTCAAGGATACGGTTTGATTCAATTGTGTCAAAATCAAGACTCGAAACCATCCGAGGCTGTTGCAGCTCCAGCAAAGCCATTCGCACATCGGGAATTTCCGGCCTGCGCAAAGGTGTCTTGCTCTGTTTTTTGAAAGGTCGCTCCTTTGAATTTTCAGCTATTTTGGGTTTGGCACGCTCGGATGCCAAAGCAGCCACCTGAGGTGTCTTGGCCCCAGGAAGAGGGATTCGCAAATTCTGATTGACGTAGACGGTCGCACGCGCATCCAGATTGTTAGCAACAATCAAATCATTTAATTTGACACCGTGGTCACGGGCAATTTTACCAGCTGTATCACCTTTGCGGACAGTGTAAATTCGACTGCGTTTCTGGTAGTTTTTGTAGATTTTCGGTGCCAGTTGGGCGATCTCCTGCTGCCAGTCGCGATCGGGATGAGCCGGCAGCTTAAGATGAAAACCGCGTGGTACATACTTCTGTCCTTTGATAACCGGGGATCTCAACGCCGGGTTCAAATCACGCAGCACTGCAAGTTTCAGATTCAGATGCCGCGCAATTTGCGGTAAAGAGCTGTAGCCGGACATTGCAACTTCCTGCGTTTGCACAGGCGCGTCCAGGATAAGCTTTCCAAAATAGCGTTCATAATCATGGGCGACCTCCCGGGCCGCTAAAAACTCAGAATAAAAATTGCGTGAAGCAAATCTAAAAATACGGCTGCGGTATTCTCTAAATATAGTTTCATAGTTTCCTTTGCGTCTTTTGGCCCGCAGCATACCGGAAACGCCATGATTGTAAGCGGTTATGGCCATCGGCCATTCGCGAAATTTTCTATAATTTCTTTTCAGCAACCGCGAGGCCGCCCGCGTAGAAATCATGGGATCCCGCCGCTCATCAACGGCATAGCTGACCGTCATATAGCTTTTACCCGTTGAGCGCGTAAACTGCCACATGCCGGCAGCGCCGAATTTGCTGTAAGCTTTGGGATTAAATGACGATTCGACATGGGGCAGATACACCAAATCTTCCGGTAAGCCGGCATTGCGGAAGATTCGTTTCATTTCCGCCAAGTAGGCTCCGGATCGAATGATACCTTGGCGAAACGGATCGTTCTGGCCAACCTGACACCGTAAGTTGCGCATGGCATTATGGAAATCGGCACGCGTGGCATGGGGCCCGAATAATTGAGCCACGCGTTGCTCCAGAGGTCCGCTGGGTTTTTTTCCCTGGGCAAGTTTCGCCAGGATCTGTTTGTATTTCTTCTTGACGCGTTTGACCCGTACCTTATTGATTTTGCGACCGCTATAGCTATTGCGGTCCTTTAGGGCAATGACCTCATAGATGATCGCCAGGTTTTTCTTATCGTGAATAACTCCCTGAGCGGTTGAGTATTCGGTATATATTTTTTTCCAGAATTCAACGTTGGGTCGAATGCTATCATAGACTGGAAATTCGGCATCGATACTGCTGGCATTTAGCGGCAGATTCCCCCACACCATCCCGAAGAAGGCTATGGTAAAAATTATGATATTGTACCGATAATTTTTCATGAGCTGAGCACATTCGGGGCTATATTGGGCCCGAGTCCAATTTTGGCATTAGCACCTGTCAAGGATATATCCGCTGGCGGTGATCGAAGCGGTCAAAACAACTTAGTAAGAATAAAGCAAAATCCAAGCCAAATTCGACTAAAAAACATAAACTGCTAAATTCCATATAGTTACGCTAAATTTTAGGTTGGCCCTTTGCATCAAATGCGAAAATATTTTGACAAAATTCAGCAAATTCTGCCCTAATTGCGCCTGCCAATTTTGGTGACAGCGGGTTTTAAAAATGCGGGAGAGATGTTGGCCAAAAATATGACAGCTCGGAAGGCAGGATGGTTGTATTTAAATTACACAAATGTAATCACAGGCAACCTATTTTCCAAAGCAGACGTTATGCGGTAGGCCCTGAATCAGATGTCCTGCAAATATCGGTTGGGATCCTGCATAAAGCTTTTATATACTTGGAAATGCTCAGTATCCTCATAACCAATAGGTTGAAGCGATGATTCGCTGAAGCGGAATATGGTAGCGCCAGGACAGGCCAGAAGAATGGGTGAATGGGTGGCAATAATGAACTGCGCATGGCCTGCCTGTCCCATTTTAGCGATCAGTTTTAACAAATCGATCTGAGTGGTCGGCGAAAGGGCCGTTTCCGGCTCGTCCAGCAAATAAAGGCCCTTAATTTTAAAGCGTGATTTGAAAAAAGACATCAAAGATTGACCATGGGACTGAATCATTAGCGATTTGCCGCCAAAATAGTCGAGCAAGCCCGGATCCATGGTAGCCCATTCATCAACGATTTGAGCAAAATTGTTAAAAATTTCAGAAGAAAAAAAAGAGCCCGGAACCGACTGTTGGGACCAGACAACTTGAATGCCTTTGAAAAACTGGTTCTCATAGGGATTATATTGATAGCGGGCCCTACGCTCACCCCGCCAAATGTAGATGCCGCAGCGCTGGCTGATAGCCTGCAATAAGGTGGATTTGCCGGTGCCGTTTTCACCCGCGAAAAAAGTCACCGGGCAATCAACGTCTACCGTCTGGATGTGCCTGAAAATATCCAGATTAAATGGATAGTGCGCAACGGTTGGGAATTTATCAGGTACAATACGAACCTGTTTAAGATGCATGCGTGCTTCTCCTGTATTCAATTTAAATAACGATAACAATTCGACAGGTATTTTCACTGCTCCAGTTTAACGCTGCCGCAACAAAGCCTAACACCATTTCAAGTCTACCGGCAAAAATCAAGTCATTTAGATGCAGACGAAATCGCGGTTCTGATAGATTGGACATTCATTGCAGCTGTTTTAGCTTCAAATTTTTATTGACACAAGATACCACTTTGTGGGACCTTGCTGTTAAGAAAATCAGGATTCTATGGGCATTCATACCCTGTATTTCTAAATTTTTGATCCTGAAACAAAATCGGATCCGTATTGCAGTTATCCAGCCTTTTCGATTGTCTTGGTCTCGGGCACACATCAGGTGTGATCAATTTAAACGAAGCCGCTCAAATGACACCTTCTATTCCAGGCGTGAAGGATGTATCTGAATCCATCAGACTTGAATAAGCGTTAAGGGGGAAACCAATGGCTAAACTAAAACTACTACTACCCTATAATTTTGCCAGCTTCGACCATAAAGCGCTGGATTTCGTGATCGACACATTTGGAAATTCGAAAAATGTTGCGGTAACCATATTTAACGCTTATACGCCCATTCCTCAAATTGATACGGCTGCAACTTCTATAACAGGAAAATTGAAAGGAAGCTTAAGTTACCTTTCTCAGAAAATTTCTGAGCAAGAAGCCGAACTCCAAACCATCAAAGATAAACTGGTGGAAAATGGATTTGAAGATAGCGTTGTTGATACTGTTTTCCAACCGCGCAAAAAAGATGTTGCCAGCGAGATTATTGATCTTGCCACGGCGCAAAAATACGATGTGATCGTCATCAGCCACAAGCCCGGCAAAGCAACTCGATTTTTTACCGGCAGCAGATACCATAAAGTAATTTCTGCCCTAAAAAACTTGACCGTTTGCGTTGTGACTTAAGGTCGATAAAAAATATATCCCCCCATAATATTTAAAGCCTTAAATTCCGCAACCGGGGTAGTTGAAGAGCGGTGATTAACCAGTAAAGGAGGGACTCTATGCCTGTCGAGGAAAAAATTGATATTGATATTTTTAAGGTTGTCTTCAGAGCGATAGCCCAATCGGATAATCTGGAAATCATGGCCAATCATCTAACCCAGCTGCTGGTTGCGGCCCTTGAGATTAAGGGATGTACGCTGTTTGCCCTCAATCCGGAGACTGAAGAGTTGGAAGTATTGGCCAGCATTGGTTTGAGCACGAAATATTTAAATAAGGGACCGCTGTTGACCGGCAAAAGCATTGGCGCGACTCTAAAGAAAAAGCCGGTTGTCATCCGCGATGTTACCAAAACCGATCAACTGCAATACCCTGATGATGCTAAAAATGAGGGCATCGGTGCGATAGTCTCAGTTCCCATTCAAATTTACGATAAAGTTATCGGTGCTTTGCGGCTCTATCACCATGAGGCATGGGAAATCTCCGACAAAGACGTCGATTCTTTGCTGGTGCTGGCTGAAAATATCGGTCTGGCAATGACCTATACCCGAATGCTTAACACACTCAACACGATAAAATATGCTATGCAAGAAGTTCAGCCAGTCGGGCTGGCAACCAGGGAAGGATAGCTGATAATTGAGTCCAGAACTGCCATTGGATTAAAACCTGTTCAAAAGGAGTCAGCAAAAATTAAGATTGGTTCATACCGCTATAACCATATAGCAGATCCCCTCTAAATTACTTTTCTTGGGTAATCTCCTTTCCATCCATCTCCGAGCAGTGCCGCCGGGCATTGCTTCAGTTGTGTGCACCGGCTTGCATACTAACTATCTGTCTATTGGTAGCGTCACAAATTGAGAACAGTTCCTCACCTGCGGGGTCCCCGGATACAGGGTCTTTTTTATTGACTAAACTGCCACAATGTAACAAAATTTGGTCTTTGTGTCTCTATTCTTGGTTAGAATAAAATAATATCCACCACAACGGCGCAAAGAGCACAAAGTAAAAAAAAAAATAAAATTGGATGAAGTTTCAAACTTCTTTGTGAACTTTGTGTCTTGGTAGTTATAAAAATTTGCATAAAGTATGGATTTAGGTAAATGCAGGCATCCGCAAAACAAAAGCCGTCTCCTGAAACCCGACTGTCAAAGCTAAAAGACCATTTTGCCCAGTATGATGGTGCGATCATCGCATACAGTGGCGGCGTCGATAGTGCCCTGCTGGCCTTTGTGGCGCACCAGGCGTTAGGAAACAAGATGTTGGCGGCATTGGCGGACAGTCCATCACTTGCACGCCGGGAATATCAACACGCCCTGGCCTTTGCATCAAAACACGATATTCCGCTGCAAGTTATCGATACACGCGAGATGGAAAATCCATTTTACGGGGCCAATCAAGGCGACCGATGCTACCACTGTAAAAAGGCGCTTTTTGAAAGAATTGAAGAACTGCGCCAGCAAACGGGTAACACTTTCAGCGACCTCTCCTGGCCGGTATTTTACGGCGTTAATTTGGATGATTTGGGGGATTACCGGCCAGGTATACAGGCTGCAGATGAGGCCTCGATTCTGGCACCCTATGTTGAGTTAAAAATGGACAAAAAAGCGATTCGAGATGTCTGCAGCTTGTTGGGCCTTGATGTAGCTGACAAACCGGCGATGCCGTGCCTGGCCAGTCGGATTGCCTACGGTCAGGAGGTTAATACTGATAAGCTCAAGCAGGTGGAGGCCGCCGAAGATTATTTGAGCGATCTGGGCTTTCAAATGCTGCGGGTGCGTCATCATGGCGATACCGCCAGGATCGAGATTGTGCCGGCAGATTTCAGCTTAGCCTTGCAGCATCGCAAAACCATCAGCAAGAAGCTGCACGATTTGGGATTTTTGTATGTCACCCTGGATATCGATGGCTTCAAAAGCGGCTCTCTCAATGCTGCTTTAAAGAACAAATAGCGGCTATTATAAAAACCATAATTAAACGTCAGGTAAATCGAAATCAAGAGGTTGAGCCCGCTGCCTGCCGAAGGTCCTCGTGAAACGGGATTAGCCGTTTGCCGGTTCAGATATTTTCTGATCTTAACGGGCTAAACCGGCACAACGGGCAAACCAAAAATGGAAAATAAGCAAATAAAAGTAGCGGTGGGGCTGAGCGGTGGTGTGGATTCTTCTGTGGCAGCGGCCTTGCTGCAAAAACAAGGTTATGCTGTTTGTGGCATCACTATGGAAATTTATGATGATGCCCTGGGATTTGATGAATCCGCTAAACATGCTTGCTACGGACCCGGTGAAAAAGAAGATGTCGAATCTGCGGCCGCCATTTGCGACAAACTTCACATACCGTTTCATACCATCGATTTACGAAAAGAATATCAAAACCATGTCATCCGATATTTCAGGAATGAATACCTGGAAGGTAAAACCCCAAATCCCTGCGTGGTGTGCAACCAAAAGCTCAAATTTGGTTTTCTTTTGGAAAAAGCCAGGCAGGCAGGCCTGGAATTTGATTATTTTGCCACCGGCCATTATGCCCGCATTGAAAACATCGGCGACCGTTTTGTATTGAAACGAGCTGCTGATCGCTCGAAAGACCAAACCTATTTTCTTTATGGGCTCAACCAGCGGCAACTGGCGCATACGCTTTTGCCGCTGGGCGGTCATACCAAGCAGCAGGTCAGGAAAATAGCGCGCACGTTGGGTCTGCAAACGGCAGAGCGCGAAGAAAGCCAGGATTTCATTGACGGCGGGGACTATTCCATTCTTTTTGATAAAAATGAGATAAAATCCGGCGATATTGTTGATGAAGCCGGCCAGGTACTCGGGAAGCATCGGGGCATCATTCATTACACTATCGGGCAGCGTCGCGGTCTTGGAATTGCTTCCCAACATCCGCTGTATGTCCGTAGAATTGATGCAGCTCATAATCGTATTATCGTCAGCAGCCAGGAGAACCTTTCTAAAGGCCTTGTGGCTGTGGACTTAAACCTCATCGGCATCGATCGCATCGAGCTACCGCTAGACGATGTTCAGGTTAAAATCCGACTGCGGCACAAAGCGGCCGACGCCACAGTTTACCCTTCCGAAGGCCGTCAAACCAAGATCCTGTTTAAAGACCCCCAAATGTCAGTGACCCCGGGGCAATCTGCCGTGATTTACACCGGAGATACGGTGTTGGGAGGCGGTATTATCAGTGCTGCGCTCTGAGCAGCCCTGGCATCTTTTTTGTTGACACAACTGCCACATTGTATCAAATTGAACTGTTGCGGATGTGTATCGCATCATAAACCAGCATTAAGGAAATATATTATGGAACGTGAGGAGTTTAAAAGGCTTAGAAAAAAACTAAATAAAACCCAGGCCCAAATGGCCCAGCTGCTGGGCATATCGTTAAAGGCGGTCCACAGTTACGAGCAGGGATGGCGCAGAGTGCCGACGGCTGTCGAACGTCAGATGTATTTTTTAACGGTCAAACAAAGTTCAAAAAAGGGCAAGCCGAAAGCATGTTGGCAAATAAAAAAATGCAGCCCAGAGCTTAAAATCAAATGTCCGGCTTGGGAGTTCGGCGCCGGTGAACTTTGCTGGTTCATAAACGGCACCATTTGTGATGGAAAGGTTCAGAAAGACTGGAAGGAAAAAATGAAAATCTGCAAGACCTGCGAAGTATTTGAACCGCTGATCGAGTAGGTTACCTGCCATATCCTGTAAAAACCTCATCAATCGAATGTTTCGCCTTGCTGCCGGAAGGTCAGCATCGCCCATATTCCAACCTTAAGGCACTAAAGGATTTCCATAATGAACCCAAACTATAAATTTGAAACATTGTGTCTGCACGCCGGCCAGCAGCCGGATCCGACCACCACTGCCAGAGGCGTACCGGTGCACCGCACGTCTTCTTACGTTTTTAACAGCAGCAAACATGCTGCCGATCTATTTGCACTCAAAGAGATGGGTAATATTTACACCCGCATCATGAATCCCACTCAGGAAGTCCTCGAGCAGCGCATTGCTGCCTTGGAGGGCGGCGCAGCAGCCTTGGCTCTGTCGTCCGGGACATCGGCTGTGTATTACACGATTATTAATATATGTGAGGCCGGTGACGAAATCGTATCCGCCGGCAACCTGTACGGCGGCACCTATACGATGTTTGATTGTATTCTGCCCCAATTTGGTATCCGCACCCATTTTGCAGACGTCACAGATCCGGAAAGCATTAAGCGCGCGATCACTGAAAAAACCCGAGCCGTATTTATTGAAACCATCGGCAATCCGGTATTGGATTTTACCGATATCAATGCGATCGCCGAAATCGCGCATTCACATCATCTACCCCTGATTGTTGATGGCACCTTTACCACGCCTTATTTGATGAAGAGTATTGAATACGGTGCTGACATCGTCGTCAATTCGCTGACCAAATGGATGGGTGGCCATGGCACCGGTATTGGCGGCATTGTAGTGGATGCAGGAAAATTTGACTGGCAGGATCCAAAATTCAAACTGTATAATGAGCCGGACCCCAGTTATCATGACATCCGCTACGCCCATGATTTGGGCGATATGAATCCGATTGCCTTTATTCTTCGCATGCGGCTGGTTCCTTTGCGAAACTTGGGTGCCTGTATCTCCCCGGACAACGCCTGGATGTTCTTGCAGGGTTTGGAAACCCTTCCCTTGCGCATGCAGCGGCATTGTGAAAATGCAGCCGCAGTGGCCCGGTTTTTAAAGGAACACACGCATGTTGAATGGGTGCGTTATCCCGGATTACCCGACGATCCGACATATCCGGTTGCCAGCCGATATCTGAAAAACGGTTTCGGCGGCATGGTCGTCTTTGGGATCAAAGGCGGTTTGAATGCCGGTCAAAAATTTGTGGACAGCCTGAAACTGTTTTCGCACTTAGCCAACGTGGGAGATGCCAAAAGCCTTGTCATTCACCCGGCAAGTACAACGCATTCGCAACTCAGTGAAGAACAGCAAAGGGCCGGAGGGTTAACGCCGGATCTGGTGCGCCTGTCAATCGGTATAGAGAACATCGAAGACATTAAAGAAGATCTCGATCAGGCTTTTGCCCAGACTTGATTTTCCTTGCCCTGGCTTAAAAAATCGAGTAACAAAATTAAATGGTCTTTTTCCCACCGTAATTATGATCAAACGGTGATTAAGACCATTTCTATCTGGCATACTAAAATTTGATATAGGAAATTATTCACCACGAAAGCACGAAAGAACCGAAACACGAAAGAAAAATATCTTTTTCGTGCCTTCTATGTTTCGCCTGCCCTGTTAAACCTTTAATTGTTTAAACGGGGTGATTTCGTGGTTGACATAATCAGTTTTCAAAATATGAGTTAATGGTTATTCGCTTATGAGTGAATATATCGAACATGATAAACAGGGGGTTTCGGTAGGAATAGTGGAGAAAAAACTCTTCACTTTTGCCGAACCGCCGAATGACATGGTTCTGGAAAACGGCGCTAAACTCGGACCGGTAACCCTCGCCTATGAAACCTACGGTACCCTCAATGCAGATAAATCAAATGCGATATTGATTTTACATGCCCTTTCGGGAGATTCCCATGCCGCCGGATATTACGACCAAGAAGATGAAAAGCCCGGCTGGTGGGATATTATGGTCGGCCCCCGCAAAGGGATTGATACCGACAAATATTTTGTTGTCTGCTCCAATATCATTGGCAGCTGTATGGGTTCCACCGGGCCCTGCAGTACCAATCCGAAAACCGTTCAGCCCTACGCGCTTGATTTCCCAGTGGTCACCATCGGTGACATGGTGACGGCTCAAAAAAAGCTCATGGATCACCTGGGTGTTAAACAAATATTATGCGTAGTGGGTGGCTCGATCGGCGGCATGCAGGTACTGGAGTGGACCGTGCGATACCCGGAAATGGTGAAGTCCGCCATTCCGCTGGCCACCACCACCAAGCATTCGGCGTTGGCCATTGCCTTTAATGAAGTCGCCCGGCAGTCCATCATGGCCGATCCATCGTGGAATAACGGAAACTACTACTACGGACCCAAACCCAACCTTGGGTTGGCAGTGGCACGCATGATCGGCCACATCACCTATTTGTCGGATGAATCCATGCGGTTGAAATTCGGCCGCAGGCTGCAGGATAAGAGTGACTTTTCATTTAACTTCGATGCGGATTTTCAGGTCGAAAGTTACCTGCGGTATCAGGGTAAAAAATTTGTGGATCGTTTTGATGCCAACTCTTTTTTGTATATAACCAAAGCCGCTGATTATTATGACATGGAAAAACAGTATGGTGATGGTTCAGCGGTAAAAGCCTTTTCAAAGGCCAAGGCTAAATTTCTGGTGGTCTCCTTTACATCTGACTGGCTGTATCCTACCTATCAATCCAAATCCATGGTGAAAGCCATGAAGAAAAACGGATTGGATGTCAGTTTTCTTGAGATTGAAGCCGAATGGGGCCACGACGCCTTTTTGCTCCCCAATGATCGCTTAACGATGCTCATCAGGGGATTTTTGGAGCGTGTTTGTCGTGACAACACAACCTAACCATATGCGCTATGATCTTCAGATAATCGCTTCCTGGATCGATCCCGGATCACACGTGCTGGATCTGGGTTGTGGCAAAGGCGAACTGCTGCGCTTTTTGATCGACAACAAGCAGGTGCAGGGCTCCGGCATTGAATTGGAAGAAGATAAGGTGGTTAACTGTATTGAGAAAGGGTTAACGGTTTTACAGGGGGATATCAATGCGGAAGTCTTAGATTATCCCGATATGGCTTTTGATTACGTGATCTTGAGCCAGACGCTGCAGCAAGTCTACGCGCCGGATAAGCTTATACGGGCAATCATGCGCATTGGCAAAAGAGGTATCGTCAGTTTTCCGAATTTCAGTCACTGGGCCTGTCGCTTGCAGCTTCTGTCTTCCGGCTATGCGCCGGTTACCAAACAACTGCCATATCAATGGTATAACACACCCAATATCCGGGTAATTACCATCAAGGATTTCCGAAAATTTATTAATGATGTTGGATTGAAAATTTTAAAAGAGGTGGCCATTAATACGCATTCAGAGAATCGGTATGGCAAGATTATCAAATTTCTGCCAAATGTGAGGGCTACTTATGGTATCTTTCTAATCGGCAATTAAAAAATAATTGAGGATATGTAAGAAAAGACTTACATTTTGCCTTTAATTTAATGTGAATATAATATTATCCTGGGTATGATAATGTAAAAAATTGATTTAGGGGAACAAATGAAGATCGTGTCGATTGCCACCAGCAAGAAAAAGGGAACACGCAAAGCTCAAATTGATGAGGTTTATTTAAAAAAGGAGCATGGCCTGGAAGGCGATGCGCATGCCGGCAAGTGGCATCGCCAGGTGAGTTTTTTGGCATCTGAAGAAATCGATAAAGCCCGCCAATCAGGCCTTGATGTAACCTTTGGTGATTTTGCTGAAAACATCGCCACCACCGGTATTGACTGGAAAAACATTCCGGTAGGAACCCGCGTCCACCTGGGACCGGAAGCACTGGTCGAAATTACCCAGATCGGTAAAGAGTGTCACAACCGGTGCGCTATTTACTACAAGGCTGGCGATTGCATTATGCCGCGCGAGGGCGTTTTTGCACGGGTGCTTAAGGAGGGAAAAATTAAATGCGGTGATCAAATCAGCATTGAGTCACCTGAAGACTAAAAGCAAGGATTCAGACAAGTCTTCATTAAGACCGTTTGTCCTTTTATTACCAGCAATGCATTTCCACCAACAGTTCAATTCTGAGACGATTAAAAATGACTACCCCCGGCAGACCGGCTGAAAAACCATACCCCGGAGGACCTTTCGTATGCAGCCGCGCTTTCTAATTTTTGCTAAATTCCTCGCCAAAGAACTCATTAATCCAATTACCTATTTGGTAGCTTTTCTAATCGGTGCCGCCATCAATACCCTGCAGGGAAACGGCATTTGGTTCTCAGCAGTCCCTTATATCGTGCCGCTCTTTGTGCAGGGTTTCGCCAAGGCCTCATTAAAATTTAAAAACAAAGACATGGATATTCTTTGTCAACTACCGGCAGAGCGCCAGGATCCTGTATTTGTAATTGATAAAAACGGCTGGGTGGTTGCAACCGCCGGCAACACGAAAAAGCTTTTTGAAAAGCATCATATTAAAAAAATTCATGACTTGTTTGGAAAGACCAAAGCCGAAACCATTCTAAATGCCACCGACGATACCCGCGAGCGATGGCAAACTGAGCCGTTAGAATTAAATTCGAAAATCAGCGGCAAATGGTATCAGATCAAAACCAAGATTGGGGAAGGCGGCCACCTTCTCATATGGTTGGATGAAATTTCATCACGCAAAGCCATGGATATCAGCTTGACGGCAATTCGCGGGTTTAGCCGTGAAGTGATCAACTCTATTAACGAGCTGGCAAAAAAGAATGATATTTACGATCGGCTGGCTTTGCTCATTTTGAAGGAAGGATACCAGGGCGTTTTCATTACCCGAGAAGACAAAGATGGCAACTTGGCCGGATATGCCTTTAAAGGAAACAGCAATGAACTTGTAAAATCCGATTATATTCAGGTGCCGGAAGCTTCGGCAGCGCCGATCTGGGCATCACGCAAAGCAGAGTGCGATATTTACGGCTGTGTGGCAACGGCCACCCGGACGGCCGACATGTCTCAGACCGATTTTGAAAAAGCCCACCCGTTTGAAGGGCGCGTTCGATCTTTTTTGGGTTTTGCCATTACCAATTATATTAATTACGCTGAGGGCGATGTGTCCATCATTGCGTTTAATAAAAGGGACGGGATCAAAAAATTTGATGCAGACGTCATCAATACCGTCGTTAATACCGCCAGGTCCGTAACGCATCTGATTGACCTGGCCATTGGCAACAATCGCATGCTCAGTGCCCTGCAAGTAGCTGAAGAAGTCCAGCAGAACCTGCTGCCCAAGGTGCTGCCTGCTGTAAAAGGTCTCGATATTGCGGCTAAAAGCATATACAGCAACAGAACCGGGGGCGACTTTTACGATTTTCTCAGAGTTTCGCAAACACCAGCCGGCGTTTTGAATGTAGTCGTTGGTGATGTATCCGGTCACGGGATCGCCGCTGGTCTATTGATGGCCACCGCACGTGCGTTGTTTCGGAGCCGCTCGGCCCAGCCGGGAGCACTTTCTGAAATCGTTACGGATGTTAACCGTGATCTAACGCTGGATATCTATGACACCGGCCGGTTTATCACCCTGCTTTATCTGGTGGTCGACTCGCCCAACCATCTTGTGAAATGGGTTCGAGCCGGACACGATGCTGCCTTGCTGTATGATCCCGCAAACGATACTTTTGAAAACCTGTATGGTGAGGGTCTGGCATTGGGATGGGATGAAACCTATCCGTATGAAGAAAACGAACGCACCGGTTTGACCCAGGGGCAGATAATCTTTATCGGAACCGATGGCATCTGGGAAACATTTAACATAGACGGTGAACCTTTTGGCAAAGAACCGATCAAAGAGATCATACGTCATAATACTGCCGCTAGCGCCAGTGAAATAATGAATGAAATCCTGGCGGCTTTAGCCAGCTATCGGCAGGGCAAAGAACCCGAAGATGACGTCACGCTGGTCGTCATTAAGTTAGTAGATGGTTGACCAAAGCTTGAAATTAGCATCTTGAAAAACCGGAGGCTACAGTATAGTCGCTACTTAAACTACCAAAAGGTGTCAGTGTTCAGGTGTCAGGTGTAAACACAGACGACAGAGGACAGAAAGTAGTTGGTCGCTTCATCTTGCTGTGTTTGTCATCTGTCTTCTGTAATCTGACCTCTGTCATCTGGAAATCTGATACCCGAAACCTGAAACCTGAACTGCCTTCGGCGGGACTTTGATTTATGAAGACATTTATTGGATTTGACGAAGCGCTCGAGCTGACACTGGCCAATGTATCTGCCGGCCAAGTCGAAGATCTTCCCCTGGCCCAACTAACCGGCAAGGTTCTGGCTGAAGATATTGTTTCCAGAGTGGACAGCCCATCGAGCACTTCGTCCCGCAAAGACGGCTATGCCGTAATGTCATCCGATCTAACCGGCGCCAGCGATCAAAACCCGGTGAATTTAAAGGTCGTCGGAAAGCTTGCGGCCGGGGACCGTGCCAACCTGCAAATTGCCAACGGGCAGGCGATCCGCGTTACCACCGGCGCGCCCATGCCGAAGGGCGCCGATGCCGTGCTTTCCGAAGAATTCTGCGATGCAAGCGATGACACGATAACCGCTCGGAATATCGCAGAAAAAGGCCGCAATGTGCTCAGGCGTGGAACCGATATACAACAGGGGCAAGCGGTGGCCGCCAGAGGAGAAAAACTGTCTCCGGCCCTGATCGGACTGCTGGCTTCCGCCGGGTTCGATCGTGCGTCTGTATATCGGTCGCCGAAGGTGGCCATTATTGCCAGCGGCAATGAAGTCGTTGCTCCCGGAAAACCATTGAGCGACGGCAAGCTGTATGCCAGCAATATGGTCGAAATCGGCGCCTGGCTGGCATCCTTTGGTCTGTCTTACACCGCTGAGCTTGTCAGCGATAATGCCTCCGAAATTCAAAGCGCAATCACTTCCCAGCTGCCGCAAGCAGATGTCTTCATTACCAGCGGAGGGGCCTGGGGCAGCGAACACGACCTTATGCTAGATGTGGTGGAAAAACTCGGTTGGCAGGGCATTTATCGTCGCGTTCGGATGGGCCCCGGTAAACCGGTCGGATTTGGGTTGCTGGACCAAAAACCGTTTTTCATATTGCCTGGAGGGCCCCCATCCAATGAAATGGCTTTTTTGCAATTGGCACTTCCGGCAATCATGAAAATGAAAGGGGAGACGGCCTTTTCTTTTCCGGTAGTCCGCGCCCAGTTGGCCGAAACCGTTCACGGCCATAAGGATTGGACCCAATTTATTCACGCCCGCCTGGAGACAGAAAAAAACCAAATTATCGTTCAGCCGGCCAAACTTGGAAGCCGGCTGATATCGATGGCCCGGAAAGATGCGCTAATTGTTATCCCGGAAGGCTGGGAGGAGTGGATCGCCGGTGAAATTATCGAGGTTCAGCTTTTAAATCTGGATTTTGGTCATCGTTAGCAGTACAACAGTAAAAACTGTTTTTGCCATCAACAAAATGTTTAAAAAGGATAAGGAGGTTTCATGATTCGGCATTTAATCGCTGGTTTGTTGGTGGTATTTTTATTTTTAGGATGTGCCTCGGACCCACAACCAAAGCCTGAATTTCAAAACGGCACCCGAGTTGGCGTCCTCAACAGCGTCGAACCCTATCTAACCCATCGACATATCACCATCGGCCGCGTCAATAGCTTTGAGAAGCAAATTAATGTTGATTGGAACATTCCAGCCTATTTAAACACCCAATTAACCGATGCTTTAAAAAAGGACCAGCGCTTTGTGGTTGTTCCAATTAAATCTCCACAAATCCAAACCCGTTTGAAGCAGCTTACGGTACAAATCGGAGCAGCGGCCAACAACAGGAGATTTCCACAGGATCTGGCTGCCTTTATTGAAAGCCAGGCAAAAGCCAATGATCTAGATGTGGTCATCATAGCGCAAAGTTTCAGAGGCAATAGTCGATGGAAAATACACGATGATCCGGTTGTGCTGGAGGGTTATGGGCTTTTCACTCGCAGGACGGTGCTTGGCGCCACCGGCATCCGAAATAGCTGGGTGCACCCTTACGCCCAGATTCGGGTCGTGGTGATAGATGCACAACCGGTGGTCAGAATTGGCGCCGGAAGCCCGTCAATGACACGAGCAAGAATGGACGATTTCAACTGGCCGGCGGATATCAGAAATATCCCCAAAAGCGAACTCAATAAAATACGGCCCAGGATCCAGGCATATGTGGATCAGGCGATTAGAACTGCTTTGACGGATGCCCAAATGCTCTCAACGGAGTAAGGGATTTAATCTGATGTACCGGTCGGTTGCTGGATTAATTCACAATGGGTCGTCCACAATTAGAACCTATCTCAAAAATAGTAGATTACGTCCGAGGGCAAGGCGAAAACCGATTCAAAAGTGGCGTCCGCCTCCGGCGGAACAGTATTCGAGCATTTTGAATCGGTTTTTAATCCGCCACGAATATTGGCGGATTAGATGCATTTTTGAGATGGGTTCTAGATGTAGTTACAAGGGGGATTATATGAGCGAAAGACGCACAACCATTGTGGCCGCGCTTGAAAAAAACCTGCAAGATACCCTTTCCTATTTCGACTCGTTGTCACCGGATGAACTCAGCATTCAGGTTTATCAGGACGGGGCCCAATGGACGGTTCAACAGGTTCTGGCCCATTTTATCACCATTGAGGGATCAATGCAGTGGCTGTTTAAGAATATATTGTCCGGCGGACCGGGCTCACCAGAAGGTTTTGATGTCGAGCGTTTTAACAGCACCCAGCCCAAAAAGTTAGACGGCAAAACCATCGATGAGCTCGTCGCGCAGTTCCAGTCGGTCCGCAATGAAACGATTGCCATCGTGGATTCCATGACAGATGCTGATTTTGACCGCGAAGGACGACATGCATTTCACGGTCACGGCAAGCTCGAACGTTTTATCGTCTGGGCTTATGAACATGTTGAGCTGCATTTAGAAGATCTTCGCAAGCGATTGCCGGACATTAAACCCAAATAATCGCACCTGTGATTGAGAAAAACGCTGCCAGCAAAAGGATTTTCCCTTATGCAAAAATCAAAGGCCATCGACATTATCAAATTACTGGCGGACGGCGTGCATCCGATGACCGGTGAGCAGCTCGACAAAAACCATGTCATCAAGGAACCCGACGTTATCGGGGCGCTCAACTTAGCTGTTGAGGCCCTTGTATCGGAAGACGAGAAAATCAGACGTCAAAGCAATTTACCGAAGCGGGTGGGCAAGCCCTGGAGTGAACAGGAAGATAAGGCCCTGATCAAAGCTTTTGATAGTGGGATCTCTCTGAGTGATCTTGTCGATAAGCATCAGCGCACAAGGGGTGCAATTCGCACCCGGCTGGTCAGGTTGGGCAAAATTGACCCAAATGATCGGTCGTCTAAATAATTGAGGCTTCGGGCAGGTTTTTGAATTGAGCTGCGAGATGAACATTCCCTCGCGAAATCCGCGCAAACTGGTGCATAAAGGAGTGTGATGAATCTGAATTTCCGAAAAGAACTTTTGAGCGCTAAAACACTGATCGGCACTGTCGTCACCCAGCCGAATCCGGCGATGGCTGAAATTTTAGCGGATGCGGGGTTTGACTGGCTATGGATCGATGCAGAGCACTCGCCGATGGGAATGGGAGATGTTCAAAGCATTTTGCAAGCAGTCGAAGATCGCTGCGCGTGCGTCGTCCGCGTCCCGACCAGCAATGAGGTGTATATCAAAAAGGCACTGGATATTGGTGCCCCCGGTATCATTGCGCCGCATGTGGATTCGGTTGAGATTGCCGAAAAGGTGGTCAATTGGGCCAAATACCCGCCGATCGGGGAACGAAGCATTGGAGTAGCACGCGCGCACGCATATGGAATGGATGTTGCCAATTATATGGACAGCGCCAATGACCGGATCGCTGTGGTTGTTCAAATCGAACACGTTCTGGGCGCCCGTGATATCGATCAGATCCTGGATGTCACCGGTGTCGATGCGGTATTAATCGGACCGTATGACCTTTCCGGCAGTCTGGGCAAACCTGGAGAAATAGGTGACCCCGATGTACAGGAGCATATCGATCGGGTGCGTGAAACCTGCCTGAAACGCAAAAAGCCGATTGGCATTATCGGTGTCACGGTGGATGCGGCCAAACCCTTTTTGGATCAGGGCTATTCACTGATCGCGGTAGGGATCGATACGATGATATTCGGCCATGCAGCTCGCGACATCGTGACCGAAATGAAAGGTGGATATGCAGGCCAAAAAAGGTGAGCATCCTTTGGGCGATGCCGGGCAACTGATTTTGTTCGGCGTGTTTCTGATCACATGGATCCTGGACTCTTTTGTCTTGCACCGTTCCACCTTTTTGGTGAACAGCATACCGCTGGTGCTTCGTTTGGCTTTCCTGGTGACCGCTTTGGTGATTGCTTTTTTACTTTTCAAGTCCGGCCATGTAGCTGTGATCGGAGACCAGCGCCCCTCGCGTATTATTTCAAGCGGCGCTTTTGGTTATGTGCGGCACCCGTTGTATCTGGGAAGTATTCTGGTTTACCTCGGGTTAACCGTTTCCACGGCGTCCCTATTTTGTCTGGCACTGCTGGTGGTGATCGTTCTGTTTTACAACACCATCGCCGATTATGAAGAAAAACTGATGGAAACAAAATTTGGGCAGGATTACATTACCTACCGGCAAAATACGGGCAGGTGGTTACCCCGGCTTGGCAAGAAAGGTTAGCCATGCGCCTCAACGAAAATTTTTATAACCATTTTATAGACAGGGCCCGAAAAACAAATGTGGATTTGCTGTGTCTGGGCCTGGGTTACACCGCGGTGGTAACAACAGATGGCGGCATCGGGATGGCCTACACCTATTTTGAAGATAAAACTTCCTGTATGCTGATGAATGAAGCCATCGACTATGAAGGCCGACCGGCCGCTGATCTGTTGGAAAAAATAAGAAGTGAGCATCCGCTTGAAAGAAGCATGGCCCTGGCGCTGGTCAATGCCCTTAATTATAAAAACGCGCTTAACCTGCCGGAGGATAAGGACAATGCCGTCCTTTTTAAGGAATTTCGCCTCCAGCCAGACACCAAGGTTGCGATGGTGGGCTATTTCGGGCCGCTGGTCAAGCGCCTAGAGGAAAGAAAAGTCCTCCTTGAAGTACTGGATGTCTCGCGCGGCCTGGGTAAGCGCAAAGATTTTTATCAAAAGCTAACCGACTGGGCCGATGTATTGCTGCTGACCTCAACATCCATCCTCAACAATACCACCGAGGAGATTTTGAGCCACCTTCATGAACGGGCAAAGGCCGCTTTGCTGGGGCCCAGCACACCCATGGTGGCGGAAGCTTTTGCGCACCTGCCGGTACACATGCTGGCCGGCACGGTTCCGCTTGATAAAGATCACATTATCAAAGCGGTTCGCCACGGCATGGGCACCCCGGTGCTGCACAAATTCAGCCGCAAGTCTTTTCTGCTTGTATCCTAACTGAAATTTCTATTGACAAAATCTACCACAATGTGGCAATAAGTCAGTGGATCTTCATCTACCTCTAATAAAACGAAATCTGCGAAGACTTCCCGCCTTTCGAAGAACACATAACCACCTCTTTGAAGAGGGCGTATATGGGCACCATCAAATATAGATCCATTTTTAAAAAAAACCTTTTCATATTCAGTCTCGCTATATTTGTGGCTCTAGTTTGGCTGTATGCCTGCGGCTCAGAAACCGATATCCGGGTCGTTGATTTTTCCAAAACCGTGGTGGTCGAAAAGCCCGCAACACAGTCACCGCAAAATAATCATCTAAAAGTTGCGGTGGCGGCTATGATTTCACCAAAGGAAACGTTTGTCTATTACCGGCAACTTTTAGACTATATTGGGCGTCATCTCGGTAGAGACGTGCACTTTATTCAACGCAAAACCTACGGTGAAATAAATGAATTGTTGGGTAAGGGTCAGATAGATATCGCATTTATCTGTTCAGGGCCTTATGTGGTCGGAAAGGAAAAATTTGGATTTGAATTATTGGCCACCCCGGAAGTTCAAAAGAGCCATTTTTATCAATCCTATCTGATTGTTAATAAAACCAGCCAACTTCGCAATATTGAAGATCTCAGGGGAACGGTTTTCGCGTTTACCGATCCGGACTCCAATACCGGCAAACTGGTGCCCACCTATTGGATCAGTCAGTTGGGAGAGCGCCCCGAAACGTTTTTTAGCAAAACGATCTATACGTACAGTCACGACAACTCGATTATGGCCGTGGCCAAATCCCTGGTGGACGGCGCTGCTGTTGACAGCCTGATATGGGAATATTACCACCGAAAAAACCCGGTTTTCACCTCTAAAACCCGTATCATCCGCAAATCAGAGCCGTATGGCATTCCGCCCATCGTCGCCTCGCCCTTTTTGGCGCCAGAATTAAAAAATCGCATTCGCCAGGTGCTTTTTTCCATGCATCAGGATGCAAATGGGCAAAAAATTCTGGCAGAATTGATGATCGATCGTTTTACCCCTACCCGGGACCAATGGTACGACAGTATCCGCCATATGGAGCTGAAAATCGCTTCCTTGGAGAATTAGTTTTATGAAACCGCTCAGCTTAAAAAGCAAACTCCTTTTGGCGGTCTCGTTATTGGTCATCGGCAGCGGTTTGCTCATCTCAATACTCGTCTCCCAGCGGTACAGCAGCAGTCTGTTTCAGTCGTTGTCCGCCCAGGCTGAGAACTTGGCCCATACAATCGAGCTCAATGCCACCGACAAAATTTTAACCAACGACCGGGTCGCCCTGCAAAAAATGTTGGATTACAAGATGCGCAGCAATCCCATGGTTGCCTATCTGTTTATCATTCGCGACAACCAGGTTCTGGCGCATACCTTCAGCCAGGGTATTCCCCTGGAGCTGCTGGATGCCAATGATGCTGTCCTGGATAATTACGGCCATTTCCAAGAAATCGTTTCAACCGAGGGAGAAAATTATCTGGACATCGCCTGGCCCATATTTTCAGGCAAAGCCGGGCTGCTGCGCCTTGGGGTTACCGAGAAATTCTATCGGGACCAGGTATTTCAACTGTGGCTGCAGATGAGCGGGCTTACGCTGGCTATTCTTCTGTTGGCATTGGGTGGTAGCCTTCTGTTTATCAAGCGAATTACCGGCCCGCTGGCAGTGCTGGCCAAGGCAGCCGAAAAAATCGATGCGGGCAATCTGGATGTTAAGGTTGAATTGCACAGTCAGGACGAAGTCGGTAAATTGACCGCCGCCTTCAATCACATGGTTTCCGGTATCAAAGACTACACGCAGCGGCTTCAAGAAAAAACCACGGAACTCGACCGCGCTCACCGGCAAACACGCACCTCATTTACCATAGCCCAGGAGATCGGCGCCCTGACCCATCTGCAGGATGTATGCCGCTATCTGATCAAAGAACTGCAGGGCATCGTGACCTGCAAAGATATGTGCCTTTTGATTTTCAGCAGCAACCGCAAAAATATGTTTCTGCAGTCTGAAACGCTATCCTCAACCCTGGATAAGACCGTCTCTCAAAAAGCTGCCGCGTATTTGTCTAGAACGAAAAAAATGGAATTTCTGCCCATCGATCCTGCCCTCACCATTTTTCTGCCGGAACCTTTTCAGTCCGCAAAACAGGTTGTCAGCTTCCCGCTCTTTCATGAAGAGCAACTGCAGGGCGCCATGCTGATCGCCTGCCCCGGAAATTGTGCCTGCGTTATCAAAGAACTGGATATTATCGATCTGATATTAAACCAGACGGCAGGGGCAATTCGGCGCTCGGTGATCCAGGAAGAAGAAATTCGGGCCCTGCGGACTCGCATCGAGCACAGCGCCGAATTCAGCGGGATTATCGGTAAAGACCCCCAGATGCAAAACATCTATCGTTTGATTGAAGATATCGCGCCCACCGATGCCACGGTTCTGATCCAGGGTGAGAGCGGAACCGGGAAAGAGCTGGTTGCCCGGGCCATTCATCAACAGAGCCCGCGAAAATACAAACCGTTTGTCGTGATTAATTGCTCCGCCTATCCGGCAACCCTGCTGGAAAGCGAGCTTTTCGGTCATGAAAAAGGCGCATTTACCGGCGCGATCCGCCAAAAATCCGGACGCTTCGAACAGGCAGATGGCGGCACGGTATTTTTAGATGAAATCGGAGAAATTGCCCCTTCAGCCCAGATAAAATTGTTGCGCGTACTGCAAAGCCAGAAATTTGAGCGTATCGGCGGCGAGGAAACGCTCAAGGTCAATGTCAGAATTCTGGCCGCAACCAATAAGGACCTGATAAAGGAAGTGACAAACGGCAGCTTCAGGGAGGACCTTTTCTATCGTCTGAATGTGATTCCGATCCACCTGCCCCCTTTAAGAAAACGTCGTAACGATATTCCGCTGCTGGCGCGTCATTTTTTGAGCCGTTTTGCAGTTGAGCAGAATAAAGAGATTCAGGATTTCAGCTCGGAGGCCATGCGTCTGCTCCTGGATTACCCCTGGCCGGGTAATGTGCGCGAACTGGAAAATAGCATCGAGCATACAGCCGTTTTAGCCAAACGGAGCAGTGTTGACATATCAGATCTGCCCTCTGCGGTTCGCGATGCCGCTCCACCCGTTTTTTCACAAACTTCAGGGACGATCTTTGAAAATGAGAAGCGATTGCTGCTGGAAGTTCTGGAAGAGTGCGATTGGAACAAAAAAAAGGCCGCCATACAGCTGGGAATCAGCCGCAGCACGCTGTATGAAAAAATCAAAAAATATCAGATTCACAAACCCACAATTCATTAGGTAAGTTATGAATAAAAACGAATTTAAAAAATACCGCCAGCGACTGGGGAAAACCCAAAAACAGATGTCTGAACTTCTGGGCATATCACTGAAAGCCATTCACAGCTACGAGCAGGGTTGGCGAACGGTGCCGGTCCATGTCGAGCGGCAGTTCTATTTTCTGCTTTTCAGATCCGAACAAAAAGCCGGGGGTAAAAAACCCTGCTGGACGGTAAAAAAATGCTCCGCTGAGCAAAGGCGTCAGTGCCCCGCCTGGGAGTTTGGATCCGGGGATCTTTGCTGGCTCATAAATGGTACTGTTTGTGAGGGTTCGGTTCAAAAAAACTGGCAAGAAAAAATGAAAATTTGCAAATCGTGTCAGGTATTTAGCTCAATATTATAATTTGGTTTTCTTTTAGCGACACCCTCACTGTCCCGACACCCCAATAAGTGTATGCCACCGTAAAAGCTGTCCGGAAATCGTACACAGCTAACCCTTTAATATTCATATAATTAACCTAAAAGGCTGTTTTTGCTGTCTGCATTTCGAACAAGTTGACATCCATTCTGCGAGTTAAAAACCCTTCTTTGACAAATAAATTTTCACTCTCTATTTTTTCTATAAATCATTTTTTTTATTAGTATCAAATGGTTATGATTTGTGCAGCCGAACTGTTATTCCCGAAACGGTCCTCGGACTATTGCGGGTTTGTTTTGGCACAGCGATTGCTACGTTGTGGCAGTGACGTCTGTTGTTTTTCCCTAATTCCCTGCCGAATTCGTTCCAGGAGAAATTGGACGAATGAAAAAATCAATTATGGTGATCGATGCCAACAAGGAACAACGCCGGGAGCTTTGCAAGCTTTTGGAGGCGAGCCAATTTAATGCAATAGAGAAGGCGTCGGCTCACAACTTAGACCGACTCATAAAAGATTCCGGATGCCGGGCAATTTTTTGGGATATCGACACGGTTCCAGCCGACAATCGTATCATAAGGGAATTGACCACAAATTTCCCGAATGTCACCTTTTTTTGCTTGTCCGGCCAGCCGATTCATCCCGAATTAAAAGATGCCATCAGCCAGCATATTTATGCCTGTCTTAGCCGGCCGATTGATGCAGACGAACTTTTTTTCTGGTTACGCTCGATTGAAGAAAATCACGCAAATTCCAAACCCACAAGAAATCAGTTCCTTAGCGATCTTTAAAACTTAAGGAGGCAAATCGGAAGGGAGGTAATATGGAGATGAAACCAAACAAAAAAGAAGGCATGCTGAAAGATTTTCTGAATGATTTCAGAATGTCGCGAAGATCTTTCATGAAAAAAGCCTCAGCCGCCACCGGGGGCGCTATTGCCCTCGGCGCAACCGTAAAACCCACATTGCGGTCGCTGGCAGAAGCCAGCGAGAACACCGGCGGTGGAGTTGGCGAATGGAAAGCAGCCACCTGCCAGGGATGTACCTCCTGGTGCTCCAAACAGGTGTATGTCGTCGACGGGCGGGCGGTAAAGGTTCGGGGCAATCCGAATTCAAAGGTCAATGGAGAGGCGAGTTGTCCGCGAGTCCATCTTGCCCTGCAGCAGGTATATGACCCGGATCGGATCAAAACCCCGATGAAACGGACCAACCCCCAAAAAGGACGCAACGAAGATCCGAAATTTGTGCCCATTTCCTGGGATGAAGCCCTGGACGCGATCGCCGATAAGATCATGGAGCTTAGAAAGAACAATGAAACTCACAAGTATATGCTCATGCGCGGTCGTTATTCGTACATGCGTGATGTCCTCTATGATCGCATGACCAAAGTTATCGGTTCACCCAACAACATCTCCCACAGTGCGATCTGTGCGGAAGCGGAAAAATTCGGACCATATTATACAGAGGGTTACTGGGGATACCGCCAGTATGATGTTAAAAAGGCCCGGTATATTCTTTTGTGGGGCGCGGACCCCCTGGCGGCCAACCGGCAGGTCTCGTATTACTCCGCGGTTTGGGGAGATGCGGTTGACTCGGCCACAATTGCCATCGCCGAGCCCCGGCTTTCAGCCACGGCCGCCAAAGCCGATGAATGGCTGCCGCTCAAACCCGGTACCGACGGCGCCCTGGCGGTTGCCATCGCGCATGTGCTGCTTACCGAGGGGCTCTGGTACAAAGATTTTGTCGGCGATTTTTTTGATGGTGACAACCGCTTTATAGCCGGCCAAGAACTCGATCCGGAACTCTTCGAAGAAAAACACACCAACGGTATTGTCCAATGGTGGAACCTGGAGCTCAAAGACAAAACACCGGAGTGGGCCGCCAAAATAACCGACCTGCCGGTCGAGCAGATCAAACGGGTGGCCATCGGTTACGGCCAGGCGGCCCCGCATGCCATTTCCTGGCTCGGTGGCGGTCCCTGCATGCAGGTGCGCGGCGGATATGCCGCCATGGCGGTGCATGCCTTAAACGGACTCGTCGGGGCGGTGGACAACGTCGGCGGTACCCAAATAACCAACAAAGAATATACCTCGAAATTTCCGAAACCCGATGATTTTATGGATGAGATCGCCAAAAAGGGTAAAAAGCATAAAAAAATCGACCAGCGCGGCCGGTTGGAGTTTCCCGCGTTGAACAAAGGAAAATCAGGCAAAGGCGTGGTCACCAACAATGCGGCCGACGGCATCCTAAATGAGGATCCCAATGATATCAAAGTGGCCATCGGATACATGAACAACTTTACGTTCTCCTGCCCGCAGCCGGAGCGCTGGGAGCGTGCCCTGGCCAAGATACCGTTTCTGGTGCACATCACCACCAACGCCTCCGAGTTTTCCTGGTTTGCCGATATCCTGCTGCCCGATACCCATCACATGTTCGAAAAATGGGGCTATGTCAAGGCACACGGGAACGGATACCGGCACGTAACGCTTATGCAGCCGATCATCGAGCCGACCGGCGATTATAAGATCGATGAGACCGAAATTCCCTGGCTCCTCGCCGAAAAGTTAAATGAAAAAGGATTCAGTAATCTGCTCGATCACTACAAAACCTACAAAGATCCGGAAACGGGCAAAGCCCCGACCAACGAGAAAGAATTTGCGCTCTATTCCCTTAAATATGCCACCCAGAATCTGTGGGATCCGGCCAAATACAAAGGGGGTGACAAATTCAACGGCTGGGAGGATTTTCTCAAAGCCGGCGTCTGGAATTCTAATCCCTATCCGTATCGCAAGCGCTGGAGCAACATGAAAACCAAAACCAAAAAGTTTGAATTTTACAGTGAAACGTTGAAGGCTGCTCTGGAGAAGCATGCGGAAAAGCATAACACCACCGTCGACCATGTTCTGGAAGTTTGCAACTATCTGGCGCGGGGTGAAATGGCGTTTGTGCCGCATTATGAAGAAGCATTTATTGCCGGAGATGAAAAAGATTTTCCATTCATCCATGTGGATTACAAATCTAGGCTCAACCGCGAGGGCCGTTCGGCCAACTGCACCTGGTATTATGATTTTAAGGATCTAGATCCCGGTGATGTGCCCTGGGAAGATGTGGCCAAGATCAACCCCAGAGACGCCAAGCCGCTTGGCATCAAAAATGGCGATAAAGTCAAGCTGACATCTCCAACCGGAAGCCTGACCTGTACGGCAAGTTTATGGGAAGGCGTCCGGCCCGGAACGATTGCCAAGTGTTACGGCCAGGGCCACTGGGCCTATGGGCGGGTGGCGTCCAAAGTATTCGGCAAAATGCCCCGGGGTGGCAGCAGCAACGACCTCATCCCGGCTCAATACGATCGCTTGAGTGGGAGCACGGCATTCTATGCCACCACCCGCATTAAAATCGAAAAAGTTTAGGAGGTGAACAATGCCTAAATATGCAATGGTAATAGATTTACAGCGATGTGTCGGGTGCGGGGCCTGCAGCATCGCCTGTCGAAATGAGAACAATGTGTCGGAGGGCATCTACTGGTCCAGCAAAATAACTGAGACTTCCGGCACGTTTCCGAATGTACGGTTTCACTATCTGCCAACGCTTTGCAACCACTGTTCAAACGCCCCGTGCGTAACGGGTTGCCCGACAACGGCCATGCACAAATTGGATAACGGCATCACCGTGCATGATCCCGACAAATGCATCGGTTGTCGGTACTGCATGTACAATTGCCCCTATGAGGTCATTTATTTCAACTGGCAGGCCCCCCACAAATTCTGGCGGGATCCCAAGCCGGTCATTGAAGGCGGCACCAGCTCCCCGAAAGAAATGGCCCAGAAGGTCAACAACGGAAACGGAACGCCCTATAGCAATCCGGCCAGGGGAAAAACCCTTCCAGAGAACAGACCCAAGGGCGTGGTTGAAAAGTGCACCTTTTGCGACCACCTAATCAAGGTGGGCGAAATTCCTTACTGTGTGGAGGCCTGTCCCGCCGATGCCCGGATATTTGGCGATCTGGAAAAGCCGGACAGCAAGGTGAACCGGCTGTTGGGGAAATATAAACCGTACCGTCGCAAAGAGCGGCTCGGCACCGAGCCGAACGTCTATTATATTCGCAGCTTTAATCCTGCACACTATCAGAGAACGAAAGGGGGGGTATAGATGAAAACCATTAAAATCCAATTGTGGTATGGCCTGCTTTTGCTGGGAATCCTGCTGGGTCTGCTCACAGCCTACAGAGTGTTAATTGGCACCGGTTTTGTCCTGTACGCCAAGACAGATATACTGGTTTGGACCATGCCCATCGCAGCCTATGTGTTTTTTTCGCTGACTAGCACCGGGCTGGCCTTTGTCTCGTCCATTCCCGTCGTATTTGGTATCAAACGCTACCAGCCCCTTGAAAAACGCACGGCATTTCTGGAAATTGCCGTGTTGATGGCTTCTTTTACCTGTTTGTTTTTACATCTCGGATCGCCGTGGAACGCTGTCTATTATTTAATTTCGCCAAACTTTGCCTCACCCCTCTGGTGGCTGGGTATGCTCTACGGGCTTTATTTGGTTGTGCTGCTCTTATCATTTAGCAAAATGCATAAAGCCGGTGTCAGCAAAGGGCTTGGTGTATTCACCTTCATCGTCGCAATTGCCACCTCCACTGCACTGGGCTGGCTCTTTGGGCTTCCGGATGCAAGGCCAGCGTACAACGCAAACTTTTTGGCCATGTATCTTCCGCTGACCGGATTCGCCAGCGCACTGGCAGCCGTGCTGTTATTCAGCCTGGCCTACCATCATTTTGCGAAAATCCCCTTGAGCGAAGGAGACAAAAACCTTTACGATGACCTTAGCAAGCTCTTTGGCGTTGTTACAATTTTGACGTTAGTCTTTTTCATCTGGCGAACAATCGTTGGCGGCGCGTCAGCCACAGCAGTCGAGTTTGCAGGTTTTCGCCATATGTTGAGCTCGGGTTGGTACCACCTGGCATTATGGGTTGGATTGGTCATCCCGCTTGTGCTGATTGCCATGCCGGCAGTGCGACAAGCCACCTGGGGAAAAGTTACTGCCGCTGTTTTGTTTCTAGTCGGTATGTTTGCCGGCCGACTGGAAATGGTGCTCAGCGGCCTGGTGATGCCCACGGGTCCCAAGGCCGAAGGACAACCCCCGTTTGCCAGTTACTGGCCCACGATCTGGGAGGTGTTTGTTTTTGTGTCGGCACTGGCCGTTTTGCTGTTCGTATACACCCTGGGAGAACGCAACCTGAAATTGTCAGACGTACCGGAGTAGCTTAAAAACACCACAAATGCGATGCCGGCTGCTGTCGGGCCGGCATCGCCTAAA
>JAAUYK010005199.1_pt1 | contig 34355 bp, 28 predicted proteins | sample 7278021 | NCBI WGS metagenome assembly JAAUYK01 (sample SAMN14350223, study PRJNA611818) | marine sediment metagenome | isolation source: surface marine sediment (1.8m) | place: French Polynesia: Moorea | collected 2018-08
CCAAACAGCTGGTGTGACAACCCCGCTGTTTGGCCGAAACGCACCACGGCGCCGACCTGTGCCTCAAGCTCGGAAGGACGCCCGGCCAACACATCGCGCTGCAAGGAGGCTGTTGACTGAGGCACGAGACTGTCATAAATGGACATTACTGTTTCCATGGCGTCTTCGGGTAGGGAAATTCCGCAGGCCGCCGCTACAGCAATTATTTCCTGAAGACCCGCTTGCGCCATTTGCCGAGTTTCGGGTAGACTGCGCCATACCCCGGCCGGGGCGCGCGTCACCGCTCCGATCCCACTCCATACAGTAATTAATAAAAACTTCATCCACATGGCAACCTGGATATCAGGAGGGATTTCGGCGTTGACCCCGGCCTTTTCAAATGTTGCCAGCAACAATTCGGCCCTTTGGCTGCGCTGGTTGTCCAGCTCTCCAAATTTTACAAAAGGATTTGTTCCGGCATGGACGATATGCCCCGGTCTTGCCATATAACAGAATAGACCGCACAAGCCGCCCAACACATGCTGTTCGCCCAATATTGCGGATAACTGGGCCGGTGCCTCCAGTCCGTTTTGCAGCGGCAGGACCAACGTGTCAGCTCCGATCATTGGCCGCATAGCCTCAGCCGCCTCAGAGACTTGCCAGGCCTTAACGCCCACCAGCACCATATCAACTTCACCGATTTGAGAGGGGTCGTCTGTTGTTTGAACCGGCTGCACCGTGAAGTCGCCATTGATGCTGTCACCGCGTAGACCATCCTTACGCATCGTGTTCAAGTGCTCTCCGCGGGCGATAAAAATGACGTCTTCCCCGGCCTGGGATAACCGTCCGCCAAAGTAGCCCCCAACCGAACCTGATCCAAAAATTGCTATTCGCATGGAAACCTCCACCTGAAAATTGCTATTATTTACTTCACGTTACACTATATAGTAATACAAGAACACTTGCACCCTGCAGGCGTTGTTTTTCAGGTGCAATCTACTTTATTTTTGTTTTGCTTGTTGACCGATCTCTTTTGTATCGATCTGAACTGGCAGCCACAAGGCTTTTCTGTTTGGATTCGTTTGCCGAAGTAAAAAATTAGATTGTAACTCGGACTCGTTACCACCATTAATAGACAAAGAACTTGATTTTTGCTATGGCCGTGCTGAGGGCCCAATCAAACATTATTGTAAACTGAGTGTAAAATGAATAGTGCGATACCCATCATTCAAGCTGCAGAACCTTCCGATGCCGCGCCACTTGCAAGGCTGGCCGAAAAAACCTTCACGGATGCGTTTGCCCAATTCATTAACAAGTCGGATTTTGAACGCTATGTAGCTCACTCCTTCACTGAAAGCCAGATTAGTTCCGAGCTCCTTGATAGCGCCACCTCTTTTTTCATTGCCAAGTTGCAGGATAAATGGGTTGGTTATGCGAAACTTTATCAGAGCCCGCCGCCTGAATGCGTCAAACAACTACCGGCCATCGAGCTTGCCAGACTATATTCCATGCAGCAATATTTGGGCTACGGTATTGGTGCGGCCCTATTGGAGGCTTGTTTAGATTACGCCCGCAGCAGAGAGTTTAAATCAATCTGGTTGGGTAGCTGGAAGGAAAACCATAGGGGCAATGCATTTTACACCAAAATGCAGTTTGACATTATTGGCGCTAAAACTTTTACTTTAGGATCCGAGATCCAGGATGATTACATTTTCGCAAGATCAATACATAAGATATTATAGTCAGGAGAGCTGATAATTTTTGTCTGACTCACAGTAACGAATAAATAATATTACAGTTTATTGAAGCTAAACGAGGCTGAAAATTCGCAAATTAAATAAAAACCTGCCTTTGAGTCAGCTCTGAGAAATTATCGGTTCCAAGTCCCCATTTTTTGGCCAAACGGATGTAGCCGATATTTTGCGGTCGCCTGCCAAGCAACAGGGACGCTTTGGCATCCGCAGCGACCGGATCGTCACTTAAGATGAGCGTATTTTTCGTAACAACATCCGAAGTACTACCTCCCGAAGGCCCATTTTTGGTCATGATCCGGGTGGCATCTATTAGGGTAATGGTCGGTTTAAAAAATTGGGCCAGATCAACAATATTCGGATGTATATCCCGGTGCAACCGTCCGCGCCTGCCACCAATCGCACCGAACCAATTCTTCATGCCAAGGGTCAGGGTGCTCAGGATATGATCCTTGGCAACCGGCAAATTAATAACTTTGTCGGCCTCCACCAACGGCAGAAAAACCGGCCAACGATCCAATCGGTGCCCATGCAATTTCATCTCCTGCATAAGTGATGAACTGGGAAGGATCAGGTCCGCCCCGGTTTTATTGGCCACTGCTTCGGCGCCTGTCACCGAGAAACAGAATTCAGCTGTGTCAATCGTGTTGTCGGCGATTCTAACCTTTTTGGCACCTGCCGCCTGGCAAAGCTCGATTACTCCTTGCAGCACTTCCGGATTGGTAGTGGCCGCCAGGTGAGGGGGGCGCGCCCAGGAAATATTTGGTTTGATGACGACCACATCCCCCCTGGATACAAATTGATTGATTCCTCCGACGGCCTCAAAGACTTTGGTCATCAAGTCTTTGATAACATAAGCCTCTGACTGGCCGACGCCCTCAACAATGAATCCTTTTTTGGTGAGTGCGGCGTTTGCTTCGGACCAGTCAAATAGGGGCCATGGGGTTGCACCAACGAGCGTGACGCATCCAGACCACTTCAAAAGCTTTTGGATAGATTCTCGGCGTGTAATTGGTTGATTAAATTTCATGGCAAATACCTCATTTAGCCATCATCAAACGCTTCCATCAGGATTATAGCAATAAATCTTTTTCCCAGCCGTAGTGTTCGATACGAATTTGTTCCATCCGACTTGTGCCCAATCCGTAAACTTTATCAGCGGCCTCTACACAAATCGGCGGCGGCGTAAGCGGCCATGACTCTCCTCTGATGGCATTTCTTTTTTCAGTAATGATTTTTAAACAAACCGTTTCGACGGCCACCGGATCGGTGCCCGCGATTATACCATTGTAAGACCATTGGTATCGTGGATCCGCTTGCGGCCCCTTATCACAGAGCGGATAAAGCGAGTCAACCAGAACGAGTTTGGTCTTGTCCTTGACAAACGGAAGGTTCCAGATTTCTCCTAACTTGGCGCTGTCACTCTGATGATAATTACTAGGGCGGCCTGAATACATGATGTAAAGTTTCATGACTGTGCCAATTCCGGTCAGCCAGTGTGCTTTAAGCGAAGGAAGCGCAATCAGGGCGTCACATTTTTTGGGATGGTGCGGACGGCCTTGCGCCATTCTGATCTGGTTTTTGGGGATTCCGGCGTCCCGCAAGGAACGTTTGACAACATCGACGACTTCATCATGCGTAGGATTCAGGTGGCTGGTGGGTACCAGACCGATTACATCATTTGGTTTGACGAGGGTTAGCCATGCATCCTTGGTGTTCTTCTGACCGGTAACCTTGATCAAGGTTTGCGCGAGCATTTTTTCCAAGATCGCGCTGTCCACATTCCGTGCAGAATCCAGGGCGTTCTTATCACGAACGACGGCCACTAAACTGGAACCAGCGGCTTGTGCTTCTGCCATGGGCCACTTAAAACCTAAAATAGACGCTCCGAGAGTAACGCCGATGGTCCCCCGTATAAAGTCTCTGCGGGTCAATACCGGTTTTTTATTTTGCATGAATTCCTCCCTTCTCCAGTAAATTAGATTCATTTTCCTGAATGATTGTCCGGGCGGATTCCTGATCAGGACCGTCAAATACCATTGCTACAAAATTATCGAGCAATTTATAAGCTAGCCAGCCATCTTCTAATTTAAAAAGACCCGGACCGGCATTGGTTGAGGTTGCTGTGAGGCCTTTCGCATAATCCGGCAGATAGGCATCATGAAATTGATTGAGAGCATCACGGGCCGCGTCTAAATTTTTATATTGCACCAGCAGAAACTGGCACCGTTTTAGACCATCTGAACCAGAAGTGCGTTCAAAGGGCGCGATCACCGCTTGTGAGGAATGATCGAGATCGAGAATATTGTCATGACTAATATAATACACGGAATTTAACACCAAATGGGAACGCAAAAAGGTCAGTCGGTCTGTTCGTAGTTTCCATGATGAGTCAATTTCATATGGAAGGTTTTTCACCAATTCCGGTACGGGCGGATGTTTAGTCCTGGCTGCAATGGCCTTGCCTAATGTCAAAACAGCTGCCTTTGATGCCGCTGACGCATGCTGGGCCATAATGCGTGCATAAATATGATCTGACCATAATCGCAACAGGCCGCCACCATAGAGTGCGCGGGTGGGTGCAGCCAAGAATTTGTTTGATTTTTCCAGTGGTAGATCGGCAAGGTATACGGATTCGCCGCCCCAATCCAGCGACAGCAGGCCGAAGGCGTCATCGGCGGTTTCCATATAATACAATTCTACCAGAATATTAGCCTGATCCTTAGATATATAGTCGAATACCTCGAGGTGCTTGAACCGGTAGCCCAGATAGAGTTCGCCTGCGCCGTTCATGTATTCGAAAATATTTTTAGAATCAATTAAACGAGGCGTTTCAGACCGGGTCCAACCATTCACAATTTTGGGAAGATGGCGTTTGCCTTTCATCATTTCACCAGTTGCCCCTACATGCGTGCTCATCATCGTAAATATAAAAAACAAACAAGTCATTTTGAGGGTCAAATTCATTTTGATCGGTTTTTCCTTAATGATTTGGTGTGCAGGGTAACCACAGCATTCGCAATATATAATCATGTGCGCATTTGCCTTGATTTATCTGGCATTTGTGATTTTGTTGTAATTTTCGTCGGCAAATTGCATAGCGATCTAGCGAACTTGCATAGAAAAAATGTCGGGAAATTAACAGCGCAAGAATATCCGAATTTTCGAATAACCCAACCACTATGGTTGTCTGAAAGGATCAGAGGCGGATCAAATGCAGCTTGAGAATGATATTTTGTCATACATCAAAAGATTTGCAGAAACAAGATTGGAAAAATATTAGGTTGGATTTTACCGCATTCGGCATACTGTCAATAAAATGACGGAAGCAAGCGATAATCCGCCTGCTCCGGTTTATAATCCCCCCCGTTGATCAAAAACGAATCCGAGAGTGTCTCTGCGCCAAACGTCCCTAGCGTTAATCCAACCCGCTAACACCCATGGCAAATGAAAACCCGGTGTCAGATACGAAGGCACTCAGCAGATATTGGTTTTCAGGCTCCGGATCACTCTCAACATTGCCGTAATAGTTGTTGATTATGCGATACACAGGGCGGTGATGGTGTCTGTGAAACCGCTTATGGTAGTGAGGTCGATAGAACGGGCGATGATGCCGTTTGTAATGCCTGGGCCCAAACCGATAGTGCGGATGATAATGTTGCTTGTAGTGCTTGGGTCCAAACCGGTGTACCGGGTGGTAGTGGTGGTACTTAAACCAATGGCCTCGTTCGTGCTTCCTGTGGTAATGGTGGTCAGAGGGTTTGTTCCATCTTTGCTGATGTTTACCGTGATCATGGTGGCGATGATCACCCCGTCCACCTGCGGCCCATGAATTGCTGTTGAAAGCGAAAATAAGACCAATTAGAGTCAAACCGACAATTATAATTTTCTTTTTCATGGTGAACCTCCTTGGGCTTAAAATTTGCTGCACAGCAATCAAATTTGTTTAATCTCTCAGACGCCGCCGCATTCAGATGGTTTACCAGAAATGCTTTTTTAGGATTAGATTCCAAGGTTGATCAGCAGCCATAAGTCTAAAAAATCTATTTGTTACAAGTTATTATCAACACAGCCGCACAAATCAGGCTGCTATTTCACTGCAACGTTTTGCACCCCCAATTGTATGTTCGTATACCCAAATTATGGTTATAAATTACAATTTGAGATTAATTCAGATGATGCTGATCCAATGATTTGCCCCATTCTTTTGCATTGTGTTAGGGAGAGTTTGCTAAGTGTTAGGCCAACACAGGCTCGAACGATTGGACTCGATAATCTTCAAAAAGGACGCTATTTATGGAAGCATTAAATTGGGACTTTCCCTATCACTCCCAGCGGATGCCTGTATTCGCGCAAAATGTGGTGGCAACCTCACAGCCGCTCGCCGCCCAGGCCGGGCTTCAAATGTTGCTTAAGGGCGGTAACGCCGTGGATGCGGCCATTGCCGCCGCCATTGCCTTGACCGTGGTGGAACCCACCAGTAATGGAATCGGCAGTGACGCGTTTGCCATGGTGTGGGACGGCAAACAGTTGCATGGTGTAAATGGTTCCGGACGCTCCCCGACTGCATGGAATTTCGACGATTTTGCTAAGTACGAAACGATGCCCCTGGTGGGCTGGGATGCTGTTACGGTTCCTGGAGCTGTGTCCCTGTGGGCGCTGCTTTCCGAACGCTTTGGCAAATTGCCGTTTGATGTACTTTGCGAACCAGCCATCGGTTATGCCCGTGACGGTTTTTTGGTTTCTCCCAAAACGGCGCAACGCTGGCTTTTGGGCCCAGAGCTATATCCGGGATTTCAAGAATTTGCCGCCACGTTTTTACCCTTTGGCAGAGCTCCCCGAACGGGCGAATACTTTCGCTGCCCGGATCAGGCCACAACTTTAGAGGAGATTGCTCGCACGCGCGGAGAATCATTTTATCGCGGTCGCTTAGCGGAATTAATTGTGTCACAGTCGCATCGGCAAGGCGGAAAACTTTCTTTAGACGACTTGGCAGATCATCAAGCAGAATGGGTGTCTCCCATAGCGCAATCATTTAACGATGTAGAGGTGCACGAATTACCGCCCAACACCCAAGGCTTGGCAGCACTGCAAATGCTGGGCATCTTGAATCATACCCATCTGGTGGAGCACCCGGTCGACTCAGCAGACAGTATTCACCTCCAGCTGGAAGCAATGAAGTTGGCCTTTGCAGATCTCACATACTATGTGGGCGATTCGGATACCATGACGGTTTCGGATGCGGACCTTTCTGATCCATCTTATTTGGCGGCGCGTGCGGCCCAGATTGATCGGCACCGGGCGCAAACGCCTAAATGGGGCATACCCGCCGATCAGGGAACCGTTTATTTAACATCTGCAGATACCAACGGGATGATGGTTTCTTTTATTCAGTCAAATTATCACGGATTTGGTTCAGGTGTTGTGATCAAGGATACCGGGATCAGTCTGCAAAATCGCGGTGCCGGATTTAGCTTAGAGGCGGGACATCCCAATCAGGTGGCGGGCGCGAAACGACCATTGCATACGATCATTCCAGGATTTGTCACCAAAAACGGCCACCCTCTGGTTAGTTTTGGTGTCATGGGAGCCGCCATGCAACCGCAAGGCCATGTCCAAATGATGATCCGGATGTTTGTCTACGGACAAAATCCCCAAACAGCCAGTGATGCGCCGCGCTGGTGCCTAACGGAAGACGGGCAGGTGGCTCTTGAACCGGGATTTGCGCCTGACGTCCTTGATGACCTAAAAAGCCGCGGTCATCGTCTGGTGTTGGATGCACCGGAGTTTGTTTATGGCGGCGCTCAATTAATTGGCCGTTTGCCGGAGGGGTTTGTGGCGGCATCTGATCATCGCAAAGATGGTCAAGCGGTTGGGTTTTAATATTAAAATAAAATTTATATTTAGCTGACAGGCCGTCAAAGACGCCATGAAAAGGGCTATAAGCATCAAAGCCGGTGAATTTTCGCATTCTTTCCCATTATGAAATCTATCTGCTCATTTTATAATATTTTGACACCTCAATCGGTGTTTTTATTGGATCTTATTTAAAATTTGTTCATGCAGATGGGATCGGTTACGGGTAGTTAGCAGAAACAACTCACAATCCGGACGTTTCTTGATGTCGGCAATCAGTCCATGACCCCTCATGGCAATGGTGGCGACAACATGGATTTTCGAGTTTAACAACTGCGATATAGATCGGCAAAACTGCCGAGAAAAGCATTCCATCTTGCCGATTTCATCGATGATGGCCCAACTGGCGGCGCTTTCCAATTTCAGATTTGTCAGGAACGCCTCAAAACCTTTGACATCCACACCGTATTTGCCCACGCGTTGGCGACCCCTGATACTGGTGTGCGCCAGAGTTGCCCTGCTGCCGTCCAATCCAATCAATTCAAAGCCCTGTCGTACGCCCCGCTGTCTGATTTCACGGGTATAAAAACCCATCAGCGGCGCTGCGGTAGTGCCTTCGATTAGTCGACAGATTAAGGTGGTTTTGCCGATGCCCGGCGATCCAGTAATGAGAATGTTCATTGCGGTTTTAAATTTTGCGGCCAGCCGTTCTGCGGGCTTTTGCAAGTCACTAGAACAGCAAATGTTGATTGCCGATTCGCACCCGCTTCAAACCTTGATTATGGGCCACCTGCTGGCAGCGCAAAGCCGATTCTTTGCTGGTCAGCGGCATATCCGCCATATAAAATTGTGGGTGAAACGCGAGCAAACTGTAGGGAATATCAGAATCGAGAGATGCGATCATCCCGGCAATTTGTTCGACCTCCTTTTCGTCGATATACCCGGGAACCAGCAAAGTACTTGCCAGCAGAAGCGGTGGTTCACTGCGCTGTTTAATTGCCGCGGCCACTTGCTTGAAATTTGCAAGGGTTTGTTTATTGGTGATACCGGTTAGAGCTATATGTAGGGTTTCGTCAAACGCTTTGAGGTCAAATTTGATACAACCTCCGGACTCAAGCGCCACATCAATCATACGTGTTAGCAAACGGGGATTCATACTGCCATTGGTTTCCCAACAAATGCGCAATGGACGGTGGGCGTAGCGCTGGCGCGCCAGTGTCGATACTTTCAGGGAAAAAGGCAACTGAGAAGACGGATCTCCACCAAAATAGCAGATGCAGGCCGTTTTGCGGTTAACGTCGTCTACCAGTTGGTCCGCGGAAGTCATTGGCGAATCAAACGTCTCACGTTTGAAGTGCCAGTTTTGGCAAAAGAGGCAGTTGAACGAGCAGGCGTGGAAAAACACCGCTAAGTTGGTATGGCCTCGTTCAGGGCCCTGGCAATTCGCAAATTCCGGATAACCGCTGCCGGTTCCCGCGGGGCATACCCAGTCAGCGACGCAATTGGTGGGTAGCGGATCGTGGTACCATGAAACTTTGCCCTGCGTGGATGAGACGCCCTGCAGACGTCCCTTAACATTATTGCGGACACCGCAATAACCGATCTGTCCTTCTCCAATCACACAGTTATTGACGCAAAGGTCACACGCAATGCCATTGGGGTGACGGGGAGGATCCAGGGACAAATCGAATGGATCACGACTATGCGTATGGGCTGTTCGGATGATTTCAAGTGAATCGGAGGGTTGCGTGCGGATACACTGTAAACAGACACCGAGTGCCTTGGCGATTTGATTCGATGTCTTTCTACATAAACGACAGTGACCCATATACCTCCAAGGGGGTAGGCGTCATTTGGCTTTGGGCGCTGGCGATTAAGCGCGTTATTTAAGCATCTTTTTCAGAACTCAGATCACAGGTAGAAACCGGGCAATCCTGACCCAGTATAGCCATACCATTACCTAATTCATGATGAATCTCGCGCAGTTCCTGAAGGGATGGATAAATACGATCGAATTCTTTCAAATGCAAACTATCAATTTGCTGGATCACATTATTAAGGCGCTGCCGCCACCCGGCGAGTTGTTTTTCAACTGTGTAACAATACAGATCCGTTTTCATTAGAGCAAAATCCTTTCCGCCTCCACAAGCGTCGCTGCCATATCGGCCGCCGTTACACATCGTGTTGTATTTTCCATAAGACCTTGTCAGCTTTGTATAAAATTTGCTGGAAGCCGACGTTTATCTCCCATACAAAATTAGAATAGGAACCGGGCGAAAGGTTGTCAATGAAAGGTCGGTTAAAATACCTGTGGGTGTGCAAACGCTTGCTGGAAAAGGATTGATAAATTTTTGGCGGTTAAATCGGTTTACGTTTCAAAATGATCTCGTGATAATCGATGAATTCCAGAATAAATTCTTGTTCAATTTCACCCTTATTGTAAAGGGTGAAAGAAAACGGTTCTGTTTGTTGTTCCAAATGGGGATATTCATTGTTGTAAAATCCGGTGGAATTGACCGGTTGCCCGTCAATGGCCACCAGATAACCCTGAAACTCAAGTTCACCACAGATGATTCCAAGACCCGAATTCTTACTGTCATCTTCCAGTGCTTCAAAGATATCCTGAATATTCATTAATGATCCTCCACTGTCGGAAAAACCGATGCCGTCACAAACCGATATTTTGCGAGGCTGCCACACTAGCATTAAATCACATGCCCCAATAATTGCAAGTATCTAATGAATAGCATCTGAGCTGATCCGCTGAGGTCGTAAGCGCCCCTCTGCGCACTGCGAGCCTGTAATCAGGTTTAGGGTTCCATGTAGGACTTAAGTAGTGCCAGCAAAAATTCCCAAATTCGGCCAACAGAGGGTATATACAATTTTTCCTCTGGTGAATGGGGATTTTTAATGGTTGGACCCAGCGATATGAGATCCATATCCGGTATCTTAGCGCCGATCAGACCACACTCCAAACCGGCATGGATAATTTCTACCACTGGTTCGCGCTTATAAAGGCGCGTGTATAGGTCGCGGCATCGCTGCAGCAGCGGCGAAGACATGTTGGGTTGCCAGGCAGGATAACTGTTTTTGTGAGTCGTTGCGGCACCCGCTAGGGCAGCGATAGCATCGACACGGTCATTGATTTCAGCCAGTCGCGACATTACCGAACTACGCTGACTGGTTTGTACGACCAAATGATTTTTTTCAATGGTGATGGTTGCCAGATTATTGGACGTCTCCACAAGTCCCTGCACATCGGCCGACATCGCCGCCACACCATGGGGCAACGCTAGCAACAGGTCGATAATTTTAAACGTCGATTCGGCAGTGATGAATGGTTGATCGGTATCTGGCGGCGGAATACTTTCCAGGGTTAACTTGATGGAGGGGTCGGAATGTTGGTGCTCGGTTTGCACCTGGTCTTCAAAATCGCTAATCATATCCGTTAATTTATTTGACTCCATGGACGAGCATGCAAAAATGGCCTCGGCATCCCGGGGGATGGCATTGTGGGCGCTGCCACCCTTAATGGAGATTAGTTGTAGTGGCGCCTGCTGTCTGATCAACTGTAATGCGCGTGCCACGATTTTGTTGGCGTTAGCAAAATGCTTGTCAATATCGATGCCGGAATGCCCGCCATGCAGTCCAGCTGCCAACAAACGATAGCAATGCGCTGGAAGGCTGTCATTCGTATAAACCAGTGGTAACTGAATGCGAATATCTTCGCCGCCTGCGCATCCCACCGTAAAAACCCCCTCATCTTCTGAGTCGAGATTTAACAGGATGCGTCCCGTGATCAAATCCGGGTCCAGTTTTTGCGCACCGGTCAGACCGGTTTCTTCATCTACGGTAAACAGCAATTCCAAAGGAGGGTGTTCAATCCGGTTATCATCGGCCAGTGCCAGCGCCATGGCAATGGCAATGCCGTTGTCGGCACCCAAGGTGGTGTCTGTGGCCGTAATCCAGTCGCCGTCATAAACAAGGCGGATCGGATCCGATGCAAAATTATGTTTGGAAGCCGGCGTCTTTTCGCACACCATGTCAAGATGTCCCTGCAACACAACAACCGGCGCTTCCTTGTCTCCGGCAGTGGCGGGTATGCGGATAACCAGATTGCCGGCTTTATCGACGGAATAGTTAAAACCCTTATCGTCGGACCATCGTTTGATCCAGTCTGCAATTTGATGTTCTTTTTTGGAACAGCGAGGGATGGCGCTTACGTTTTCAAAGTATTGAAGAATCGGCTCGATTTGATTTGTCATGCTGATGTCCTCCTTTAAAAAGATTACTTATACTAAGACAGTCTATATTATCGCGTCAACGGGCGTTTCGTGCCAACGAGTATCCGGCAGGCAGGGCAGGTATTTGTATTGCTTCTGAAACACCTTTTGAAATTGCTTGACAAGCTCTGGTTGATATGAATAAGGTAGCCCCGAATAATTGAGACCAAGTATAATTTTTAAACTAATGAACCTATTGATCCTACATACGAGTAATAGCTGGTGCTGGTGGTGGCAAAGCCTCTGGAAGGGGTGTGCCCTGCGGTTTATAGCGCCATAGAACCATAAACAACAACGACGTTACCGACCGTGGCCCCCCAAAGGTCACGGTCTTTTTTTGATTATTAAGGGCTGTGACGATGTCACCACAGCCCTTTTTTAGTTTGAAATGATTAACGCTGAAATGATTAGCGTTTATCGTCGCCAAACAAAACTTAAGAGGAGGATAGGATATGTTAATTGTAATGGAACAACAAGCGTCTCAAGAAAGCATCGAAGGCGTCATCGCGGCCATTGAGGCCAGGGGGCTCGAGGCACGGCCGATTCCCGGTGGCGAACGGATCGCCATCGGTGTGCTCAAAAACAAGGGGCCGGTTGATGCTGCAGCCTTTTTGGGACTCAAGGGGGTTAAGGACGTAATCCCCGTCACCCGGCCTTATAAGCTGGTCAGCCGTGAATTTCAGCCGGAAGATACCCGGATTCAAATCGGCGCTATAACGATCGGATCGAAGGAACTTACGATCATGGCGGGGCCCTGCGCCATTGAAAGTGAGGCGCAAGCTTTGACTATTGCCCAACATGTTAAACAGGCGGGTGCCCAAATGTTTCGTGGCGGGGCGTTTAAGCCGCGGACATCGCCGTATTCATTTCAAGGTTTAGGAGAAGATGGATTGAAAATTTTAGCTAAGGTACGCGCTGAAACCGGTATGCCGGTGGTAACGGAAGTAATGGATTTGGCAACTTTTGACCTGGTGGAAGAATATGCTGATATGATTCAAATCGGCACGCGCAACATGCAAAATTTTAGTTTGCTGCGCCGGGCCGGCCATGCGTCTAAACCGGTTCTGCTCAAACGCGGTATGGCCGCTACCATTGATGAGTGGCTCATGGCGGCTGAATACATTTTAGAAGGGGGCAACAGCGCTGTGATTCTCTGCGAGCGGGGTGTGCGCACATTTGTGCATCACAGCCGCAACACCCTGGACTTATCGGCCGTACCCTATGTCCGTAATGAAAGCCACCTGCCCATCATTATTGATCCCAGTCACGCCGCCGGGCGACGCGACCAAGTTATTCCCCTGGCGCGGGCTGCTGTGGCGGTGGGTGCCCACGGCCTGATGGTGGAAGTCCATCATGAGCCGGATAGAGCCCTCAGCGATGGGGCCCAATCATTGTACCCTAATCAATTTGAGATGTTGTGCCAAAAGGCATTTGCCATTGCTGATCTGATGCATTCAAATGATGCCAGCAGCAGGCGCCTAGCGGCCGTTACGTCATCCAGCGTTTGAATAAAGTTGTAATCTTATTCGTGGTGCTTGAGCCCATGGGCTTCTTTGAATTCGTGCCATTCATCGTGATCAACGGCACCGTCTTGGTTTAGATCTAAAGCTTTATAAACGTGTTTGTTGGCATCCGGGAAATAGGCTTGGAACTCCTCCCAACTCACCAACTCATCGCCATCGGTGTCCATGTCTCCGAAATGGGCGTTAAAGGAGGCAGGATCCGGCATCGGTCTGCCGTGATGGTAGGTTTTATCAGCACAGCCAATACTTAAAATTGTTATCAGGGCCACGGCCAACAAACTATGGAGTTGTTTCATAAATTCTTATCCTCCCCTGAGAGTGTTTCCGGCCCGCTTGCCAGCCGACCCGAAACGGTAAATGATTACTTGTAAATATTTCAGCAAATATGTAGAGATGCTAACGATTTTTCAAATTTCTTTTGCATTCTAACTACAGGCGCCTGTCTCTTTTGCAAAAAACCACTTCAAATAAAATGCCTAAAAATGTTCGCTATTTTTGTCGCAGTTTTTCAACTAGCAATGTAAATGGTAAGCACGAATCGATAACCGACAATACCTGTTTTGGGAGCAAGAAAATTTATAGGGGTGCATTGGTTCATATAACTTTGGGCTGATATGATACTTGACGTAAGAACGGATAACAATATGCAGGATCTAAAGCGTATATTCATTGGTTCGATATTTTTGACGGCTACCGTTTTAGCGGGATTAACTAGTGGTTATCTGAAATTTGGCGAGACCGCCATGGCGGCATCTGAGTCAGAAAAAGCTGTTTTCAACCAGCGAAAACGGTTAGCAAATACTTTTGGTGATTATTATGCACATCGAACAAGTCTTTTTGAAAAAATGCCCAAATCGAACGATAACATCATTTTTTTGGGCGACAGCCTGACGGATCATTGTGAATGGAGTGAGCTTTTCCAAAATATACGGTTAAAAAATCGGGGTATCGGTGGGGATACTACCGGCGGGCTATTGAATCGATTAGATGATATTGTTGCTTTTCAGCCACAGAAACTTTTTATCATGATTGGCATCAATGACTTATTAAAAGGCCTTGCGGCAGAGCGAATTTTAGCCAATTATCGCAAGATTATTGAGTTGGTTCAGGAACGCTCACCGAATACAAAGCTTTATCTGCAAAGCGTATTGCCGGTGAAACAGTCGCTTTACTATGGGAAAAAAACCAATGATGAGATACAAAAGTTAAATGATCAACTTTTATTTTTAAGCAGAGAGCTCAATGTTGAATTCATCGATTTACATGCCCAATTTGTAGATCCAACGGGGCAGTTAAATTCACGTTACAGCCGTGATGGTCTGCATCTAAACGGCAGCGGATATTTGCTTTGGAAAAATGCCATCGAAAAATACGTGAACAATTGAGCCTTATTATTTTCAAAGGCAGACGTTTCCTGTTCATAGCCGCCCGTTATAACGCATCAGGGTTTAAACGGCTTGAGCACGTTTCACCGCAAAAAATGATTATTTTTTTTAATATCAATATTATCAAATTTTTGTTTTTTAAGTTGCAAAGTCTTTCATTATTGATACAAAAGATGCTTTATTATTTGATGGAAATCGGGGAGTCAAATTATGGGCGTGTTTTATATAGATGGTGAATTTGTGCCCGCTGAAAAAGCGGTGCTTCCGGTCAACGATTTGGCGGTCGTACGCGGTCTCGGGGTCTTTGATTTAATGCGCACATACAACGGTAAACCGTTTTTTTTAATGGAGCATCTCGAACGTTTGCAACGTTCGGCTGATCGAATCGACCTGACGTTGCGGTGGTCGTTAGACGAATTGGCTGATGTTGTGATGCAGACCTTGAGCCGGAATTCCTATGCGGAATCGAACATTCGTGTAGTGGTTACCGGCGGTTCCAGCAGCGACTTTATCACCCCTGATGGGCGTCCGCGGCTTTTGGTTTTGGTGACACCGCTGCCGCAATTACCCGGCTGGTGGTATACCGATGGTGCTAAAGTTATTACTTTTTGCACCCGACGCAGTCTTACCGGCACCAAAAGTATCAACTATATCCAGGCGACCATGGCGTTGCGCCAGGCACGCCAGGCAGATGCCGTTGAAGCTGTTTACAAAGATTCCGATGGATATATTCAAGAAGGCACCACCACTAATGTGTTTGCATTTATTGATGAAAAACTGGTGACACCGGGAGGAAGAATTCTTTCCGGTATTACCCGCCAGGTAGTGTTAGATTTAGCCAAAGATCATTATCCCATCGAGTTTCGCGATATTTCCGTAGATGAATTTTTAAAAGCCCATGAAATTTTTATCACCGGTACCAGTAAAGGTTTGTTGCCGATCGTCCAGGTAAACGAGACCATTATCGGTGACGGCAAGCCCGGCAAACATACCCGCAAATTGATGCAATTGCTAGAGGAATTGGTACAACTTCAATTCGGTTGTTCGGCGGTATAAGAAACCCCCAAAAATCCCACTAATGAGTTAATATTTCCCATAATTTTGTGCGCTAAAACAAAATGGCCGAAACTATCGATAACATTGCGGCTATGCATGCGTCTGCGGGCGGAGTAGCAACGGGACCCAATACACTGACAGAAAGGTATGCCGTTCGTTCCTATGAGGTGGACATAAACGGGCGTTTGTCCATCTTGGCGATATGCAATTTTATGCAGGACGCGGCCAGCAAACATGCCCAGGCGCTGGGTGTCGGCATTCGGGATTTAATGGCCGACAATCACACCTGGGTGCTTTCACGTCTGGCAGTGAGGATGACTGGCTATCCTGTCTGGCAAGACCAGATTCAGGTATCCACGTGGCCCACCGGAGCGCAGCGACTTTTCGCCCTGCGTGATTTTGAGATCACCAATGCCCGTAATCATGTAATCGGTGTGGCTACATCGGCCTGGTTGGTGATTGATAGCCAACGACGAAGACCGGTGCGGATCAGCCCGTTTATTAATAAATTGAAACCGGTTAAAGACCATCGTGCGCTAGTGTCGTCTCTGGATAAACTGCCGCCCATAAACGACTATGACAACGTTCGCCATTTCCATGTGCGCCACCGGGACCTTGATTTGAACCAACATGTCAATAACGTCAGCTATATCGAATGGGCCTTGGAAAGTCTGCCGCCGAATATTCTTACCGATTCGGTTCTTTGTGAACTGGAAATCAATTACTTAGCCGAGGCATTTGTCGGCAATGGTATCCAATCGATTTGCACATGTATGGATGCCAAATCCAATACGTTTCAGCATCGCATCGCCCGCATTGAAGATGATCAAGAACTTGTTCGTGCCCAAACCCGCTGGTCATTAGCTTCCTAACACTGTAAAATTGCCGATAACCGCTTGACACCCAATGATCGGCCGTCATCTGTCAAGTTGTTACCCTAACTCGGAACAAGTCTAAAAACCCGTGCAGACTTCACCCTGAATCGATTATTTCAAATTGCGAAAGCCTAAATGATGCATACCTTTATTGGCGATATCGGCACGCAATGCGTTTAAAATGGTTGCGAAAAGTTCGGAATATCAGAGCCGCATAATCTTGATGATCGCCGAGTTGAAAGGAAGGCCACGTGTATTTAGCACGTCAATTGATCAATGGTAAGATTCACTTTTTTATCCGGGAATCCTACCGGCATGACACGGTTTACCGCAGTCGCAATCTCTTTGATTTGGGAAACGATCCACGCGATTTCATTATCTACCCGGGCAGGAATAGCTTTTACATCGATGAAACCGTGGAAGACGCACTGGCATCACAGGATATTGAATCCGACCTGGATGAACTGGAAGATATATTTTGGCCCTTTTTAAAACTTGATGTCCAAAGAGCCTTGGAAACCTTTCGACATAAATCCCAGCGTCGCGGTCTTCGAGGCAAAATGAGCGCTGAAGAAAAAAAGGCAATTCAAACGACGGTGCACCGCTTTGATAAAAGGCGCATGCATTATTTGCGGCTAGGGGCACCGCGTCAGGGCAATATTGTTCGTACCCCCGCATCGGTTCTGCGAGTACTGACACATAAATCGCGTGATGAAATCGAGCAGAATTTTTTGCAAATGGAAGCGACGCTTTTGAAACCGCCCGATATCAAGACTTATGTCTATATTATTTTTGATATTCAACGGTTTTTCAAAAAGGTGTTTGCCAGCGAAAAACCCTATATGCTTGATCAAGATGACGTCGATAACTTTTTTTTAGATGAAATCTGCAAACTCAATCGGGATACTTCTTTTTGGGCGGGTGAAACCGAACGCACATCACTGCACGATTATCTGGTGCGTTATCCGATCATGTTTTTTGACTATGGGTACGGACCGGGCGCAACCATGCAGGATTACATTCGCGATTTTATGCGCCGACACCGCTTCTATCGGCCCTTAACGCCCAAGTCGACTTTTAGTTACGCAGAGGCCGCGAAAGTTTTTGATATCGCCGCCGACACTTTGAAAGATATGTCGCACCAAGAATTAACACGATTATACCGGCGCCGCGCCCATGAACTGCATCCGGATGTCGGCGGTGGCCATGAGGATTTTTGCAAATTAACCGAAGCCTACAAATCCATGATTCAAAAGAAAAAGGTTCCGCATTAACCAATGCAATCCCAAGCTATTCGAATTAAAGGCGCCCGCCAGAATAACCTCAAAAATCTGGACATCGAGATTCCGCTGCATCAATTGACCGTGATTACCGGAGTCAGCGGGTCGGGCAAATCATCTCTGGCGTTTGACACGCTGTACGCTGAGGGCCAACGCCGTTATGTCGAAACCTTCTCACCTTATGCCCGCCAGTTCATGGATCGCATGGATCGGCCCCGGGTAAAAAGCATACAGGGGATTCCCCCGGCAATCGCCATTGATCGTAAAGATCCGGTGCGCACCTCACGATCTACGGTGGGCACCATGACGGAGATAACCGATTACACCAAGCTGTTGTATCATCGCCTGGCACAATTGCATTGTCGCCAATGCGGCCAACCGGTGCATTCGGAAACACCCGGCCATGTCTGGCGGCAACTGAAATCCGAAGCGCCCGGAACCCAGGCAATTATTACATTTCCCTTTGCGGTGGGCGACCTCAATGCGGCCCAGGTCCGGCAAACCTTGATGCAGTTAGGTTTTGACCGGATTTATGCCAGCTTTGGCATCAAAACGCTAGCCGAATGGCAACCGACCCCCCGCCAGAATAAAATTCAGGTGATTACTGATCGGGTAATGGTGAGGCCGCGTGATCGCAGCCGAATTATCGATTCATTGGAACTCGCTTTTCGATTCGGTGAAGGCCGTCTGGATGTCTGGCTGCCGCCCGATCGGCGCTTAGCGTTTAGCAATACCCTGGCATGCGCCGCCTGCAAAATTGATTATCCGGATCCCATACCCAATCTCTTTTCCTTCAATAGCCCTGTCGGCGCTTGCGATACCTGCCGTGGATTTGGCCGAACCATCGACATTGACCTTGATTTGATCGTTCCCGATGATCGTCTGTCGATAATGGAGGGTGCGGTCAAACCGTTCGGTGTCCCGGATAACGGCCGCATGGAATTTGAAGATCTGATCGACTTTTGTCACCGCAATGCTATTCCGGTTGACAAGCCGTTTCGACGGCTAAAAAAGAAAGATCGACAGGCCATTATCAATGGAACAGAGGACTACTATGGTATCCGCGGATTTTTCCGGTGGCTGGAAACCAAGACCTATAAGATGCCGGTGCGGGTGTTTTTAGCCCGTTACCGCGCCTATAAAACTTGTAAGGATTGCGGTGGTACGCGATTCAAAGCCGATACCCGGCTTTATAAACTCAACCGTTTGACCATCGATCAGGTGTATGCGCTCAATGTGGCCGAAGCGTTTGATTTTGTAAATCACATCCAGATCCCAGCGCATGATGACGCCAGCAGCCTCGTTTTGGATGAAGTTCGCCAACGGTTGCGCTATTTGATCGATGTGGGTTTGGGTTACTTAACCCTTGATCGACAATCCCGCACTCTTTCCGGCGGTGAAGTTCAGCGCGTGGCCCTGGCCTCCGCCCTGGGATCCTCGTTGGTCAATACGCTGTACATCCTGGATGAGCCGAGTATCGGACTGCATCCGCGTGACAATCATCGGTTGCTGCGCATTTTAAAAGGTTTGCGTGATATCCATAATACGGTGGTGGTGGTGGAACACGATTCCGACATCATCCGCGCCAGCGATTATATGCTGGATATGGGGCCTGCCGCCGGCGAAAACGGCGGCCAGGTTATGTATGCCGGCCCCACCAGCCAAGTTGACGGTTCCCTGACCGGTCAATATTTAAAAGGCCAACGAAGCATCGCCGTGCCCGACAAACGCCGGCGTCCACGAAGCAAAGCATGGCTAACAATTCAAGGGGCTCACGAACACAATTTGCAAAACATTGATGTGGCCGTTCCTTTGGGGTTGTTTGTGTGTCTGACCGGCGTTTCCGGTTCCGGCAAATCAACATTGGCCGAAGATATTCTATACAAAGCCGTCAAATGGGCCAAAGGCGATCCCCAGGGGCGTCCCGGGCCCCATCAGTCCATTAAAGGCTTGGCTTGCATTGCCGATGCCGTCCTCGTTGACCAGCGTCCGATCGGGCGAACACCCCGTGCCAATTTGCTTACCTACACCAAAGCCCTTGACCCCATCCGCCGCCTTTTCGCAGAAACGACCGGCGCCCGCAACAAAGGGTACGGACCCGGTTATTTTTCGTTCAATGTTTCCGGGGGGCGTTGTGAAGCCTGCAAAGGCGATGGGTTTGAAAAAGTAGAGATGCAGTTTTTATCAGATGTATTTATCACCTGCCCGGCTTGCAACGGTCGCCGTTTTAAAAAAGAAGTACTGGAGGTCAAATACGAAGAGCACAGTATTTACGACATATTAACTATGACAGTGAATCAGGCCTTGGAATTTTTTAGCACGCACCGGCCCATCATAACCGCCCTGCAGCCTTTGAAAGACGTCGGGCTTGGTTATATGCGCCTGGGCCAGCCGATCAATACCCTTTCCGGCGGTGAAGCCCAGCGATTGAAATTATCCCGGTATATCAAAGCGGGAAGCGGCAATCAGTCCGCTGCCAAACTTTTTATCTTCGATGAACCGACAACGGGGCTGCACTTTCATGACATTGCCAATCTGCTGGATGCCCTGCAACGGTTGGTTGAAGCCGGTCATACAGTTTTGGTTATTGAACACAACATGGATGTCATCAAAGCCGCTGACTGGATTATTGATCTCGGGCCGGAGGGCGGTGATAAAGGCGGCAGGGTTGTGGTAACGGGGGCACCTGAAAAGATCGCCAAGCACGTCCACTCGCATACCGGGCGGTTTTTAAAACGGTTTCTAAAAGCCCATCGTCAAAAAGTTAAATCGACTGACCGTTTACCGTCAATTGCCGAGAAAAACAGGGCATGGGAAGGCAATATCGCGATTCGAGGGGCCCGTGAGCACAACCTAAAAAATATCCAGACCTCCATCCCCCGCAACCAGATGGTAGTGCTGACCGGTGTTTCTGGTTCCGGTAAATCAACTTTGGCGTTTGATATCCTGTTTGCGGAAGGTCAGCGGCGTTATTTGGAAAGCCTGGCACCTTATGTACGCCAGTATATGAAAATCCTTGAACGGCCGGAAGTAGACCTTGTAAGCGGACTGCCGCCAACCGTCGCCATTGAGCAGCGCATCAGCCATGCCAGTCGGCGATCCACCGTGGCCACGCTAACCGAAATCTACCATTTTTTACGATTGTTATACAGCAAGCTTGGTCAGCCGCATTGCCCGGGCTGCAATCGGCGCTTGACGGCCCATAGTCCCGCGGAAATTGTCGATGGTATCCGGGCGCGTTATGGGCGGCGCAAGGTATCTGTTTTGGCGCCCAAAATTTTTGGCCGCAAGGGTTTTCATAAGGACGTCTTTGCGCGGGCATTGAAAAAAGGATTTGAACATGCCCGGGTGGACGGCGAAATGGTAGCGATTCAGGAAGGAATGGCGCTGAGCCGCTATCACGAGCATACCATCGAGTTGGTTATCGGAAGGCTGCCCAACCGTCACCATCAGTCAATCATTGCCAAAGCCCTGGAGGAAGGCAACGGCAGCCTGGTAATCTTAGATCGGAAGGGCGCGGAAGAGACCTTCAATCTTCAGGGCATCTGTCCGGCATGTGGCATCGGTTTACAAGCGTTGGATCCCCGGCTGTTTTCTTTTAACAGCAAACAGGGCGCATGCAAGGTTTGCGACGGACTGGGTGTGTTTGAAGATCAAACGGGATTGTTTGCTACCAGCGTTGGCGCCTATCTTTCCTGCAGTGCGTGTCAGGGTAGCCGGTTAAAAAAGGAGGCCCTGGCGGTTAAAATTCACAATTTATCCATTTGGGATCTGGTGCAACATTCCGCGGCCCAGGCATTTAAAGTTATGCGAGGATTTAAATTTAATCCATCTCAAAGCCCGGTGGCCGAACCGATTATGGCCGAAATTATGACCCGTTTAGATTTGCTCAATCGTTTAGGCTTATCTTACTTGTCGCTGGCGCGCAGCGGAGATACACTTTCAGGCGGTGAAGCCCAGCGGGTACGGTTGGCGGCCCAACTCGGCTCAAATCTCACCGGCGTTTGTTACATTTTGGATGAGCCGACCATCGGTTTGCATCCGCGAGACAATCGGATTTTGATCAATGCGCTTAAGACACTCAAAGATCGCGGCAATTCAATTCTGGTAGTGGAACATGATGAGGATACCATTCGTGCTGCTGATTATATCATCGATCTGGGCCCCGGGGCGGGGTTATCCGGTGGACAAGTGGTGGCTGCCGGAGGTCTGGCTGATCTAAAAGAAAATTTGAAGAGTGTTACCGGCGCCAGCTTCAACGGCAAGCCTAAGCGCATTACTTCCCGTTTGCGAACGTCCGGACGAAATGCGCACATCAAAGTTAAAGGTGCCGCTGTCAATAATTTACGGCGGATCAATGTTGATTTTCCGCTGGGTTGTCTGATTTGTGTAACGGGTGTGTCAGGTTCCGGTAAATCGTCGCTTTTAAAAGAAACGCTCTTTAAAGGTCTGAAGAGTCGGCTGTCTAAGAAAAAGTCGGCCGTGGATACCTGCCGGGATATTCTTGGTTGGCAATCCATTGATCGTGTGCTGGAGGTTGATCATAGCCCGATTGGCAGAACCCCTCGATCCATTCCCGCCTCATATGTGGGTTTCTTGGCCGATATCCGCAAACTGTTTGCAGCCACCCCGGCGGCGCGCGCCCGCGGATATAAGCCGGGACGTTTTTCTTTCAATGTGGCCGAAGGACGTTGTGCTGAATGTAAAGGACATGGCAGCCAGAAAACGACCATGAGTTTTTTACCGGATGTATATGTACTGTGTGGCACTTGTCGCGGGCAACGGTTTAATGCGGATACGCTGGCCATCAAATATAAAGGCAAAAACATTGCCAATGTGCTTGATTTGACTTTTAAAGAAGCAGCCTCGTTTTTTTCAGCGGTGCCCCAGATTCGCAAAGCCGTGCAGTTTGCATGCGATATCGGCCTGGGCTATTTACGGCTTGGTCAACCTAGCCCGACACTGTCAGGGGGAGAAGCGCAACGAATTAAGTTAGCCCAGGAATTGGCCAAACCACATCCGGGACACACGTTTTACATCTTGGATGAGCCTACCACCGGTCTGCACCATGCCGATGTTGAAAAATTGCTGACCGCATTACAAAAAATGGTTGATGAAAAACAAACCGTGGCGGTTATCGAGCATAACCTGGAAGTTATCAAAGAAGCCGATCACATCATCGACTTGGGCCCGGAAGGGGGCGATGCGGGGGGGCGGATAGTAGCCACCGGATCCCCGCTTGATTTTATTAATAATAACCAAGATTCCCATACGGCCCGGTCTTTGAAAAAATATTTACAGGCGAGTTGACACCCATTGCTGCCTAAGGCAATCCCTCTGTCGCATATGCCATTGAGGCTATCATCCACCTTGATATCCTTATATCTTTGAAAAGATTATAATTGATGCCAACTGCTGATTCACAGCACAGTTTGTTTGCTAAAGTGACGCTGGCATTGTTTAGCCGATTGGTGCTTAATACGGCCAGACGCTTTGCCTATCCCTTCGCACCTGCATTGAGCCGCGGAATGGATGTGCCCTTGACGGCCATAACATCGCTCATTGCGGTTAACCAATCTACCAGCGTGATAGGTCTTTTTTTTGGTCCGGTGGCCGACCGTTTGGGCTATCGCCTCATTATGATGTTGGGATTGGGTTTGCTGGCCGTCGGTATGTTTGCTGCTGGTTTTATTCCGCTATATGGCTTGGTTTTACTGGCCCTCTTTCTTGCAGGTCTTGGTAAAAGCATTTATGATCCTGCCTTGCAAGCCTATATTTCGCAGCGGGTGTCCTATCACCGACGCGGCCTGATTATTGGTATCCTTGAATTCAGCTGGGCGGGTGCTTCGTTGGTCGGTATACCTCTCATTGGGGTTTTAATCGATCGCTTGGGATGGCGATCGCCTTTTTTTCTATTGGGTGGCCTGGCCCTGTTGGCCCTGGTTTTGATGATATTTCTTTTTTCTGAGCCAAAAGGCGAGCCGCGTCCAGAACACAGTGTCAGAGGCTTTGGGCAGGCCGTGCTCAGTTTGGTAAAAGAAAAACCGGCTTTGGGGGCATTGGGATATGCATTTTGCATGAGTGTCGCCAACGATACCCTATTTGTAATTTATGGTGTCTGGCTGGAAAGTGAATTCGAACTGAGCTTGGTGGCTTTAGGCGCCAGCACGAGTATTATTGGACTGGCCGAGCTGGTGGGTGAGGGTATGACCGCGTCGCTGGCCGATAAAATCGGTTTGAAGCGCGCGGCGGTGATCGGTTTGATTTTGCTATCTATCTGTTATCTGGCATTGCCGCTGTTTAGCCACAATTATATTTTGGCCATGGTGGGGTTATTTTTTCTTTTTCTCATCTTTGAGTTTACCATTGTCACATCTATTTCGATTGCAACTGAGCTGCTGCCATCTTTGCGGGCGACGATGATGTCGGGATTTTATGCAACCGCCGGTATCGGCCGGGTGATCGGGGCCTTGATTGGTGGTGTGGTATGGTTAGCCGGCGGTATGGCCGCCATTGCCGGGGTAGCCGGTGGTATGACGATTATGGCATTAGCTGCCTTGTTGTGGGGATTAAAAGCTTGGTCAAAGAGTGTGTAATTTAGAGCGGCACTATTTTGCGCTAGTACGTGCTTCAAATGGCAATAATGCTGTCGGCAAAGTTTAAGATAATCCGGTCTTCTTGAAAGCAGGTGTTATTTTTCAGTTTGATAATCGGCGCACTGTGCGATGGTTCTGGCAATTGTGCGCATATGGTTTTTTTCCGCTTGGGCAATTGATATAAAGGCGTCACGTGTATCATCATCATTGGATAGATCGGCAATGGATCGGTGCAAATCATAGGCCGCGTATTCTACATTAAGTGCCACATCCATGAGATTCAAACATAAATCGCCCTGCATGTCGGCAACGCGATCAATCATTGATTGCAGCGATTCCCCACTTTCTAAAATGTCACCTTTTAGACCGGCATAGAAGTCAGCAAATGTTTGATTAGTTGGCGCCTCTTGGCGCCAGTATTTAAAAATGAGCTTAGCGTGGCCTGTTTCAGCCAAGGCCAACGTATTGAAAACGTCTACCCACGGTTGTGCGGAGTGATGGTTTTGCAGGTGGCGATAGAAATTTTCCGCACCTTTTTCTAACTCCATCGCCTGGTAAAGCATATCGGCAAATTGCGTTGATTTGGCGAAAATGTCCAATCGCGGAACGGAGGTCAAGGTCTTGCCGGTCCAGGCCGTGATTCCCCCTGTGAGGTTATAAATGGCACGGCGGGGGTATTCGCTTTCGGCCCAAAAAGTACCTGCGACTGCAGATCGATTGCCGGTGCGGCAATAAAAAACGACGTCACGGTCATTGGGCAGTGCTTTAAAGTGATCGTGTAAAACAGGCAGTGGAATCAGTCGGGCACCAGGTATATGGTTTTCGCTGTACTCTTCCGGTTGGCGCACATCGACAATGACATATTCCTGCTCTTTGTGCTGGGCAATGAAATTTTTGAATTCACGGGCCGAAATATTGATAATATCTGAATCGTACATAGACTGTTGCACTCCCAATAAGATGTAGTCATCGTTGGTTAACAAATAAGCTTACTTGCTAACCTCCAGCATACGCAACGTTAATCAAGTGTAAATCGCGTATAAATGAATTTACCGCCCATCATACGTTAAAATGATGGATCTGTGAAGAGATGATTCGCATCGGGCCAGTCTATGTCACTATGTAGAATAAGCGGGCAAGAAAAATTTTTATGTGGGCTTGCCATCTACTGCCCACACGATTTGGGTACCGAGCTCTTTTAGAGCCACCCGCACCCGACCGATCCATGCATTTCGGTTGGTCATGACAAAATAGAAATACGGTCTATTGGGTGGGCGTTGAATAAAGAAATAGCTGGCATCGGTAGTAATCAGAATGTCTTCGACAACCTGATCCCACTCAAAAAGAGTTGAGGCTTTGATATCCGATTGAACGATACAGGCTAAATAGGCTGCCACTGCGCCCACATTTACATCGGTGGTGTGCGGTTTGAAGTCGGCCATCAACAGACCGTCCTCAATGGAAACCACGGCAGCAGCAAGCAATTCGGGTATTTTTTTAGCAAATTCCCCTAAAAGATTTTGAAAGTTATCCGTCATGGTAAATGCTTAATGGCGATTTCGAAAACATTTAATTTTTTGGCAAATGCTGTTTTCGAGATTTGAGGTGTAGCGGATGAATAAAACCTGAAAGGTGGTATTGCCTTCGACACCTTTCAATATAAAAGCGCCCCTTTGAGTAATCCGATAAAATGGTTTGGGAAAGTGACCATAGTAGTCCAATTTACCCATGCTCCCTATAAAGTGAACCAATTCCTTGGTAACCGCAGCGTTTAATCGGAACTCTTTGATGATGGTTCCGTCTAAGCATTCTTCCACTCTTTTTTGGGCAATTACCTTCATCTTTATTTGATAATGCTTTGCAGCGCGCGCATCAATTCATCGATCTCGTCATGTTGATTGAATGCCGAGAAACTCACGCGGATGGTTCCCTGCGGGAACGTACCGAGTGCATGATGCACGAGTGGCGCGCAGTGTAGTCCCGTTCGGATTCGTATGTCAAAAGAATTTTGCAGGATGTATCCGATGTCATCCGGCGACCAGCCGTTGATATTAAAACTAACGACACCACAGCAATTATTATCGGGCGCTTCAGCAAAAAGTACGGTCTCAGGCAACTTTAGTAGCTCTTCACAGAGATGCCGGCTTAATGCTACTTTTTTATCGGCAAAATATTTAATGCTATGTGTCTGAAGGTAGTCGATCGCCGCGGTCAGTCCAGCCAGACCAGGTGTATTGGGTGTGCCAGCCTCATATTTTAGGGGCCAGATGTTGGGCATCGACTCCAGGTCACTGTGTATACCGGTGCCTCCCAGGCGCCATGGGATTAAATCGATCGCCTCACCAATTAGCAATCCACCGGTACCTTGGGGGCCTAAAAGTGATTTGTGTCCCGTAAAGGCCCAAATCGCTAAAGGAAACTCAGCCGTATCAATAGCCACTGCACCGGCCGATTGGGACATATCTATCAGCAAGGGGATGTTATGCTGAGCACAGAGGTGGTAGATGCTGTCGATATCTTGTAGGGCGCCCGTGACATTGGAGGCATGACCAATGACAACCAGACGGGTTTCGGGTGCAATGCTAGCCGCAATTTTTTTGACGTATACCCGCCCTGGCTGGCAACAATCTATAATGGTTAAGGCGATGCTGCCGTTGTCTCTGAGGTGGTATAAAGGGCGCAAAACCGCGTTATGTTCTATTTGGGTGGTGATGACATGATTTTGCGGTTTTAGTATGCCGTTGATGGCCATATTCAATGCATCGGTTGCACCGCTGCACAGAATCACCCGTTGGGGATGCGGAAAATTGAAAAAGGCCGCAATTTTATCCCGGCATTGAATTTGTTGATGGGCAGCCGTCACGTTTTCGCGATGGGGATTGGATGGGGGTGTCTTTAAATTTTCCGCCACGGCTCTGATTACGGATGCCGGTTTTGGAAAACTGGTGGCTGCATTATTAAAATAAATCATATCCAGATGCCGTCATACAGTCATTGCTGCCGATCTGTTTCGCACAATAAGTTTACCGGTGTACGGCGCGATTATTTGCCTCTGATAATTAAACACCGCCAAGCCATAATTGCGAGCGTAACCGGAAGCGCCAATATTGGCGACCAAAAGCGCCTAGCGACGCTATCCGCATGGATGATACGTTCCATGATAGCAACAGGTTGAACACTAAAAAATTTTTCGTTTTCCTTACAAAAACTATCTCTGATGACACTAAAATAAAGGTGCCAATTCAGGGATATATTTTTTGACTTGTAAGCGAATCATTCCCAAGGTCTTTGAATCCGGTGCCAGAATGACCAGCAGCGCGTCTCCCACCGGTGTGCACATGATCATGGCATCGTTGGCTTCCAATGTCAGTGTTTGAAAGGCCGCAATATTCAACTCCTGTTCCATTCTTTCGGTTCCATTCAACACCAGGGCAACTGATGCACCGACCGTGTCTAAGTCAAATTTGAGCATGGCGCCAACGGCCTCAATGACAAATCCATCGCGGCCGACCACAACCACGGCATTGGCGCCGGGAATATCTAATATGTCCTGGAGGATTTCAGTTGAATTTCTTTGATCGAGCATTGATATTCTCCTTTAGTGATTTTATGATGAAAGCAAACGCTGTGAAGTTTGCATGTTGTTGGGCGTCATTATTCGTTTTGATATACGATGAATTCGCCGAATGGATCTCCGACTTCAATACCTTTCGCTTGCTCGCATTTATATTTGTGAATTCCATCTGGAAAGGCGTCACTGTATGCTAAATCAAAAAAGGCCGCGCTGACCCCGCGAATCATGAAGGCGGTTTTATATCCCGGTTGGCCATCTGATTCATAGTAATCAACGGCCCGGATTACCATGCGTTCGCCTTCTTTGATTTGCACAATTCCCGATTTGGCCCATCCCCAAGCAGTGAACACGGCGTAGGCACCCCGTAAGATGTCTTTAGCGCCCTCGGTGACCATAGGTTCGACGACCGATTTAAATTCATCGGAATTAATGATTCCGAAGCCGGTATGATAACCACATTCATGGGCGCAGTTGACCAGTGCTTCTTCCAACTCTGCACGTCTTTCATCCGGAATGGCCTTTAGGATCCGTTCGGTAAATGTATTCCAAAAAGCAACCGGCAGCATATTGACCAGAACGCCATATGCGGGTATCAGGCCCTCGTCCGTACTTTCGATTTGAATATCGGCTAGCTGTTTTACAACCACATCACGTTGAACTGTCATATTTTTCCTCCTTAACATGCGGTTATGGTAAATTTGCTGGTGTCATCGCCCTTGATAATGCTGGCGATTTCTTCGGCTTGATAACTTCGCGGCGGACGGTTAAATGCAGCTGCGAACATAGCGGCTGCATATCCACGCGTCCAATGGTTAATCGGTTTGCCGATGTTGCCGCCCCACTTTTTCTGCCAACCTTGATCGACATGGGAACGCTGCAGAACCACCTCCCCCCCTTGCTCATCGCCCATAACCTCCATCTGGCCCATGCCCATGACGGAATAATATTCTTGGCCCACCTTAAGTTTTTCTTCCGGTGTCCCCACATTGTGTTTTTGAAAGTAGTCATCCAGCATCGGGCGAATGGAATCTTCCACCGATTCACACAATATGTCGGGCCCACCGACATCTTCATAATCTTCGGCCAGTTTTGTGAGCAGGCTCATATAATGATGGCAGTGCAGCACTGCTAAAAATCCGTTCATGTAATGTCGATACGTTTTTTGATCGAAAGTCAAATCCACTTCTAATGCCATATTCTTCTCCTTTGCTGTGATTTTTAGGAATTCGTCCCTTTTTGTTATGCATATAGTTTGGCCAAGGCCACTATATTTTTTTTGGTATGGTTGCGGATCATGCCGATTGTTTTGGAATTCAAAGCGGTTATCACCAAGACAGCACGTCCAATGGCGGTGCACATAAGCAAAGCATCATCGGATTCAAGTGTTAATGCCAAAATGTCTTTAAGCGCCAATTCGGTGCACATCTTTTCGGCACCATTTAACACCATTGCTACCGATGCCCCAATGACCTCTAAATCCATGGAGGCCAACGAGCCCGCCGACTCAACTACCAAACCGCCCTCGGCGACAATTAGAACGGCTTCAATGCCTGCGATTTCAAGCATTTCCTGCAGTAAATCAGACGATGCTTTCTCCTGATAACCAACTGTGGATTGGTCTGCTTGCGGGATGTTTGTAATGGTGTTGGTCGATGTGGGTTGATCCAATGATTCTTCCTCGGTGCTGTCATCAAAAATGAAATCGTTTTCATTAATTTCTTCAATTTCATTTACAAACATTTCATGTGTGGCCGGCTGCGGCGCGTTTGTATCGCGATCAAATTCCAGTGACGCGTTAGCGGTCATATGGTTATCGTCCGGTGGTCCGGACTCATCTTTGCGGCGCATGGCTTCCATTAAAAGACCCATGATTTCCCGGTCGATGCGTTTTTTAATTTTCTTTTTAGGTAGGTTCATAAAAGAAATTTCAATGCCATCCCACTGAATCATTTCCATGGCGGCGTCTTCACCCTTGCTGGTATCGTAAATCGCATCATATAGTTGACCTTTATTAAAATAGAAGAACCCTTGTTTTTGTTCTTTATCCGATTGAATTTTTAACAGACACGTTTTTTCCTCAACCTCAATAAGCTGTAAAAAACCACCCAATGAGATTCCCCTTACGCTGCCGCTTTTGTCATCTTGCTCCAAGTCTTTGCTAATCTCATCGGCCAGGGTTAGAAAGTCGATCGGTTTGCTGAGATATTTAATCGCGCCTAATTCATCTAATTGTTCCTTGATGCGCGCTGAGCCGAAGGCACTGATGACAATCACCGGAATGGAAGGAAAATGAACACTCATATAGGCCAACAATTCAAAGCCGTCCATTTCCGGCATCCGTAAATCGGTGATCATCAAATCGACGGGTGTCGATTCAAGCACTTGGATGGCCTGTTTTCCGTTATGGGCCTTTAGGACTAAAAAATCATGGGCATAATTTACGAGGCCGGTTGATAAGCTCTCCACAAAAGCTTCTTCATCATCAACGATTAGAATATTTTTCATAAAGCTGGTTCCTTTCAAAGTCGGAAATGATGGAAACCGTTCTATTTCCAAACATTCAAATTGGCTCGCCGCTGTTGACAAGCAGGTTGCCCAATTTAAGAGCAAATCGTGTGCCGAATATATCTTTTAGAAATAGTTGTGAAATATCAGATGGATATTCAATTTAACCAATTTTAAACTACGAGAATTGGTTCATTTTGGGCGGCTCGTTTTGGGCCGGATCGCAATTTGAACCGAAAACCGAAGCAGGTAATTGATTAGAATTTATGGATGATTCCTCGTCCGAGGAGAAGAATTGCGGTAAGATTTCAGCTTGCGTTTTAACGTCGAGCGAGAGATTCCCAAAGCCTTGGCGGCTTGGGTACGGTTGCCCGCATACAGATCGAGGGCATGCCGAATATGTTTTTTTTCCACCGCGGCCAAACTTGGTAGGTTTTTAGGTTTACCAGCCACTGCTGGTTTCGGAGGATAAAGTGAACTGTGGGAATGGATTAATTCAGAGGGATAGATTTGAGAGCCTCTGCGCAGTATGATGGATCTTTCGATAACGTTTCTGAGTTCTCGAATGTTGCCTGGCCACTGATAGTCTTGCAGGCGTTTGATCTCAGCGCTTCCAACCCTGAGGTTTTCTTCGGGGACCATTTGGCCAATAAAATAACGACATAATGGATCTAGATCCTGCAAGCGTTTCCTGAGAGGTGGCACATGAATCCGAACAACATTCAAACGAAAGAAAAGATCGTCTCGAAAATTCTTATGTTGGATAGCCTGTTCAATGTCAATATTGGTGGTGGCCATCACACGCACATTAATCGGTCGATCTGTTTCACCTCCCAATCGCCGCACGCGGTTTTCGTCCAAAACCCCCAAAAGCTTGGCCTGGAAATTTAAAGGCAGAGTGCCGATTTCATCCAACAACAATGTGCCGCCTTCCGCCATTTCAAACAAACCGCGGCGTCGTTTGAGCGCGCCGGTAAATGTGCCTTTTTCATGTCCGAAAAGCTCGTCTTCAATGAGGTTTTCCGGAAGGGTGGCGCAATTTATACTGACGAATGGATTTTTCTGCCCCGGCCCCATTTGATGCACGGTTGTGGCCAATGCATTCTTACCGGTACCGGTTTCACCCGTAATTAAAAGCGGGGCTTTGGTCAATGCGGCCTTGGTTACCAAATGCCAGACAGTATCCAGGCCGCTGTTCTGCCCGACAATATAAGTCTGCTCATTTTCTTTCCGTTTTTGATATGAATAAAGTTGTTCGACCCGCTCCAATTGGTTGACCCGAATACACCGGTTGACAACTAAATCCAATTCTTCCATTTCAAACGGTTTGGTTAGATAGTCAAACGCACCGACCTTTATGGCCTCTACGGCATTGTCAAAACTAGGATAGGCGGTAATGAAAATGATTTTAACCTGATCATTAATATCCAACAGTGCCGGGCATAAATCGATGCCTTTGGCATCGGGCAGTTTTTGATCTAGTAAAACGACATCGATGTGCGATTCGGCAAATTTATGCAGACCCTCATCACCTCGCAAGGCCGTTAATACGGTCATGTTTTTAGAGGTAAAGTGCTGTTGCACCACATCGCAAAACAACTTGTCATCGTCGATGACCAACAGCCTGCGTTGTGATGTTTTTTTAACCGGCATAGTTCTCAGGAATCTTTAGCGTTATTTTCGTGCCTTGGTTCAAACGGCTTTTGATATGGATGGTAATTCCCATGCTAGACAGCATTTTTTTCGAAATCACAAGGCCCAGACCGGTTCCTTGCGGCTTATTGGTGTAAAATGGCTTGAAGAGATTTTGTTGCTGTTCAACCGTCATGCCGCAGCCATTATCTTCGATGATGATCTCAACAAATTCCATTGATTGTTTAGTGGCAATGTTAATTTCGGGTGAGTTCTGATCCATGCAAGCGTCGACAGCATTGGTAATGATATTTAGCAGGACCTGTTGTAATGCGCGGGGATCGATTTGCACGGGCTTTAGATTCGAAGCGAAATTGCACGTTGCTTGGATACCTTTTTGCTTCAGATCTTCAGACGCCAAATCTAAGAAATTATTAAGAAACAAATGAATGTCGGTACTTGCCATCTTTGGTTTTTCAAACATATTAAAATTGCGCAATGCATTGAGTAGGTATTCAATCCGTTCGGCCTCGTTTAAACTGCGCTCCAAAAACTCGATGGCGGCCGGCTTACTGAAGGTATCATAATTTTTGAGAAGAACACTTAAGGTCATTTTTAAGGAGTTTAATGGGTTGCCGATTTCATGGCGAATACCTGAAAATATATAGCCGGTATTTTCCATAAGATTATTTGCCGCTGCAATGGTCTCTAATCTTTTCTTCTCGGTGGCATCGAAATTTGAAATGATGTAACAATTCTCATCGTGGTCTTCTAGTTGAATGGGTGAAATGGTGATTTGTTCTTCATAGGGTTTGCCGGCTTTGGTTGTATTTAAGTACGCACCGCGCCATACGGAGCCTTTGCTGATGGTGGCAAGCATCTGCCGAAAGAGGGGTTTATCATTTTTAATGTTGTAAATAACGGTAAAATGTTGGCCGAGAACCTCTGCACGGCGGTAGCCGGTGATTTGACCCAGTTGGTCATTAACATATCTGATAATACCTTTATCATCCGTGATAGTTACGCCATAAACGGCTTGCTCGATTGCTGTGAATAGGATCGAGGCCTCATCTTTTGAAAGTCTGTGCTTGAGGGCGCTCCCTAAAATACTGGCGATTGTTTTCAGCATCGCTTGCTCTGCACTTGTCCACTGCTTTTGGTGATCAGGGGCATCAGCCCCGATGAAGCCCCACAGTTGGTTTTCAACAATAACGGGAACGAATGCGGAAAAAGAATGGTTTATTTTTGCTAACATGTTACTTGGGCTTAAATTTAAGTCATTTACTGCTATATTGTTTTTTTTATGTGTCCGCTGGTTATTACTGGGCTTGTCCGGTTTCAACCCGATCGATGATTGATTGCCGAATGCCAGATTCTTTTTAATCGGAGATATCCCCGGTGCAACCCACTCACATTGACACTTAAGCGACACTTGTTGTTGATCGTCACGGCCGTATTGGAATAAGTAGGCCCGGGTCAAACCAAGTGTTGTTCCCAGGCGTTGCAGGATGGAACTGAAACCATTGCGCCAGTCAGATAAGTTGGCCAAAGTAACGGCGGCAAATTGAAGCATATCCATCATCGCGTGATCATTATCTGCAGCTCCTTTATTAGTTAATAACCTTGATTTAGTGACATCACGTTTTGCTGCATGTGGATCTTGAAAACTGCCAATGGCGTTTATTAAAACAACGGTTTTATTCTGATCTGCGGCTAAGGGGTGTAGGCGCAGCGCGATAGCGCTGCCATTTAAACTAAAAAGATGATTGGATAAATGCAGGTGATTGTTGCCGAAGGGTTTTTGGAGAAGCTGGGTGATAAGATTGCGTTCGGTTCCGGCAAATAGATCTTCAAAAGGTAAGTCCTGCAGATTTGATAGTGGAAGACCTGTCAGGTTGGCAGCGGCCTGATTGGCATAGCTTATGCGATTCTCGGCATCAATCCAAAGGATGGCCTCTGAGAGCATGTCGCAAATGACGGTTGCCGATGTTTCCATTATCCCCCTTAATATATTTTGAGATGAATCTGGCCTGGGTTGATGCCGAATTGTGCGACCATCA
>JAAUYK010101537.1_pt1 | contig 34339 bp, 31 predicted proteins | sample 7278021 | NCBI WGS metagenome assembly JAAUYK01 (sample SAMN14350223, study PRJNA611818) | marine sediment metagenome | isolation source: surface marine sediment (1.8m) | place: French Polynesia: Moorea | collected 2018-08
ACCGCCACCAGGTGGTTGTGGACCCCGTCGATAGACGTCCGAGCGGCACCAGCGTCGGCGGCGAGCTGCTCGACGTCGGTGCTGGAGAAGAAGTGGACGTGCTCCAGGTTCTCGTCGGGCTTCGAGGGGACCGTGACCACCACGAATCGGCGCGCGACGCGGATTGCTTCGGCCATGGCGCCGGGCGCATCCGGGATGTGCTCCAGCACCTCGAGCATCGTGACGACGTCGGCGGCATCGTCGCAGAGCGCGAGTTGCGTGGCATCCATGACGCCCGCCCGGAGCTGAGTGACGCCACCCCGGCCGACCGCGCCGATACAGGCGACCGCCTCCGGGCGCCGGTCGATGGCGAGGACCGGCAGGTCGGGAAGGGCTTCGATCAGCGGCCAGAGGAAGGTGCCGCGGCCCGACCCGAGGTCGACGAGGCTCGACGGTGCGAGGGAGCGCAGGGCCCCCAGAACGCGCGACACGCGGGCCAGTCCCTGCGTCCGCTTGAAGCGATGGATCCGGACGCCCGCTTCGCGCGCGTCGCGGATCAACACGTCGCGTGTGGCGCGGTCGAGCGCATCGACGCCGCAACCGCCCAGACCGCGCGGCGGGGCCCACCCACCGGCTGCGGGAGCCCCACCGAGCAGGTAAGCACCCACCAGGCGTGCGTAGTAGTCGTCGTCGAGGTCCACGGCCGAACTGTAGAACGAGGAGGCCGGACCGGCCCGCTGCTGCTGCGCTCCGCCGAGGTCGACATCCCGGAGGACGTCCAGGAGCTGCTGCGTCGCTGAGCAGCGCTCAGCGTTCGAGAGCCAGCCCCTCGATCTCGACCCGGCGTCCGCGCAGCTCGACCTTCGCCCCGAACTGCGCGGCGAGCCAGCAGTTGCTGCGCAGGTGTGCCGTAGGCGACGGCGCGAGCCAGCGGCTGCGGCCGGCGGCGAGGGCGGCGAAGAGCACGAGCTGGTCCGCCAGGTGGCGATCGGTGGTGGCGCCGGAGCTCAGGTCCTCGAGCAGGTGCGCCGCTACGAACCGGCCGATGGCCTCCGAGCTGCGCCGAAGGGCCCCGACGCGGTCGGCGCCGAGCATGCAGCCCGTCGAGGTCCGGGTCCACGCGGCGAGGCTCGCCCCGGCGTGGGCGGCGCGCTCGTCCTCCACGCGCTCGATGCGACCGGCGAGTCCCGCTTCCACCAGCCGTCGCTCGCAGGTCGCGGCCATGCGCTCGGCCACGCGCCGCTCCGCCAGGTGGCTGGCCAGCGCGATGCCCGAGACGGCGCTCGGCGTTCCCGGATCGTCGAGCGAGAGGGCGGCGAGGGGCAGCCGCGCCGGCTCCACGCGCAGCTCGATCACGCCCTCGCCGCGCGGCACGAAGCCCGGCCGCAGCACCGACACCGAGAAGTGAACACCCATGCGCGAGAGCACCGGCGCCAGCACGTGCTGCATGTGGTGGGGAGATGGAGCGAAGTCCTGGAACACGCCGCCGATGATGCGCGCCCGGAGCGGCGCACGCGCGAAGCACGCCAGCGGAAGCACCTGGTAGGCGAGCATGGTGGTGGATCCGGCCGTGCCGATCGGCCACTCGAACTCGCCGCCGCGGATGTGACGCCCCGGGGCGAAGCGGAACTCGCTCGCGCCCAGCCCGAGGCCCTCGGTGCGGGCCCCGCAGAGCTCCGCGCACGCGCGGACCGCGGCCAGGTGCTGGGGGCGCAGGCCCGGCTTGGGACGCCGCGCCCGGGCCCGGCGCATGTGGAGCGCCCGTCCGCGCAGCGCCGCCAGCGCCACGGCCAGACGCACGAGGCTGCCGCCTCCCGACTCCCGGCCTCCATCGATCTCGATCGCGGCCGACTCCGCGGCCGCCCTCATGCGAGCCCGATCTCGACCCGAGGGCACACGGAGGCCTCGTGCGCGCTCAGACGGCCGGCGTCGATGCGCCCGCGGCGGTTCTCGGCGGCGGCGGCCTCGGTCAGCAGGCGCCGGTTCTCCTCGATGATCTCCTCCCGCTCGGCGAGGAGATCCCGTGCCAGCTGCACGATCTCCTGCCCGCGCTCTCCGCCGAGCTCGTCGAGTATGGCGCTGCTGTGCCCCCGGTCGCCCGACAGCACGCTGGCGTCGACGCTGACCACGCGCAGGTGCGTGCAGCGGTGGAAGTGCTGGCGCATGGGGGCGTCCTCCCCGATCGACTCTACCAACGCAGCCTCGCGGCGGCCTGTACTTCGTCCCTCTCCCATCGGCTGCGCTGCGGGGGAGGGGGGAGATCGAGCCCCATCCCGGGAGGAAATTCGTACCGATCCGACGCCTGAGCCATATCGCCCCCGTATCGGATGGAGCTCCCATTGAATCGTCGCGTACCTGATATACGGTCTGGGCGGTCCGGTACGTACGGGAGCGTCGTCGATGGAGATCTCGCGAAGGAGCTTTCTGCTCACGGCCGGGGCTGGCTTCGTCGGCCTGGGCGGGCGCGCGTGGGGCGCCGACCTGCTGGAGCTCGGTGCCTCACCGCAGCAGCTCGAGACGCCGCTCGAGGCGTTCGACCGCCTGCACACCCCGACCGAAGTCTTCTTCGTCCGCAGCCACTTCGGGCCGCCGGCACTGCGCGCAGACCGCGCACTCGAGATCACGGGCCTGGTCGGGACGAGTCTCTCGCTCACACCGGACGACCTGCGCGCGATGCCGTCGGCAACGGTCACCGCGGTCCTGATCTGTGCGGGCGCCGGCCGGTCGCTCTACGAACCTCGCGTCCCCGGAGTGCAGTGGGGACACGGAGCGATGGGTCAGGCCGAGTGGCGCGGGGTGCGCCTGGCGGACCTGCTCGCCAAGGCGGGCGTCGCCAAGGAGGCGAAGCACGTGGGACTGCGCGGCGCCGACCTGCCACCGATGCCGACGACGCCGCCCTTCTACCGGAGCATGCCGATCGCGCGCGCCCTCGATCCAGACACCCTCGTCGCCTACGAGATGAACGGCGCGCCCCTGCCGCTCTCGCACGGCGGCCCGTTGCGTCTGGTGGTACCGGGGTGGGCGGCCGACAACTGGACCAAGTGGCTCGTCGAGCTCGAGCTGCAGAAGGACGAGGAGCCGGGCTTCTACATGCAGACGGCCTATCGAATGCCGAATACGCCCGTGCATCCCGGCGAGAGCGCAGCGCCCGAGAGCACGCACCCGGTACACGAGTTCCCGGTGAAGTCGGTGATCGCGCGGCCCGCCGACGGCGCGCGCCTCGCGCGGGGCCGCAGCGAGGTCGTGGGCGTCGCGTTCTCGGGGCACGCGGGAATCGACCGCGTCGACGTCTCGGCCGACGACGGCAGGACGTGGACCGGGGCCAAGCTGGAAGGGGAGGCGGGCCTCGGTCGCTGGCAGGTGTTCCGCGCCTCGCTGGATCTCGAGAAGCGCGGCGACGCCTCCGTTCTCGCGCGCGCGACCGATGCGGCCGGCAACGTGCAGCCGCGCACGCCGACGTGGAACCCGAGCGGCTACTTCTGGAACGGCTGGCACCGCGTCTCGCTGGAGGTGGCGTGATGCGCGCCCGGTACCTGATGCTCGCACTGCTGGCCGTCGGTGTGCCCGCCGTCGGCCTCGCCGAGGAACAGGGCGCGCAGTACGTGGCGACCTTCTGCACGGTGTGTCACGGCGAGGATCTGATCCATCAGCAACGCCTGACCGAGGACCAATGGCACGCGACCGTGGACAAGATGGCCCACTGGGGCGCGCGGGTGGAGGGCGTCGCGATGAAGCAGGCGATCGTCTCGTACCTCGCGAGCCACTACGGCCCCGACGCCGGGTCCTCGCCTCAGCGCCGGATCGAGCCCGAGACGGCACGGGCGGCCGTCGCGCCGCTGCCCGACGGACCCTTCGCCGGCGGCGACGCGGCTCGGGGGAAGCAGCACTTCGAACAGGTCTGCGCCGCCTGCCATGGTCCGAACGCGCGCGGCCAGCTCGGGGTGAACCTGGTGGACCGCTACCTCCTGGACCGTGCCCCCGACTTCGCGACGATCCTGCGCGAGGGCAAGCGCGAGATGATGCCCGGCCGGCCGATGGACGACGCGGGCATCGCGGACCTCCTCGCCTACCTGCGGACGTTGCGCAGGTAGCGGGCCGGCAGCAGGCCACCGGCCAATCTCCGTCGACTACGAGGACCCGCTCGTCGCCCTGGCCGCCCGATCCATCTCTGCTCGCGCCCGGCATTCGGCTCGTTACAGTCTGACGGGAGGTCTCGACCATGTCCCAAGTCAGCCAGACTCCCCCCGGAACGCGCGTGTCGGCCGGCCGGGATCACTTCCAGGTCCTCATCGTCGGCGGAGGATCTGCGGGCATTTCGGTTGCAGCGCGCCTGTGCAGGAAGCTCGACAGGGGAGCGGTGGGCATCGTCGAGCCGTCCACCGTGCACTACTACCAGCCGCTGTGGACTCTCGTGGGTGGCGGGGTCTGCGAGAAGGGCGTCACCGAGCGCAGTGAAGCCTCCGTCATCCCCGAGCGAGCCGAGTGGGTTCGGGATGCCGTCGCGACCTTCGATCCCAAGCAGAACGAGGTGAGCCTTCAGAGCGGCCGTCTTCTGACCTACGAGTACATGGTCGTTTGCCCGGGCATCCAGCTCGACTGGAACCACGTCGAAGGACTCGAGGGCAACGTCGGCAAGCACGGGATCTGCAGCAACTACAGCTACGAGACCGTGCAGGACACGTGGCCGACGATCCAGGGCTTCCAGGGAGGCAAGGCCCTGTTCACCCATCCGAATACGCCCATCAAGTGCGGCGGCGCGCCGTTGAAGATCATGTTCCTGGCGGAGTCGACGTTTCGAAGGCGGGGCATCCGCAACCAGGCAGACATCCAATACTTCACCGGCGACCCGGTCATCTTCACGTCGCCCCACTACGCGAAGGCGCTGGACCAGATCATCGCGCGACGCGGCATCACGCCTCACCTCCAGCACAACCTGGTGGCAATCCGGCCGGAGCAGCGTATCGCCGTCTTCGAGCGCGGCGACCGACCCGGCGAACGCGAGGAGCTCGAGTACGGCATGATTCACGTCACCCCGCCGATGAGCGCGCCGGACTTCATCAAACGAAGCCCGCTCGCAAACGAAGCCGGGTGGGTGGACGTGGACCAGGACACGCTTCGGCACCACGAGTTCGCGAACGTCTTCGGCCTCGGCGACGCCAGCAGCCTGCCCACCTCGAAGACCGGGGCGGCGATTCGGCAGCAAGTACCGATCCTCGTGGCGAACCTGATGGCCTCGATTCGGGGCGAGACGCCGCACGAGAAGTACGACGGCTACTCGGCCTGCCCGGTCGTGACCGACTACGGCAAGGTGATGCTGGCGGAGTTCGGCTACGACAAGGAGCCGAGCGAGACCTTCCCGTTCGACCAGTCCAAGGAGCGACTGAGCATGTACCTCATGAAGAAGTACATGCTGCCCGTGTTCTACTGGCAGGGCATGCTGAAGGGGCGAGCCTGAGCGTCCTGCGTGCTCTCCACCGCTGAGATCCGCGCTTGCTCCTCGCCGTAGCTGGCGCGCTGATCATCGGGCTGAGCCTCGGCCTGATGGGGTCCGGGGGTTCCATCCTGACGGTCCCCACCCTGGTCTACCTCGTGGGGCAGGACGAGAAGGAGGCGATTGCAGGCTCGCTCTTCGTGGTCGGCTGCATCGCCGCCGTCGGCGGACTTCAGCACGCGGTGCGTCGGGAGGTGCACTGGGGCAGCGTGCTCTGGTTCGGGCTTCCCGGGATGGTTGGCACCTGGCTCGGAGCACAGCTCTCCGTGTTCTTCTCCGGAACCGCGCAGCTCCTGATGTTCGTGGTGGTGATGACCGCCGCCGGCGTCTTCATGACCCGACCCGGAAGTCGGGAGCACGGCGGCGGACGCCGGGCAGCCTGGAAGATCAGCCTCAACGGCCTGTCCGTGGGGGCATTGACCGGCCTGGTCGGGGTCGGCGGCGGCTTCATGATCGTGCCGGCCCTGGTCCTCCTCGGCGGCCTGTCCATGCACCTGGCCGTGGGCACCAGCCTGACCGTCATCGCGATGCAGTCCTTCAGCGGATTCTCCCGGTACCTCGGGTTGTTGCGCGATCGCGATCAGAGCCTGGACTGGACGGTGCTGGGCACGTTCGTCGCGCTGGGCATCGTCGGCGAATTGCTCGGCGGCGCGCTGGCGCACCGCCTGCCCCAGGAGCTCCTGCGCAAGCTGTTCGCCGGGCTGCTGTTCGTGATGGCGGGTGCGATGCTGGTGACCATCGCCGTGTGACAGAGGGCGCGGCGATCGCGGCAGGTCCCGCAGGGAGGCCAAAAGGTCTGCGCTGCCCGCGTCGTCCAACGGTCGGCCGGGCATCAGGCCCCTGCCCGCGCGCACCACCGCGGCGAAGCCCCTGTCTCTCCGCAGCCCGCCAGAAGGCTACTCGATCGGGCTCGGCTCGACGATCTGCTCCAGCAGGTCGTTGTTCCACTCGCCCTCGACCTTGACGTGGGCATCGGCGCCCTTGAGCACGGCGTCGATCAGGTTGTGGTTCAGGTACACGTAGAGCCCTGGCTGGAGGAACGTGTAGAGCGCCGCGCCCGCGGAGCCGCCCGCGACGAACCAGGTCTCGAGGTTCGTCAGCGGAGGATCGTTGAACGAGCCCGTTGGCCACACGTAGTCGAAGTGGCCGCCGATCAGGTGCGGTCGCGTGTCCCGGTTCGCCTGGGAGTGGATGAAGAGCACCGTCTCGCCGACCTTCGACGTCATCGCATTGTCGCCCGTGAGTGCGCCCACCGAGCCGTTGAAGACGACGTGGCTGGGCTCGTTGGTCCTCATCACCTTGAGCGTCTCGGGCAGCGCCGCCGCCGGTGAGTCGAACTTCATGTAGCCGCCCTTGCCATCACCGGGGACGTAGAAGGCCTGCTCGCCGATGAAGTAGGCCTTGTCGTAGCGCAGGGGCTTGCCGTTGCGGTCCCTCAGGCCGTCCCTGGGCAGCACCATGATGGCTCCGTTCATGCCCGCCACCACGTGGTAGGGGATCATGATCCCGCCGGGGGCGCAGTGGTAGACGAAGACGCCCGGCCGGGTCGCCTTGAAGCGGATCGTCACCTGCTGTCCCGGACTCACGAGCGTCATCCCCGCCCCGCCCAGCGCGCCCGTCACGGCGTGGAGGTCGATGTTGTGGGTCATGATGTTCCCGGCCGTGGAGCCCTCCCAGGCCTCGACACCGGTCGTCGGGCCCTTGGGATTCACGACGGTGAGCTCGACGTAGTCGTTCTGGTGCACCACGATGATCGGGCCCGGCACGCTGCCGTTGAAGGTGAGCGCGTTGATCTCGGTGCCGGCCGGGTCGATCACCAGCTTGCGCTCCAGGACCTCCAGGCGGACCTCCACGATCTTCGGTCTGCCCTTGGCGACCTGGTCGTGGCGGGGCAACAGGGGCGGCTTGACCAGCTTCTGCTTCACGCGCTTCAGGCCTTCGGCCTTCGAGGGCTTGTCGGCCTGGGCGCTGGACGCCGTCGTGCACAGGGCCAGGATCAGGACGAAGTGGACGATTCGCTTCACCGGGAGCCCTCCTTGTCGGGATGATGATCGTGATTCACTCGGGGCGGAGCCTGCTGCACCGGGCCGTTCGCTCGGGCGCCGGCCGTGCCGTCCGGCTCGCTCAGCAACGCGAGGACGGCATCTCTCATCTGGTCGAGGGGCGAGCCCACGAAGAAGAGGGCGCGGACCCGGGAGCGCTTGTCCAGGAGATAGATCTGCTGCGAGTGCGCGTAGAGATAGGCCTCGTCGACGGGGCTCTTCTGCTGGTTGTAGCGCGTGGTGAGCGCCATGCCGTGGCTCTTGTGGGACTCGGCCATGTAGAGCTCGAGGATCCGGTCCATCTCCTCGGGCGTCCCGGTGAGGCCGATGAAACCGGGATCGAAGCGCGAGAGGTACTCGTCGAGGTGCTCCGGTGTGTCGTTCTCCGGATCCACGGTGACCAGCACGACCCGAACGTGCTCCGCCGCGGGACCCAGGTGCTTCTGGAGTGCCTTCAGGTGCCCGAGCGTCGCGGGGCAGATGTCCTGGCAGCTCGTGTATCCGAAGAAGAGCAGCACGACCCGGCCGCGCAGCTCCGAGAGGCGCATCTCGCCCCCGTGGCTGCTCCTGGCGGAGAAGTCCCCGCCGATGCCATCGTGCACCGGAAGCGAAGGCGCGGCGGCGCCGGCCGCGACGGCGAACCCGATCGGAAGGGCGATCAGAAGGGCGATCAGAAGGGCGATCAGCGGGACGATCAGCGGGGCGAGCGGGCCGATCCGGAACAGGGAGCCCCGTCGCATGTTCCCCTCAGTAGCACACGATCCGGGGGCCCGACCCCGGATACGGCAGCAATGGCCGTTCGTCGATCTGCAGGATCGCCACGTCCGGGCCGGCGCGCACGCTCCAGGTCACCTTCTTGCGCTGGAGATGCGGGGTGCCCTCGAAGTCCACGGCGCTGCGCTCGACCTCGAAGTGCGCCGCGTAGAGGTCGCCGCTCGAGGGCTCGATGCGGAGTTTCCGGATGCGATGCACGATGCGGACGTAGGTCGAGTGCAGCTCGCGGTGCCGGGCGCGCAGATCTTCGATGCCCAGGATCCGGCCCTCGTCTCCGGTCAGCTCGAATGCCGGTGCCGCGAGAAAACGCTCGAAGTCCGCAGACCCGGCTTCGGGTGCCTCCAGCAGCGCGAACCAGTCGTGTACGAGCGACGTGATTCCCGCCGCGGGGGGCGGTGCCGTCGCGCAGCAGGGCAAGAACGCGCCGAGCAGCAGCGCCAGAAAGCAGATTGGCCGCCGGGCGAGAAGTGCCATGGGCTCCCCTGCGATCAATGGGCTCTTACCGCCTCGCCGGTCGCTACGTGGGAGTCCTCCCGTTCCCCTTCGATCGACCATCCCGTCGAGAGCCCGATGACGAACCAGCCCATCGCCAGCATGCCGAAGGCGAAGATCGTGTCGCCGAGCGCGCGCGCCCAGCGCAGGCTCTCGAGCAGCGGAGTCTGAAGGAAGTCCGCGGAGCGCGCGTACCACATGCCGTGTTCGACGCTGGCCCAGGTCTGGAGCAGACCGATCGGGAGCAGGCTCAGCAGGATCTGGAGTGCCATGCCGACGTTCATGGACCAGAAGGCCAGGGACAAGGCCCTGGTGCGCCATTGGGTCCGGATCGTGAGGGCGCGCAGGCTCAGGAGCATCAAGCCGATCCCGAGCATGCCGTACACGCCGAACAGCGCCGCGTGGGCGTGGACGGGCGTCGTGTTGAGGCCCTGCATGAAGTAGAGGGCGATGGGGGGATTGATCAGGAATCCGAAGAGTCCCGCTCCCACCAGATTCCAGAATGCGACCGCGACCAGGAAGTAGATCGGCCACTTGTAGTGCTGGACCCAGCGGCTCACGCGGATCAGCTCGAGGTTCTCGTAGGCCTCGTATCCGATCATCACCAGCGGCACCAGCTCGAGGGCGCTGAACAGACCGCCGAGGGCGAGGACGACGGTCGGGGTGCCGGTGAAGTAGAGGTGGTGGAACATCCCGAGGATGCCACCCGAGAGGTAGAGCACCGCCGTGAACAGCACGGCCATCGTGGCCGAGCGCACTTGGATGAGCTGCATCCGCGTGAAGACGAACGCGATCACGGACACGGCGAAGACCTCGAAGAAGCCCTCGACCCAGAGGTGGACGACCCACCAGCGCCAGTACTCCGCGATCGCCAGGTTCGTGTGTCGGCCCCACATCAGCCCGGGGCCGTAGAAGAGGGCGATCGCCGCCGCCGACAGCAGGAAGATGGCGAAGAGCTGCTTGTCGGCTCCCTCGGCGCGGCGGAACGGCCCGAGCAGCGCATTGAGCATGAGACCGAGCCAGAGCAGGAGGCCGACGAAGAGCAGGATCTGCCACAGCCGGCCCAGGTCGACGTATTCGTAGCCCTGGTGTCCCACCCAGAAGTTCGTGGCGTTGTCGAGCTGCTGGTGGATGGCCGCGGCCTGGCCCGCCATGGAGCCGGCGACCACGATCAGCAGCGCGACGAAGAGCACGTTGACGCCCAGGCGCTGGAAGCGAGGCTCCTTTCCGGCGATGGCGGGTCCGATGCACAAGCCGGTCGCCAGCCAGGAGGTGGCGATCCACAGGATTCCGAGCTGGACGTGCCAGGTGCGCACGAGGGAGTAGGGCAGCCACTGCGCCAGCGGGATGCCGTAGAGCCCGGTGCCCTCGACGCCGTAGTGAGCCACCACGATGCCCGAGCCCATCTGGGCCACGACCATCGCGCCCACCACCCAGAAGTACTTCATCGTGGCCCGCATGGAGGGCGTGGGCTCGAGACCCAGCAGCGGATCGGCCGGGGTCTGCAGGGCGGTGGTCCGCCAGGTGTCGCGTCGCGCGGCGTAGAGCCAGACGAGGGCGCCGATGCCGCTGAGCAGCAGCACGAAGCTGGCCACCGAGACCACGACGATCGCGCCCGTCGGGCGGTTCCCGACCAGTCGATCGGGCGGCCAGTTGTGGGTGTAGGTGATGGTGGAGCCCGGACGCTCGGTGACGCAGGCCCAGGTGGCCCAGAAGAAGAAGGCCGTGAGCGCCTCCCGGCGCGCCGGCGTCGAGACGGTCGAGGCCGGCATGGCGTAGCTCTCGCGCAGGTCCGCCAGCGCCGGGTCGTCGCCGAAGAGCGCCACGTAGTGCTGCTGGACCTGGGCGATCGCCTTGCGGCGAAGCGGGGAGACGGAGATCACGCCGCTCGACGGATCGTAGGTGTTCTCCCGCAGCTCGACCTGGAGCCGTGCCTCGAGTGCTGCGCGGCGCTCCCGCGAGAGCTCGTCGAATTCTGCGGCCCCTTCCCCCCGCGCCCACTCGTCGAGGATCCAGCGAGCCTCCCGATGCAGCCAGTCCGCGGTCCAGTCGGGTGCAGCGTAGGCGCCGTGTCCCCACACCGATCCCAGCTCGTGGCCGCCGATCGAGCGCCAGACGTCCTGGCCTTCGAGAATGATGTCCTTGGAGAAGACGACCTCTCCGTCCGTCGAGCGGACGGATTCCGGGATCGGAGGCGCGGCCTGGTAGATCTCCCCGCCGTAGTACAGGAGCGCTGAAAAGGATGCGACCTGGACCACGATGAGGATCAGCCACAGGCGCCTCAGGGGGGGCGAGGAGTGCATCGCTTCCGCCATCAGGCTTCTCCTTCACCGTCTGCAGGGGGAGCTGCGGCGAGGCCCTCCCGATGCTCCATCGTCTGGCGAATCTCGCCGGGAGGGCCCTGCGCGTCGTGCATCGGGAGTGCTCCGGTCTGGAGGGAGGTCGCGAGCATCTTGCACTAGGGCCGATCTTTCGGCAATCGAAATACATGTCGGCCGGCTCGATGCCGCACCGCGGGGCGTGGTCCCGGCGGGTCAGGAGTTCGTGTTGAGGCGCATCGCCGTCCTCCCGGCGCTGGTGTCCGTCGCGGCACTGGCGATCTTCGCTCATCTGCTCCGCGCGTTCTGGCCCTACGTCCTCGACGACACGTTCATCATCTTCCGCTACGCCGAGAACCTCGCCGCCGGTCACGGCCTCACCTGGAATCCCGGCGCTCCACCCGCCGAGGGGTACACCTGCTTCCTCTGGGTCCTGCTGATGGCCGTCCCGCATGCACTCGGAATCGAGCCCCTCGGGCTCGCGAGGGGACTGGGGGTCGCACTCACGCTCGCCTCGCTCGCCGTCACCGGCGCGTTCGCATACCGCCTCTGCGAGCGCGAGGAGTCGGGAGCGCGCTGGCTCTCCACGTCCGCGGCCGTCCTCTTCCACGCCTCCTTCTACCCGAGCGCCGCGCACGCGGTCACGGGGATGGGGACGGCGCTCTTCACGTTCCTCTTCCAGCTCCTGCTCTACGTCGCCACCTTTGCGGGCCCGCGCCCAGCGCGCGTCGGCCTGCTGGGCGTCCCGCTCGTCGGTCTGCTGCTGGGCATGACGCGGCCCGAGGGGGTGCTGGTGGTCGCCCTCGTGCTCTTCGTGATTCTCGCGCGGGCGCCGCTTCGCGAGCGCCGGCGTATCGCGCTGTGGGCCCTGGCGCTGCTGGCGGCCCCGGGAGCCCTCTACTTCGCCTGGCGCGTGAGCTACTACGGCCATTTCTTCCCGCTGTCCTTCTACGTCAAGGTGGACACGGATCGAGGCTTCGCGGGCGCTGACAAGGTGCTCGGCTTCCTCGTCCACGTGGCGCTGCCGCTGGGACTGCTCTTCGCCCTCGGGCTGCTGCGGCAGCGCAGGAACCTGCTCCCGCAGCTCGTCGCGGTGTGCGCCTTCCTCGCCTTCTACTCCTACCCCGTTCACCGGATGGGGATGCAGTGGCGCTTCCTCGCGCCCGCGTTCCCGTTCCTGGCCGTGGTGTCCGCCTGCGGGCTTCCCCTGCTCATCGAGCGGATCGCCAGCTCGGAGGTCCTGCGAACGCCGCGCCGACGCGTGATCGAGGCAGCGGTCGTCCTGCTCCTGCTCCCCGCGGTCTCGTGGGGCCTGCTCCGGGATGCCCCCTGGCACATCCGCTGGGCGCGGAACTACGCCGGCTACCTGGAGAAGACGCACATGGCGCTGGGAAAGAAGCTGCGCTCGCTGAGTACGGACGAATCCCCTCCCGTCCTCGCGATCCACGACGCGGGTGCCGTCCCGTACTTCTCCCGGTGGACGACCATCGACATCGTCGGCCTGAACGAGCCGGAGCTCGCCATGCGCGGGCGGCGCGACGCGAAGTACGTGCTGTCGAAGGACCCGGACCTCGTCGTCCTCGCCTCCCTGGCGAGGGGCCGGATGAAGCCCGCTCACGGCTGGGCCCATGAGCACTACACGGAGAGCCTCGACCAGGGCTTGCAGGTCGTGCGGACGATCGGAGGTCCCTACTACCTGCTGCTGATTGCCCGCCCCGACAGCGCAATCGCAGCCGAGCTGCGCGCCTGGGAGCCACCGAATCCGCACCCGGAGCCCGTACCGAGACCGGCTGACGGGTAGCGCGATGGCGGAGAGGAAGGAGTCGTTGCTCGAGGACCGAGAAGCTGCACCCGCGCTGGCCGCGCGGCGGAGCTAGTCACCGAGCATCCACTCGTGGTTCAGGCGCTTGGCCGTGTGCTCGTAGTGCTCGCAGCCGCTGCGGGTGAGCCCGCGGCAGCGGTCGAAGGCACGAAGGGGGCCGGACCCGACGCGGAGCACGACGTCGCCCTCGCCCGGGTGCGCGGGCTTGCTCGACGAGGCGGTGAAGATGCCCCGCGTCGCGATCAGCACGTAGAACTCCTCTCGCCGGTCGACCCTTCCACAGCGGAACGGGTTCCAGAGCAGCGCGCCAGGCAGCCGGAAGCGGCCGTCCGCCCCCGAGGTCGCCCAGACCGTCTTCAGGGGTGGGCCGCCACCGGCAAGGTAGATCCACTCGAAGCTCGATCGGAAGACCTCGGCGCCCGCGAGCGGGACCTCGCCGTCCAGGCCGTAGACGCGGCCCTCGACGGGGCCCCGGAGCTCCGGGCCGACCGTGACGGCGCCGTAGCAGCTCGCGACGAGCACGGCCGCGGTCAGGCCGACTACGCGAGCGAGCCAGCGGCGCCAGCCCGAGCGCTGACGAGACTCCTGCGTGGTTGTCTCCTCCCCCGTCGTCAGTCGCCGGCGGGCGCCGCCTCCGGGCGCGTGTACCACCAGGCCCAGACGATGAAGAGCGCCTGGAAGGGCAACCGCACGTAGTTCACGGCGCCGGCCCCGGCGCCGACCTCGCCGGTCGACGGATCGACGTTGTTCATGGCGACGTGGAGGTTCGCGGGGAACACCGCGATCAGCAGCGCGATGATGCCCCAGGCGGCGTAGACCCGAGTGCGCGGCTCGAGCAGAAAGACGCCGAGCACGATCTCGACGAGTCCGGAGACCACGTTCAGCAGCTCCGGCTCTGGAAGCCGCGGTGGCATGATGTTCACGTAGAAGTCCGGGTTCATCAGGTGGTTGAAGCCGGCCAGCACGTAGGCGGCGGACATCACCCAGAGCAGCACCGTCTTCGTCCGGCTCATCGAATCTTCCCCAGCGGTGGGCGTCGCGTGCCCGACAGCGGGCGTAGCGTGCCCCCATGGCGCATGACACGCCAGCCCTGGCGGGGAGCGCGTGCCCACGCACATTGGAGCTCCAGACCGGTGAGCGACACGGGACCTCGATGGCTCGAGCAGCTGCCGATCAAGAGCGTGTTCACGCTGCCCGAAACGGGCGTTCGCGATCGGCCCGTTCGCGATCGGCCGAGAGGGCCGTTTGATTCCCCTGCTACAGGCGCCGCAACGATGGCCCGCAGGCGTAGCGGTCGCCGAATCTAGACGCGCCGCCGCCTGTGGGAGACACCGGCCACAGCGAAGCCCACTGCGAAGACGAGGGCGGCCGACGGCTCCGGAATCACCGAGAACTTGATGTGCGTCTTCGACACCAGGGTCTTGTCGGTCTTGTCAGGATCCAGGTGAATCAACCAGGCACTGCTCGGCGTGTCCTCCAGCTGCACGAAGAACTCGGCCATCGGCGACGTGAAGGGGAACGCGCCGACGACCGATCCCACGACCGGAAGACCCACGAAGCTGAGATCGAGTGACAGATCCAGCAGCCCGTTGGGGTCGGAGGTGACGCCCGAATCGATGATGGGCGTGTCGAAGGCCAGCGCGACGACGTCGAGAGCCGAGCCATTGACCGTCAGCTTCCAGTCGGTCCGGTTGTCGACGGTGTCCCCGCCCAGGTAGTCCAGGGTGATGTCGCCCCCCAACAGGAAATCGGGGACGATGCTGTCGAGGGTGATCGACGCCGGGTTGGCGAGGATCTGCAACGCGGCGGCCGGGCTCGCGATCAGAAGCGCGGCGCAGATCGCGACGAGAAGAGTTCCATGGCGCTTCATACTTCTTGCCTCGCAGGCACCCGGTGCAGAGCCAACCGGGTTGCAGGTTCCAACTCCGTCCAGTGGGTGCGCTCTCTTCGTCGATCGGTGACGCGACCGTGAGCGATGCGACCTCTGCGAGTGCGACCATGGCGGACCGGCACAGCCTCGGCGGAGTTCCTCGCGTCGCGCCGCAAGCCGCCGGGCCCGGCCAGGAAGAGCCCCAGCACCGCGGAGACCGTGGAGCCACGGATCTCCGAGAACGTGTGCCTAGGTCGGAGTCGCTCCGCGCTTCGCGCCGCTCACGCGCACGAGCACGCCCGGCACGAAGGGGCTGGCGGTCACGTCCCGGAAGCCCGCGCGCTCGAAGTAGCCCAGGCACTGGCCCACCGTGTGGGCCTTGCCGCCACCGCCGTAGAAGATCTCCTGCATGCCCCAGAGTGCGGCGTCCAGCGGACCCGAGTGGTCGTCCTCCAGCATCTCGCCGATCAGGTGCATCTCGCCGCCGGGAAGCAGGGCGGCGTGCGCCTTGCGGACGACGTCCTGGATCACGGGCTCGTCGTAGATGGGCAGGTTGCTGGCCATCACCACCACATCGACGTCGTCGGGAAAGGGGTCGCGTGTGAAGTCGGCGCCCAGCGTCTCGACGCGATCCCCGACTGCGTGCTCCGCAATGAACTCGCGCGTCACCTCGACGACCGGCGGCAGGTCGAGCACGACCGCGCGCAGCTGCGGAAACGCCTTCACCGCGCTGATGCTGTACGCGCCCGAGCCGCCGCCCAGGTCGAGGAGCTTGCGGCGCTCGCTGAGATCCACCTGCCGGCAGAAGCGGCGTCCCGCGCCGAAGCCGATGCTGGCCGTGGCGCGGTGGTAGGCGCGGGCGCGCTCCGGCGTGAGGTCCGCGTACATGCCGAGCCGCGTCGGCGTCTGCTTGGCGCGCAGGGTCTCGGTCAGGGCGAACCAGCGCCCCACGTCGGGGCGCGTGAACTGCATCCAGGCTCCGGCGTAGCCGGGCCTTCCCTCGACGAGGAAGCGCTCGACGTCGGGAGCGTTCCGCAGCCGGGCGCCCTCGCGCTGCACCAGCCCCAGGGCCTGGCACACCGTGACGAGGCGCTCCAGGTCGAGCGGCGTCAGGTCGACGGCGCGCGCGAGGTCGGCGTCGCTGTCGTGTCCCTCGGCGATGTGGGTGAAGAGACCGAGGTCGAGGGCGGCGAAGAAGACCGCCGACTCGCAGTAGGCCCGCGCCAGCCGCTGGAGGCGCACCGTGTCGATCCGCTTCTCTTCCATCGCCTCGATCACTCCTCGATCCGGTACCAGTCGGGCTTGCCGAGCGCCCAGTACTCGCCCCAGACCTCGGCGCCGCCGTCCACGGTGACCACGCTGCCGGTGACGAAGTCGCCGGAGGGCGCGGCCAGGTACACGACGGCCTGGGCCACGTCGTGCACGTCGCCCAGCTTGCGCAGCGGGTTGTGGTCGAAGCTCGGGCGCGCGCTCTGCGGGTAGTGGACGAGCCCCGGGCTCGCCACCACTCCGACGGCCACGCAGTTGACGCGGATGCCGAGCGGCGCCCACTCCACGGCGAGGCTCTTCGAGAGGTTGATCTCGCCGGCGCGCGCCGCCGCGGTGTGGGGGATGCCGACGGCCGCCTTGCCGGTCACGGTGGCGATGTTCACGATGCAGCCGCCGCGCTCCGCATCGCGCCAGCGCCGCGCCGCGGCCTGCATCATGTACCAGGCGCCGCTGAGGTTCGTCTCGAGGACCGCGTTCCAGCCCCTGGGCGTGATGTCGAGCGCCGGGGCCGCGAACTGGCCGCCGGCGTTGTTGACCAGCACGTCGAGGCGCCCGTAGCGCTCCCAGGCGGCGGCGATCAGCCGATCGACCTGCTCGGGGTCGCGAATCGTCATGGCCTGCGTGAAGCAGGGCACGTCGAGGCCGGCGAGGCTCTTCTCGAGCGTCGCGAGCTTCTCGGGGCTGCGTCCGCAGGAGACGACGGTCGCGCCGAGCCGCCCGAACAGGAGGCAGAGCGCCTTGCCGATGCCGCCCGCGCCCCCCGAGACGAGCACCACCCGGCCCTCGAACAGACCGTCACGGAACACCGTGGGGAGCCGGGCCAGCTCCTCGTCGCTGCGCTCGCGGTACGCGTCCGACCCTCGACTCATCCGCACCCCCGCCAGTGGGCTCCCCCTATCCATGCCACGAACTCGCGCCGGACTCAATGCGTTGACCCGGAGGGAGTGGCCCGACTGGCATGCGGGGATGCCTCGGCTGCCGGATGCGGGCGGACCGAGCCGGAGGAATCCCCACGCTCCGATGGATCCCGCTCCGGCGGATCCGGCAGGGCCTCGCTCCGCGACCGGGTCGGGGTGTTGCCCTCGGGCGACGCGACGGGTCGGAACGAGGGGGCGCGGCGGCTTCGAGCAGCTACTGCCGGCTCAATCCCGGGGGTCGAGGTCGCGGGCCAGCTCGGCGAAGCGGCGGACGAGTGCCACGAGCTGCTGCTGGATCTCCTGGCGGCGGGTGCCCAGCTCCTCGAGGCGGGTCTCGTCGCGGTCGAGGGAGTCGATGTAGCGCTCGCGCAGGTCGCGCTCCTTCTGGGTCTCGCTGCCGAGCTTCTCCAGATTGTCGCGGATCCGGTCGTGCTGCTTGCCGATCGCCTTCACCTCTGCGTCGAGCTCGGAGCGCTCCTTCTCGAGCGCGGCGATCTCCCCCGCGACGGGCTCGAGGCTGCGCAGGGCGTCCAGGGCCGCGCCGGCCTCCCCCATGGACTGGACCGCCGAGATCTGGCCGGCCAGCTTGCCGGCGACGATCGCCTGGCTGGAGGCGCGCTCGCTGCGCTCCCGTACCGCGAAGCGCGTCTGCTCCGCGGCGGGCACCCGAATCCGGAAGCGATCGAATCGCTCGGTGCGCTCGATCGGCTCGGGGGTATCGACGAGCTCGGCCTGGCGGTCGCCGGGATGCTCGAGCCACAGGTCGATCGGACGCGCGCTGGTGTTGCGGATCGTGTAGGTCGTAAGCTGCTCCGACCAGCTCGTGACGTGCAGCCTGCCGCCTGCCACGCGCACGCCGTGCGCGACGCTGCCCTGCGAGTCGAAGGCCGTCGTGATCCGGCAGCCCAGCTCGACCGAGAACGGAACCAGGGTCTCCTCGTCCTGGCGCAGGTCGTCGAGCATGGCCTCGCCCGCGTACTCGCCTCCGCGCAGCACCGTCGCCGGACCGCCTTCCAGGGCCAGCCGGCTGGTGTTCTTTAGCCGGAACGAGGTGATCGGGTTGCCCTCGCGCACCTCGGCGTTGTAGACGCAGACGATCTCCCCCTCCACCGGCTCGGACAGGATCGGGACCAGCGCCGAGCTGCCGCTCGGGATCGTGACGGGCGCGTCCACGTCGTAGCGGAACAGGTCGCCCTGCTCGATGCCCCGGGTCGCGACCTCGACGCTGCGGTCCATCCGCGCGACGCCCGCCGGCACGGCCGCGGCCACGGGGGCCTCGTCTTCGTCCAGCAAGGCCTCGCCGACCTCGAAATCGAGGTCGACCCCCGCCTCCTCGCAGGCCCCCGCCGCGGCCGCCACCTCCGCGCCGGCATCGAGGTCGAAGGCCTTCTCGAGCACCGGCGGGGCGATCGGCGCCTCGGTCTCCGTGCGCACGTGGGGACGCGCGCGACGGCGCGGCGAGTAGAGGTCGTGGCTGAAGCTCACGGGCAGCCCGGACACCAGGGACAGCTCGACGCCCTCCCAGGCATCGAGGCCATCGTTGTCCACCACGGCGAAGCCCAGCAGGTGGGGACGCGCGTCGTGCTCGAAGACGATCCGGTAGGTGGTCTTCCAGACCGTCGTGGGCACGCTGTAGGCCACGCTCACCTCGCGCTCGCCGGCGCCGCGCAGGTGCAGGCTGAGGCGGCGGCGCTCGCTGCGGCGACTGGCGTCCGACCGCTCGAGCAGCACGCGCAGGTCGCGGCGCAGCGCCGGATCGCTCGCCTCCGCGGAGACGATCTCGGGGACCCGCACGCGTCGCAGCGAATCGCCCACCGCCAGACACAGCACCTCGACGGGCACGACGCAGTCGCCGACGGCCTCGTTGGCGCGCTCGACGCCCAGGACGCGGCCCCGCAGCGTCTCGCCGCTGGTGTGGATCCCCACCTCGGCGCCGCGCAGCTGGCCGAGCAGCGCCACCAGGCCGCCGCGCTCCGGCAGGGCGATGCGGATGTCGTCCACGCGCTTCGCCAGCTCGGGATGGGGGTCGTAGCTCACCGAGACGAGGCGACCGCTGCCGGCGTCGCCGAAGGCGAGGCTCTTCAGCACGTCGTCCATCTCGTCGTGGCGGAAGCAGAGCCTCAGCTCGGCGTCGTCCGTGACCCGGGCCCGCCGCTCGAAGTAGCCCATGCCGTGCTTGTGGAGCACCACCCGGGCGATGTGGCCCTGCTGCGCGCTGGCCTGGGGCTCGTCCGTGTCCATGACCGACTCCTCGCAAGGGCTCGCCGCGCTCATCGGTCGAACGGCTGGGGCAGTCAAGGGCGGGCGTCGTGGAAGCGGGGCGGCCCGGCCGTCTCCGCCCGGCACACAGCCCCGACCCCGTGCATGGGCACCGAGCGATGGTGCGACAGGAGTCTCCGGTCAGGCAGGAGTTCGGGTGGACTCCGCCATGCTCTCAGAGATCGGCGGGCAGGAACAACTCCCTCACCCGATCTTCCACGTGAGCATCCTCAAGCGCAACTCGCTCGTCCGTATCAGACTGATACGTTTCGGAGAGCTGGATCCGAATCGCGCGAACAACGCGCTCTGACGCAATCGCGTCGATCAGGCGTCTCTCCGACAAGCACGACGTCCGGTGCCGAATCCGATCGGTGTCCCCACTGAGCATTGCGCGAGATGAGAGAAGGTAGAGCCACTCCGCATCCTGATCGCTCATTCCGTCACCATCAAGTAGTGCGACGTCGAAGATCTCGGTGACCTTGGGATCTCTTCCGCGGACCGGGGTTACGTGATAGAGGCGCCACTGCTGGCCGTTCGTCGTGACCGCCCAATCGGCTGACAGCTGGACGGCGTAGCCCACCGCCTGGTCAAGTGTCGCTTTCGGGAGCTTCGAGCGGATGTTCTTGCATTCGATGACGAGAAAGACCTTGCCTTCGTGCTTCAGGGCGATGTCGACGCGCCTATTCAACACTCGGAGCTCGGTGTCGATCGCCGTGTCGGGGTAGTCAAGGCTGTCCCGCAAGACATCGATACACCAACGACGCACCTCTTCCTCGGAGCTGCTCTTGTCGCCATTGATGTGGACGAGGCGGGAATGGAACGCGCGGAAGCTGCTCTTGATGCGTTCGAGATGTTCTTGACGGATCTGCGCCTTGGTTCGCCGTCGCCGTTGCTGCTTCTGTTCCTCAGCGTTCTCGATGGCGGCCTGCTCGATGGTGGAAGGGCGCTGGATTCGGAGGGTGAATTCCTGGTGGCACCTCTGGCACCGGACGCTCTTGTTCTCCAGCCGCTGGTGTCGCTCAGTAACGCGATAGCGCGCGTTGCAGCTGTCACAGACGGTGATTCCGATGACCGTGCGGTGCATGTTGGCCCTCCTACTCGAAGCCGTCAGAAGGGAATCGGCTCAAATGCGAGCGATCTGGAGCCCGCCACGCGGGTGAATTTCACCCCGTTTCGGGAGACTAGAGGCCGGCATTCGACCGGCGCTGCAAGAGGCAGCGAGGCGTGGGGTGGACGTGCTCAGACACGAGGACTTCGCGGGGCCCTGAGCGAGTCCTCCACGGCTTGCTCCTGCCCCTCCCTGGGCCGCGTGGGTTAACGGACGCGGAAGCTCCATTCCAAGGGGGTCGACTGGCGGCGTGCGAGCGTGCGCGTTCGGGTCGCGTCACTCGCCCCTGAAGCTCGAGCGCCTTCGCCGTCCCGACGAGATTGCGCAGGAAGTGTGAGGCGCCGCCGTCCGGCCCGAGACCGCGCCGCGAGGCGAGTCGCTCCCGGTAGGGCGGGCGTCGGGTCCCGATGCGGTCACGCCGTCTTGTCGTGGCCCGTGTCGAGGATCTTCAGGCCCGTGTGGAAGCCCACCTCGGCGGCGAGCCGGCGGGCGGGGATCTCGCTCCCGAACTCGCCGAGCGGGAGCGCATCGGCGCGGAGGTTCACGGTACCGTCGGCGCTGGCGAAGGGAATGCGGCCCTCGAGGGTGACGGACCAGACCTCCTGGTCGTGCTGCTCGATGTGCTCGGCGATGCTCCAGCGCTGGTAGAGCCGCACGTGGTCGAAGCCGTCGAGCGAGCGTCCCGGCGCCTCCGCGAGCTTCGCCTTCGGGCTGCCGCTCCTGCCCGCGATCACCACGACGCGCCTGCGATCCCGGTCGAGCCACACCTGCCGGTAGGGAACGCGGCCCAGGAACAGGCCGACCCAGGCGCCCGCGACGATCATGCTGCCTCCGAGCGCCCAGTTCAGCATCCGGCTCGGAAGCTCGAGCCCCGGGAACGCCGCGGCGACGAGCGCTCCGCCGACGAGCAGCAGCGCCGCCAGCACGATCCACCACTTCTCGCGGTTGGCGGCGAGCAGGACGTGGCTGGAGATCGCGACCGGGAACGTCTTCAGGATCTCGGAGGGCTCGGTGAACGCGACGACCTGCTCGATCGGAACGGTGTCCTCGACGGAAGGCGCGATTCTCGCGATCGGCGTCTCGCCCCAGAGCAGCGTCACCTCCTCCAGCAGCTCCGCAGGCCGATCGGACGGCTCGATCCAGAAGACGAGCTGGACGCCCGGCGCGTACTCGCCGTTTCCGAGCGCCATGTCGCTGGGCGGGGCGCCCGGCACCTGAACGCGCAGGCCGTCGAGCAGCGGGGCGACGGCCGCGGCGTCACAGGCGATGTCGAGCTCGATGTTGCCGGCGAATTCACCCCCCATCCACACGCGACACGCGTCGAAGCGCAGCGTGTGCGAGGCATCGCCGTCCTTAACGACGGCCGAGACGGGCTGGGACATGGCCGGGTTCCTCCGTCCGGGCTCCTGCGCCACCCAACGGACGAACGGCTCCAGACCTGAACCGGAAGGCCCCCGTCCGCCTCGCACGAGCCTTCGGCCGCGATGCGAACCTCCTTCACCAGGGGGCAGGCCGACCGCGGCCATGGAGAAGCCCGCCGTGCCCGGGGCTCGCTTCCGTCTCGCTCTCAGCGGATCCGGATCGGCGGACGCTCAATCGCCGGGCGTCTCGTCCTTCATGGCGTGGTAGGCGTCGAGCTCCTCCTCGAGCACCTCGGGAGACAGGACGCCGGTGCTCGCGAGGACCTGGCCGAGGGGGAGACTCGTCTCGCCCTGGGCCGCCAGCAGGGCCTCGCGCTGCTCGGGGCTCAGGTGGCCCATCTCCACCGCCAGCGCGCAGAAGCGCAGGGGTTTCTGCTTCTGGGCCTCGATGATCTCGAGCACCTGGTCGAGATCGAGCAGCTCGAGCTCGAAGGCGAGGCGACCGACGCTCGGGCGCATACGGGTCTGCTGCTCGAGCGCATCGACGAGCTGCTGCTCGGTAAGGAGCCCACGGTCGACCAGGTGCTTTCCGAACACGACGCTCTCGAGATCGGCCGAACGGTAGGGTGAGGCAAGCCCGGGCGGGCTCTCTTGCGGGGTGTCCCCGGATCTCACCCGAGGGCCCCACCGCCACGACGGATGAGCGGATCTCGGTCGACGAGCCGGGGGAGATCGAGACACTGCCTGGCACGGCGCAAGGCAACTAAAACTGAGTAATTACGAATATATCGATATTTATAACTCGAATCTACTCGAGCTCTTTGACTCCGCGGACGGGGTGCGAGTGAGCGACCCCATGGAGGCCCGCGTTACAAGGGAGGAGACGGGCTGAACGACGCGCCGCTCAGGCGACGACGCCGGCATCCGCGAGGCGCTCGATCTCCGCATCGTCGAGACCGAGGATGCCGCCGAGCACGTCGCGGGTGTGCTCGCCGAGATTCGGCCCGGGGCGCTCGAAGCCGCCGGGGCTCTCGGACAGGCGGAAGCCGGCCCGCTCGGCCGGAACCGCTCCCAGGTGCACGTGCTCCACCTCCTGCCAGTGACCGCGGTGGGCGAGCTGCGGATCCTCGAGCAGGTCGGCCTGGCTCTGGACCGCCCCTGCCTCCACGCCGGCCCCCTGCAGGGCACGCATGGTCTCGTGCGGGTCGCGTGCTGCCGTCCAGGCCGCGATCGCCGCGTCGATCTCGTCCTGGTGGGCGAGGCGGCCGGCCGGCGTGGTGAAGCGCGGATCGCGGGCCCAGGCGGGATCGCCGAGCGCTGCGCGCAGTCGCTCCCACTGCGCGTCGTCGAAGACCGAGATCGCGATCCAGGCGTCCTCGCCCCGGCACGGGTAGACGGCGTGGGGCGCGGCGTGCTCGTCGTGGTTGCCGCGACGGGTCACGACCTCGCCCCCGGCGCTGTAGCGCACGACGACCTCGGACAGGCTGTAGACCGCCGCCTCGATCTGCGCGAGGTCCACGTAGCGACCGCGTCCCGTGCGTCGGCGCTCGAGCAGCGCCGCGGCGATGGCCAGCGCCACGTAGCGCGGCGACAGCGAGTCGGTGATGGTGTGGGCCGGGCCGTGGGCCTCGCGGTCCGGCCAGCCCGTCAGGTGGTTGAAGCCGGAGATCGCGGAGCCCTGACCGCCGAAGCCCGGGTAGTGGCGCTGGGGCCCGGTCTGGCCGAACAGGCAGGCGCTCACCATCACGAGCTCGGGCTTCTCGCGGTGCAGGCTCTCGTAATCGAAGCCCCACTTCGCCATCGGCCCGGGCGCGAAGTTCTCCGAGACGACGTCGGCCCATTCGAGGACCAGCCTGCGGGCCAAGGCGACGCCTTCTGGTGTGGCGAGGTTCAGGCTCACGCTGCGCTTGTCCGGGTTCAGGAGCACGAACATGGGCGAGCCGTCGAGACCGTGGGGGCTGTCCGGCGTCAGCCACAGGATCCGCAGGAAGTCGGGGCGTTTGGCGGACTCCACCCGGATCACGTCCGCGCCCTGCTCGGTGAAGTAGCGGGTCGCCACCGGGCCCGCGGCGCCGGATCCGAACTCCAGGATCCGGACCCCGGAGAAGATCCCCCCGTTCGCAGCGCGCGTCACACGATCCCCTCCGCGGAGAGAGCCGCCAGCTGCGTCGCTCCGAGACCGAGCGCCGTGAAGACCTCGGCGTTGTGCTCGCCGAGACGCGGCGCGCGCCGCCGGATGTGGATCGACTCCCCCGACCGCGCGAAGAAGTCCGGTTGCTCGATGGACGCGCCGAGCTCCGGGTAGTCGACGTTCGTGAAGAGCTCCCGGTCGCGAAGCTGGCGGTGCTCGAGGATCTCCTTGGCATCGTTGCAGGGTGCGAGCAGGATGCGTCGCTCCAGCGCCTGCTCGTACAGCTCGCGCATGGTGCGGGTGCGGAAGAAGGCGCCGAACGCCTCCTCGAGCCGGGCGATCTCCTCGCGGGACAGGGTGTTGTGGTTGTACGCGTCCCACGCGTAGTCGCGCAGCCAGTCCGGCGCCATGCCGCACTCCTGCATGTAGGCCACGGTGGCCACCAGGTTGCGGACGCGGGTGGGGCCGCCGCGCAGCCCGAAGGACACGTAGCCGTCCTTGGCGCGCCAGATCTCCCGCAGCCCGCCCACGTGCTCGCCCATGCGCCGGGAAGGGCGACCGTGGAGGGCGAACTGCGCGGGAAAGGAGAGCAGCGACTGGAGCTGGGTCTCCTGGAGCGAGACGTCCACGAGCTGGCCGCGCCCGCTGTCCTCTCGCGCGTACAGGGCCATCACCACCCCGAGCGCCGCTTCCGGTGCCGCGTGGTAGTAGGCGGTGGGCATGCTGCAGCGCACGGGAGGGCGATCCGGGTGTCCGGTCAGGTGCATGTTGCCGCCCATCGCCACCACCACGAGGTCGTGGCCGCGGAACGAGGCGTAGGGGCCCGTCTGTCCGAACGGCGTGATGGCGCAGTAGACGAGCCGCGGGTTGTCGGCGCGCAGCGCGTCGTAGCCCAGGCCGCGTGCCTGCATTGCGCCCGGTGCCGAGGTGTCGAGCACCACGTCGGTGTGTCGCACCAGGTCGCGCAGCAGCGCCTGGCCGCGCTGCGAGCCGAGGTCCAGCGTGATGCCCCGCTTGCTGGTGTTGAGTGCCAGCCACGCCAGGCTTCGCTCCGGATCGGGCCGGCCGCCCAGGAAGGGCCCGCGCCGACGCACGGGATCGCCGGCCGGCGGCTCCACCTTCACCACGTCGGCTCCCAGGTCGCCCAGGATCTTTCCCGCCAGGAAGCCGCTCTCGTCGCAGAGGTCCAGGACGCGGATGCCGTCGAGCATGGGCAGGCGAGTATGAGACAGGCCCCGGGGCGCTTCAACGAGACGGCGCGCGGCGGCGCGGCGCTGACAACCCGACCCTGCGCAGGTATAGGTGCGCGGGAGCCGCCGCAAACGACGCCGGAATTCGGAGCCGCGATGCAGATCGGAATCACCATGTTCGCGACGGACCTCTCCATGAGCCCCGTGGAGCTGGCGCAGGAGGCGGAGGCGCGCGGCTTCTACTCCCTCTACATCCCGGAGCACACCCACATCCCGACGAGCCGGCGTACGCCGCCGCCGACGGGGGAGACGGAGCTGCCCGAGGAGTACCGGCGCAGCCTCGATCCCTGCGTGGCCCTGGCCGCCGCCGCCTCGCTGACGCGCCGAATCCGACTCGGGACCGGCATCGCGCTCGTGGCCCAGCACGACGTCCTGACCTTCGCGAAGCAGATCGCCACCCTCGATCGGATCTCGAACGGTCGACTCGTCCTGGGGATCGGCTACGGCTGGAATCGCGAGGAGATGGAGAACCACGGCATCGACGTACGACGGCGGCGCGCGCTGGTGCGGGAGAAGATGCTGGCGATGGAGGCGCTGTGGAGTCAGGAGGTGGCGTCCTATAAGGGGGAGTTCGTGCGCTTCGAGCCGAGCTGGCAGTGGCCGAAGCCGCTCCAGCAGCCGCGGCCTCCCGTTCTCGTGGGCGGCGCGCCGGGCCCCACGCTGTTCGCCCACATCGCAGAGTACGCGGACGGCTGGCTGCCCATCGGCGGGGCGGGGCTGCGCGAGGCCCTCGGGCCCCTGCGGCGCGCCTTCGAGGAGCGCGGCCGCGACCCGGTCGGGCTCCGCATCGCTCCGATGGGCATCCTCCCCAGCCCGGAGAAGCTCGCCTACTACGCCGAGAGCGGCGTGACCGAAGCCGTGTTGCGCGTCCCGGCGGCGGAGCGCGACGTCGTGCTGCCGGTGCTCGACGACTACACACGCTACCTGGGCTGAGGCGCAACGGTCCGGAGGCTCCGAGGCCATCGGGTCCGGGACCGTTGGCAGCAGGTTCGGAGCAGGTTGAGAGCAGGTTGGCAGCCGGCGGACCCGGCTCTATCGTAGGGGCGAGTGAAACACGTTCCATTTCCGAACGGCCGACGGGTCCGGCGACTCGGACCCCCCGGCCCGACGAGGCGAGAGACCCGTGGACCTGCGCTACTCCGAATCCGACGAGAGCTTCCGCAAGGATCTGCGCGCCTGGCTCGCGGAGGCGGTTCCGGCCCACGGCAAGCCCCCGCCGATCCGGGGCAACTGGGAGGCGCGGCGCGACTACGACACCGCCTGGCAGCGCAAGCTCTTCGACGCCGGCTACGCGGGCATCAACTGGCCGCGCGAGTACGGCGGTCGGGACGCGTCGCTGCCCGAGCAGCTCGTCTACTACGAGGAGATCGCGCGCGCCAAGGCGCCCTACGTGGGCGTCAACTTCGTCGGACTGCTGCACGGCGGCCCGACCCTCGTCGCCGAGGGCACGCCGGAGCAGAAGGCCCGTCACCTGCCCTACATCCTGCGCGGCGAGCAGGTCTGGTGTCAGGGCTTCTCGGAGCCGGGGGCCGGCTCGGACCTGGCCTCGCTGTCCACGCGGGCCGAGCGGGACGGCGACCACTACGTCGTGAGCGGACACAAGATCTGGACCTCCTTCGCCCAGGTCGCCGACTACTGCGAGCTGCTGGTGCGAACCGACCCGAACGCGCCCAAGCACCGCGGCATCACCTGGCTCGCCATGCCCATGGATCTGCCGGGCATCGAGATCCGGCCGCTGCCCACGCTGATGGGCGAAGGCGAGTTCAGCGAGGTGTTCCTCGACGGGGTACGGGTGCCGGTGGACGGGCGCGTCGGCGCCGAGAACGACGGCTGGCGGGTGACCAACGTGACGCTCGGGTTCGAGCGGGGCACCGCCTTCGCGAGCGACATGTTCCAGCTCCAGGAGTTCCTCGCGGACATGGTCCGGGTCGCCCGGCGGGTGACCCGCGACGACACCCGTGCCTGGGAGGACCGGGCCCTGCGCCGCGAGGTGGGACACCTGGCGGCGGAGCTCGACGCGCTGTGGGCGATGGTCAAGTACACGGTCTCGGAGGCGGGCAAGACGGGGGTTCCGGGGCTCGCCGCCTCGGCGGTCAAGCTCTACTACACCGAGCTCAAGCAGCGCGTGGGCGAGGTGGCGTCCCGGATCGTCGGGCGGGCGGTCCTCTCCCGCGACAACCTCGACGACTGGCCCAACGGCGACTTCCTGCACAGCGCGCTGCAATCGCTCTCGCTCACGATCGCGGCGGGCTCTTCGCAGATCCAGCGCAACATCATCTCGGAGCGGATCCTCGGGCTGCCCCGGGAGCCCCGCTGACATCGGAGGAATGTAGGGTGGACTTCCAGCTCAGCGGCGACCAGGAGGCGCTCCGCGACGGCTTCCGCTCCTTCTGTCAGGGGCGTATCCCGGTCGACCAGCTGCGCGAGCTCGAGCAGGACGGCGGCTTCGATCAGGAGCTGTGGGGCGAGCTGGCCGAGATGGGCGTGTTCAACCTGCGCTTGCCGGAGCGCCTCGGCGGCGTCGGACTCGGCAGCGCGGACGCGGTGCTGGTGTTCGCCGAGCTGGGCCGATGTCTCGCCCCGGGGCCGCTCCACTGGACCCATCTCGCGGCCGGCCTCGTCGAGGGGGCGGCGGAGGGCGAGTGCGTGGTCGGCGGCCTCGACCGCACGCAGACCTCTTCGGAGCCGATCCTGGTGGAGCACCTGGAAGCGCTCGATGCGCTGCTGGTGCTGCGGCGCAGCGGCGTGTACCACATCGAACCCTCGAGCCTCTCGGTCCGGCCGATCGAGACGCCCCTCGATCCCCTGACCCCGGTGCATCACGTGGCGTCCCTGCCGGACGGCGAGCGTCTGGCGGGCGCCGAGGACGCGCTCCGGCTGCGCCTCGAGGGCGCGGCGCTGGTGTCGGCGCAGCTGTTCGGCATCGCCGAGTCGACCCAGGAGCTGGCGACGGACTACGCGAAGAAGCGCGAGCAGTTCGGTCGGCCCATCGGTTCGTTCCAGGCCATCAAGCACATCCTCGCCGACATGTTCGTGCGTCAGGAGGTGGCGCGCTCGGCCGCCTACGCGGCCGGGGCCACCCTCGACGATCCGGAGGTGGGCGACGTCGGCCGCGCCGTCGCGAGCGCCAAGCTGGTGACGGGAGAGGCGGCCATGAAGAACGCCCGCGCCTGTATCCAGGTTCACGGCGGGATGGGCTACACCTGGGAGGTGCCCGCCCACTACTACCTGAAGCGAACCTGGGTGCTCGAGAACGTGTTCGGCACCAGCGAGTGGAACGCGGAGCGCATCGCCGAAGGGATCGCACCGGAGGCCTGATCGGATGGCCGGGATGGAGTTCGAGACCCTGCTCTACCATGTGCGGGACGGCGTGGCCGAGATCACGCTGAACCGTCCCGAGCGCTTGAATGCGTTCAACACCGCCATGGCGCTGGAGCTGCGGCGCGCCTGGACGGAGGTCAAGCGCGATCCCGCGGTCGTGTGCGCCATCGTGACCGGGGCGGGCGAGCGCGCCTTCTGCACCGGCATGGACGTGGCCGAGATGGCCTCGGGCGACACGGAGGGGCGCGCCAACGAGGATTTCGACGAGTCGCCCTTCCTCAAGCTGACGGCCATCCACAACCGCTGCTGGAAGCCGGTCATCACCGCCGTCAACGGCATCGCTTCGGGCGGGGGGCTGCACTTCGTCGCGGACGGCGACCTGATCCTGGCCTCCGAGACGGCGACCTTCTTCGATACCCACGTCAAGGTCGGGCTGGTGGCGGGACTCGAGCCGGTGGGTCTGGCGCGGCGCATTCCGTTGGAGGCCGTGCTGCGCATGGCGCTGCTCGGGGGCTCGGAGCGCCTCGGCGCCCGGCAGGCGGCGGAGCTCGGTCTGGTGGGCGAGGTCCTGCCCCCGGAGCGGCTGATGCCCCGCGCCCGGGAGCTGGCGGGCAAGATCGCGCAACACTCGCCGGCCGCGCTGGCGCGGACCAAGCAGGCGATCTGGGAGAGCCTCGACGTGGGACTGCACGAGGGCCTGGCGCGCGCCTGGGCGATCATCGGCGAGCACGGCGATCATCCCGACATGAAGGAAGGGGCCCTGGCCTTCATGGAGAAGCGGAAGCCGCGCTGGGCCGGCTTCTCGAGCTGAAGGGCGCGCGGTGTACGAGTGCATCGGGCTCGACGTCGAGGACCGCATCGCGGTCGTCACGCTGCAGCGTCCGGAGAAGCTGAACGCCTACACGCCTCGAATGGGGGAGGAGGTCGTCGCGGCATTCCGGGGACTGCGGGACGACACCGCGGTGCGGGCCGTCATCCTCACCGGCGCCGGGCGCGGCTTCTGCGCGGGAGTGGACCTGGACGCGCTCCGGGCGCTGCGGGCCGGCGGGGACGCCGGCTCGGGAACCCGCCTCGGCGAGGAGGACTTCATCCACCGCTTTCCCCTCGAGCTCCTCGAGTACCCGAAGCCGGTGATCGCCGCGATCAACGGCGCTGCGATCGGGGTGGGGGTGACGATGGTGCTGCCCTGCGACGTGCGCATCGCGTCCGAGGACGCCAAGCTCGGCCTCACCTTCGCGAAGCTCGGCATCCTGCCGGGGCTGGGAAGCACGCATCTGCTGCCCCGGATCGTCGGCATGGGCAGGGCCCAGGAGCTCGTCCTCACGGCCCGGGTCATCCAGGCCCCGGAGGCCCTCGAGATCGGTCTCGTGAACCACGTGGTGCCGGGCGAGGCGCTGCTCGCGAAGGCGCGCGAGCTGGCGGCCCTGGCCGCGGAGTGTGACGCAGACGCGCTGGCCTTCGCCAAGCGCGCACTCCACTACGGGGCCGGGGTGGGGATGGCGGAGGCGATGCGCAACGAGCAGAGCCAGAGCGCGAGGCTGCGCGACCTCAAGGCGGTGCGCCCGTCAGGAACACGCTGAGCGTGCGGGGTCCGTGGGCTCCGATCACGAGCGCCTGCTCGATGTCGGCGGTCTTGGAGGGGCCCGCGACGAAGCAGCCGAAGCGCGGCAGCGGGGCCGAGATGCGCGCGTAGGCGTCGTGGAGGTCCGCGACGAGGGCTTCGCCGGGGACGATCAGCACGACGTGCTGCGCGAGGAACAGGGCCGCCCGCTCCCCGAGGCCTCGAGGCTCGACCCACACCGCGCCGCTCTCCGCGACGCCGAGGACCCCGGGAAGCACGGCGACGTCGAGATCCGCCAGGGCGTGCGGCGGCGCGTCGGGGTCGAGCCGGCCGCAGCCCTCGATGCCCGCGACCCCGCTCTCCCGCCGCGCCGCGGCGCCGAACGCGGGCGTCTCGCGCAGCGCGCGGCCCACGGCGTCCGAATCGGCCGCCCGCCGACAGGTTCCCCCGGCGGTCGCCAGGGCCTCGGCGAAGCCGGCAGCCAGATCGCCGTGCACGGGGGACCGGGGGGCGGGCTCCGACTCGGGGATCGCGGCCGGGGCGTGGCGTCGCAGCGCGGCGAGGATGCCCGCACGCGCCCCCCTCATCCGCGACCTCTGCGGAGGCGTCTCCAGCGGGCGCGGAAGCTGCTTCGGGGAAGCGGGGGCAGCTCCCTTCCGCGCGACCAGGCGGGAACGAGGGCCGCGAGGAGCGGCCGGGGGGTCCGCGCGCCGAGGCCGCGGGCCAGGGCGCCCAGCGACGCGAACACCCGGGGATGCCGCATGGCGAAGGACGCGGCCCCCAGCGCGAAGCGCTTGCGCCGGGTGGCGTGCCCCCCGACGCTCAAGGCGTGGCGCTGCGCGAGGATCTGTCGCGGCAGGTCGATGCGGACCGGACACACGTCGCGGCACGACCCGCACTGGCTGCAGGCCGCCGGCAGGCTGGCGTGCCGCGCGGCGTCGCGTGCCGGGCCCAGCACGCTGCCGATCGGCCCGGGGATCACCGCGTCGTAGCTGTGGCCGCCGCTGCGGCGGAACACGGGACAGGTGTTCATGCACGCGCCGCAGCGGATACACGCCAGGGCGTCTCGCACCTCGGGGCGGCCCAGGAGGGCGCTGCGGCCGTTGTCGAGCAGGACGATGTGGAGTGCGCGTCCCGGCTCGGGCCCGTGGAAGTGGGAGGAGTAGCTGGTGATCGCCTGTCCCGTGGCCGAGCGCGCGAGCAGGCGCAGCAGCACGGCGAGGTCGCTCGTACGCGGCACGACCTTCTCGATCCCCATGCACGCGATGTGAAGCGGCGGCAGGCAGGTGCCGAGGTCCGCGTTGCCCTCGTTGGTGCACACGACGAAGCCACCCGTCTCGGCGATCGCGAAGTTGACGCCGGTGATGCCGGCCTCCGCGTCGAGGAAGCGGCGACGCAGGTCCCGGCGCGCGGCCCCGACCAGCTCCGACGGATCCTCGCAGCCCTCGCGCGTGCCGAGCTCGTCGTGGAAGAGCCTCCCCACCTCCCGCACCCGCAGGTGGATGGCGGGCATCACGATGTGGCTCGGCCGCTCCTTCCGGAGCTGCACGATGCGCTCGCCCAGATCCGTATCCACCACCTCGATGCCGCGCGTCTCGAGGTACGGGTTCAGTCCGCACTCCTCGGTGAGCATGGACTTGCTCTTCACCACGCGACGCACGCCGCGCTCCCGCAGCAGGGCGTGGACGATGGCGTTGTGCTCGGCGGCATCCCGCGCCCAGTGGACGACGGCACCGCGCCGCGTGGCGTTGGCCTCGAACTCCTCCAGGAGGTCGGACAGGCGGGCGAGGGCGCCTCGCTTGATGCGCGCCGCCTCCTCGCGCAGCGCCTCCCAGTCCGGGACCCGGCTCGCGGCCGCGTCGCGTCGATCGCGCAGGAACCACAGCGCCTCGTCGTGCCAGCGCGCCCGCAGCGCGTCGCCCGCGAAGCGAGCCGCCCGCTCCGCATGTCCCGTCACGACGCGGCGCTCTCGGCGAGGACCTCGGCGACGTGCAGGACGCGCAGTGCGCGCCCGTCGCGTCGGATGAGTCCCTCGAGGTGCAGCAGACAGGAGAGGTCGGCGGAGGTGACGATCTCGGACCCCGCGCGCTCGTGGTCTTCGAGGCGGTCCCGTCCCGTCAGGCAGGAGACCGCCTCCTCCTCGACCGCGAAGGCTCCCCCGAAGCCGCAGCACTCGTCCGGACGCCGCAGCGCCGTCAGCTCGATGCCGCGGAGCGAGCCCAGCAGCGACTCCACCCGGGCGTGCCGCGTCTCCATGCGCTCCGAGGCGGTGGCGAGCGAGAGCTCCCGCACGCCGTGGCAGCCCCGGTGGACCCCCACGCGATGCGGGTACTCGCCGTCCCAGGTCTCGAGGCCCAGCGCTCCCGTGAGGAACTCGCACAGCTCGAAGGTGCGCTGCGCCAGCGCGTCCAGCTCCGGGGAGGGACCGAGCACCCAGCGGTACAGATGGCGCACGGTGGCGACGCAGCTCGCCGAGGGCGCGACCACCGCGTCGTAGGCGCCGAAGATCTCGACGAAGCGCCGGGCGACCGGTCGGGCGTGATCGAGCGCGCCGCTGTTCACGAGGGGCTGCCCGCAGCAGGTCTGATCGCGGGGGAAGTCGACCTCGAGGCCGAGCCTCTCCAGCACCCGAGCCGTTGCGAGTCCCGTCTCGGGCCGGAGCTGATCGACGTAGCAGGGGACGAACAGGGCCGTCCGGCGGAATTCCGGCATGGCGCTAGCTTAGACCGACGCGGTTCCTCGCGCGCTCGCACGCTCGCACGGGGAAGGAGGTGTTCGTGGAGATCGGGATGACCCTGCCCTCGATGGTGGCGCGCTACGACCGCAGCACCACGCTCGAGTGGTGCCGCGGCATCGACTCCGGGCCCTTCTCGAGCCTGGCCTGCGGAGAGCGCATCGCGTTCCACAACCAGGAGATGCGGGTCCTGCTCGCCGCCGCCGCGGCGCTCACGGAGCGCGTCCGCATCGTTCCGACGCTCTACGTGCTGCCCATGCACGCCACCGCCTGGGTCGCCAAGGAGGTGGCGACCCTCGACGTGCTCTCCGCCGGACGGGTCACCCTGGGAGTCGGGGTGGGGGGGCGGGAGCTCGACTACCAGGCGGTCGGGGCCTCCTTCGCGCGCCGCCACGCGCGCATGGACGACCAGGTCGCCGAGCTGCGACGGCTGTGGGCCGGGGAGCCCCCCTTCGACGGGGCCGACCCGATCGGACCCCGACCCGTGCAGCCCGGCGGCCCGCCGCTTCTGGCCGGCGCCCAGGGCCCCAAGGCGCTGCGCCGCGCGGCCGCGTGGGCGCAGGGGGTGGCGGGCTTCAGCATCAGCGGGGACCCGAGGAGCGTGGCCGAGGCCTTTCACGCCGCCGACGTGGCCTGGGAGTCGGCGGGCGCGACGTCGAAGCCGCGGCGCGTGACGGGCTTCTGGTATGCGCTGGGCGAAGACGCGGAAGCGCGCCTACGCCAGTACGTCTACGACTACCTGAAGGTCTTCGGCGAGGCGCCGGCACGCGGTCTCGCCCAGGCGGCTCGGGTTCACTCCGACGACGCGTTCCGCAAGGCCGTGGACGCCATCGAGGCGCTGGGTTGCGACGAGCTGTTGCTGGTGCCGACCAGCTCCGAGGTGTCGGAGCTCGAGCGCACGACCGCGCTGATCGAGCGCCGCTAGAGGCGCCTCGGGCGCCTCGACTCGAGTAAGCGGGCGCCTCGGGCGCCTCGACTCGAGGAAGCGGGCGCCTCGGGCGCCTCGACCCCCGGAAGGGGGGCGCCCCGTGCGCTCTGGTAGAATGGGCCTGCTGTCGCGACGGGGTCGATTCGATGCGGGCTGCGCTCTCGGTGTTGGCGTTCGTGCTGCTCTGCGCGGGCGCTGTGTGGGCCCGGCCGCCCAACATCGTCCTCGTCATCGGCGACGACCTGGGCTGGCCCTACACCGGCTTCATGGGCGACCCGGTGGCCCGGACTCCCAATCTCGACGAGCTGGCCGCGGGCGGCACGGTCTTCACCCAGGGGCAGGTACCGGCCTCGCTGTGCCGGCCCACGCTCCAGACGCTTCTCTCCGGCCTCCATCCCAGCCAGTGGACCGGCAAGCACAGCGTCCTCGAGGAGCGGATCGGGCCTCTGCCGACGCGTCAGGAGGTCGTGCACTACCGCACGCTCCCGCGAGAGCTGCAGGCCGTCTCCTACGCGTCGTGGGAGGGCGGCAAGATGTGGGAAGGCCGCTACGACGACGCCGGCTTCACCCACGGTCTCGCGAATCGCGCCGGCCAGGGGTTGGGCATCTACGGCGGCAATTTCGGCCGGACCGGTTGGGACACGGAACGCTGCGGGCCGGGCAGCGACGCCGCCGTGCCTTGCCCCGCGCTGGATCCGGTGCGGGACTTCCT
>JAAUYK010068044.1_pt1 | contig 34270 bp, 31 predicted proteins | sample 7278021 | NCBI WGS metagenome assembly JAAUYK01 (sample SAMN14350223, study PRJNA611818) | marine sediment metagenome | isolation source: surface marine sediment (1.8m) | place: French Polynesia: Moorea | collected 2018-08
AACGCGGGGCGCGGACGAGCGCTACCCGAAGCCGCCCAACGTCCAGATCAACCTGAGCGCCCGCTGCAACCTCGCGTGCCGCATGTGCCCGTACCTCTACATCCACTCCGGGGACTCCGTTCCCGAAGTGCTCTCGGCGGAGAGCTTCGAGAAGCTGCTGCCGCTCGTGGCGGAGGTGGGAGCGGTGCACCTGAGCGGCTCGGGCGAGCCGATGCTCAACCGGGAGCTTCCGCGCCTGCTCGCGCGCATCCGCGAAGCGGCGCCGCGGGCCGAGATCACGCTCACCACGAACGCCACCCTGATGAACCGGCGCATGGCCCGGACGCTCATCGACGCACGCGTGGGCGAGATCCACGTCTCCTTCGACGGGATGCCCGGGCGGGTGGAGGAGATCCGACTCGGCATCAATCCGCACATCGTGGTGGAGAACGTCCGTCACCTGAGCGCGCTCAAGCGGGAGCAGGGCGTGCGCGAGCCGCGCGTCCAGATCAACTACACCACCGGCTACGGAACCTATTGGCAGCTCGTCGACTTCCTGCGCCTCGCCCGCGAGATCGGAGTCGAAGCCATCAACCTGCTGACCCTCCAGCCCCGGGGCGCCGAGGACACGGGCGACGATCTCCTGCGCGGCCTCGAGCGGGACGGCGGCGCGACGCTCAAGCACGCCATCATGCTGGCGGACGCCTTCAACATCCGACTCTTCCTCCCCCTCGTCGGCGACCGCGGCTGCAGCTGGCCCTACAACCCCCACATCGGCGAGGACGGCGAGGTCTACCCGTGCTGCTTCCTCGACTACGAGGGCCGCCACCAGCTCTACCACGACGGCGAGACGCTCAGCTTTCCCTCGATGAGCTTCGGCAACGCGCTGCGCGAGCCCTTCGAGGAGATCTGGCGCTCGCCCGCCTACACGCAGTTCCGTACGCGCACGGCGCGGGGAGAGTTCACGGACTTCTGCGCCACCTGCTTCGACGTCCGCCACGCCACCTCGGAGCGGGTCGAGAAGGCGCTGGGGCTGTAGCGGGTCCCGGATGGGCGAAGGGTCCACGGGCGTGAGGCGGGGGCTCGGGATCGCGGCCGTGCCGTGGGTCGTGTGGGCATGGCCGCGGCGTGCCGTCGGCGAGCAGAGCGTGTTCGGCATGCCGCGGGAGCAACAGCTGTTCCTGAACCGTCCCGAGCTCGCGGCGCCCTACCGCGAGGCGGCGGAGCTGGCCGCGCGAGGCGAGGGGGGCTAGCGGGTGCCGCTCGCGCTCCACGACGAGAGCCTGCGCGGGCTCGTCGCGCTCTGCGGTGCGCTGGTGCGCGGCGACGAGGCCGCCGCGGCAGCGGTGCTCCGCGATCCCGGACTCGACTGGGCGCGCCTCGACGCGCTCGCCCGCACGCATCGTCTGGCGGGCTGGCTCTCGCTCTCGCTCGGCGAACGGGGACTCGCCTCGCAGCTCCCGTCGGCCGTGCGCGCGGAGTGGAAGGCCTTCTACCTGCGCCAGTGGACGAAGAACGAGCGTCTCGCCCAGGAGCTCGCACGCGTGGCGGAGCGCTTCGAGCGGGAGGGCCTCGAGGCCCTGTTCGTGAAGGGTCCTCTCGCGGCGCAGCGCCTCTACGGCCGCAGCGACGCCCGGGCCACCTCGGACCTCGATCTGCTGCTGCGCCGTCCCGAGGACACGGGGCGCGCCGACGCGCTCCTCGCCTCGCTGGGCTACGTGCGGCGCTCGTCGCTGCCGGGCTCGCACCGCGTCGCCCGGTACTTCGCCCACCAGTACGAGTACGGGCGCGGCGATCTCGTGTTCGAGCTCCACTGGACGCTGCGGCGGCATCCCTCGCTGCGACTCGAACCCGAGCGCGTCTGGCGCCGACGCGAGTCCGTGCTCCTCGACGGCTGCCCCTACCCGGCCGCCTGCGAGGAGGACGAGCTGCTCGCGCAGATCGTCTCGCTGCCGCCGGACCTGCAGGGCGGCAACCTCGTGCTGCGTCCGCTGCTGGAGGTGTGGCTGTGGCTGCGGCGCTTGGTCGGACGCTGCGACTGGTCGGCGTTCCGCTCCCGCCGCGCCGAGGAGGGAACGCTGCGGATGACCCGGGTCGCGGTGGGCGCTGCGCTCGCGCTCTTCGATCCGCGCGCGGAGCTCGCGGAGGTGGCGTGCGCGCTGGGCGCCGACGCGGGCGGCCCGCGCCTCGCCCAGGTGGCGGGCGCGCTCGAAGGACGCCGCGCCTCCCCACTCTCGATGCGGCGTCGGCTGGGAGCCTTCGCTCTCTACGAGTGCGCAGTGGCTCGCTCGGCGGCGTGGTGGGCGCTCTCGTTGCCGGTCCGGATGTCGATCTACCGGACCGAGGCACGGAGGATCCTCGGATGGAGCGGCTGACGGCAGAAGGGCTCGCGCGCGCCGCGGATGCGCGGGCGTTTGCGGTGGAGGGCTACGTGCCCATCGGAAGCTGGCGCGTCAACCTGCGCGCCACGCGCCGCGAGTACGCGGAGACGCTCGGGGTGCTGCTGCGCCAGGAGCCCGGCTCGCGGCCGCCGGGCGCGGCCGGCGAAATCGACGCGGAGCTGCTGCTCGTCTCGGAGCCGGCGGGCGGCGCGCTGTTCCCGCCCCACGACCCGTCGGGCGACGGGCGGGTCGCAGGCTGGGAGGCGCTCGGAGAGGGCGTCCAGTCGCTCTTCACCGGCTGGTTCCGCGTGGTGCGCTTCGAGGACCGGCGGCCGGAGCGCATCGTGTTCTTCGTTCGGGAGCCCCAGTACAGCGAGCGGGCCTTCCGAGATCACCTGTTCGAGATGCTCTGCAAGGTGCTCTTCCACGGCGAGCGCTTCTACGTGCACGCCGGGGCGGTGCGTTTCGGCAAGGACGTGAACCTCTTCGTGGGAGAGGGCTCGTTCGGCAAGACGACCACCTGCCTCTACCTGGCGCGCGCGGGCGGCACCATCCTTTCCGAGGACCACGTCGTGCTCCGACGCGCGGGCGCGGACTTCGCGGTGAGCGGCTGCCAGGACACGATCCGCGTGACCGCGAAGACCGAGGCCTTCTTCTTCGACGCGCCACTTCCCATCACACCGGTGGACGGCCCGGGCGGACCGAAGAAGCTGTTCCGCACCGCCGACCACTTCGAGGCACGTCCCTTCGAGGACTTCCCGTTCCGGCGGATCTTCTTCAACCGCATCGGCGAGCGCTTCGCCATCACTCCGGTCTCCGCGCGCGAGGCGGTGCTGCGCCTCTTCCACATGACGCGGAGCTTCTACCGCCACAACGATCCCGGCGATCTCGACGCCTATCTCGAGTTCTTCGGGGATCTCGTCGCCGGGCGCGAGCACTACGCGCTCGAGCTCTCCCCCGATCTGCGCGATCTCGAGCAGCTCGTGGCGTTCCTGCGCGGATGAGCGCGGCCTCCCCGCTCGTGCTCCTACGCGGCGACGTGGTGCGCTCGTGCGGCTTCACGGAGATCAACCGACGCCTCGTACCGGGCCTGCGCGGGCGGGGCTTCCGCGTGGCGGTGGCGCCCCTCGACGCGTCCGAGTCCCCCTTCGACGAGGAGCCGCTGCCGGAAGGGCTCCCCGACGTCTACCTCTTCCACGGCGATCCCTACGACCTCGCGTGCGCGCCGGGCCGCTTGAATGCGTGCTTCCTCCACTGGGAGTACCGACGGCTGCCCCCGGCCTGGGTGGAGGCGCTGAACGCGCGCTTCGATCTGGTGGTGGCGCCGAGCGAGCCCTCGCGCGCCGTCTACCGGCACAGCGGCGTGCGGGTCCCCATGACGCTCTTCCCGGCCGCCGTCGACCCGGCGGCGTTCGGGCCGGACGTGCCCCCCTGGTCGCCGCCCACGCGCAAGGGCTTCCGCTTCGCGCATCTCGGCGGCGCCCACGCGCGTCGCGGCACCGACGTGCTGCTCCGCGCCTACGCGGCGGCCTTCACGGCCGACGACGACGTGGCGCTGCTCCTCAAGCCCTTCCACTACGCCCACCACCGGGAGTGGCTCGAGCAGGCGCTGGCGCCCCTGCGGCGGCCGGGCGCGCCGGAGGTGCAGCTGGTGGACGAGCGCTTCGACGCCGTCGCGTCCTTCTTCCGCGCGGCCGACGTGGGGGTGTACCCGCTGCGCGCGGAGTGCTTCGGGCTGCCGGTGCTGGAGTGCATCGCGAGCGGGCGGCGCGTGATCGTGACGGCCGGTACGGGTCTCGACCAGTTCTGCACCGAGCAGAACGCGCGCTTCGTAGCGGGCCACGCATTCGACGCGGGCGAGCATGGAGAGCTCGCTGCGCTCGAGCCCGACGAAGACGCGCTCGCGAAGGCGCTCCGCGAGGCGTACCGGGCGGGCCCGGCGTCGCACGAGGAGCAGGCGCGCGTGGCCGCGAGCGTGGCGGGCTTCACCTGGGAGCGGAGCGTCGCGGGGCTCGCGGAGGCGTTCCGCGAGACGATCGCGGCGCAGCGAGGCCGGCGTCGCGCGCCGCGTCCTGCGGGCCCGGAGGCGAGCCGGGAGCTGCCGCCGCTCGCAGAACACCCGGGTCACTGTCTCGAGCGCTTCCGCGACGCCGAGGGCACGGCCTGGCGCCTGCTCGTCGGCAGCGGCACACCCTTCGAGGACGAGCGCGCGCTCGAGCAGGTCGAGCGCGCGCGCTGCGAGGCCCCCGCGCTGCCTGCGCGCGCCTTCGAGCACTGGCGCCACGTGCAGGAGCGGCGGCTCGCCGACGCGATCCTCGTCCACGACCAGGCGGGCCGCGACGCCTTCCTGCGGGTCGGGGCGAAGCCCGAGCAGCTCCTACTGCGGACACCCGTCCCGGAGGAGCTCGCGCCGCTGCCGCGCGCGGAAGAGCCGGGCGACGTGCGGGCGCGTCTCCTGTTCGTGTCGGAGCGCCCCTTCCGCGACGGGCTGCGGCCGCTCCTCGAGGCCTGGACGGCGCTCCGCGCTCCCGACTGCGCGCTCCTGTGCGCCATTCCCCGGGCTGCCCTGGCGGCGAAGCGCGTGGTGCGCTGGCTCGTGGCGGACCCCTCCATCGAGCGGGTCGACCCGCCGGAGGGGCCGGAGGCGCTCGATGCGCTCCTCGCCCGCGCCGACGCCGTCGTGCATCCGGCGCTCCTCGGCGCGTCCGCTCCGGCCGTGCTGCGCGCGCTCGCGCGCGGCCGCCCCGCGATCGCGACGCGCGCCGTGCCGGGAAGCAGCTGGATCGCGGAGCGCGGAGCGGGCGCCGTGCTCGAGGCGGCGGAGCCCGTGGCGCTCGCCCGGGCGATGGGGGAGCTGCTGTCTCGAATCGCGCCGCCGCGGGCGGCGGGGGACGGCTCGTGAGGCGTGCGGTCGATTCGCGCCTCTGGATCGTGGCGCCGAGCTTCTTCGAGTGGGACCTCGGCCGCTACCTCGAGCAGCTCCTGGCGGCGCAAGGCGCCGCAGTCGGTCGCTTCGCGTACCGGCGGGCCGACGCCGCCACGCTCGCAGCGGGCGCCCTGGACGCGATGCTGCTCGAGGCGGCCGCGCGCGAGGGCCCGGAGATCGCCCTCGTGCTCAAGGGCGCCGCCTTCGATCCGGAGACGTTCTGCCGACTGCGCGCGCAGGGCGTGTTCGTCGCGCTGTGGTACGTGGACTGCCCGAGCGAGGCGATCCCCTCCGCGATCGGAGGGCTGGTGCCCGCGGTCGACGTCTTCTTCACCACCGCGAAGGGCATGCTGCCGCGCTACGGCGCGCTCGGGTCCACCCCCGTCCACTGGCTGGTGGAGGGCGCCTTCCTGCCCGCCTTCCCCGACGTGGAGGCGGAGCCCGGGCAGCGCCCGCTCTACGCGAGTCCGCTCGCGTTCGTCGGCAACCTGCTCCACCCCCCGGTGCCCGACGAGGCGCTCGCCTGCCGGCGACTTCGCCTCCTCGCGCGCCTCGCCGAGCGCTTCGGGCTCAAGATCTGGGGGCCGCAGGGCGACCCCGAAACCCGGGCGCGCTGGGGCGAGCGCTGCCCCATCGTGCCCTGGCCCGCCTACCACGAGGAGCTCGTGAAGATCTGCCGCGCGAGCGAGGTGGTGCTCGGCATCAACACCGTCAACAGCATCGACCGCTACTTCTCGAACCGCACCTATCTCACGCTCGCGAGCGGGGGCTTCCACCTCACCCACTACGTCCCGGGTCTCGAGCACATGTTCACCAACCACGAGCACCTCGTGTGGTACCGCTCGGACGACGAGTGCGAGGAGCTCGCCGCCCACTACCTGGCCCGCCCCGATGAGCGTCGACGCATTGCGCGCGACGGCCGGGAGTGGGTGCGCGCGCGCTACGGGATGGAGCGCTCGGTCGAGCGCCTGCTCGACGTGATCGACGCGCAGCGCGGAGCGGCGGCGTCGTGACGCCGGACCGCATCGTATCGGTCTGCCTTAAGGGCTTTCCCGGCGCGGACCGGGCGCTCGCGAACCTCTCCGAGACGACGCGCCTCACGCGCCACGTGCGCCTGGCGAGCCCGCACCCCGAGGGTGCCGAGGTGCGCTTCCTCGCGGACTGGCTGCGCGCGAAGCCCCCGCGGCTGGTCCTCTTCGGCGGCTGGAGCCCCGCCTACGCGGCCCTCGCCGGTGCGCTCTCGGGCACGCCGGGCCTGGAGCTCGGCGTCTACTGGACGAGCAGCGGCGGACAGACCGACATCTCCGCGGAGATCCCGAAGCTCGCCGCCGTGCTGTCGGACGCGGATCTCTCGCACCTGCTGTTCTGCAGCCCCGGACTCGCCGAGGCCTTCTCCGCGGCCGGCTTCCCGGCGCGGGCGCTGCCGCTCACGCTGCCGGTGCCCGCGGACGGCGGCCCGGCGGCCCGAGCGCCGCGCGCTCCGGGGGATCCCCTGGTGGTGAGCCTCCTGTTCCCGCGCGCCGCGGCCCGGCGCAAGAACGTGCTGAACGCCCTGCTGGCGCTGGCCGGCACGCGCGGCCGCCACCGGCTGCTGCTCAACGGTCTGGCGCAGCACCCCGACTACCGGGCCCTGCTCGACGCGCTGCGCCTCGACTACGAGGACCGCGGCTGGATGGAGCGGCGGGTCTACGAGGAGACGCTCTCGAGCGTCGATCTCGGTCTCCAGCTCTCGTTCGCCGAGAGCTTCGACTACGTCGCCGCCGAGCACCTGGTCCGCGGCGTCCCGGTGCTGGGCTCGCGCATGCTGCCGGTGCTCCGGGCGCTCACGCCCGAGACGCGCCGCGCGCTCGTGGTCGACGAGGCCGACGAGGTGGGCGCCATCCGCGAGGCGCTCCAGAGCCTGCTCGACGCGCCCGAGCGCTGCGTGGCGCTGGGTGCGCGGGCGCGGGCAGAGCTCTTGGCGGCGAACGAGACGAGCCAGAAGCGGGCCCGCGAGGTGCTGTGCGCCATCGCGGGCGAGCCCGAAGGGAGGGAGAGGCGATGACGATGCAGGCGATCGACGCCGAGCACGCGCTCGGGCGCTTCGCGCCGAACGAGGCGGTGGCCCACCGCGAGATCGAGGGCCAGGTGGTGCTCATGCTTCCCGACCAGTCGGACCTCTTCACCCTGAACGGGTCCGGTGCGCTGGTGTGGGGGCTGCTGGTGGAAGGCAGGCCGCTGGCCGAGGCCGCGGCGCAGATCGCCGCGCGCTACGGCATCCCGCTCGAGCGGGCACGCGCGGACGTGGCCGCGCTCGTGTCCGCGCTCCTCGAGCGGGACGCGGTCCGGCCGCTCTGACGGGTCGCGGGCCAGGACGTGCGCGTCGTCACGGTCGTCGACATCGGGCATCCGGTCGTGGGCGGCACCCAGATCACCCACCAGTCCCACCTGCGGCTGCTGGCCCGGCACTTCGGCCACGCGTGCACCTACCTCGACCGGGCGGTCACGGCGCAGCGGCCACGGCGGGGCGAGATCCGCTGCGATTCCTGGCGCGACCCGGCCGAGCTGCGCGCGAAGCTCGCGCGCGCCGAGCCCGACGTCGTGCTCGCGGCCTTCACCTCGGTCGCCCCGGTGATCCGGCTGGGCCGGCGACTCGGCGTGCCGGTCGTCGCCTGCCTGAACAGCTACGAGTACTGCCCCCCGTCCCCCGCCGAGGCGCAGCGCTGGCAGCTCGGCATGGCCCACCGACTCCCTTCGGCCGAGGAGCGGGACTTCGCGCTGTCGGAGGCGGACGCCCTGGTGGTGAACTCCGAGCACCTGCTCGCGCGGCTGCGTTCGCAGACCGATCGCGACGCGCACGTGGTGTACCCGAGCTTCGATCCCCGTTCCGTGCTGCTGCCGAGGCGCGCGCGCCGCGAGCCCCGCACCGTGACCGGTCTCTGCGGCCACCCCCACAAGGGCGCGGCGCTGTTCCTCGAGCTCGCGCGCCGTCTGCCCGACGCGCGCTTCCTCGTGGTGGGCGCCGTCCACGCCGACTTCCAGGAGGCGTTCCGCGCCCAGCCGAATCTCTCCCTGTGGCCCTTCGGCCCGCTGCAGCGCTTCCTCGCGTGCTCCAAGGTCCTGCTCGTGCCCTCGCAGTGGGACGAGCCCTTCGGCCGGATCGCCGTCGAGGCGATGGCGAACGACATCCCACTCCTCGCGAGCCGAAGGGCCGGCCTCGCCGAGATCGTCGGCGACACGCCTCTCGGCGTCGGGGCGTACCGAAGCGTCGACGCCTGGGAGGCCGCACTGCGTCCCCTGCTCGGCAATGCCGCGCGCGCCGCACGCCACGCCGCCCTCGGGCGCACGCGCGCGAGAGGCTTCCTGGGCCTCGAGAGCGTCGTGCGGCTCGAGGCGCTGCTGCGCCGGACGCGCGGCCGCGCCGCGGGGCGGAGGTCGCGAGCGCGCGAGCGCGCGCCCGAGCGGGTGGTGGCCATCGCCGGCGACCCGAACGCGAAGACGGCCTTCTCGCTGGTGAACCAGCGTCTCGGCGGCGAAGCGAGCGGGCGCACGCGCATCCTTCCCTCCCCGGGCACGCGCGCGTTCCTGCCTGAGGCGGTCGACGTCCACGTCCATCACGCGCTCGACGAGCCCTTCCCCGCGGTGGAGCCGCCGGAGGACGGCTTCTTCGTCGCCTACCGCACCTGGGACTTCGGCCCCTTCCCGAAGGCGTGGGTGGACAAGATCGAGCGCGAGTGCGACCAGCTCTGGCTCTACAGCCGCTGGGTGCAGAGGCAGGCCATTGCGGGGGGCGTCCGGCCGGGCCGCACGCAGGTGGTGCCGCTGGGGGCGGACCCCGCGGTCTTCCACCCCGACGGGCCGGCCCTGCCGCTTCCCACGGAGCGGCGCTTCCGCTTCCTGTTCGCGGGCGCGAGCGTCCTGCGCAAGGGCTTCGACATCCTGCTCGAGGCCTACGGGCGCGCGTTCGGACCGGAGGACGACGTCTGCCTGGTGGTGAAGGACCAGCCGCGCGACGTCTTCTACGCGGGTCAGCGCCTCGGCGAGGCGCTGGCGCGCCGTCGCGCCGACCCGCGTCATCCCGAGATCGTGCACGTGGACCGCTTCCTGCCCGAGGAGCAGCTCGCCGCGCTCTACCGCGCCTGCGACGTCGGCGTCTTCCCGTACCGCGCCGAGGGGTTCGCGCTGCCGATCCTCGAGGCAATGGCGTGCGGCACGCCGTCCATCGTGCCCCGCTTCGGCGCCTGTCTCGATTACTGTGCGCAGGAGCGCTCGTGGCTGGTTCCCGCCCGGCGCATCGCGCTGCCGGTGCTCGGCGACTTCGCCTTCAACGCGCTCGGCTTCCGCGAGCGGGTCGACGAGGTCGACTTCTGCGAGGTGGACGTGGACGTGCTGGCGCGGGCGCTGCGCGAGGTCTACGCGTCCCGCAGCCCGGGCCGCTCGGCCGGCCCGATCGCGCGGCGCGGCCGGGCCGGCGCGCGGTTCGCGCACGCGCGCTTCACCTGGGCGCACTCCCTGGCGCGCATCGAGCGGGCGCTCGATCGCCTGGATGGCGGTCGCGTGCCGGTGCGCATGCGCCTCGCGCGGCGCGATCGCGCGCGCCATCGCGACGTGTTCGAGGCGGCACGCGCCCTGTTCCTCGACGCGGGCTGCGGCGAGGGCCTTCCGGTGCGGGAGGAGCGCGGTCGCTAGCGGGCCGCGGACAACCGGGGCTGCGATCGACTGCGATCGGTGGGGCCGCGAAGGCTTGAAGCGCCAGCCTCCCTCCGGGGATGGGCGCGCGCGAGGCAAAGCCCATCGCCGGCCGTCCCGACCGCGCTGGCGACGGGTCGATGTCGCGCCTCGGGGGTCGTTCTCCAGGCTGTTCGATTCCCTTGACGGTTTGCTGTCAACGCCTGGATACTGATGCGTGTGATTCGGTCCAGCGAATAGGCTGAGCAATTGGCCGAGCAATTGGCCGAGCTAGAGGCCGAGCTAGAGGCCGAGAGCGATGGGCCGAAATCGATAGGCCGAAAGCAGCACCGCGGGCCGGCCGGCGCGAGTTCGCCGGGTTCAGCTCCGCCATCGCGGGAGACCTCATGTCCGAGAAGTACTCACCGCTGCCCGCCTCGCGTCTCGCCGCCGATTCCGATTTCGAACGTCCGCCGTTCGCCGAGTACCCGCCGGTGGGCCTCGACGACTCCGCCGAAAAGGTGATGACGGACTTCAAGCGCCTGCGCGCCTTCACGATCCAGGCCACGACCTCGATGCAGAGCGCGAACAACAAGATGATCGCCAACGGCGTGCGCCTGTTGCTGGTCGTGAACATTCGCAACCACGTGATCGGCCTCGTCACCTCCACCGACATCCTCGGGGACAAGGTCGTGCGCCTGTTGCAGGATCGGGGCATTCGACGCAGCGAGGTCCTGGTCGGCGACATCATGACGCCGCGCGAGCTACTGGAGGCAGTGGAGATGAAGCACCTCGCCCAGGCCAAGGTGGGGCACGTCGTGGCCACGCTGCAGGCGGCGGGTCGACGCCATGCGCTCATCGTGGAGACCGATGAGAGCGGGCTTCAGACGGTACGTGGCTTGTTCTCCGCGACCCAGGTGGAGCGACAGCTGGGATCGAGCATCCGGCTGGTCGAGCACGGCACCGATCCGGTCGCCCCGAATTCCGTGAGGCTTCGACCGCAGGTCGGGTAGGGCGGCTCCGCGCAGCCCCCATGACCCTCTTCGAGTACCTCGCGATCGCCTACTCGCTGGTGTTCGGCTTCGCCGCCATGAGGCTGCTCGGCGGTCTGCCGTCGGCGATCGATGCCCAGCGCCGCTACTGGGTGCATCTGGGCTTCGTGCTGATCCTGCTCTACTCGACGGCGAGCGTCTTCTGGGTCTTCTGGTCCTACAAGAACGTGGAGTGGGACTTCCTGAAGTTCCTGCTCTCGCTCACGAGCCCGGCGTGCCTCTTCTACCTGACGGCGACCATGGTTCCCGAGAACCCCGCGGAAGTGGCGTCCTGGCGGGAGCACTACTACCAGGTGCGCTTGCGCTACTTCCTCGGCGTCTGCTGCTGGAGCGTTGCGATCGCGGTCTCGACGACGGTGCTGGTGGACATGCCGCTCACCCATCCGACCCGCATCGCCTCCGGCCTGATCCTGGCGACGGGCGGGATCGGCGCGGTGACGGACGACCCTCGGGTGCACGGAGGGATGGTCTTCGTCATCGCGGCCGCGTTCGCCGTGTTCTCCACCTCCGTACTCCTCCAGCCCGGCCCCCTCGCCCGCTGACATGGAGCTCCGGACGCGGCGGATCTACGAGCCCCCGAGCCGCTCCGACGGCAAGCGCATCCTGATCGACCGCCTCTGGCCGCGCGGCCTCTCCCGCGAGCGGGCGCGGATCGACTACTGGGCGAAGGACGTCGCCCCCTCGAGCGAGCTGCGGCGCTGGTACCGGCACGATCCCGACAAGTGGCCCGAGTTCCGCGAGCGCTACTTCGCGGAGCTCGATGCCAATCCGGAGGGCGTGGCGGCGCTCCGGGCCGAGCTGGGCACGGGTCCGGTGACGATCGTCTTCGGATCGAAGCAGGAGCGCCTCAACAACGCCACGGCTCTGCTCGAGTACCTGAAGGAACGGAGGTAGGGGCGCGCGTCGCTTCGGCGTCGAAGTGCGCGCGGCGGGATCGCGCGCCTAGCGGGCGGCGCGTCTGCGCGTGCCGCGTCCCCAGCGGCGGCGGAGGCCGCGGGGGAGGCGCTCGGCGAGCCAGGCGCGGGCGCGTGCGTGGGGCGTCACGAGCGGGCGCGACGCGTACCGGCCCCGCTCGAGTGACTCGATGGGATAGCGGGCGAAGCGACGCCCGCGCGCGTAGCCGCGCAGGAGCGTGTCGAGGCGCGCGCGAAACAGCGCGTCGTCGGCCGCGTACTCGTCGCGGTGGGAGGAGAAGACGTTCGCACCGTCGGGCTTCTTCTCCACGTCGCGCGCGCCGCCGGAGGGTGCGACGAGGTGCCAGCCCAGCGCCGCGGTCGTCACCATGAGCTCGTAGCCCGCCACCACGAGGCGCGCGGACATGTCGCTGTCCTCGCGGAAGATCTGGGGCGACCAGCCCTCCACCACCCATCCCTCCACCCGCGCGACGGCCGAGCGCCGGTAGCACATCGCGCAGCCCCACAGGCTCTCCATCTCGAGCACCTCGCGCTCCTCGTAGTGGTGGCCCTGGAGACGCCAGGTCGGGCGGTCGATGCGCGGGAACCAGCCGCGGCGCGCCAGCATGTGTTCGAGGCGCAGCGGGCTCATGTGCGGGCCGGCCAGGCAGCCCCCGACCGCCGCCAGCGGACGCTCTGGGAACCACGCGAAGGGCCGCATCACCTCCTCGAGGTACGTGGGGGTCACGACCACGTCGTCGTCGATGCGGTGGACGAACTCGATCTCCGGCGGGACGGCCTCGAGGACGCGCTGGTAGCGGTCGCGCGGCTCCTGGCTGCGGAAGACCCGCACGGCGTGTCCGCGCGTCTCGAGCAGGATCAGCAGATCGCGCACGCTGGGGTCCTCGGCCACGGGCGCATCGCTCTGGTCGTTCACCACCAGGCACCAGGCGGACCAGGTCTGGGACACGAGGCTCGAGAGCAGCGCCGCCAGGTAGCCGGGGCGGTTCCGGGTGCAGATCGTGACCGCCACCTTCTCGTCGGACTGGAAGGGCCGCGGAGACGGGCCGTGCACCGGCTGCGCCGGAGGGGCCTCGGACGGATGCGGCGGGATCGCGCTCACGCCTGCCTGCTTCGGCCGTCCACCTCGTACGGGTGAGCGTACGGGTGAGCGTCCGGGTGGGCGTCCGGGTGGGCGTCGGGGTGGGCGTCGGGGTGAGCCCACGGCGCGGGCCTCGCGGCGGGCTCCCGAGCCGGCTCGGGTCGGGCGAGCTCGCGGTAGAGCGCGACGTGGCGCTCCGCGATCGTGTCCCAGGCGAGCTCGCGCACGGCGAAGCGACGGCAGCGCGCGCCCACCTCGTCGCGCCAGGCGGGCCGCTCGAGATAGGCCTCGACACACGCGCGCATCGCGCCGTCGTCGTCGTTGGCGACCACGGGATACACGCTCCCTCCGCCGTAGTCGGGGACGCCACCCACGTCGGTCGTCACCACCGGCACCCCGCAGGCCAGCGCCTCGACGAGCGTGTTGGCGGCGCCGCAGGTCTCGAAGGGGAGCAGGACGAGGTGGGCTCCGTGGTAGAGCCCGCGAAGCGCCTCGTCGGAGACGCGCTCGTGCCAGCGCACGGCGGGATGGCCGAGGAGGCGGCGCAGTCCGGCGAAGCGCTGGCGGATGGGGGAGCGCACCAGCAGGTCGAAGCGCAGGTCGGGGTGCCGTGCCGCGAGCGCCGGGACGACGCGCGCCAGCATGTCGGTGTTGCGTCCGTTCTGGCCGGCGTAGAGGATGCGGCGCGAGCCCGCGCGCGCGGCGGACGGGCCGGGACGGAAGAACTCCGTGTCGACGCCGTGCGGGACGAAGCGCACGCGCCCCGGTCCGACCAGCCCCTCGAGGCGCGGGATGTCGCGCCGCCACAGCACGAGCGCCGAGGAGAGCCGGGCGAGGTTCGCGGGCAGCGAGGGGTGGAACTGGCGCCACTGCTCGGGGGGGTGGTGGAGCGTCGCGATCACGTGTCGCGGCGCCTTGCGCCAGCGCTCCAGGTAGTGGTGGTGTCCCTCGCCGTAGAGAACGTGCTGCTGCGCGCCGCGGGACAGGCGCGTCCGCCAGGCGAAGCGGAGCTCGGCGGCGGCGTAGACGAGGTCGTTGCGCCAGGACCAGCCGCGGAGACGGGCGTGGAGGCGGCCCAGGCGGATCTGTCCGCGGCTCGTCCGCGAGCGCACGATGCGGGCGTCGAGGTCGACGCGCCGCGCGAGCCGCTCCGCGAGCTGCTCGTAGCCCGCGTGCGCGCCGAACCACGGAATGTGGTCGGCGAGTACGTGGAGACGCCGCGGCCCCCTCATCGGAGGAGCCCGAGCACGCCGAGCGCGTACCCGACCCAGCCGAGCGTCACGCAGACGGCGGAGAAGCGGTCGGGGCCGGCGCGGCACAGACGCGCGGCGTGACGCGCTTGCAGGACATGGCGCCGCAGCCCCCGCCACGCGAGCGTCAAGCGGCCGCGGGCGGAGCGCGGCTGCCGGCTGCGATCGCGCAGTGCGCGCGAGACCCCGTTCCAGAAGATCCGGCGCGCGAGCCAGCGCCGCGTCATCCGCTCGGCCGGCACCGCGTGCCCGACGCAGGCGAGGGGGTCGTAGTAGAGCCCGTGGCCGATCTCGCGCAGGCGCTCGTGGAGCGCGGTCTCCTCCATGGACAGGAGCCGCTCGCCGCGGCGCCCGAGGTCGGGGGGAAAGCCGTCCGCGAGCTCGAGCAGCGCACGCGGGAAGGCCATGTTGCAGCCCGGCTGCCACTGCTTCTCCGACAGGAAGCCGGGTGTGTCGGACCAGTCGACGAGGCTCAGCGTTCCCTCGAAGCTCGGTTCGAGCCAGTCGGGGCGGGGCGCCTCCCACAGGCCCTCCACCCGCCCCCCCACGCAGCCGGGCCGGGGCGTGACCTCGTCGAAGGCGCGCAGGATGCGCTCGAGCCAGCGGGGGCTGGCGACGGCGTCGTCGTCGAGGAAGGCCACGAGATCCGCCCGGCTGCTCCGCCAGCCGCGGTTGCGCGCGCGCGCAAGACCGGGCTGCGGCTCCCGCAGCAGGCGCAGCAGGACGCGTGTCGCGCCGAGGCGCCCCAGGACGGCGGGCGTCGCCTCGGGACGCGAGCCGTTGTCGACGACCACGATCTCGTAGTGGGAGGCGGGAAGCGTCTGGGACAGGAGGCTCTCGAGGCAGCGCTCCAGGTACGCTTCCCGGTCCCGGGTGCAGACCACGACGGAGATCCGGAGGTCGGAGGCGGTCTGCCGCACGCTCTCGGTCCCGCCGGCCGCGCTCACGCTTCGCGCGCCTTCGCGCGCCGCCGCTCGAGGGCGGCGAGCACGCGGTCGACGGCCCGACCCGCGCGGCGAGGAAGCAGACGGCGGGGGCGTCCCGGCGGCCGGTCGAGGTCGAGCGTCGTGGGGAGCGACGCGTCGCGCAGCCGGTAGTGGAGCCAGGTCTCCCAGTACGGGGCGCCAGGCCCGATGCGCAGACCGGCCCAGTGGAGGAAGCGCAGCGGGCGCCCCACGGCGGGATCGACGAGTCGCTGCGGCCCCTCCGCGCTCTCGCGGTAGTGCGCCGCGCCGGCCCACATGCCGGGCTCGAGGCCCTCGCGGTACAGGTTGCGGCGCCGCGCGATGCCGCGCAGCACCACCCAGTTGAGAATGGGCTGGTCGGAGCCGCCGCGGGCGCGGTCGAGGCAGTCGCGCTGCGCCGCGGCCTCCTCCAGGAGGGCCGCGAGGCGCGCCTCGGGGAGGACGTCGCGACGCGCGCCGAAGAAGCCGCCGTTGAAGACCTCGTGGGCGATGCCGTCCGGGAACCAGCCCCGCTCGAGCGCGCGCCGCGTGAAGACGTGCGCGAGCCCGCTGCGGTGCTGGTCGCTGTAGCAGAGGAAGTCCACCTCGCGCAGCGCGTCGAGCAGCGAGGCCACGCGCTCGAACACGACGATGTCCGCGTCGACGACCAGGAACTCCTCGAAGGGGCCTCCCCAGCAGGCGAGCTTGCGCAGGTTCTCGGGCCGCGGGAAGAACTCGCGACCGAAGAGCAGGCGCAGCCGGCGGTCGAGGCGGCGGAGCCCGGCCCGGTCCTCCCACAGCGCAAAGCCCGGCAGCCGCGCGAGCGTGCGCGCGGCACGCCCCGTGGGCTCGCGGTGCGGGATCATGACGAGCGGCGTGTCGGGGTCGAAGGCGCGCACGCTGTTCGCGAACGCGAGCGCGTGGTCGAGGAAGCGGTCGTTGGCGAGGAAGTAGATGCCGCGGCTCATGGGGTGCGGTTCTCTCGAGACGGCGCCCCGGTCGCTGCGGCGGGGCCCCGGCCGAGCCGCGCGAGCCGGGCCCGCGCCTTGCGCCACAGCCGCCGCGCGCGGCCGGGTGGCCGGAAGAAGGGCCTGGGCCGGCCGCGCAGCGCGGGGCGCGCTTCGGGATCGCGCAGGTAGCGGTAGTCGAGCAGGAGATCCCGATACGGGAAGACCAGGTTGCGGCCCTCGCAGGCGGCGTTCACCGCGGTGCTCGGGATCCCGATGTAGTGGAGGAAGGGAAGCCTGCGTCCGCCGTCGTGGACGAGGCCGTCGCGTACGACGAGGTCCGGCTTCGACACGCAGGTGTGGACGCGCTCCGCGTCGGCGCGCTCGCGGTAGAGGTTGCGGGTCCGGATCCCGGTCTTGAGCGCGGCGTAGTTGAGGAGGGTCTGATCGGCGCTCCACAGGTAGAGGACCTCGGCGTCGCCTCCGCGCAGGCCGGCCAGCACCGCCGCGCGGCGCTCCGCGTCGAGGACTCCCCGCCTCGCGGCGAAGAGACCCGTGCAGAAGACCTCCTCGCGCACGCGATCGCCGAAGAGCGCGTCGAGGCGCGGGCTCGCCAGGTCGAAGACGTGCTGGGGCGCGCGGTACTGGTCGTCGAAGACGGCCAGCTCGCAGGTCTCGAGCGCGTCGAAGAAGGGCGCCAGCGAGTCGAGGACCAACATGTCGGCGTCGAGGTACAGGAAGCGCTCGAAGGGGGCGTCGAAGGCGGCGAGGCAGCGGTAGAAGCCGGCCCGGTGCAGGCCGGGGCGGCCGAACTTCCGCTCCCAGATCGCGTGGGCGGCCGGGTCATCCCTCGCCGCGGCGGCAAAGGCGTCCCAGGTGGCCAGCACCTCGGGGGCGTCGAGCAGCTGCGCGTAGGGGCGCCGCGCGAGCTCGCGCGCCACGCCCTCCACCGCAGCGTCGAAGGGGATCACGAGGACGGGGCGCTCGCGATCGGCGTTGCGCTCGAGGCTGTTCAGCAGGGCGACGAGCTGGTGGAGGACAGCGTCGTTCGCGAGCAGGCACAGGCCCTCGGGCGCCCGGGCGGCCACACGCGCGCGGAGCCCGGATTCGGGCCCGGTCGCGTCCTCAGAAGCTCGCTTCATAGTCCTCGAGGACCTCGTCGACGGGACCGTCCATGCGGAGCCGGCCGTCCTCGAGCCACAGCGCCCGCTCGCAGTGGCGCCGCAGGAAGTCGCCGTCGTGGGAGGTGAGCAGCAGCGTGCGGTCGCTCGCGCGCAGCTTCTCGAAGTGCCGCTCGCACTCGCGCACGAAGCCGAGATCCAGGTTCGCCAGCGCCTCGTCGAAGATCAGGATCTCGGCGTCGCTGCGGAGGAAGACGGCGAGCGCGAAGCGACGCTTCTGGCCGAGCGAGAGATCCTGGAAGGGGGCGAAGCGCAGGCGCGAGAGTCCGGCGAACTCGAGCACCTCGTCGGCGTCGCGTTCCAGCCGGGACCGCTCGATTCCGTGGATGGCGCCGTAGAGGAAGAGGTTGTCGATCACCGGCAGGACGCTGAGCGTGCCGATGTTGACGTCGAAGAGCGCGCGGGGGGGAGGGGTCACCCGCACCTCTCCCTCGGTGGGGGCGTAGATGCCGCACAGAACCCGCAGCAGGGTGCTCTTGCCGCAGCCGTTGCGCCCGACGACCGCGAGCTTCTCGCCTCCTCGGACGCGGAAGCTCACGTTGCGCAGCACCCAGTGACGCCGGCGCGCCGGCTCGCGACGCGCCAGCCGGGAGAGCGCCTTGAACGTGGTCTTGTGGAAGCGCAGCGTCCGGAAGCACTTCGAGAGGCGCCGGACCTCCACGGGAAGCGCGGCGGCAGGCCCGCTCACGCCCGCTCCGCCGCCCGGTGGTGGTAGAGGAGGAAGGCCGCGTAGGCCGGCGCGAAGCTCGCGAGGCCGAGCGTGCAGGCATGAGCGTAGACGTGCGGGTCCAGGCCCGGCGCGCCCATCGTGACCCCCCGGAAGGCGACCAGGAATGGGGTCAGCGGATTGCCCCAGTAGACCAGCGTGGAGACCGCAGAGGAGATGTCGTCGAGGGTGTAGAAGACGGGCGTCACGAAGAGCAGCAGCCGGCAGGCGATCGTCCAGATGTGCTCGACGTCGCGCACGACGCTGAAGACCAGCGCGAGCACGAGCCCGACCCCCGTACAGAAGGCCGTGTAGCTCGCGAGGAGCGGCAGCAGGAGCAGCGGGAAGTGCCACGAGAGCAGGCCCGAGGCCGCGGCCAGGGCGGCGCAGAAGCCGAGCTGGATCACGAACTTGTAGAGGTGCAGGAAGACGTTCGTGGCGAGGAAGGTCTCGCGCGGCATGGTCGAGTTGAGAAAGCTGAGCTTGTGGACCGAGAAGCCGCGCAGGAGCGCCGTCGTGGTGAGATTGAAGAAGGAGACGCTCACGATGCCGACCATGAGGTAGATGCCGTAGCCCTCGATGCCGCGTCCGAAGCGGCCGTGGAAGACGGCGTAGAGCACGACCAGCATGGCGAGCGGGCCGAGCAGGCTCCACAGGACCCCGAGCACCGAGTTGTGGTCGCTCACGCGGAAGCTCGCGCGAACGAGCTCCCGGCTCAGGCGGCGGTTCTCCGGCGAGAAGAGCAGTGCGGGGCGCTCGCGCAGCGCGCGCGAGAGACGCATGCGGGCCTCGGCCAGGCTGGCGCGGGCGCGCGTCGCGCGGCCCGCCTCGACCTGCGCGCCGCCCTCGGCACGCCGGTTGCGCTCGTCGAGTCGCCGCGCGACGCGGCGCTCGCGCGCGCGGCGGGGGCCGGCGAGGCAGGCCTCGGCGGGATGCGTCCCGAAGATGCGCTGCGAGAGCCCGAGCAGCCCGGGCCGGTCGAGGGCGCGGCGGAAGTCGGGATCGAAGCGGTAGGCGCGCCAGCGATCCCCGACCCGCATGTGCTGGGCCGCGTGGCGGTAGCGCAGCCCGTCGAAGCTCGAGCCGCCGCCGTAGTGCCAGACCTCGTTCAGGTTCGCGTCGCTGAAGGCGAGCCCCAGGCGGCGGGCGAGTGCCCGCCGGTACTCGGCGCTCGAGAACCACAGGTCGTAGCGGACGGGGACGAGGCCCTCGTCCGGCACGTGCCGGGTCTCGCGGAGGAACTCTTGTGCGTAGGCCTCCCACAGCACCTCGAGATGGGAGAGCTTCGCGCGATCGCAGCGCAGCAGGCTTGCCGCCTGGTTGAAGGGATCGCGCAGCAGCAGAAGGAAGGCGGTGTGGCGGGCGAAGCTCTCGCCGGCGGGAAGGCGTGCCTCGATCTTCTCCCGGAAGCTGGCGTGGGCGGCCCGGAAGCCCGCCGGCTCGAGGTTCTCCCAGCCGACGAGGTAGGCCTCCTTGGGCTGGAGCAGGCCGCTGCGGTCTCGCTCGAGGTGGTCCGCGGAGGCGTGGAAGAGGCGGGTGGGGAGCGGGCTGCCGCCCGGCTGCGCGTGGTTCACCCAGGCGACGGGCCCGCGGAAGTGGCCGACGAGCCAGGCCTGGAGGGCGTGGATCCCGGAGCGCTGGATGCCGATCAGGTGGATCTCGTGCTCGACGACGGCCATGCCGAAGTGCTTGTCGGCCTGCTCCGGCGGCGGATCAAGTGGACCGGCGCACCTGCCGACCGGTCGCGACGTGACGGGTGCAGCCGACCGCCTGCCGGCGCCGTTCGGGCGTCTCCCCTCCCGGCTCGGGCGCGGGATCGCCGCGGGCCTGCTGCTGCTGGCGGCCGGGCTCCACGCCGCGCCGATCGCCACCCACCTGGTCCGCAAGGCCGGGGAGTGGCTGCGCGATCCGGCGCCCCGCAGCGCCGAGGCCTACCTCGAGGGCCGCTGGGGCGAGTACTACCGGCGCGTGCGCTTCCTGCGCGATCACACGCCCGAGGACGCCGTCCTGGTGCTCCCGCCCCCGGCCCGGGGCACCGGCCGCATCGGCAACCGCGGCCTCAGCGAGTTCTTCCTGTTCCCGCGCCTGACGCGGCGCCACGCCGCGCAGGCGCCCGCCGGTCCGCCGGTCTACCGCGTCGAGCTGCCGGACGCCGCGCGAGCCGCCTCGACGGCGGAGGCGGCCCGCCTGCCGGACGGCTTCGGCGTGCGCCCGGTGCGGGAGCGCCGTGGAGAGCCCTCCCCTCCCCCGCGCGACTTCACGCGCCGAGCGTCCAGGCCGTCCGAGCGCGCGCGGGCCGGGCTCGAGCTGCTCCTCGTCGGGCTCTCCGGAGCCTGGCTCGTGGCGCGCAGCTTCGGCGAGCGCAGCGGCGTCGGCTTCGCGGCGAGCGCCTTCCTGGTCGGGGGCGTGCTCCAGGCCGGCCTCCACCTGGTCGCGAGCTTTCTCGGACTCCCGCTCACGAGCGGCGCACGGATCGCCTTCAGCGCGCTTCTCGCGGCGCCCTGCGCGGTGCGCCTGGCACGCGGAGGCTCGCTGCTGCGCGACGGGCCGGGGGAGCCCACCTCGCGCCACATCTCGCGCCACACATCGACGGTCTGGACGCTCCTCGCCGCGCTGGTCGCGTGCGCCTTCCTCGCGAGCCTGTTCGCCTTCGCGATGGCGCGGCCGATCCTCGAATGGGACGCCTGCGCGATCTGGGGCATCAAGGCCAAGGCGATCTTCGCCTTCGGCAACTGGAGCGGGCTCGGTCGCTGGGGGGCCTGGCCCGAGTACCCGCCGCTCCAGCCCACCCTGATGGCGATCGCGGCGGGCGGCGGGGAGCCGATGGCGAAGGCAATCCCGCCGCTTCTCGCCTGCGCGCTGTACGGGATCGTCTACGAGGCGCTGCGCGACGTGCGCATGCCGGAGCCCCTGCGCATCCTGCTCCCGCTGCTGCTGCTGGCCGCGCCCATGCTCCATCGCCACGCGATCATCGCCTACGCGAATCTCGGGCTCGCGGTCTACGTGACCAAGGCCGTGACGCTCTTCGCGCGCGGCGTCCGCACGGGTGCGCTTCCGGGGCCGGCGCTCGCGCTCGTGCTCTCGGGCGTCGTCCTCACGCGTCCCGACGGCGAGGTCTACCTGGGCTACCTGACCCTTCTCGCCGGACTCTGGGTCTGGCTCGCGCCGCGCTCCCGGCGCCGCGCCGCATTCCGCAGCGCGGCCTGGCTCGGGCTGCCGGTCGCGGCGGACCTCGCCTGGAAGCTCTACTACACGCTGCACCTCAAGTCGGAGCTCTCCTCCTCCTGGTTCGGCGCGGCCTCGCAGGCGCAGCAGCTCGGCAAGTTCGTCTTCTTTCGCGACCTCCCCGGACCGGCAGCGATCCTCGAGGGCCTCCGCTACTTCCTCGTCCACAGCCTGTCTCCGGAGTTCTGGGGCCTCGTTCCCCTCGCCTTCGTGGCGCTGCTCGTGTGGCGGCGCGGCGTCTTCCTGCGCGCGCACGCGCCGGAGTGCGCGTTTCTCGCGCTGGGCATCGCCGGACTCCTCTTCCTGTCCTTCTTCACCGGCTACAACTGGGGCTACGACTACTACTACGGGGTCACGTTCAAGCGACTGCTCATGGCGCTCGTACCGACCGCGTTCCTCTGCGCGGTGTCCGGGGGCACCGCGCTGCTCTCGGGCCGTGGCGCCGACGAGGCGCCGGCTCGTGTCTGAGCGGACGTCGCGGGCCCGCCACGCGCTGGTCGCGCTCGCCTGGAGCGGGATCGCGCGGCTCGACGCGCGCGTCCGACGGGTGGAGGACACGGAGCCGCAGGACGTGTTCCTCGTCTCCTTTCCCCGCTCCGGGAATACCTGGCTGCGGCTCCTCGTGGCGGGCCTGCTCTACGAGCCGGACCTCGCCTCGGCGGGGTTCCGCTCCCTGCTGCGCCGGGTTCCCGACCTCCACGGCCACAGCCACTATCTCCGTCGCGCCCCGTGGATGGTGTTCAAGTCCCACCACCTGCCGAGACCGTGGCAGCGCCGCGTCATCCACCTCGTGCGCGACGGGCGCGACGCGATCGTCTCCTACGCCCACTACCTGCGGGCGCTCCACCGCGAGGCGCCCGCCCTCGAGGCCCTGGTGGAGCGGCCTCCGGGGGTCGCGTGCGGCTGGGCGGAGCACGTGGAGCGCTGGCTCGAGAATCCCTACGGCGCCGAGCTCATGCTGCTGCGCTACGAGGATCTGCGGACGCGCCCGGTCGAGGAGCTCGCGCGGGTCTGCTCCTTCCTCGGCGTGGAGCGCGACGCCCGGACGCGCGCGCGGGTGGTGGAGCAGGCCGCGTTCGGGCGCCTGCGCGAGAAGGAGGAGCGAGAGGGATGGGGCCATGCGCGCTGGCCCCGAGAGGCCCGCTTCTTCCGGCGCGGGCGCGTCGGAAGCCATCGCGACGAGATGCCGGCCGCCGTGCGAAGCGCCTTCGAGGCGCGAGCGGGAGCGACGCTGCGTCGGCTCGGCTACGCGGGTGCGGCGCGCTCGCGCGAGTCTCGCACTCCGGCCGCGGCGCGCTCCGGCAGGAGATCCGCGACCGAGGCGACGAAGCGCTCCCAGGTGAGCTCGCGCGCGGCATAGGCCCGCGCCGCGGCGGAGCGCCGGGCGGACGCTTCCGGATCGTCGAGCGCGCGGGTGATGGCGCGGGCGAAGGCGTCGACGCGCGGTGCCGCGAGGAGGGCGCGCGCATCGTCCAGGACCGCGCGATGGGAGGCCACGTCCGTGGCCACGATCGGGACGCCCGACGCCATGTAGTCGAAGATCTTGAGCGGGAGGTTGCCTCCGTCGGCCCGAGGCGAGACCAGGACCTGCGCGAGTGCGAGGAAGGCGGGCACCCGTTCGCGCGCGACGCGCGGCAGGACGTGGACCCGCTCGCGCGCTTCGGCGGGCAGGCGCGCCTGGATCCGCGCGCAGCTGTCCTCGTCCTCCGCGCCGACCAGGATGAAGCGGGCGTCGGGCACGCGCGCGAGCACCTCGGGCACCGCCGCCAGCAGCAGCGGCAGGCCCTGGTAGTCGGCGAAGCTCCCCGTGTAGACGATCGCGCGGGCGTCGACCGGTAGCCCGAGCCCGGCCCGCAGCCGCTCCACGTCCTCGGCCCGGGCGGGCGGCAGCGTGCCGGGGAAGCGCCACGTCGCGACGCGGGTGCGCGGCGCGAGCGCGCGCACGTGCGGCGCGAGTCCGGCGCTGCACACCACCGCGTCCACCCCGCGCAGGAGCCAGCGCTCGAGGGCGCGGAGCAGCGCGCGGGCCGGACGCGTGCGCAGGGGGCGTATCCGCGCGAGCTCGTCGGGAAGCGAGGAGTGCATGTCGTAGACGACGGGAACCCCACGCAGGGGGCCGAGAACGCGCGCTGCGAAGCCCGCCTCCTCGAGGGCGTGGATGCAGACGTACTCGCAGCTCCACAGCCGCTGCGCGACCCGGCCCACCAGCAGGACGTCGAGGAAGAGCTTCTTCGCCGACAGACCGATGGGAATCGCGCGAAACCCGAGCGGGTTGCCCGTGCGCAGGAGCCGGACGCCGGGGATCCCCGGGCATCGTCCCAGCGGAAAGCACACCACCTCCCCCGAGAACCCGAGCGCGGCGAGCGCCTCGACGGCGAGCCGCAGCGCGATGGGCGAGCCGCGATCCTGGTAGAAGGGCTGGGGCGTCACCACCAGCACACGCGGTGAGCGCATCGCGTCTCCTGTATCGGGCCGGAGGTCGGCGCGCCGGGACGGGTCCCGGTCTCATCGGATGGCCGGACGAGTCCCGTCCTCATCGGATGGCCGACGGCAGGACTGAATCGCGGTGGGCCAGCGAGGGATCGCGCGCGAGTCGCTCCGCGGCCACCGCGTCGGTGACGAGCCGGGCGCCGCGCGTTCGCGCCGCGAAGGCCTCGCGCTCGATCGGGACGGGCTTCGGGTAGAGGGCCCGGGACCACCACAGCGACCCCTCCGGGTCCACCGCGTAGAGATCGCGGCCGTGCGCGTAGTAGGTCCCCGCCAGCATGGCGAAGCGGTCGAAGCGCTCGCGCGACAACACCAGCACGCGGCGCTCCGCCGCCGCGGGTCCGGGCGCGACGCGACGCTCGAGGAGCGCGAGCAGCTCGCGCCGCTCGCTGCGGGTCACGCGCTGGTGGGCGAGGGCCTCGGCGTGGAAGCGGAGGTCGTACACCAGGACGAATGCGAGAGCGCCGAATGCGGCCGCGAACAGGGGAACGCGCAGGCGCCCCCGCCCCAGCGTTCGAGCGCGGGCGCGGTGGAGCAGTAGCCCGACGAGCACCACGACGGGTGGCCAGAGCACGTCCCAGCGCTCGAGGTTCGCCGACTCGTAGACGAGCGAGTGCGGGACGTGCAGCGCGACGAACAGCGCGAGGGTGCGCACCGCCGGGTCGCGCCAGGCGCGCTCGCGCAGGGCCGCCCAGCCGGCCAGACCGAGCAGCGCGAGCACCGCCAGACCGACCGGGAGCGCCCGGGGGCCGTTGCCGTACACGAGCTGCGAGACGCCCTTCGCGATCTCGCCCGCCTGCGCGGGGAGGTCCCAGCCCAGCCGCTCGAAGAAGTAGTAGGAGCGGTAGAAGGAGTTGGGGAGCATCCACTGGGCGACCGTCCGGACGTAGAGACCGGGCTCGAGCGCCCCGTGCCAGATCCAACACAAGCACACGTAGGCCGTGAGAAACAGGCCGGCGGCTGTCGCGTAGGTGCGGAGCAGCCGCCGCAGCGCGGCCCCCCGGTAGGGCTCGCCGCGCAGCCACGGCAGCGCAGCCGGCGTCGCCCAGAGGACGTTGTTCTGGTGGTGGGCCATCACCGCGAGGACGAGGGAGACGGGCAGCGCGACGGCGAGCCGGCGCGCGCCCGGCGAGGACGCGGTGCCCGGGCGCAGCACGCAGCAGAGGAAGACGGCCACGTACTGGAGGTGCAGGCACGACGCGATCAGGTTGTCCTCGCGCATGCTGAGCAGGTGCAGCAGGCCGGCCGAGAGCGCGAGCGACGTGGCGCCCGCGAGCGCCAGGGCGACGCTGCCGGTCAGCGCGAGGAGCATCGCGTAGGCGAGGAGGACCGTCGCGCCGAGGGCGAGCGTCACCACCAGCGAGTAGGCGAGCAGGTAGTGGTCCTCGACCCGACCCGTCGCGTCGAGCAGCGCGCTCGCGGCGCCGGTGAGGAGGCCGTTCAGGTAGTAGCCGTTGACCCAGCCCACAAACGAGCCGGTCTCCCGGATGTGGCTCACGGCGGCGAGGGCGTCGTGATCGAGCGCGTGCAGCTGCAGGACGAAGGGGCCGTAGGCGGCGGCCAGGAGCGCGAGCAGCGGGCCGGCTCCGAGCGCCGCGCGCAGCGTCCCGCCCGAACCGCTCCCGGCCCCTCTCAGGCCTCGCCGTGTCTCGCCCATCGACGCCGCGCTCCGACCCGGGCCGCCATCCCGAGCCGCCGCGAACGCGGCGCAGCCTCGTGCGGTCCGCCGCTACGAGGCATCGGAGGCCGCGCCGGGAGGTTGAGCGGCTCGAAGCCTCCTGTCTCCACCGCTCCTGCTGCGGGCGGCTCCCGGGGACCCGCCGGTGTGGCGTCTGCTAGCGGTAGGCGCGGATCGCGAGCAGCTCGAGGCGGAAGTCCCCGGCCTGGCGGTCGGAGACGAGCACGCCCAGCTGGCGGATGCGGCGGCGATCGAGGGGCGGTGCGCCGGGGACGGGCCGCCCGCGGAAGGCGGGAGCGAAGCTCTCGAAGGGCAGCCGCACGGTCTGGCGCTCCCCGGCGCGGGTCTCGAAGGCGGCCCGGTGCACGACGCCGTCGCGGCCGTCCTCGTCGCGCAGATTCAGCTTGTAGCGGCGGCCGTCGCCGCGCACGACGAGCTCGATCCCGGCGAAGGCCCCGAGATCCGAGATCGGCGGCGTCGCGCGCATCGACGCGAAGCCGCCACCGTGGTCCAGCCGCACGGTGCCCGCGAACACGAGGGCGTCGCCCTCGACGTGTACGCGACTCGTCGAGACGCCGCCCATCACGTCGTCGTTCACCACGACGAAGGCCTTGGCGGCGCCGGCACGCCGCGGGTCGAAGAGATCCACGTGGGTCGGCTCCCCTGCGCTCGCGACCCCGGCGATCGCCGCCGTGGCGAGCAGGGCCGCCACGGCGAACGATCGGCTCCCGCCGCTCAGCCCGCCACCACCGGCGCGGCCCGCTCCGCCGGGACGAGCGGACCCTCGGGACGCGCAGCGCCCGGCAGCTCCGGCGCCCGCAGCCCGTGCTTGAGCTCTTCCAGCTCCCGGCGGGCCGCCTCGTGACGGACGTCGTCGCGGATCGCGCGCAGTCTTCGGCGCGTGGCGTCGTCGTCACCGCCGATCTCGCGCTCGAGCACGCCTTCGGTGGCGAGCCGCGCGATGTGGTCGCGCACGCCCTCGAGCGCCTTCATGTCGGCGTCCACCGACAGGCCCTCGAGCGCCTCCGACAGCCGCCGGCGCGCCCGCGCGTTGGCGAGGGTCGCGAGCATGCGCCCCTTCTCCCGGGTGAGAGAACGGATCTCGTCGCGGAAGCGCACCAGGTTCGCCTTGGCCTCCTCCGCCTCCGCGCGCACGCCCTCGAGCTCGCGCTCGGCCCGATCCAGCTCGTCCATCAGGGCCTGCTTGTTCGCGATCAGCGAGAGCGACACGTCGTCCTGTCCACGCCGCACCGAGCGCCGCACGTCGTCGTGGAGCCGCGCGATCTCGGCGCGCCGCTCCAGGATCTCGCCCTCGAGCTTGTTGCGCATGTAGAGGATGCCTGCCACGGCCTCCTTCAGCTCCCGGTACTGGCGGGTGCGCTCGTGGATGGCCTGCTCGTAGACGGCGGCCGGGTTCTGCCTTTCGCTGTCCCGGATCCAGACCGCGAAGATGCCGCGGATCAGGCTACCCAGGCGGGCGAACAGGCTGCGGGGTCGTTCTCGCTGCATGGCTTCTCTCCTTGTTGTGGACTCACGCGTCCCCGTCGTTCCAGTCCTCGGAGCGCAGACCCAGCTCGCGGATCTTCTGCTGGAGGCTCTGGCGCACCATGCCGACGGACTCGGCGGCGCGGGAGATGTTGCCCCGGTTGGCCCGCAGGGCGCGGAGGAGGAAGGCGCGTTCGAACTGCTCGACGGCCTGCTTCTTGGCCTCGCTGAACGCGCGCTCCGGGGCACCGGGACCGGCCTCCCCAACCGCCTCCGGAACGGCCTCTCCAACGGCCTGCTGAGGGGCCTCCGCAAGGGCCTCCGGCGACGCCACGCCGGGCTCTCCCAGATTCAGGTCGGACTCCTCGATCTCGGGCCCCCCGGCGAGCACCGAGGCCTGCTCGATCACGTTGCGCAGCTCGCGCGCGTTCCCCGGCCACGCGTGCCGCGCGAGTCGCGCCAGCGCGGCCTCGCCGATGCGCTGCTTGTCCCGCGAGAGCCGCTCGCAAACCTGCTCGAGGAAGCGCAGGGCCAGCGCCGGGATGTCCTCGGGCCGATCGCGCAGCGCCGGCAGCTCGATCTCCACGACCTTGAGCCGGTAGTAGAGGTCCTCGCGGAAGCGGCCCTCCTGCACCTCCTGCTCCAGGTTGCGGTGCGTGGCGGCCACGATCCGCACGTCCACCTGGATCGGCTGGGTGCCGCCGACGCGCTCGAAGGAGCGCTCCTGGAGCACGCGCAACACCTTGGCCTGGGTCTCCGGCGGCATGTCCCCGATCTCGTCGAGGAAGATGGTGCCGCCGTGGGCGGCCTCGAAGCGGCCCTGACGGCGGGCGTCGGCTCCGGTGAAGGCCCCCTGCTCGTGGCCGAAGAGCTCGCTCTCCACCAGCTCGCGGCTGATGGCGGCGCAGTTCACCGGCACGAAGGGTCTGGCGCGGCGGCCGCTGCGGTTGTGGAGGGCCTGGGCCACCAGCTCCTTGCCGGTGCCGCTCTCGCCCCGGACGAGAACCGTGAGGTCGGTCTCCGCCACCTTCTGGATCGTCTCGAACACGCGCTGCATCGCGCGGCCCGACCCGATCAGGTTCTCGAAGCCGTACTGCCGCTGGACCTGGTCGAGCAGCATGCGGTTCTCGCGCTCGAGCCGGGTGCGCGCGAGCGCCCGCTGCACCACCAGCCGGATCTCGTCGTTGTCGAAGGGCTTGGGGACGTAGTCCTCGGCGCCCGCCTTCATGGCCTCGACCGCGATCTTCTCCGAGCCGTGAGCGGTGATCATCACCACCACCGTCTCGGGGCGGTGCTTCTTCGAGGCGCGCAGCACGTCCATGCCGCTCGGTCCGCGCCCCAGGGCCAGATCCGTCAGGATGAGATCGAAGGGCTCCTGCTCGAGCTTCGCGAGGGCCTCGTCCCCCGAGCCCGCCACCTCCACCTCGTAGCCACTGCGGCGCAGCAGACCCGAGAGCGCGATCTGGATGGCGCGCTCGTCCTCGACGACCAGGATCCGCGCCTTCACGACGGGTCCCCTTCCGGGGCGGCGGCGCGCGGGAAGGTGAGCACGAACTCGGCGCCGCGGCCCGGCTCCGAGCTGACCTCGATGCTGCCGTCGTGGGCCTCGACGAGCTTCTTGCAGATGGGGAGGCCGAGGCCGGTCCCGTCGGCCTTGGAGGTGTAGAAGGGGCTGAAGAGTCGGGCCAGCGCCTCCGGCTCGATCCCGGGCCCGTCGTCGGCGACGCGCAGCCAGACCTCGGTGCCCGCCAGGTTCTCGCCGAGCTCGACCCGGACGCCGCCGCCCGGGGTCCCGCTCTGGCCCAGCGCGTCGATGGCGTTGCCCACCAGGTTGATCAGGATGCGGCGCAGCTTCTCCGCGTCGCCCAGGATCCGGCCTTCGCAGTCCAGGCGGCGCTCGAGCGCGATGCCGCTGCGCGCCACGCGATCGCGGAAGGTCTCGAGGGCGGAGTCGACCACGTCGGCGAGGCGCACGGGGGCCTTGCGCATCTCCTCGTCGCGGGCGAAGCGCAGCAGGTGCGACACGGAGCGCTCCACCCGCTGCAGCTCCTCCAGCGCGATGCGCGCGTACTCGACGTTCTCCTTCGCAGTGGGCTCCTCCTCCATCTGCTGCACCAGGCTCTTGGCGGCGGTGATGGGGTTGCGGATCTCGTGGGCGATGGACGCCGAGAGCTGCTCCATCGAGCGGGCGTGGTGCCCCTCCAGGCGCTCGCGCTCGTCGGAGACCTGGGCGCGGACCTGCTTTGCGATCTCCTCCTGGAGGAAGCGCTGGCGCAGCCGGGGCTCCATCACCATCGCGTAGAACTCGCGCGCGTAGCGCCAGCCGCAGAAGATCAGCATCACGACGCCTGCCGGCGGGAACACGATGAGGAGCAGCAGGGTAATGAGCCCGAACTTCAGCATGTCTCCGGTGAGCTTCGTCTTGCGCTCGGCCTCCCTCCGAGCCCTTCGCAGCGCCAGCTCCTCCTCCGTGAGCAGCTCGGCTTCGAGGAGCTCCTCGTCCTGGAGCTCGGGCGCGTCCGCGCTTCTCGCGCTGCGATGGCGGGACCGTCGTCTCCGTCCCCTGCGATGCTCGTAGCGTCCGCTCATGGAGAACTCCCCTTCCATGCCCCGCATCGGGCACCCGATTCGAGATCGCGCGGTGTACACGGTGCCCCCCTCAGTCCCGACCCGCTGGGGTCTGCTTGGGAATCGTGATGGTGAACTCGGCCCCGGCGCCGGGAGAGGAGCTGGCCTCGATGGCGCCGCCGTGGGCGTCCACCACCTTCTTGGAGATCGCCAGGCCCAGTCCGGTTCCGTGATCCTTCGAGGTGTAGAAGGGGCTGAAGATCTTGGAGAGCGTCTGCGGGTCGATGCCCGGTCCGTTGTCCCGGACCCGCAGCCAGCACTCGGTGCCCGCCAGGTTCTCGCCGGCCATCACCTCGATGCGGGGCGATTCGACGTCGACCCCCTCGAGCGCGTCCAGGGCGTTGCCGACCAGGTTGATGAGCACGCGGCGCAGCTTCTCCGGATCGCCTCGCAGGACGGAGTCGCTCCCGACCTCGGTCTCGAGCGCGACCCGAGACCGGGCCAGGCGGTCGCGGAAGGTCTCGAGGGCCGAATCGATCACGTCCCCGAGCCGCAGCTCGGTCATCCGCATCTCCTCCTCGCGCGCGTAGCGCAGGAGGTGCGCGACGGAGCGCTCGACGCGATCGAGCTCTTCGAGCGCCACCTTCGCGTAGTCGACGTTCTCGCGGGAGGCCGGGTCCTCGCCCATCTGCTGGACCAGGCTCTTGGCCGCGGTGATGGGATTGCGGATCTCGTGGGCGATGGACGCGGAGAGCTCCTCGAGGGAGCGCACGTGCTTGTCCTCGAGGCTGCGTCGCTCGCGGGAGACATTGGCCTCGACCTCCCGGTTCACCTCGCGCTCGACGAAGCGTCTCCGGAGCTCCGGCGCGACGAGGGCGCCGAAGTAGTGGAAGACGATGCCGATCCCCCAGGCGAGCGCCACGATGAAGGCGGTGCGAAAGCCGGCCACCAGGAGCAGGAAGACGCACACCGAGCCGTAGGCCACCAGGTGGGTGAGGAAGGAGAGCCGACGGTTCGCCCGGCGCCGGGCCTCGCGATAGGCGCGCTCCTCGGGCGTCGCGTGCCGGCGGCGATGCCCGCGGCCGCTGCGACGGCTGCGCTCCGGGGAATCCGAGGCGCGGTGCCCGCCGCGGTGATGACTCCGCTCTCGCATGTCGCCGCTCCCGTTCAGGAGATCCACCTGGGAATTATGGAAGGCCCGTGTCCGGATTCCTACGACGCGCATGGCCGGGTGAGGAGCAAGCCCCGTGCCGAGATCGGGAATCTTTTGATTCCGGCTAGTTGCGACTCACGGCGGGTGCCGCGCTGCAGGCTCGGGACTGCGGAGTGCAGTCGGGGCGCTGCACCCCGGGTATCGTCCCGGCTCCGAGACTCCGGGGAGGAATGCGTGTCGAAGCTGGAGACGATCGCCGTGGTGGGGGGCTCGCTCGCGGGACTGCGGACCGCCGAGGCGCTGCGGCGCAAGGGCTACGAGGGACGGCTCTTCTTCGTGGGCGCCGAGACCCACCCACCCTACGACCGGCCGCCGCTCTCGAAGGAGGTGCTGCGCGGCGACCGCGAGCCCGAGCAGATCGCGCTCGCGAAGCCCGAGCGCCTCGAGGCGCTCGAGCTGGAGCTGCTCCTGGGGCGCCGCGCCGAGGCCCTCGAGCTCTCGGACCGAGAGCTCGTTCTCGAGGGGGGCGAGCGCCTTGCCTACGACGGCCTGGTGATCGCCACCGGCGCCTCTCCCCGCTCGCTGCCCGGCACGCCGCCCCTCGCCGGCATCCACACGCTGCGCACCCTGGACGACTGCCTCGCGATCCGCGACGTCCTCGGCGCCTCCCCGCGCGTGGCGGTGGTGGGCGCGGGTTTCATCGGCGCCGAGGTGGCGGCCTCGTGTCGGCAGCGGGGCCTCGACGTCACGCTGCTCGAGGCGCTCCCCACCCCGATGGCCCGCGTGCTCGATCCGCGCATCGGCGCGCTCTGCGCCGACGCCCACCGCGACCAGGGAGTGGACGTCCGCCTCGGAATCGGCGTGGCGGGCTTCGACGGGGCTGCGCGCGTGGAGTGCGTCCGGCTCGCGGACGGCTCGTCGCTGCCGGCCGACCTGGTGGTGGTGGGGATCGGCGTGGCGCCCGAGACCGGCTGGCTCGCCTCCTCGGGGCTCGATCTCGACGACGGGGTCGTGTGCGACGCGACCTGTGCGACGAAGGCCCCCGGCGTCGTGGCCGCGGGAGACGTGTCGCGCTGGTACAACCCGCTCTACGGCGCGTCGATGCGGGTGGAGCACTGGACGCACGCGGTCGAGCAGGCCGACGCCGCTGCGGATCGCCTGCTCTCGGGACCGGAGGGCGCGACGCCCTTCGCTCCCGTGCCCTTCGTGTGGTCCGATCAGTACGACCTGAAGTTCCAGGCCGCCGGCGTGATCCGGCCCGACGACGAGATGGAAGTCGTGCACGGCACGCTCGAGGAGCGGCGCTTCGTGGCGCTCTTCGGGCGCGGAGGCCGGCTCGTCGGAGCGCTGGGGGTCAATCGGGTGCGTCAGCTGATGGCCTACCGGCGCATGATGCGCGAGGGCGCGGGCTTCGAGGATGCGCTCGCTCACGCGCGCTCATAGCTCGGGGCCCGGCTCGCTCAGGTAGAGACGCACCACGGACACGACGCCGCTCGCGATGGCCTCGTCGCGCGTGAGGAAGGCCGCCCACACCACCTCGCGCCCGTCGATCCGGGGATCGCATGGCGCGTCGAGCCGTAGCTCGAAGAAGTGCGCGTGGTCCTCCGCGTAGCCGTTCGTGGAGACGATCTTGCGCGCGAAGCGCAGTGCGCCGGGCTCGGCCGCGATTCCCACCTCCTCGAACAGCTCTCGGGCCGCCGCCTGGTCCGGGCGCTCGCCGCGCTTGAGTCCGCCGGCGGGAAGGGAGAGCCGGCGGCGGTAGGAGTTGCGGATGACGAGGACGCGGTCGCCGTGCCACACGGCCACATAGGCGCCCTCGATCCGCGGGCGGAAGACGAACCAGTAGAGGAGCTGTCCCCGGTAGGCGAGACGCAGCCCCCATCGCCACAGGGCGTTGCCGAAGTCGTTCAGGATCGCCTCTCCCGGTGCAGGCAGACGGCAGCCGCCGTCTCCGGGACCGCATGCGACGCGGCGCCCCGCCGCCAGGGTGCCACAGCGCCGCGACCGAGCGGCGCCCACGCATGGCGTCGCAGGCCGCCGCGGCCCGCAATCGGGAGAAAAAGGGCCGCTCCCGTTTCGACCGCGGAGCCCCCTCGCGCGGTCGAGGCCCACATCCGGGAGCGGCCCTCAAGACGACGGAGCCGGGGAATGGCTCGCGCCGGGACGAAACATCCAGACGCTCGAGCGGCTCGAGCTGCTCGCGCGTCGTACCTCTCACCGCCCGACGGGCGGCGGCGGGAGTCTTCCACGTCGGCACCGAAGCGGATGTGATACAAATCACGTTCCTGTGGGGAGGCCCATGTCCGAGAAGCGAGCGCCGCGAGAGCCCAGCCACGCCGAGCGCGCGCGAACGCTCGCGGCGACGCAGGCCACGGCCTCGCTCTGCACGCTCGCTCGCGATCCGGAAGGGTTTCCCTACGGCTCGCTCGTCGCCTACGCGATGGAGGGCCCGGATCCCGTGCTCCTCATCAGCCAGCTGGCCGAGCACACGGGCAACCTGCAGCACGACCCACGGGCCTCGCTCCTGGTGGCCGAGTCAGGAGTGGAGGATCCGCTGGCACGGGGTCGCGTCACCCTGCTCGGGCGTGCCGAGCCGATCCCCGAGGGCCCGGAGCGCGACGCCGCGCGCCGGGTGACGCTCGAGGCGCAGCCCGGCGCGGCGCGCTACGTCGACTTCCCGGACTTCGCCTTCTGGAAGCTGCGCGTCGAGACGCTGCGCTACATCGGCGGCTTCGGGCGCATGTCCTGGGTCGACGCAGAGGCCTGGCGGGCGGCGGAGCCCGACCCCATCGCCCCGCACGCGGCGGGCATCCTCGATCACATGAACGAGGACCACGCGAAGAACATGATCGACTTCTGCCGAGCGTTCGGCGACGCGCCCCGCACCACGTCGGTGCGCATGACCGCGATCGACCGCTACGGATTCGAGATGCTGGCCGCCGAATCCGAGGACGAGGAGCCCCGCGCGGTCCGACTCGGCTTCGAGCGCGCGGTCGCCACCTCGGGCGAGGTCCGGCGCGAGATGGTGACGCTGGCCCGCAATGCGCGTGCGGCGCTCGGCGCGAACGACTGATCACCTGGCGGAGCGGCGAACGCGGCGCGGGCGCGCCGCCAGCCCGGCGACCCCGACCAGAATCAGGGCCAGGAGCAGCGGGGCGATCGCCCGGGTGCGCTGTGCCCCCAACGCGGGGATGGGCGGGCGCCCGGGCCCGGTCATTCGATAGATCGTCCCGGGAATCCAGCTCAGGACGAAGAGCGAGCCGTCCGGCGCCATCTCGAGGTCGACCGGATGGCTGAAGCCCGAGGCCAGGAGCAGCAGATCCGCCTCGGCCATGTCGTCGGCCACCCCGTCGGCGAGAGCCGGGAAGCGGCTCGGATCGAACGACTTGCGCGCCCCGTCGAGGGGCAGGGCGTGGATGCGGCCCGGCAGGTTGAAGCTCGCCACGAGCAGAACGCGGTCGTAGGCGGGCCCGAGCTGGCTGCGGTAGGGGAACGCCAGGCCCGTAGGTCCGATCTGCTCGAGGAAGGAGAAGTCGGGGTCGCGGTAGGTGGAGCCCGCGCCGGGCATGTCGAAGAGCGGAACATGCCACGCCCGACGGGATCCGGCCGGTGGCGCCTCCGCCCCACGCCGCGGCGGCTCCTCGTCGCGACCTGGCGGCCGGCCGG
>JAAUYK010221344.1_pt1 | contig 34044 bp, 35 predicted proteins | sample 7278021 | NCBI WGS metagenome assembly JAAUYK01 (sample SAMN14350223, study PRJNA611818) | marine sediment metagenome | isolation source: surface marine sediment (1.8m) | place: French Polynesia: Moorea | collected 2018-08
CGGACATTCAATGGTCTGCTTTTCTTCCATTTCCTGATCGCTTTGCAGTACGCGATCCACATAGGCCTTAAAGGCATTGCCACATTCGGGGCATAAAGCATCTCTGGTTTGATTTGAGGATTCTTCCATTAGATTTGCTTTCCATACGTTGTCTTTATTATCATGCGACCGCCCGGCGCCATTTACATTTGGTAGCAGGATAGAAAAAATCGTAGAGCAAAAGTCAATTTTAAGAATTATTGAATAATATTTTCACTTAAAATTTGGCCGCGGGTACTGATTACAATTTCCTTCATTGGAATATTCTTGCCTGCGATATCCATTCCTTTTTTAACGACAACGGGTAGGCCTGAGCAACACGGGACTTCGATGATCAGGGTCGTGATGCTTTTAATCCCGCTTTGCGAACAGATTTGGGCAAATTTATCGATGTATTCTTGGGTGTCATCAAATTTGGGACAACCCAACATAATGGCGCGTCCTTTTAGAAAATTCTTATGTAAATCCGGATAGGCCACCGGCACACAATCCGCGACCACCAGCAAGTCGGCATTTTTTAAAAACGGTGCCGTGGGTGGCACTAAGCGAACCTGGACCGGCCAGTGCCCAAGGCTTGATTCGCTGGTCGGGCGGCCAGTCGTTGGCAGAGGTTGCTTTGCCATTGCCGGCTCTTGGCCGAACTGCTGAATAGAGGCGCTGGGACATCCACCGGTCGGAAAGGGTGCAGCTGTCGATTCATTTTGAGGCCGTGTTTCCAGATGTTTCTCAACGGCAGCTTCATCAAATTCGTCAGCTTCTCTTTCGATGATACGCAAAGCGCCGGTGGGGCATTCCCCAATACAGGCCCCGAGACCATCACACAAATTATCGGAAATTACTTTGGCTTTACCGTCAATAATTTCCAGAGCTCCTTCGGCGCAGGAAAGCGTGCAGTCACCGCACCCATCACAAAGTTCATCATCAATTTCAATAATTTTGCGTTTGACTTTCATCCTAACACCTATTCCTGATTTGTTAGATTAATTTGTCGCAACCGTTTCTTTTAACAATGTTTTTCTAGCCAATCGATGCCCACTTGCCGTCTGCAATGAATCGGCGATAGCCTCTTCCAGGCGTTCAAGATCCACTGAATCCTCTTTTTGCTTTTTTTCAAGCGTGGCTATTTGCAGCGCATCCGCAACGATTCTCAAATTCGGATTATCTTCAGTGGGAGAACGATGCAGTTTCGTGATGAGGTCGCATACGGCCTCTATCAATTGATCATTGGCACCCAATTTAAGAAAGATCGATCGGGCTATTACAGGGCTCGTTTGGGCCAGATATTCTGAATCGGTGCGATCATTGTTGTTTTTTGCTTTAGAGACACCAATTGCATGAAGATAAGCGGCACACAGTATGATTGCCAAATTACCTTTTTCGCCTTTACCAATTTCTTCCGCATATCGCGCGACACGTGTTGAATGGCCAATTTGCTTGAAATCGGTTTTAAATATTCGCTTCATTTCAATGGCGACCCGATCTTTTAAAAGGTCTTCTTTCTGAGCTACAATTTCATCCGGCAATGTTCCAATACATTGATCGGCGAATTGGCAGTAGGCGGCGCATCCGAAATCCATCTTGGGATTAACAAAACGGTGACCACATTTCCGACAGGTACGTGTGGTATCATCTTTGAAAAATTCAACCGCAGCATTGCATTCGGGACATTCGACTTCAAATATAGCTCCCGGTTTCCAATAGCGGCTGTCCTGACCCGGGCATTTCATAGAAGTACTCCCTTTAAAAGTATAGGGTTTAGAGGGCTGCCGGCATTGTATTATGGCAGCCCCTTCGCCCTGCACCCATTAGTTGTTTAGCCCAGAATGGCTTGCAGATCCTCTTCCGGTGTTGAGACCGGCATAATATTAAACTTTTCAACCAATACGTTCAGGATATTGGGTGTAATGAATGCCGGTAGGCTCGGTCCCAAGCGCATATTTTTGATACCCAAATACAGCAGGGTCAGTAATATTGCGCAAGCTTTCTGCTCATACCAAGAAAGAATAATGGAAAGCGGCAAATCATTGACTTCGCACTCAAATGCACCCGCCAGCGCAACAGCAATTTGAATTGCTGAAAAGGCATCGTTACACTGGCCGATATCCAATAGACGTGGAATGCCACCGATATCTCCAAGGTCTTTATCAAAAAAGCGGAACTTGCCGCATGCCAAGGTTAGCACGACCGTATCTTGAGGTGCTTTTTCAACAAAATCCGTATAATAACTTCGGCCCGGTTTAGCGCCGTCGCAGCCGCCAACTAAGAAAAAGTGACGAATCGCTTTGTTTTTAACGCCTTCGATTACTTTATCGGCCACACCCATAACCGCATTATGGCCAAAACCGACCATTACTGATTTAGTTTCTTGATCCTCGGTAAATCCGGGCAATTCAAGTGCTCTTTCAATTGCCGGTGTAAAATCCTTATCGGCGATATGCTCAATGCCGGGCCATCCCACCAATCCGGTCGTAAATAAGTTGTCTTGGTATGCCTCTTGCGGTTTTTGAATGCAGTTGGTGGTCATAACGATTGCCCCTGGAAATTCAGAGAATTCTTTGGCCTGGTTTTGCCAGGCGGTGCCATAATGACCGTAGAAGTGCGCATATTTTTTTAGTTCCGGATATCCATGGCAGGGCAGCATTTCACCGTGGGTATAAACGTTGATCCCTTTGCCTTCGGTCTGTTGCAGGATCAAATCAAGATCTTTGAGATCGTGGCCGGAGACGAGAATCGCCTTGCCCTTTTTGACACCCAGTGGCACCTGGGTGGGTACCGGATGACCATACGTGCCGGTGTTGCCAGCGCTTAAAAGTTCCATGGTGCGAAGATTAATCTCACCGCATTTCATCACCAAGCCAACCAAAGCATCGGCATCTAACGAATTGTCCAGCGTGGCGGCCATGCCCTCGTGGATGAAGGCATACACAACATCATCTTCTTGCCCTAAAATACGGGCATGGTCGGCATAAGCAGCGACGCCTTTAATGCCATAGATTAGCAGTTCTTTCAGTGATAATATATCGGGGTTGATATCCGGATCAGATTTGATACCAACCGCTTCACCCTGTCGGACCAACCCTTCGAGGGTGTCTTCGGGAGTAAAAGTTGCAGCACCTTCCGAAAAATCCGTCTTGCCGCCAGCCGCAGATATATCTGCTTTTAACCGATCACGATGTTCGGTGCATTGGTGAATCAGTGCAGCAAACCGGTCCGGATCAAAATCAACATTGGTTAGAGTTGAAAAAATTGCCTCACAGGTAAATTTATTAACCTCATCGTCAACCACAGTGTGTTTGCGGCCTTCAGCGGCATAAAGACTCAAACCTTTGACGCCATAAATTAAAAGATCCTGAAGCGCAGCAACCTCTTCGGTTTTGCCACATACCCCGACGTTTTTATTGCAGCCTTCGCCTTTCATGGTCTGCTCGCATTGAAAACAAAACATTTGATTCCTCCTTTTAGATATGGGTTAAGGTGTTTTAAAGTAATTTATTAGCAATTGGGCTGATAGTATCTGCATTGTGCATGGCTTTCCTTGACTTAAGTCAAAAAGGGGTGCTATTTTTTTAAGCAGGAAAAATTATGCAGGTTTTCAAAAGCTTATCTGACATTCCTCTTTTTAGCGGGCTGGACAGTGATCAGCTGGATGCCGTCTGCAAGATTGCTGTTGAAAAAAGCTTGGCTAAAAATGATGTGATTTTTTCTGAAGGTGATCCCGGCAACGGATTTTATGTCGTAACCGAAGGTATGGTAAAAATTTTTAAAGTTTCCTTTGAGGGCAAGGAGCAAATCCTGCATATATTTGGCCCTCCCGAACCTTTTGGCGAAGTCCCTGTTTTTACCGGTAAACCATTTCCTGCCAATGCCCAAACGTTAGCTCCTAGCCGACTGCTTTTTTTCCCGCGAACAGAATTTGTCACATTAATTTCAACAAACCCATCATTAGCATTAAACATGCTGGCAGTCCTGTCAATGCGCCTCAGACAGCTAGCAGCACAAATCGAAAATTTATCGTTGAAGGAAGTACCTGGTCGTTTGGCCGGGTATCTTATTTATTTACAAGAGGAGCAGGGAGATGGTGATAACGTGACGCTTAATTTTTCTAAAGGTCAATTGGCCAGTTTGTTGGGTACAATTCCTGAAACGCTATCGCGAATTTTAACCAAAATGATAGGCAAAGGACTCATTGAGGTGCGCGGCCGTCATATTCATATAACCAATCGGCAAGCATTAGAATCGCTTGCCGGTTATGAAGCTGATTTAGATTAGTTTTGTACTCAACAAGGAAAGGTGCCGCGGTATGGCGATAAAAGCGGCGCCTTTACTCTCAAGGACTCGGTTTTGCCGTGCTGATTAATTGTTAAGTGCCACCAATTCTTTGCTCAAAAGCCGAATATGGGCCATTTCTTCCTTGATAATATCATCAAGGCGTTGCTTGCCGTATTTATCGGGAACCGCTTCTCGCATGCCCAAGTAAAAAACAATTGAATCTTTCTCCGCTTCGATGGCAGATTTAAGAATATCTGTTAATGAGGTCAAATCGGGGATCTTTTTCTCGAAAAATACGCGGGCATCAGCCAAAGCCCGCAGGTACAGAACCGACTCATTATCGGGATCAAACACCGTGCTGCTTTTATCAGCTTCGGTCAGGTTTTGGCGAAGTGACTTAAACGTTGTTTCATGATCATCTTCCATTTCGGCCAATTTGAGCAGAAAATCTTTTGAAGATGCTTCCTGAGTGGCATCAGCCGCATCCCGATAGAATTTGGCGCCGTTGCGTTCAATTTCCTCCGCCATTTCAAATACGTCGTCTGCACTAAAATCGTATTTCATCAGTTTATTGTCCTTTCATTGTGTAAATTTAAATTAAAGTAATTTGAATATTGTTATGGAAACTCTATTCATTTGCATGCGGGTTGTAAAGGGCCTTGTCTGGGCGAATCAAGCGATATTCTCGGCATGGCATATATCTGATTGGTTTGTCTCTCAGAAATTTGGGTGCCACCGATCAGGGTGAATTTTATTGGTTGCAATTAGGGCACCATGCAAACATTAGGTTAAACCTATGGGATCTCAGTGTTAAGCTTGACAGAAAAATAATTTTACATTATTAGTAATCAGTAATCATTACTAATAACTTATCTGACGTATGCATTTAAAACCGCTTATTCGTATATTAATTGCCATTTTGCTGTGTGTTGGCAGCTTTATGAGCACGGTCAATGGCTATGCACTTTGTAGTTTAGCCGAGTGCCAACACTGTCATCCACCAATGACACACCAAATGCCTGATCATTCAATGGGTAATGGTTATCACGCGCAAAATGATTGTTGTGGTGTGAGCCATTCAAGCGCCTGTACATCCGACAGCGCCTCGCCGTTTGAATTGTCCACTGTAATTGCGGTGTTTCAGCAACCAACCCCAAGCGATTCGTCGCAATGGTCCGCATTAGCCGCAACAAACAACCTTTCGGATGGGCGTTTCAGATTTAAGTCATCTGAATACATCAAGCTTTTAGACCACCAATCAGTTATACCGATTTACCTCCAGACCCTTGCATTTCTTTGTTGAAGACCCCTACATAGGTAAAACCAAAAATTCGTTCCACAACTACAATGTATTCATTAAGCTACTGATTGCATTCTAACGGCGATAAACATTGGTAAATGAGATGTTGATATTGCTCGAACCGATCGGCTTAGATGCCGGGTTGGTTAATCAATGGTTTTACCTTTATCCACTTTGTTTGTCGATTTCCAAGATGCCAACAATTTAAATCGAAAAGTAACCATCTTAAACATGTAAAAATACGGGAGAACATGATGGCTAAGCAAAATAAACGAAACCAACAAACAAATACGGTAACCAAAGAAAAATTATCGGCCAAAAAAGCAGCCGTTCTCGAAAATAACGCCAAAAGTCGGCAGCCTCTGATTCTTATTTTGATCTGTTTGGTTATTGTGGGTAGTGGCATTTACTGGTTCTTGAGCGGAAGATCAACTCCAAATTCTCCGGTAGCCGGCCGGTTTGCATCCAATCAAATGGTAGATAAAATAACCTATCCGGTCAGTTTATTTGCCGATGGCCATGCCCGGCACTTTAACTATCAAGATGGAGATATCACCGTAAAATTTTTTATCCTGCAAAGCTCTGATGGCATTATCCGTGCTGCTTTTGATGCCTGTGATGTCTGCTGGCCGGCTGGTCGCGGCTATTACCAAGACGGTGACCATATGGTGTGCCGTAATTGCAACCGTCGATTTGCATCGGTACTGGTAAATGAAGTTAAAGGTGGGTGTAATCCGGCTCCCCTGACACGCAGTATTTCAGGTGATCAGGTGGTGATCAAGATTGCCGATATTTTAGATGGTAAACCGTATTTCAATTTCAAAGGAAAGGTATAAAGATGACCCTCAAGGAAATTGCCATTCGAAATTTGGTTCGGCGAAAAGGAAAAGCCGGTTTTATTTTAGCCGGTTTGATTATCGGGGTCGCAACCGTTGTTGCCATTCTTAGCTTTATGGATGCGATGACCAAAGATATTAATCACAAACTCGAAAAATATGGTGCCAATATACTCATTGTGCCGAAATCTGAAAATCTACCCCTAACTTACGGTGGATTAAACTTAGGCGGTGTGGCCTTTGCCATGGAGGAAATCCATGAATCGGAATTAGATCGGATTGCTTCAATCAAAAATGCGCGTAACGTGGCCGCCGTAGGTCCACTTGTTCTGGGAGTTGTGCATGTTAACACCCAAAAAGTACTTCTGGCCGGTGTGGATTTCAACGCCGTCAGGACGTTGAGACCTTGGTGGAGCATTCGAGGCATGGCACCCGATCAAAACGGTATCTTGGCCGGGTCCGAAGCGGCAAGGATCTTGGGTGTGGAACACGACACTGTTATACCCATCAAAAATCAACATTTGAATCTTACGGGCGTTCTACGACCAACCGGTTCCCAGGATGATCATCTGCTATTTACACGGATAGAAACGGCCCAGGCGATCCTTGATAAACAGGGACAGATTTCGATGGCGGAAGTGGCGGCTTTATGCGAAGCATGCCCCATTACTGAAATGGTCAGACAAATTTCAGAGGCCGTTCCGGGTGCTAAAGTCATGGCCATACAACAAGTCGTCAAAGGTCGAATGGATACTCTGGCACAGTTCAAGAAATTTTCTTATGGTATTTCAGGTGTGATTGTATTGATTGGCGGCCTGGTGGTTCTGGTGACCATGATGGGCAGTGTCAGGGAGCGGACGGAGGAAATTGGGATATTTCGAGCGATTGGATTTCGCAAACGCCATGTTACCCATATTGTTTTAATGGAGGCCGGGATTATTTCAGGAATTGCCGGCATTTTGGGATATCTTTTAGGTTTGGGTGCTGCCCAAATGGCACTCCATTTTTTCTCAGAAGCCACCGCCACGGTTTTTTCCATTAATCTGCCACTGGCTTTAGGTGCAATCAGCATGGCGGTTACGGTTGGTTTAATATCCAGTGCGTATCCGGCCATCATGGCTTCCCAAATGGATCCCAATTCTGCGTTGCGGACGCTATAGGAGAGGTTTTGAAATGAGTTACATCGTTGCAGAAAATTTGGTCAAACAATATGGTGCCGGTGATGCGGCCGTGACGGCCATCCAAAAAATGGATTTCAACATTGATTGGGGCGAGTTTATTGGTGTTATGGGTGAATCCGGTTCAGGCAAATCAACCCTGCTCTCAATTATGGGGGCAATGAATGCACCGACATCGGGACGATTGACCATCGATGATATTGATATCTACGATCTATCGTTGGAAAAGATGGCCGATTTTAGGCGAGAGTTTCTGGGATTCGTGTTTCAGAGTTTTCATTTGATTCCTTATTTGACCGTTATCGAAAATGTGATGCTGCCCTTGGCGACCATTAAAATGCCCAAAAAAGACAAGCGATCCAAAGCCGAAGAAGCCTTGGAAAGTGTTGGATTGCTGGATAAGAAACATCGGCTTCCCAGCAACATTTCCGGTGGTGAAAAGGAGCGCGTGGCGATTGCCCGGGCAATTGTTAATGAGCCGCCGATATTGCTAGCCGATGAGCCCACCGGCAACCTGGATACCCAGACGTCTCGTGAAATCATGGCGCTTTTTCAGACACTTAATCAGCAGGGCATGACCATTGTAATGGTTACCCATAGTCCGGAATGCGCCGGCTATGCCAAACGGATTCTAAACGTTTCCGATGGAAAATTGGTGTAATTTTTTGCGGTTAAATTTCAATTCAGATTTAAATGCCGGTGATCTTCCTGCGACCTGCCGGCGTATTTAAAATATTAGCATCCTAAAAAGATAATCGGCCCGTCCCGGCAATATGTCGGGGCGAGGCGGCTGAGTATATCATCGTCCTGGGCCAAAATCTTATGGTAATGCTTGAAAACATTGATATTCCTAGTGCAGTCATCCGTGAGGCCGGACTATGATAGCCGGCAATACTATTGGCTATGATGCCGGGATTGACATCCGTTTTATACTTGGCAAGCAGATTAGCATTACAGGAAGTACGATTACTGCCTTAAGAGCAGAGACAGGCAAGAAAGCTATCATATGAGGTGGTGTCGCCCTGACCTTACGAGTGATCTTGATAATTTTTTAATAGCTCGCGAAAGATAACCAGTTTTTGAACGTCCTGAGTGCCTTCGCCCAATGATGACGCCCATGCATCCATTGGAAATTTGTGGATGGGATGCTCTTTGATCACAGATGCCGCCCCGAATATATCCGCTGACCAGGTACTTACCGACCGGGCGATATCAACGGTGAGATATTTTGCTACGGAAGATTCCAGTCTGAAATTCTTATTTTGGTCCATTGCCCAACAGGCTTTAAATACAGCTAAGCGTGCGGCCTCTATCCGTGCAAAGAAATCTGCCATTTCAAAAGCTTTAGCCTGAAAATCAATCATTTTCTGATCAAACATTTCACGCTTACGGGCATGCTCAACAGCTAGATCAAAGGCGCCCATTGCCGTACCCAATGTCAATGCACTAATGGGGACTCGGCTGTAAGCAAAGATGGTTAAGACTTGTTTCAAACCCATTCCCTTTTCGCCAAGCAAATAATCTTTGGGGACAAATACATTGTCAAAGGTCAATCGTGTGAGATCAGAGGGTATCCAAACTTGTTTATTTAATTTTTTACGGGACACACCATCGCTGTTTAAATCTACGAGAAACATTGAAAGCCGGTTTTTTCGTTCAGCTTGGGGATCGGTGACGGCGGTGATGATGGCCCAATCACTGATAAATCCATTGGTTACATACGCTTTGGCACCATCAAGCGTCCACCCGCCATCTGTCTTTTGAGCTTGCAGCCCTATACCGGCCGCATCACTTCCAGCGATCGCTTCCGTGTTGCCGACACACATGAGGTCTTGGCCCTTAATCGCTGAAAGACCGTACTTTTCCTTGAGTTTGCTTGAACCAAATAGCCACAAACCGATTAAGCCCAAGTGAACGTGCACCAATCCGGCAATAGCCACGCCCGGCGAAACTTTGGCCATTTCTTCGGCAATCATAGCGCATCTCAGCGCAGAAAGCTTCTGTAAATTCCCATCGATACATTTGAAATCGAACCAGCCCCCAGCTCCCATTTGTTGAAAAAAAATTCGGGGGATTTCGCCCTGTGCATACCATTGGGATAGATGCGGTTTGATATTTGTAGAAATGAATTTTTTAAATAGACGGATCTCTTCCGTTGTTTCAGCAGGCATTTTAAAATCCATAAAGCGCATCACTCCTCAGTCATCGTGGATTTATTAAAAGAAGTATTTGGCATTTTCACACGGTTGACGGCGCGGTCAAATTATTATGATAATTTGAATAATGCCAATCAGATTAATAATCATATGCACGGCTTGATTAAAAGACAACTTGCGATTCAAATTTGAACTCACCACACGTCTTGCTTGTTTTTGACTTTATGGGGGCGGGGTAGTATAGGTAATTGCTTGCTATTTGACGAGTTCTGTCTTGAAATTAGTACAATTTTTATCTGACAATGCGCCAAACACTTAATACATTTTATTCCAAAAATTTAGGTTGGCTTTTTGTAATGTTATTTTTGGCTGGATGTGTCGCCGGAAAGCCTTTGCCGGAGCAACCTGAATACCTGGTTTCGGGAACCAAAATGATCAACCGGGGTGTTGGTTGGTATAAAAAGGGCTGTTATGAGCGTGCCTTGGAGGAATTTTTCAGGGCCCACGAACTATTCAGCCAATCAGATCGTTTAGAAGGCGTGGCCTTATGTATGAACAACATTGGCAATGTTTATCGCATTAAAGGTGATATGGCTAATGCACAGATGTATTTCAAAGAATCCTATGCACTTTACAAGGAATTTGATGATGGACGGGGTATGCTTCAAGCGTTGTCAAATATGGCCGCTGCTTCAATTGAGGCTGACCAGATTGATACCGCCATAGCCGAATTGCAATCTGCCGATCAATTGGCGGCAGAAAAATCGATTGATTTTGCCCCGATTTTGCATAATTGGGGACTGGTCCGGATGAAACAACAGAATTTTTCCGAGGCCGAAACGAAATTAAAACAAGCTTTAGAATTGTCTTCGCCGGATAATAAAATACAGATTGCCGCGATTCATTTCGCCCTGGGCAAATTAATGCGCACTACGGGCCGACCCGCGCAAGCCGTTGATCAGTTTCACTTAGCATTAGCTGCCGATCAAGGTGCAGGTTTTAACAAAGGGTTGGCCGACGATCTGGCTGCATTGGGCGAAGCTCACAGCCACTTGAACCGACATGAGGCTGCGGTTGGATACTATAAACGGAGTATCAAGATTTATGCTTTGTTGGGAAGACCCGCTAGAGTGTCGGAAGTTTTAGAAAAATTAGATCAGTCCGCTCAAAAAGCCAATATGGATATTACGGTTACCGGCTATTTTGTAAAACAGTGGTTAGAGGGTAAATATCTTCTGGGGCCTTGTGAATAGATATACGGTATTCGATTGTTGGTAAGCTTTAAGGATAACGCTACTTTTTACTGGAAGGGTTTGTAGCGTTTAGCGGCACAATTGCAGGTGCATCATTATGAAAATATTTAAAAAGCTACTTTCTAAAACTGGCAAGAAGGATGCTTCTGATGATATTATGAAAATCTGCGCAGAAATCGGATTGCACAAGTCAGCCATGAAACCTTGGCTAGTATAGAGCCTTTGGGCAATGCCCGGCATTAGATCCGTTCTTACTTAGATTCTTCACCAGCAATTAACGCTTTGACAATCGAGCGCATCGGGGTTTTGAGTGGCCGCCATGTGGGTTTAATTGCTTTGTTATCAAGCCAAGTAAATTCGACTTGTTCAATCCGTTCTGGTATGATGTGCTCATTTTTAGTACCATAAGTTTTTTCAGGATAATATTCCAACCACAGCACACGGTGGTAATCTAAACTAAAGTCTTTTGAGATCGAGGTGGCAATATGGCTGACACAGCTTTTGACGGACATGCCCGATTCGGGAACATCTGAAAGGACTGCCACAGTCGGCCGTAAAACGGTTAAGCTATCCGAGTGATCCTCAGTTACTCTAAAAAGCCGTAGGCGGCATTTGCCACTGGCAAGCTGTAACTCACCGCCCCATCCCTCCCACGCGTAAATATCATCATGAATCAGCATATATTCATTTCCTTATTTTATAGTATGGCGTCATGAGCCTTCGTATATGGACCTTTTGCATTGAATAAATCCCCACTAATTTTAAAATGGAATCTTCATTTTGCATATAAATTATTTCGCTGTTACCGTGTCAAACTGCTGTATATATGCACAAGTTTATCGGGAAGCTGTTGGATGTCTGATATTGCCGAATGATTTTTCTCGTCATACAAATCTTTTAAACGTGAATCGCCTGCGATGTCTACCGTGACGCCTTTTACATGGATGGTCTTTGATCGGGCCTCAAGGACAGCTTTGCGGGTATCTTCCACCGCATATTTTTTTTTATAGCCCAAGTCGTTGGGAAAGCCGTCGCTTAAAATCAACAGCAGCCGAAATTTGGCTGGAAAGGATTCTAGCTCAGCTGTGGCATGGCGAATCGCCGCTCCCAAACGTGTATTGCGCTGTGGTTGCATGCCTGTAATGCGGGCATGAACCTCCGTCGTCAATGGTTCCCCGAAATCTTTGATGCGATAATAATCAACACCCAAGCGGCTGTTTCCTGAAAAACCGGCGATGGCAAAAGCATCCCCCACAACACGCAGCGCTTCGCAAAACAATACAATGGCCTCTTTTTCCACCTCTAAAACGCTTTCCCGGGCACCATGGACGATGTTACGCGTGGACCGGGAAATATCTACCAACAAAAGTACGGCGACATCGCGTTGTTTTTTGATTCGTTTGATATATAAGCGATCAGAAGGAATGATACCGGCCCGACGATCCACGGCAAAATCCAGCAACGCACGGTAATCAAATGCATCACCTTCCACCCACTGCCGAAGCAGCTTTAGGCCTTCCGGTCGCAGTAATTCAAACAGGTAACGTATGTGACGAATTAGATTAGAGTGTTTTTGCAGCGTTTGTTCAAAGAAATCTCCTTCAGAGCCTGGCATTACTTGATCGGATACTTTGACATGCCGATTCAAATAGTCTCCTAAATTAAAATCCCATTCTTTATACCAAAAAATACTTCCTGAGCCAGATTGAGGATCAGATGTAATGATTTGGGTTTGGTCAGCTAATATCGTTGCGATTTCATTGTTTATATCGATAGGCTTTATTGCTTTTTCGATGGGGTGTGAGGCGGTTTCGTGAGAATGTTTGTTGATGGCCGCAAGGACATCGTCTGATGCTAACCTGCCGTCATTTTTTGCCAAATTTTGCGTTAAGTCTGATTTATAGACGTGAATGCCCTTGGCCGCAAGACGGTGCTTCAGGGTTTGGGCCATTTTTTCCCATCGACTGCGGTGGCAAAATATGAGATCGGGCCTTAATCGGCAATCAAATGGAAACGCCAACGATTGATAGCCATCCGGCGAAACATCGACGTTTTCTGAATTGTTTAATTTAAAAACTATCGATTGATAATGACAAAATGTCAAAAGTGCACACGTTTCCACGGAATCAGCTTGGGCCAACAATTGTCGTGTATGGCCAATGATGGATGCGATCCATTGATCGGCATGATTACGTGCCGATTTCGCCGCAGCCCGATTGCCCAGCAGAAGTCGTGTATACATCGTGACGAGGGGATGTTGGTCGTTCTCTGTGGGGTGCCGGTTAAGAAGCTCCTGTTTAAGAAATGGGGCAATTTGTCGAAGAATGCCGGGATAGATTCGCTTTAGTCGGTGCGCAATCCGCCCATGTTCGAATATGGTAAAGAGGTCATGAGCTAAAGATGGATTGGCAAATGCGTTGAAGAATGACACCAGATCCGAAAAATTGGGATTGGATAATTTCGTTTGAGGGAGTAAAAAATCAGGGTTAATTTTGGCTTTTTTAATGCGGTGCTGGGCCTTTTCCAAGTCGAAATTATAGGTGCCAAATTCGTAAAAACAGGCCTCCATTTTTGTCAGGCATTTATAAAGCGCCTCATTTTTTGAACGGGTCGCGAACTGGCTGATTTCTGCCGGCAAATAAATGAACCGACCATCAGAGTATACCGTTGGCTGCGTTTGGGGGTTTAAATTTAATGGCTCAGGACCATTTGGTTGCGGCGACACGCTCAATCTTAAACCCGTTCGTGCCTGCAAATATCGGTTTAAACGAGACTGTATTTGATTCAATGGGACCGCAACTTGTAATCCGCTGAAGGTGCTTGAGCCGATTTGGGAATCCAAGGCTAAAAAGCGTTGTGCTTTTTTAAGATTTTGGCGGACCAACCCGCTAACGGTTGACAAAAACTGCGTTAATGCTTTTCGTGACAACGTATGCAAGCCCTTCTGCATGCCATCGATAAACGCATCAACCAGTTGAATATCGGTTTGAACCACCTGGGTAAAAAGTTGTGTTTGCCACCAGCGCTTATGGGTTGGAAACTGACGGATGGCGCGCGGCAAATTGATAGCCATCGATTGGCATTGGCGATAGGAGAGATTTAGGCTAAATACGGCATTTAATAATTCTAAAAATGCCTTGCATGTGCGATAATGATTCCGATTCAATAATTCGGCGAGAAAATCCAGGGGATTTTTAAGGGTATACAATCCCTTCTGCAGCATTATATGAACGGTGTTTAAGAATTGATCCAAAAGGACCTGATCACCCGTCGCAATGACTGGTGCAATATAGATAGCGATATATTTACCTTGATTTGGACCCTGCCGGCCTGCATCTTTTATCTGTATGTGATAAGAATGAAGCTGTTCAGGACGACAACAGTTGATCAGTGATTGGTATCCATGTGTAATCGCCTCACCAAATGATTGCTCCTGTGAAAACCCCCAAAGGATATCCTTGCAGATCAGATCCAACATCGACTTTGAAAGGATTTTGGGGTGGCGGGTAACCCAACCGATGACCTCCTTGACTAGATACGGATAAGTCTTTTGCAGACGTTTTACTTGGGGGGGGTAATTGTTTTTATCCATGAAGTATTTACACTGATCTGCCCAGACACTTTACTTGAAATTAAAAAATATCATCAATCAGTTCGGCCAAAGTGTCCTGCAGCCGATCGTCATCGGTGAGCGGCAAGCAGATAGCGGTGCGGCAGGCCTCGTTGATGGGTATGTCTCTTTTGATTAGACGAGCTGCATAGATCAGCAGGCGGGTGCTGGCGCCCTCGGTAAGGCCGTGTTCACGAATATTGCGAATTTTGTTGGCCAGTGTAACCAATTGACGCGCGATTGTGATGGCCACACCACTTTCATGAGCAACGATTTTGGCCTCTTTATTGGCTTCCGGGTAGGTAAAATCAATGGAAATAAAACGTTGGCGGGTACTTTGCTTTAAGTCCTTTAAAACCGACTGGTAGCCTGGATTATAAGATATGACCAAAAGAAAAGCAGGATGCGCTTTAACGGTTTCTCCTTTTTTATCGATAAATAACGTTCGGCGATCATCGGTTAGCGGGTGAATGACCACCGTTGTATCTTTGCGGGCTTCAACAATTTCATCTAGATAGCAGATCGCACCTTGACGCACAGCTTGGGTTAAGGGGCCGTCATTCCAAATTGTTTCATTATGTTTAAGTAAGAAGCGACCGATTAGATCAGATGCAAATAGGTCTTCATGGCAGGCAACTGTTATGAGCGGACGATTGAATCGATATGCTATATATTCCACAAATCGGGTTTTACCGCATCCGGTAGGTCCTTTAAGCATGACCGGCAACCTTTCCTCATAGGCAGCTTCGAACAGTTGAATTTCATCTTTGGTTTTAAGATAATAGGGTTTGGCAGCAATTAAATTAGGCTTTATTGACGTTTTTGGGTTTGCGGTCATCAACCCAGCCCCTTCTAAAATAAATCGATTTTAGTTTTCGAATCAACGCAATGCGAATTGCCGTTCCGGTTCGAAATATTTTAAAGTGTTTTATCTTGGCCGATTATAGCGAGTGCCTCAAAAAGTTATAATGTTAACAGACCAGTACAGCCCGGTGTATCACCCTTTTTAGGTCTTTCTACTTGCCAAACAGCCAAGGTGTCATTAAAATAACTTGTCTTAAAACCTTATTTTCTGAAACATTAACGCTAAGATAAATGATCATATACATATTATGGATACGTTAGACAACCACAACATGGTTCATAAACTTGCATCCACAGACCGCGATATCATTTTGATCGGAACGGCACATGTGTCCCCCCAAAGCACCGCACTAGTGATGCAGGTCATACAGGATGAAAGGCCGGATACAGTTTGTGTGGAGTTATGCGAATCGCGTTACCAAACCATCCTTCAAAAAAATCGATGGCAACAGACGGATATCATTAAAGTAATTAAAGAAAAAAAAGCCTTTCTGTTGCTGTCTAATTTATTATTAACCGCTTTCCAAAAACGAATAGCTGCCAAGCTGGGTGTGAAACCGGGCGAGGAAATGATCAAAGCCATTGAGATGGGCCAAGCGCAAGGCGCGCACATTCAACTTGCCGATCGAGATATTCGAATCACATTGTCGCGGGCCTGGCGCCGAATGAAATGGTGGGATAAGCTTAAAATATTGTTTCAACTGATATTTTCGTTAGGTGATATTAAGGAAATCGATGAAAAAGATATCGAAGCCATGAAAAAACAGGATGTGTTGCAATCCTTGCTCGCCGATGTCGGCGATAAGCTGCCGGTGCTTCGAGACATTTTAATTGATGAACGCGATCAGTATCTGGCGCATCGGATCAATACGGCTCCTGGAAAGAAAATTGTCGCTGTTGTAGGGGCGGGGCATATTCCTGGAATTAAAGCCTATTGGCAAAGTAACTGCGACCTGCAAGTCTTGGAAGAAATTCCACCCAAAGCACAAATCGGTACCGTGTTCAAATACTTAATACCGGTGGCTATTATCGCATTAATTATTTATGGCTTTTTCCATGGTGGTAAAGATGCTGGTACTGATATGATTAAATGGTGGATTGGTGTGAATGCTTTTTTAGCTGGCATTGGCGCCATTATTGCTCTGGCCCATCCGTTTACCATTTTATCGTCGATGCTGGCTGCGCCACTCACCTCACTTAACCCTATGATTGCTGCGGGGTGGGTATCGGGTCTTGTTGAGGCATTTTTACGTAAGCCGAAGGTTATAGATTTCGAACGCCTTCAGGAAGACATAACTTCCATGCAAGGGTTTTGGCGAAATAAGATTACGCGTATTCTTTTGGTCGTTGTGTTTACCAATTTAGGGAGTGCTGTGGGAACCTTTGTGGCTTTTCCTTTAATGGCCAAAGTCTTAAGTTAAAATGCCTAAGCTTCCTGGATCTTAACAACTTTACGGCGATATCTTTTACCATTTGCTTGGTGAAATTCCTGTTCAATAGCCTTCAATCGACCCTCCGCAAAAAGCTGGATACACTGCGGATAAAGGCGCCATTCCAACTCAAGACCTTTTTTTTTGACCGACTCAAGCGTATCATTTGGCTGAATTTGAAAAGCCGTTTGTCCGATTATGGGCCCCGTATCTTCACCATAATCAACGAAATGGACCGTGCATCCCCCTACTTTACATCCATACCGAAATGTATCGCCATAACCATCAATACCGGGAAATGAGGGCAACAAAGCCGGATGAATATTCATGATCCGCGGTTCAGCAGGATTTGGAACGATATGATCTATGAAATACGGACTCAGCGTACGCATAAAGCCAGCCAACACCAAAAGATCAAATGGATGCGCTTGAATTTGTTCCAGCAAGCCCGTTTCAGCAATGGCACGTGTCAGAAAAAAAGCTTCGAGATGTTGTATATGTTCGCCATGTTTAAAAATGCGTTGTTTGGACAATACATCTTCAAGGTCAAAGTCTTCCGGTAGTTGCAAGGCGGCCGTTGCCGGGTGATATCCACTTATGATGGCGTTGTAATCCACTGCGAAAGTGGGAATATCATATTTGGCTGCCCAGCGCAGTCCTTTTGCGGACGGATTATCGGTTCCGACAAAAACCACTTTCCCGCTAATGGTATTGTTTGCGCAAGCTTCCAGGATTGCTTGCAGATTGGAGCCGCCCCCCGATATCAACACGCCAATTCGAATGAAGGGCGCCATATTTAACCTCCAGGTGCAATTTAAGCTGTATGTTTCCACTAAATGATCTGTGCTTTATCCCAGTCGAGGCAAAAGCCCTATGACCCCGTCCGCGCAGTGGTTGACATTCATTATCCAAATTACTATTATTTTGCAAATTATATCGTTATTAGAGAAAGGATACAAATTATGGCAGAAGGTGTTTTAGAAATTAATGATGAGAGTTTTGAAACCGAAGTCCTTCAGGCGGACCTGCCGGTCCTTGTGGATTTTTGGGCGCCCTGGTGCGGCCCCTGCCGTGCGATTGCACCGATTATCGACGAATTAAAAGGCACCTATGGCGATCAGGTTATATTTGCGAAATGCAATGTAGACGACAGTCCGGTAACACCGAGCAAATACGGTATTAAAGCGATCCCAACATTGATTTTTTTCAAAGAAGGAAATGTTGTTGATCAAATTACGGGTATGGTAGCAAAATCCAAGCTGGAAGAAACCCTTAAAAGCGTATTATAGTTCTTGCACCATTCGGCCTGGTAATAATTTACGATCGGCGGCAAACTAACCAGTTTACCGCCGGTTTTGTGTGAAAAAAACTTTTCAATCCCCTTGCGGCTAAACAGTTATATCAAAATGTTGACGTCCCTTCCAATCCAGCGCGCTATGCTGGGGCTATTTCTGGTAAGCGTTTACATGCTCACCGCTACTGGTTGTGCCCTTTTTGAAGTACAAGAGGAAAAATCAGCGCCAGAGTTAGCGGCCGATGGCATGGATGCTTACGAGAGCGGCGATTATCGCGGTGCCATCGATAATTTTGAAAAGCTCAAAGATTGGTATCCGTTTAGTAAATATGCGATACTAGCCGAGTTAAAAATCGCTGATGCCCACTATATGCGCCAAGAATACGAAGAGGCCATTTTTGCCTATGAGGAATTTGAAAACTTACATCCGCGCAACGAAGCAATTCCCTATGTAGTCTACCAAATTGGTTTATGTTACTTTGAGCGTATCGATACCGTCGACCGTGATCAATCCACCGCTGCCAAGGCACTGGAAACTTTTCGGCGGTTACGCAAGCAATTTCCCAAGGATGAGTTTTCCCGCAAAGCGCGGGAAAAAGTAACGCGCTGCCTACAGAGTATGGCCGGCCATGATTTATATGTGGGCCGGTTTTACTACAAATCCAAGCATTACAAATCGGCCTTGTATCGTTTTCAAACGGTCATCAAAGATTATCCCGACGTTGGAATTCATCATGAAGCCTTGCATTACATCGCTTTGTGTCAGGATCGACTGAGAAACGAAGCAGACTCAAAATAAGCCTTTACATATGATTGTTTTTCTTGTAAATAGCTTCGCTCTGTTTTCAGCGAAATGGGATATAACCAATATGGATCGATTTAAAGGAGCAAACAATGTCTCGAGTATGTGAAATATGTGGCAAAAAGCCGATGGTGGGAAGCAATGTGAGTCACGCCCATAATATTACCAAGCGCCGGTTTAAACCTAACTTGCAAAATGTGCGGGCACTACATAACGGTCAGACGAAAAAGATGGTTGTCTGTACCACCTGCATCAAAACCGGTCATGTTACCAAAGCGCCCTAGTTTGTCAAAGGGCATCATAGCTAATTTTCAATTCGCTTTACTTCCTGCACTAATTTTACCTTTTTCAGGGCTGCTACGGTACGTTTCAATTGCCCGGTGTTTTCAACTACAATCGTAAAAAAACTGTCCACGGTTTTATTTTCCCGTGTTTGTGTATCGGCGCTGACAATATTGGCGCCTTCTTTGTTGATAGTGGCGGCAATATCAGCCAGTAGCCCCACCCGATCAATGGATAGAACCCGAATTTTAACCGGATAACTTTCAGCAACCTCCGCATTCCACTCGACGTCGATACGCCGCTCTGGATTCATACCGAGAGCATTTTTGCAATTTTTGCGATGAACCGTTACGCCATATCCACGTGTAATATAGCCCACAATCAGATCTCCCGGTACCGGTTGGCAGCATTTGCCGAAGCGAACCAAAATATCATCGATGCCATGGACCACCACTCCGGTTTTGGGTTTCTTTTTGCGAACACGACCGATTAGTCGGTTGAATATGGAATCTTGTTCGTCTTCATCTGTTTTGGTAACAAATTTGCGTACTACCTGCAGCGGCGTAATCTTGCCATAACCGACGCTGGCAATCAGATCATCCGTTGTTTTGAATCCGAAGTGTTCAACAACCTTGTTTATTTCGGCCGACTTTATCATCGTATTAAAATTTGACCGATATTTGCGAAACGCTTTTTCCAGCATTTCACGGCCAAGGCTGAGACTCCTTTCCTTTTCCTGGGTTTTAATCCAATGTCGAATTTTTGAACGCGCCTTAACGGTTTTTACAAAGGTAAGCCAATCCTTGCTGGGATGATGATTCTTGGTGGTAACGATTTCGATAATATCACCAGTCTTCAGTTCATGACTCAACGGAACCATTCGACCGTTGACTTTACCACCTGTGCATTGATTGCCCACTTCGGTATGAATCATGTACGCAAAATCAACCGGAGTGGCGCCTTTGGGAAGGGTTTTGATTTCGCCTTGGGGTGTAAAAACGTAAACTTCATCCGGAAATAAGTCAATACGCACATTCTCAAGAAATTCATCGGGGTCTTGAACCGTGGCTTGGTTTTCGACCAGATTTTGGATCCAGGCAAATGCTTGGCTGACTTTTTCATCAACATGTTGGCCCTCTTTATAGCTCCAATGGGCCGCGATTCCAGATTGGGCGACACGGTCCATTTCGTGGGTGCGAATCTGAATCTCAACCCGCTCGCCTGAAAATCCGATGAGAGTGGTATGCAACGATTGATACATATTCGGTTTAGGAAAACCAATATAGTCTTTAAATTTTTTGGCAATCGGTTTCCATAGCGAGTGCATAATGCCTAACGCCTCATAGCACTGCGGAATGGAGTCTAAAATAATACGAAATGCGATGACATCATAGATATCTTCAAATTTTAGGTTTTGATTTAGCATTTTTTGATAGATGCTATAAAAGTTTTTGTAACGGCCCAGCACCTCACATTTGAGATGGTTTTCTTCCATTTTACGTTTAATAAATTGTTGTACCGAATCGATGAAATTTTCCCTTTCGACACGGTCTTTTTGAACAAGCTGTTCGATTTCAGCGCAGATATCCGGCTGCAAATATCTGAATGAGATTTCTTCCAGTTCATTTTTAATCCAATAAATACCAAGCCGTGCCGCAATCGGCGCGTATATATCCAATGTTTCCTGGGCAATTTCCGTTCGCTTGGATCTGCTATGATATTCTAGTGTTCGCATGTTGTGCAGACGATCAGCAAGCTTGATCATGATGACACGAATATCATTGGCCATGGCCAAAATCATTTTGCGGATACTTTCCGCTTGCCGGGCTTGGGCGCCCTTTAATGGCAGCCCACTTAACTTCGAAACTCCGGAAACAATATGGTAGATATCAGAGCCGAAGATCTCCTTAATTTCTTTTGGTGAGGCATCCGTGTCTTCTATCACATCATGCAGCAGGCCGGCGGCCACACTGGTGACATCCAACTTCATGCCAGCAAGGATATCGGCAACCTCCAGGGGATGGGATAGATAAGGCTCTCCGGATAGACGAATTTGGCCCTCATGTACACGGGCTGAGTATATGTAAGCCCTGTCGATTATATCCACGTCAACGGAGGGATTGTAGGCAGTTATTTTCTCAATTATGTCATTAATACGAATCATTTATGCTTTTAATCAGACCAATTTCTGAGTGCGGCTGGTTCGTCGGTAACGAGGCATTTTGATGTGTTTGCCATGTGGCAACCTCACACCAATGTTAATTGCACCTAAATTTGGTTTTGCCCATTGCGAAAGTGTGCTCAACCTATTCAGCTTGCGACAATGCATGTCGTCTAATACGCTTTGGCATATACTACCCTTTGAGTGCTCGGTTGATTGCAATATATGCATGTTCCTTTTTCCTGGTCAGCCTCAATGGGGATGCATCGAATAGTCACTTTCAAATCGTTTTTGATTTGAGCTTCGCACGTTTCCGCACCACACCAATGCGAATAAGCAAATCCACCGTGAATTTCTGGTTTTTCTTGATTGCGAGGGGTAAAGAAGTCAATAAACTGGCGTTTATCATCGATGTGCTGAGTGTGGGCCTTGCGTAAAGCCAATGCACGCTCAAAAAGAGAGATTTGAATATCATCCAAAACAGTGGTCAATTCCCGTACAAACTGGTTGCGGGAAATCGATTGGCGATCTTTGGGGTCTTTGTCTCGACGACCGATATAAACCGATTCGGCGTCAATATCCCGGGGCCCGATTTCCACCCGCAAGGGGATACCTTTTTTAATCCAATCCCATCCTCTAGCGCCACCAATATCTCGGTTGTCAATTTCCACTTGAATAGCATGGCCATGATAGTTAATCGATTTTAATTCTTGGGCTAAGCTTTCCGTGTAGTGCATCACGGCGTCACGTTCTTTGGGTTTGCGAATGATCGGCAATAGTACCACCTGTGACGGTGCAATTTTAGGTGGTAGGATAATGCCATTGTCATCGCCATGCGTCATAATCACGCCGCCAATTAATCGGGTTGAAGAACCCCAGGAAGTTGTCCAGACGTATTCTTCTGATTCTGCAGCGGTTTGATAGGTAATTTGGGAGGCTTTAGCGAAATTTTGGCCCAAAAAATGGGATGTGCCGGATTGAAGTGCTTTGTAATCCTGCATCATGGCTTCCACACTTAAGGTGTCCACCGCTCCCGGAAAACGTTCCGAAGGGGTTTTATGTCCTTTGATCACCGGCATTGCCAGGTATTCTTCGGCCGTTTGGGCATATATATCCAGCATCAAGCGAGTGCGTTCTTCGGCTTCTTCCCGGGTGGCATGCGCGGTGTGGCCTTCTTGCCACAAAAATTCACTGGTTCGTAAAAAGATGCGTGTGCGCATTTCCCAACGGACGACATTGGCCCATTGATTGATCAACAAGGGAAGATCTCGGTAGCTTGTAATCCATTTAGCAAAGGAATCACCAATGATGGTTTCCGATGTTGGTCGCACAATTAATGGTTCCGTCAAGGGGCCCGCCGGCACCAGATTACCCTCAGGTCCTTTTTCAAGCCGATGATGGGATACAACGGCACACTCTTTGGCAAAGCCTTCCACATGTTCCGCTTCTTTTTCTAAAAAACTCAAAGGAATAAAGAGGGGAAAGTAGGCGTTTTTGACACCGGTGGTTTTAAACAGTGAATCCATTACCCGCATAATATTTTCCCACAGACCGTATCCCCAGGGTTTAATTACCATGCAGCCCCTAACCGAAGACCGTTCGGCTAAATCTGAAGCTTTAATAACTTGCTGGTACCATTCCGGATAATCATCTGCCCGGCATGGACTGATGGCAGTCTGTTTTGATTGTTTGCTCATTATTCTCCTTTCGCCTTTAAAATTAGCCGTGTTCCCAATTTGATATAACGATCTAGAGATCCGTTGTTTTTGTTATTCTCCCAAATGGATAGAGCCCAGCCATAAGATTGGTTAAAGTATGCAATGGAATGCCATATCGATATTTAATCTCTTTCAAACTTTTCAATTTCTGCTAAAAGTACTTCAATAAGTTGGTTTTCTGGTACCTTTTTGATGACCTTGCCTTTTTTAAACAAAATGCCGGTGCCGTCCCCGCCGGCAATACCAATATCAGCCTCTTTGGCTTCACCCGGGCCATTGACCACACACCCCATGATGGCCAGTTTTACCGGCACAGATTTGGTTAGTAACGCTTTCTCAATTTCATCAGCAATTTCAAAAAGATTGATGTTACATCGACCACAGGTAGGACAAGAAATGATATCAGGGCCGTGCTGACGAATATTTAAGGCTTTGAGGATTTCGAATCCTACCCGAACCTCCTCCACAGGATCACGCGTCAAAGAAACGCGAATGGTATCCCCAATCCCCTCATTTAACAGCATGCCGATTCCCAGAGCAGATTTTACAATGCCTGAATAAAGCCCCCCGGCTTCGGTAACACCGACGTGCAGCGGTATATCGCTACGGGCGGCAAATATTTGATAGGCCTGCACCGTTCGAGCGACATCGGATGCTTTTAATGAGATTTTAATCGAATGAAAATCCATTGCATGCAATAATTCAATATGGCGCAAGGCGCTTGCTACCATAGCCTCTGCGCTGGCCTTCTGATATTTTTTGAGCAGGTCTTTTTCCACGGAACCTGAATTAACGCCGATACGAATCGGAATATTCATATCTTTAGCACAATGGACGATTTCGGCCACCTTCGTTTTATTTCCGATATTTCCTGGATTTATCCTAAGTGCATCGGCGCCCGCTTTGGCTGCGGCGATGGCCAGTCGATGATCAAAATGAATATCTGCTACCAGTGGTATCTTAATTTGCTTTTTGATGGCGGCAATGGCTTGAGCAGATTCCAGATCGGGAATAGCCACTCGGATGATTTCACAACCGGCGTTTTCCAGTCGTTTGATTTGAGTGACAGTGGACGCTACATCTTGGGTGAACGTAGTGGTCATTGATTGCACCGAAATAGGTGCATTTCCGCCGACTGGTACCGATCCAATAAATAGTTGTTTGGTTTTTTTCCGAATAATTGAATTAGACATGGCAAAAAAAATAAAAAAAGAGATTAAAACGGTCGATATGACAAATATAGGCTAGCTAATTACCCGCAAGAGGCTCTTTGTATAAAAACCAAATTTGTAGTCGGCCTTTTATGACAATTTATTATCGAGACTATGTCTAACCATAAGATACGATTAAGATGGATCAAGTGCATCCGTTTGCAGACCACAGGCACTTTGAGACCGGCTATGCACTTAAAATAGCGGTCTTATGATAACTCATCATACATCTTGAAGAGCTGCGCTATTCTGTTTTCCATTAACAGACCGCCCCCACGCTATTCAAGTAAAATAAGAACTGAGAATGGCATTTGTTTTTGTATACGTTTCCTTTATAATACGATTTTAGTGCCATTATTGTAAAACTTTGGAAACCATCGATGCGTCGAAAAACCATCCATACCATTGTGACTATTCGTATAACAACATGTGTACTAGTTTTTTTCCTAACAGCCTTTGTGGTCGCGGGTTGCCGCCAAAAAAATCGGGTGATTTCCCTGGACCAAATCCGCAAAACCGGTCACATAACCCTCATCACCCGCAATGACGCGCATAGCTATTATCTTTATCGCGACCAGGCCATGGGGTTTGAGTTTGAACTGGCCAGTGCTTTTGCTGATTCTTTAGGGTTAGAACTGAAAGTTCAGTTGGTCGACACGTGGGATGACCTATTGTCGGTATTAGATCAGAATCCCGGTGCGTTTGCAGCCGCCAATTTGGCGATTACGCCCACAAGACGCCAGCAGGCAGCTTTTTCAAATGGCTATATGACTACTCGGCAAAGGCTTATCGTTAATCGCGCAAACACGAATGTGTTTTGGGCTGAAGATTTGACCGGAAAAACGGTCCACATTAGAAAAGGATCCACTTATCATGAACGCCTGGAAAAACTGCGGCAGGATGGCATCTATTTTACGCTTAAAGCCCACGATGATCTGCCAACTGAGGAACTTATTCGGCGTGTCGCCGTGGATGAAATTGGCATAACCGTTGCCGATAGTCACGTGGCCAAACTTAATCGACGCTATTATCCTCAAGTATTTATTGCCGGACCAATCAATGTGGAACAACAGTTGGGTTGGGCCACGCATCCCAACGCCCCCGAGTTATTGGCCGAAATAAATGAATTTCTGCTGGTCGCTAAAAACAATGGCCAATTCGCGGAAATTTACCATCGCTATTATGCTCACGTGGACACTTTTGATTATACTGATCTTAGTGCTTTTCATCGGCGCATAAGGAAGCGGCTGCCGCGCTATGATCGGTTGATTAAAAAAGCAGCCAGAAAATATGATTTTGATTGGCGTTTGATTGCGGCGATTATTTATCAGGAATCACATTTCAATCGCCGAGCCCGAAGCAGTGCGGGGGCCTTTGGCTTAATGCAATTAACCAAGAAAACGGCCCGTAGTTTAGGTGTGAATGATATTTACAACCCAGCTGAAAATATTTTTGCGGGTGTGCGACATTTACGCCGATTATATAATTATTTTGATGATGTTGCGGAGTCGGATCGACTCTTAATCTCCATGGCAGCTTATAATGTGGGTCAAGGGCATGTAAGGGATGCTCAAAAATTGGCCCAGCGCAAGAATTTGGATCCATCTAGATGGGGCTCTATAAGACAAACTCTGCCGTTATTGCGATTTAAAAAATATTACCGAGACGCGGTTTATGGTTATTGCCGCGGTATGGAACCGGTTCAATACTGCCAACAAATTTTGATATATTATGATATTTTAAAGCGGCAGAGTCTACAGTTTCAAACCGGCAAATTGATTAATCGCAAGGACGCCTAAAGTTTGTATTAACAAATACCAAAATGAAGTAGAGCGCTCGAGTCCTAAGCTGCAGAATCCCACTTATATCGAAATAACCCAAAGCTTTTTTAAACATCCCATCCAATCCTAAATACAGATAGGAAACACCATCAGCTGGTAATTAATGTAAAATGTAGTGGTTTTCAGCTTGTATTGCCGGTGGGCCTACCGGTTAAAGGCCGACAAATGGGTTGAATCGTTTTTGCTTCTCACGGCCAATGGTCGTATCAGGCCCATGACCGGTGAAGACCTGGACATCATCGCCCAATGGAAAAAGCTTATTTTGGATGCTGGAAATCAGTGTGCCGTAGTCGCCACCTGGAAAGTCAGTTCTGCCAATTGAACCCGCAAAAAGGGTGTCGCCCACAAACACATAACCATTCACATGCAAGGAGATACCGCCCGGCGTATGACCGGGTGTGTGGATGACATTGAGGTTGAATTTTCCGAAACGCACCGTATCACCATCGGCCAAGGTTCTTTCCGGTGGTGGGGAATTTTCAGCCGCTAAACCCCATCCTGCAGCACTGGCCGCAAGGGTTTTAAGCATGGGCTCGTCAAGCGCATGAATGAGAATGCCGGCTTTGGTTGTCTCATGCAGGGATTTGTTGCCACCCACATGATCAAAATGCCCGTGGGTATTAATAATGTATTTTAATGCTAATTGATCCTCTGCCATGGCAGTTAAAATCCGATCAGCCTCATCACCCGGATCAATAACAACGGCTTCATTTGTTTCTTTACACCCTAAAATAAAGCAATTGGCCATAATCGGCCCAACGGTTAGCGTTTTGATTATCAAATTAACCTCCCTAACTGGCTGCATGTTATTCAGTTCGTTGCTTGGCTTGCTGTATGAGTTCAAGAATACTGGTAATTTTAGGCTTGGGACGACGACGGAATATTACGCCAAGCTCAGCCTCGGTTAGATAAGCCAGAAAATATTCGGTGACATCAAACAACTCCCACCAGCAATCCAAAGCTTTCCAGCACGGCTGGAGATCCACGCTATTATTGCGACAATAGCTGAATGTTACAGGTCCGCCCAGGCGCGGGCATCGTCGTTGAAGATGATCTTTACTCTCGTCCATGGAAATTTTTTGGATACCGATTTGATATGTTTTAAGGTTGTGACCTAATTATTGCTTTAACCTTCAAGCGTTTCTTCAGATTCAAAGATAACATTTTGATGGATTTGAATTTCATTATTTTCAAGGGCTAGATGAACGCTGTCTAAAATACCATTAATAAAGGCTCCTGAATCTTTCGTACCGTATTTTTTGCCAATATCTATGGCTTCATTAATCGACACTTTAGGGGGAATGTCATTACAATTTAGTAATTCATAGACGGCAATGCGAATAATGTTACGATCGACGCACGGCATACGGTTAATTTTCCAGTTATTCGAAAAGCGTTCAATAACTTGGTCAATTTCATTGCGAAGCGCCATCACCCCCCTAACCAGCTCCCCAAAAAAGGGAATATTTTTATCTTCAGACATAAAACTATGACAATAATTATCCAACATGTGATTGGAACAATTGTGGCGCATGTCCATATAATAGAGGGCTTGCATGGCAAGTTCCCTCGCTTTGCGTCGATATCCCATTCTAGGCGCGGTCCACGGCTTCGATTAAATTGGCCATTTCGATAGCGGATAGGGCGGCATGCCAACCTTTGTTGCCGGATTTGGTACCTGCCCGCTCAATGGCCTGCTCAATGGAATCCGTTGTAATCACACCGAATATGACCGGCGTATCGGTTTCTAAACTCACGGCCGCGACCCCTTTGCTAACTTCCGCGCTAACATAATCAAAGTGAGGGGTTGCACCCCTAATAACGGCTCCCAGGCAGATAATGGCATGGTAGCGCCCGCTTTGAGCTAATTTTTTGGCAACCAGTGGAATTTCAAAGGCCCCGGGTACTTTGACAATATCAATATCTTCAGCCTTAGCGCCGCTGCGTGTCAGCGCATCAAGAGCACCACTGGTCAATTTATCGGTGATAAAATCATTAAATCGGCTTGTGACCAGCACAAACCGCTTGCCTTCCGCCAACACATTGCCTTCCAAAACTTTCGGCATTGATTTGCCTCCCCTTTCGATGATTAAAAGAATACTAAAAACCTTTTCCAGCCCACCAGCGGCAGCATTATGGATGATGATTACGGGCTGGCATCTACATTTAGCATATGGCCCATTTTGAGTTTCTTACATTCCAGATAACATTTGTTATGCTCATTTGGAGGGATTTCGATAGGAATTTGTTCCTCGATACTTAGCCCGTATCCCTCTAAGCCAACAATTTTTTTAGGATTGTTGGTAATCAATCGCATTTTTTTGACGCCCAGATCAGCCAGTACCTGAGCACCGATACCGTAGTTGCGAAGATCGGGTTTAAAACCAAGTTTTTCGTTGGCTTCCACCGTGTCAAATCCCTGGTCTTGCAAAATGTAAGCTTTCAATTTATTGACCAGTCCGATACCACGCCCCTCCTGCCTGACGTAAAGAAAAACGCCGCTGCCGTCTTTATCCATCATTTCCATGGCCCGGCGAAGCTGATCACCGCAATCGCATCGCAACGAACCGAAAATATCGCCGGTTAAGCATTCTGAATGGACTCTGACCAGAATCGGTTTGGCAGGATTAATCTCACCTTTCACCAAGGCCACGTGCTGTAAATCCTCTACATCATTTTCATACACAATAACTTTAAATTCACCGGCAAATGAAGTGGGAACCTGGGCTTCGACCGCCCGGTGGACAAAAGACTCTGTGCGCATGCGGTATTCGATGAGATCGGCGATCGTGCAGATACCAATACCGTGTTCTTCGCTGAACTTTTCCAACGCTGGCATGCGGGCCATCGTGCCGTCCTCATCCATAATCTCACATATTACCCCTGCCGGTTTAAGGCCTGCCAGTCGGGCCAAATCAACAGAGCCCTCGGTTTGGCCCGTGCGCACCATTACACCGCCGTCTTTCGCGCGCAATGGAAATACATGCCCCGGCCGGACAAGGTCGCTCGGGCGCGCATCGTCTGCAATGGCGGTGGCAATCGTGGTGGCGCGATCTGCTGCTGAAATGCCGGTGGTTACGCCACAGCGCGCTTCAATCGATACCGTAAAACCGGTTTGAAACGGTGATGTATTGTTGCCGACCATCATCGGCAATTCCAGCCGATCAATCATCGCGCCGGTCATGGATAAACAAATGAGCCCTCGACCGAATTTGGCCATAAAATTTATTGCCTCGGGAGTTACTTTTCCAGCTGCCATGCAAAGATCGCCTTCATTTTCGCGATCTTCGTCATCTACCAGAATCACCATGTTTCCGGCACGAATATCTTTAATAGCATCTTCGATGGTAATATGTGGCATATTTGATTTACACTCCTATTAGTGGGTTTTCGTTTTTATCGGTTTCAAGGCGAAATTATTGCCAAAGAGCAGTTTTCGTTGTTAAATGAAACCAGTTTTTTGTAAGAGTTCCAGGTCGATGCTCTTTTTTGCCCCTGCATGTTTCGGATTGGCCTTTGCGGAGTTCGTCACAAATTTTTCGATGTATTTGCCAATCAGGTCGGTTTCGATATTTACCAAATCACCTTGTTTTTTTAGCGCTATGGTGGTTTTTTGCGCTGTATGTGGAATGACGGCTACCTGGAAAAAATCAACTCCGCATTCATTAATGGTTAGGCTCACACCATCAACTGCTACAGACCCTTTTTGAATCATGTAGCGCGATAAATCAGATGAAACACCGATGGTGATAATCCAAGCATTGCCTTTGGTGGCAATATGTTTAATCTCGCTAATTCCGTCAATATGTCCTGATACCAAATGGCCGTCAATTCTTTGTGTAAGGCGCAGGGCGCGTTCAAGATTCACTTGCTGTCCGATGCGCAAATTTCCCAAGTTTGTCGTCCGTAATGTTTCCGGAGATACATCGGCCTGAAATTGTTTGTGATTTTTCAGCGCAACCACGGTGAGGCATGCCCCATTTACCGCGATGCTGTCCCCGATCTTTGTGTTTTCAAGGGTAAAATCTGATTTAAATCCCAGACGCTTGCCCAGTCCGGATGAAGTTGTTTCGACAACAACGCCAAAGCCTTCAATAATACCGGTAAACATCTAAATGCCTTTTATGTGGTATTTCATTAATTGCCAAGATCGGCAATATCGCTTTGAAAACTCACGTAGAACGTAATCTTAAAAAAGCAAAAGTCAAAAACTCTGATGGCAGTGTACACTGAAGGTTGTTTATACTAAAATTATTTCTATATATTGCCATCCCTTTGAGTGCCAGAGCAACCGCCGAAGCTTTCAAAAGCGCCTGTTTTTATCGATATAACCCTCGATGAGGGTATCGTCTCCAAATCGATGGATTTCGATGTTTTTAATATTAATGCAATCGATCATCTTAGCGGGCCCCGGTCCGCGGCATATAGGGATACCGTCGTCGCCACCCGAGATTTTAGGGGCATAAAAAAAATAGATTTTATCAACAATTCGGGCAGCCAATGCCGATGCAATCACACGACTGCCCCCTTCGATTAATAGGCTAGTGATACCTTTGGCTCCCAGTTGATCCATTAGCGCATTTAAATCCGTCCGTCCATCTTGATCCGGGATCCGTAAGATCTCAACCCCTCTATTTTTTAGCAAAGCTTGGTTTGTAGGGGTATTTTCATTGGCAATCAAAATCGTATTTGCTTTGCTATGGTGTTTCACGACATGTGCATCCGGCGCAATACTTAGCTTGGAATCAAGAATGATGCGCACTGGATCCCGCCAGGCCCTACCGTTTGTCCTTTTTGGCAAACGGGTGGTGAGTTGGGGATTGTCGGATTTAACCGTATCGATCCCGACCATGATGGCATCCGTAGCATGCCTTAACCGATGCACAAATTGACGGGACTCCTTTCCAGATACCCATTTGGCGTCACCGGTGCGTGTGGCGATACGTCCGTCCAAGGTGGCTGCGCATTTCAAGATGACAAACGGTCGCTGGGAGGTGATAAACGTAATGAAATTTTCGTTGAGCTTGCGGGCCTCTGCTTCACAAACTCCCACATTGACCCTCAAGCCCTTCTGTTTCAGGACCTCGATCCCGCCACCTTCAACCTGTGGATTGGGATCTTGCATGGCCACCACCACTCTTTTTATCCCGGAATCAAGGATGCTTTGGGTACAAGGGGGTGTGCGCCCGACGTGGTTGCAGGGTTCAAGGGTTACATAAAGCGTTGCCCCTTGAGCGTTTTTACCCGCATTTTTTAGGGCATTGACTTCGGCGTGGGCTTCACCAACGGCTTGATGGAAGCCTTGGCCGATGATTTTATCTTTTTTAACGATTACAGCACCGACCATCGGATTGGGCGACGTATACCCACGACCCCGGACGGCAAGATCAAGCGCGCAGCGCATGTAATGGGTGTCATCGGCGTTATCTAAGGGTTTCATCTGGGATGATCCGTATTTACTGCAATGGCGTGTACATCTGGGTGGTGATAGAGATTTGCAAGTTTATGACGTGCTGATGAATGTCGCTGCTAGTTGCCCTCTTTGTCATTGCTGAGTAGGTTTTTTAATTCGGCGACAAAATCGTTCACATCCTTAAATTCACGATAAACTGAAGCAAATCTAACATACGCGACATCATCTAACGCGTGTAATTTTATCATAATTTTTTCGCCGATACTGTGTGACGGAATTTCTTTTTCCCCCGTTTCCTTTAAATCGCGTTCAAGCTCATCAATGAATTCTTCGATGACATTCATGCTAATCTCACGTTTTTCACAGGCGCGTTGCAAACCGGAACGTACTTTTTCACGGCTAAATTCTTCCCGGCGGCCATCTTTTTTGATAATCATAATCGGGATTTCTTCGATATGCTCGTAGGTTGTAAAACGACGGCTACAGATCAGGCATTCCCTTCGCCGGCGGATAACCGTTCCATCCTTGCTTAGCCTGGAATCAATCACTTTGTTGTCAACTTCCGAACAAAACGGGCATTTCATGCATTCTCCTTCCCACTGGATGTGAGCTGCGATAATTGTACGCCAGCTTCTGCTAACATGTCTTCCGACATTTTGTCAGCATAACCGTCCAGGAAATAGATATTCTTAATACCGGCATTGATAATCATTTTACTGCATATCGAGCATGGTAGGTTGGTACAGAAAAGATCAGCATCTTTAATATTAACGCCATGATAAGCTGCTTGGATGATAGCATTTTGTTCAGCGTGAATACCGCGGCAAAGTTCATGGCGTTCACCCGATTTAATCTTCAATTTGTGTCTCATACAGCCGGTTTCTTCGCAATGGCGAATACCGCTTGGGGCACCATTATAACCTGTGGCCAGAATACGTTTGTCCTTGACAATAATGGCACCAACCGAACGCCGGGTGCAGGTTGATCTTTTGGCCACGAGGCTGGCAATATCCATAAAATAGTTTTTCCATGAAGGTCTTTGATTATTTTCTGACATTCGTCTGCCTTAGCGCTAAAGGTAATTTAATTTCGAAATGCTACCGGGTTTTGGAAGCATTATCGTTAATGCAACTCAAGCGGAAATTGTTGGCACAAATGTTCAACCTCATTCTGAACTTGCGTTAAAATTTCTTCGTCGCTTGGTTGTTTCAAAACCTGGTTGATGAGCGTTGCTAAAATTTCCATCTCAAAAGGCCCCATACCGCGTGATGTGATGGCCGGCGTGCCGATTCGAATACCGCTGGTAATATTCGGGCTGCGTGTTTCAAAAGGGATCGTATTTTTATTCACGGCAATGCCGACGCGCCCCAGAATATCCTCAGCTTCCTTTCCGGTGAGGCTCATTTCTTGTAAATTTATAAGCATCATATGGTTATCGGTGCCCCCGGAAATAAGTTTAAATCCTTTGGCTATTAAGCCATCAGCTAAAATTTGGGCATTTTTAATGACCTTTTGTTGGTATTGCCGGAAGGAATCGGAGAGCGCTTCTTTAAAAGCGACGGCCTTGGCGGCGATAATGTGCATGAGCGGTCCGCCTTGAATCCCTGGAAATATGGCACGGTTCAATAGGTCGGCCAGATCAGATTTTGCCAAGATCAAGCCGCCGCGAGGCCCACGCATGGTTTTGTGGGTTGTTGACGTCACCACGTCGGCATGGGGAACCGGTGAGGGGTGTAGTCCGGCTGCCACCAAACCAGCTATATGCGCCATATCAACCATTAAATAGGCCCCGGTCTTTTTAGCAATATCAGCGAAGATTTCGAAATCGATTGTGCGTGGATAGGCACTTGCGCCAACAACAATCATTCGGGGTTGATGTTTTTCAGCCAGTTCCGTTATTTTTTCAGGATCGATGCGGCCAGTGTCTTTTTGAACCCCATAGTGGATAAATTTAAACAATTTACCTGAAAAATTGGCGGTACTACCATGGGTAAGATGCCCCCCGTGCGACAGCTCCATGCCCAACACGACATCGCCTGGTTCGAGCATGGCAAAATAAACCGCCATATTGGCCTGGGAACCTGAATGTGGTTGTACATTAACATAATCGGCTTTGAACAGTTCGCGGGCTCTATTAATGGCCAGCGTTTCCGCGGCATCCACGCAGCTGCAACCGCCATAATAGCGCTTCCCCGGGTAGCCTTCAGCATATTTATTGGTCAGCACTGTGGCTTGAGCGCTCATGACTGCTGGGCTGGCAATATTTTCCGAGGCAATTAAGTCAATTGTTTTAAATTGCCGTTGACGTTCGCTGACGATAATATCAGAAATTTCAGGATCAATTTCCTGGATGATGTTTAAATTCATGGTCAATTTTCTCAAAGTTA
>JAAUYK010217005.1_pt1 | contig 33948 bp, 29 predicted proteins | sample 7278021 | NCBI WGS metagenome assembly JAAUYK01 (sample SAMN14350223, study PRJNA611818) | marine sediment metagenome | isolation source: surface marine sediment (1.8m) | place: French Polynesia: Moorea | collected 2018-08
AGGACCGAGACACGGACCCCATCACCGCCCCGGACGATGACCCGGACGACGACGGGGCCAAGGTGCCGGACCTCTACGACTGCCTGCAGCGAACGCCGTGGCAGGGTGCGGACAGCGAGTACGAGCCGGAGGAGCGCGCGCCCTCCGTCCCCTGGGCCGAGCTCTGGCCCGGAACCGGCGTGCCGGAGACCGAGGCACCCGAAACCGAGGTGCCCGAAACTGAAATACCCGGAACCGATTGGCCCGACGATGCCTGGCCGGACCACGACGAGGCGCTCCTGCCCGAGGGGTTGATCCCCGATCCCGGGGGCGACCCGCGGGAGGAGACATGAGCGGGACCGCGCGGCGCCTGGCGCGTGGCATGCCGGGACGCCGGGCGACGGGGGCCCGCGTCCATGGCCCGTAAGCCCCGCCGGATCCGGACCGGGCGGGACGCCGTGGACTCCCGCGCGCAAACCGCCGCGGCCCAGACGGAGCCGACCGCCGAGCGCTTGGCCAAGGGGCCGGCGATCGTCCGCATCGAGACCATCGCGGCCGGCGTCACCCTCCCCTTCAACCAGGAGGAATGCCTGTTGGACCGGCTCTATCGCCGCGCCTCGCTCGGGCCGCCGGGCGGTGCCGCGGCGCGCCGGCGCCTGGAGGCCGGGCTCTGGCTCCGCCGGCTCTACGTCGAGACCCACGACCTCGCGGAGGGTGTCTGGCGCTACCACGAGGGCGGCCGCGACCAGAGTGAGATGAGCGACCGTCAGGCCTGGAACCACAAGCGCTACCTCGACACCGCCCGCGCGCTCGGTCCGCACTGGCGCGCCCTGGAGGCGGCCTGCTGCCTCGACCGGGCGCCGGCCCGCGGCGCCGAGGCCCTGCGGCGCGCCCTCGACGCGCTCGCCGATCATCGGGGCATGTAGCTGCTGAAAAAGTGCTCAGCCGGAACCATCACCCTTCGACAAGCTCAGGGTGAGGGCGGAGTGTTTCAGGCACTTTCCCTCATCCGCGCGTAGCGCCGGGCTTCGCCCCCTGTCGAAGGATGACCGTGATCAAGGGCTTCAAGCGTTAGATCGGGATCCTTGCGTGATCCCGCGACCCGCTCTCAAGCCCGGTTGCCCGTCCCGCGCCTCTTCTCTAGGTTCCGGATCATGCTCGCTCTGATCCGCGTCTCTTGCCTGCTTCTGGCCGCGTTCCCGCTCTGGGCGGCCCCCCTCTACTCCGTCGCCCCCGGGGCGCGGGCCGAGGCCTGGGCCGAGGGCGAGGCGGAGAAGGCGGCGCGCGAGGCGCTGGCGGAATGGTCGGGGCTGGTCGCCGATGTGCGCAGCCTGCCGCCGCGGGACCGCAAGGCTTTCCTGCTGGTGGTGCGGGGCCTGGTCGAGGTCGACGCCAACCGCGACGTGGTTCCCAAGCTCGTCCGCGGCGAGCACGAGGCGCTTTGGGCGCTCAAGGTCCTTACCCGCGAGCAGGCGCATCTCAGCCAACTTGCCGACGACCTGGGCTGGCCGGAGCTCGCGGCCTACTTCCGCAAGGAAGCGGCCGACGGCGCGCGCCTGATCCGGGGCGAGATCGATCTCGAGCGCTACCGGCATCTCGGAGCAATCAACGCCAGCCGTCTCGACGCGATCGTCGCGCCCTACAAGGCGGACCCGGCCTTCGTCGGCCAGATGATGGAGCAGTCCGAGCGGGCCCAGCCTTTCGCCAGCTTCATTGTCAACGAGTCGAAGCTCTTCGGCTCGGGCGAATAAGCGGTGTCCGCGCCCGCCCTGACGCTCTACGGCCGCGGCAGCTCGGACAACGTCCAGAAGGTGCTCTGGACGCTGGGCGAGATAGGGTTGGACTTCGAGCATGTCGAGCTGGGCGGCGCCCATGGCGGCCTCGACGACCCTGCGTTCCGGGCGCTCAATCCCCACGGCCGGGTGCCGACCCTGCGCGACGGCGAGGTCGTGGTCTGGGAGAGCATGGCGATCGTCCGCTACCTCGCCGCCCGCTATGCCGCCGGGACCCTCTGGCCCGAGGACCCCGGCGCGCGCGCCGTGGCCGACCAATGGATGACCTGGTGTCAGGCGGCGCCCTACGCGGCCGGCAACAAGCTGTTCTGGCTGACCGTGCGCACGCCGGCGGCCGACCAGGACAAGGCGGCGATCGCCCAGACGCTCGCGGTCCTGACCAGCCGTCTCCGGCTGGTCGAGACCCGGCTCGAGTCCTGCCGCTACCTGGCCGGAGACCACCTCACCATGGCAGACATCCCGCTCGGCGCGATCCTCTTCCGGTACTTCAAGCTGCCGATCAAGCGCGCCCGCCTGCCCAACATTGCCCGCTGGTACGAGGACCTCGCCCAACGCGAGGCCTACCGCCGGGCCGTCATGGTGTCCTTCGAGGCGCTGCGCGGCCGGCTCGCCTACTGAACGCGCTGCTCGCTAGAGCAGATCCGGGTTTGAGTGAATCGCCGGAGGCGATCCATCGAACCCGGTGAATCTGCTCTAACCTTAGATGTAGAGCGGATTCACATGTTTAGTTGGCAACCACGAAGTGGTTCCAACTAAACATGATCCGCTCTAGGCAGGACAATTGCACCGGAGATCCGGACAAATTCCGAGGCTGCTCGTGGACGTTGATCTGGGTCAATGAGAAGCTGGGCCCTAGGGCTCAAAACCTCTCCAGCGTCAATCTGCACTCGAGGACGAAATGGTCGAACATACCCACAGTGCCGGCCAGAGGGCGGGATGGTGGCCGCAGCTCTACGAGCCTCTGCGGCAGTTCGGCGAGAAGCTCGCCGACTGGTTCGCGCCGCGCTCGGAGGCCTCCGCGGTAAAGGACTACTACGAGATCTCCATGGAGCTGCCCGGTGTGAAGCCGGACGACATCGAGGTCTCGCTGCACGACAACCACCTGACGGTGAAGGGCGAGAAGCGTTTCCAGCGCGAAGAAAAGGGGCGCGCCTACTTCTTCTCCGAACGGGAGTACGGCGCTTTCGAGCGCTCCTTCAAGCTCCCGGCCGACGCGGCCAAGGACGGGATCTCCGCAGAGTTCGAGAACGGAGTCCTCGAACTCAGGGTCGCCAAGCTCGGCCCGCCGCCGAACAAGAGCCAGAAGATCGAGGTCCGCGCGAAATAGCCGGGCTAGGGCCTGTTGACAGTTAGGGCGCGCTCCTGGCGGGAGCGGATTTGCGCCGGGGCCAGGAGCGGGAGGCGCCGTGGGGTGGGGCCCCCACAAGGCCTTCCGCGACGCCGCCCCGGCGCAAATGCGCCCCGTCCCGAAGGGATCCGGCGCAATCGGCCCGCTGCCGCGTTGCTCGTCGTCGAATATGCCCGGCATGTCCTTCCTCCTTGCGCCTCACAGCGGGCCGATTTCACTCGGACCAGGAGCGCGCCATAACTGTCAACAGGCCCTAGCGCGGATCATGTTTGGTCGGAACCAGTTCGTGGTTCCGATCAAACATGTGAATCCGCTCTCCATCCTAGAGTTAGAGCAGAGTCACGCGATTGAATGGATCGCCCCGGGCGAGTCCATTCAATCGCGATCTGCTCTAGCGGCGGCGCGTCCGCGGGGATCGCCGCCGCCGCACGCCCGTATCATAGGGGAGCGCTTTCGAACCAGCCGAAGGAGTGCGGCATGTTCGGCAACCCCTCGATCGTCACGCGGATCGCCGTGGGCAAGACCGCCGGCTTCGCCCTCGGTCTGCTCGCCCTTCTCTGCTGGCCCCTGCTGCAGCCGGACATCGGCTGGATGCCGCGGATCGGCATCCTGCTCTGGTACACCACGCTGGGCGCGGTCATCGGCATGCTCGGCGTCTTCACGACGCATCCCGTGCTCAAGTTCCCCCTGCCCTGGTGGTTTCGGGGGCCGCTGCTGGGCGGTTGGATGAACCTCGTGCTCACCCTCTTCGCCTACGACACCTTCGCCACCACCATGCAGGCGGCCGCCGGGCCCGACGGGGCCCTCGCCTCGCCCTTCTGGTTCGTCGCCGAGGGGATGCTGGCCGGCCTGATCATCGGCTTCTTGGCGACACGCTTCGGCGGCGAAGGGCGGGAGACCGTCACCCGTGGCATGACCTGACCGCCAATGGCCGCACCCGCCGAGAGAGCCGGGGCCGGGCGTGCCATTGACCTTGGCGCCGTTCTGACCGATAGACCACGGGTCCAGTAGAAGACGCGGGACCCATGCTCGAAACCGCCCTGGTCTCCTTTACCACCTTCTTCGCCACCGTCGGGCCCGCCGACGTAGCGGCGCTCTTCGCCGCGCTGACTCACAACAACTCGCCCAGGGAACGGCGCAACATGGCTCTAAAGGCCTCGCTTATCGGCGGTGCCATTCTTCTGTTTTTCGCGCTCTTCGGTGAGGCCGTGCTCGTCTACTTCGGGATCTCCCTGCCGGCGCTGCGGACGGCCGGCGGCATCCTGTTATTGTTGATCGCTATCGACATGGTCTTCGCTCGCCCCTCCGGCGGCACGACCACCACCAGCGACGAGAACGCCGAGGCGGCCCGAAAGGCGGATCTCTCGGTCTTCCCCCTCGCCACCCCCTTGATCGCCGGGCCGGGCGCCATCGGGGCCGCGATCCTGCTCGTCGCCAACGCCGAGCACGATCCAGTCCTGACCTCGATCGTAATCTCGGCCATGCTCGCGGTCGTCTTGCTGACCTTCGTGCTGATGCTGATCGCTACACAGGTGCAGAAGCTGCTCGGTGTTACGGGGCTTCACGTGGTCTCCCGCGTCGTCGGCGTACTGCTGGCGGCGCTTGCGGTGCAGTTCATCTTCGACGGGATCGGTCAAAGCGGGCTGCTTGACTGAGCGCAAGTACGACGAGCACCTCTATCGCCGCGTCGCTCCGGTTGCCCTATGAATGGCCTGCAAGCGAAGCGGGCCGGTGAACCCAGAAGCTGGCCATGGCGCGCGCGGCTTTCCGGCGGGCGCCCGCGCGGGCTTGGTTACTTCTTAAGGCCGCTTTCATGCGTCGGCGGCTATTGGTCCAGGCAACCGATCCCGGTCACCCCTAGGAACCGACCATGCGCCGAGACGGCCCCGAGACCCCGTTGAAGTTAAAGCTTCCGCCAGCCGGGACCTCGTGGCGCCAGACCGCCGCCGCAGTGCTCGCGGCCCACGTCGGATTCGCGGTGCTGGAGTTCGCCGCCAAGGCCGCGATCATGCTCGGGGTCTTCTTCATCGGCCAATCACTCGGCTTCTGGGATTTCGAAGGCACGTCAGAGGCCGAGATCTTGACGCCGGAAAACGTGGCCTACCTGCGGATCATGACGACCTACGGGTTCTTTCTCAGCAACCTGATCAGTGCCTTCGTCATGCTCTGGGCCACGCAGCGGTTCTTCCCACGGGCCAATAGCCGGCAGCTCATCCTGCTCTTCTTTGCGATCTATGTCCTCGTCGCGGACCTGCCTTTCGAGATCTTCCAGACCTACACGCTCGGTTTCTGGAGCCTGCTCGGCGTCTTCTTGGCCTGCCTGGAATGGTATCTGCGCACGCTCCGGCCCCGGGGCGTCACCGGGCGATAGGAAAAATTTACCACAAAGCGCGGCAATGACTGCCGTTACGGAACTTGGCAGCTCCAAAGCCGAAGTTCCAACACTCTGAAAGCATTGTTTTTTCAGATCTGGCACAGCCCTTGCTGAATGCCGGGCGAAGAGAACCGCCCCGCTTCGGCGGGACCCTGTCCAGTATGGAGTTGGGAAAATGGGAAACGATATTTCGCTCTCCGCGTCGGTCCGCGACAACCTGCTCGCGCTTAAGACGACGGAAAACCTGATCGCGCGGACCCAGGGCCGCCTCTCGACCGGCCTGCGGGTCGCCAGCGTGATCGACGACGCCCGCGCGTTCTTCGAGGCCAAGGCGCTGAGCGACCTCGGCACCGACCTGGACGAACGGCGTGAAGGCATCGACCAAGGCATCAGCTCGGTCACCACGGCGCTGGAGGCCACCGAGGCGATCGACGATCTGGTCGGGCAGCTCAAGGGTGTCGCGATCAGCGCCAAGACGGCAACGGGCACCGAGCTCACGATCCTGACAAACCAGTTCAACGAGATCCTCAACCAGATCGACAATCTCGCCAGCGACGCCCAGTACCAGGGCCTCAACCTGATCAACGGCACCGGCCAGACCCTCGAAGTGTTCTTCAGCACCGACACCACCAGCCTGCTGAGCATCGCCTCGGTCGACCTGCGCACCGCCTCGACGGGCCTCAACATCAGCTCGGGGACCGACTTCTCGGTGCTGTCGAACATCGACACCGCCCTGTCGGAGATCGACGTCGGCATCTCGACCCTGCGCGGCCGCGCCGAAGCCCTGGGCGCCAACGTCGCCTTGCTGCAGACCCGGCTCCAGTTCACCGACCGCTACGTCAACGTGCTGGAGGAAGGGGCCGACAAGCTGACGCTGGCCGACATCACCGAAGAGGGTGCCAATCTGGTCGCGCTTCAGACCCGCCAGCAGCTCGGCATCTCGGCGCTGGCCTTCGCCGGTCAGGCCGAACAGTCCGTGCTCTCGCTGTTCAACTAGACCCGAGGCCCGAGCGGGCCGCCGCGGACGCAGAACGCGTCGTCTGAGGTGCCAGAATGACCACGATCCAAGACCCGGGTCCCGGCCCGGATTCGCCGCCCCGGCCGGGCGCGCCCGCCGCCGAGGCACGCCTGGCCGAAGCCCTCGCATGCCTGGAGAGCGGCCTCCACGGCGAGGCGATCCAGCTCTGCAAGCAGGTCATGGCCGAGCTTCCCGAGTGCCCGGAGGCGCTCCACGTGCTCGCCCTGACCGCCTACGAGCTGGACGATCCCATGGGCGCCATCCGGCTACTGGAACACGCCCACGCGGCCGACCCCGGGTTCCAGGAATACGCGGAGGCCCTGGCCGCGATCTACGTTCGGCTCGGCAAGGTCAGCGACGGCCTGTTCTATGCCAAGCTCGCCTCGACCCTGGCGCCGCACCCTTCGATCCGCGGCCTCTTGCCGGAGAGCCTCGGCAGCTTCTTCACCAACTTCAGCCGCAGCCACCCCTTCTACTATCGCGACCGCTCTGCTCTAAGCCTGCGTCGTGGCGCCTTCAACGACGCCGCCGCGGACGCCCAGCGCCAACTCGAGATCGATCCCGGCGACCCGGGAAGCCTTCGCATCCTGGCGCGCGCGCGCCGCGCCCTCGGGCAGTTCGAGTCCGCGCTCGCGGCCAGCCACGCCCTGCTCCACCAAGGCCCGCCCGGCGCGGCGGACCTCGCGCTGACCGCCGACATCCTGGCGGGAGCCGGCCGGTACGACGAGGCGCGGGCCTGTCACGAGGTCGCCGGCCGCCTGGCACCCGACGAGGCCGACCTCGCTTCCCGCAGGCTGGCCGACCTCGCGCGTGAGCCCGGCATGGACCGCGCCCGCCTCGACGCCGCGCATCGCGCCTGGGCCGGGAAACACGCCGCGTCCACCGGCCCGGCCCCGAAGAAGAGGAACAAGAAGGGCAAGGCAAAGCCGAGCGGCGCCGCGTCGGACCCCGAGCCGCCGCTCCGGGTCGGCTATTTCTGCGCCGCCTTCCACGAGGGCGACCTCATGACGCTCGTGGAGCCGATACTGCGGCACCACGAACAAGCGGGGATCGAGGTCTTCTGCTACGCCGAGGGCGACCGCCGCGACGCCACGACCGAGTCTTTGATGGGCCGGGCCAGGCGCTGGACCTGCACGACGGGGATCGACGACCTGACCCTGGCCCGCATTCTGCGCGGGGACGGCATCGACGTGGCGGTCGATCTGACCGGCCACGGCGAGGGTGGACGCCCGCGCCTCTTCGCCCTCGGCCCCGCGCCGGCCACGCTGACCTGGCTGGGCTACGGCCACCCCCTGGGCGTGGCGCAGCCTCACCGCTTTCTCAGCGATCCGGTCGCCTGGCCGGACGAGACCGCCGCTTCAGCCCTCGAGGCCCTGCGGCTGCCGCACGCCTGCTTCGCGCTGGAGCGGCCCGGCCTGCTGCCCGAGGTCGAGGCCCCGCCGGCGCTCGCGGCGGGGCACGCGACCTTCGGCCTGTCCTGCGACCTGGGCCGCGTCGGTCCGGAGCAAGCGGCCCAGTGGTCCGCGCCGCTCCAAGCGGTCGAAGGGGCGCGGCTCTTGATCTGCAACCGCTTCGACCAGGACGATGCGGCGATCCGCCGCTGCCTGGACCTGTTCACTCACCTCGGGCTCCGCCAGCGGGTCGATATCGTCAACATGGCCGAGAATTTCACCTCGCCCTTCGAGTTCTATCGCCACGTCGACGTGGCGCTCGACCCGGGCTACGCGGAGGCGCTGGCGGAGAATGGGCGGGCGCTCTGGATGGGCGTTCCGCTGTTGACCGTCGCGGGAGACCGGCACGCCACGCGCCTCGGCGCCAGCCTCCTGCACCACGCCGGCCGTGACGCCTGGGTCGCCCGGGACGCCGGGCACCTGGGCGAAATCGCCGCCGATCTGGTGGCCAACCCTGACGCGCTCGCCGGGCTGCGCACGTCGCTGCGCGGCGAGCTGGCCGCCTCGCCGGTGGCCGACGTCGCGGGTTTCGCCCGCGCCCTCGAGGAGGGCTACCGCCGTCTGCTTTCCGAGGCCGGCACCTCCGGCCGACATGGTTCACGAAGTGTTAAGACGCGCGGGGCTTAGCTGGCGCGGGCCCGAGACCACGGTGGCCGGGCGCCGATGGACCCAGGCGACAGCGCCAGGAGCAGCGCCGGCATGACTTCCTTTTCGATCGGTCCGCAGGTGATCGGCGAAGGCCGCTGCTTCGTCATCGCCGAGGCCGGGGTCAACCACGACGGCGACCCCGAGCGGGCCGCCGCAATGGTCGATATCGCGGCCGAGGCCGGCGCCGACGCGATCAAGTTCCAGACCTTCCGCGCCGAGGCCGTGATCTCGGCCGGCGCGCCGAAAGCCGCCTACCAGCAACGCACCACCGGCGTGGAGGAAAGCCAGCTCGACATGATCCGCCGGCTGGAACTGGCGCCGTCCGAGTTCCACGCGCTCGCCGACCGCTGCGCGGCGGCGGGCATCGCGTTCCTGTCGACGCCGTTCGACCAGCCCAGTGTTGAACTGCTCAGCGACATCGGCGTGCCGGCCTACAAGGCGCCGTCGGGCGAGATCACCAATCTGCCGCTCCTCGCGGAGATCGGCCGGCGGGGCCGGCCGGTCATTCTCTCGACCGGCATGGCCGATCTTGCCGAGGTGTCGCGCGCGGTCGAGACCCTCCGCGGGGCGGGCTGCCCCGCTCTGGCGCTACTGCACTGCGTCTCGAGCTACCCGGCCGAACCGGCGGACTGCAACCTGCGCGCCATGGCGACCATGCGCGAAGCCTTCGGCCTGCCAGTCGGTTTCTCCGACCACTCGACGGGAATCGACATCGCCCTTGCCGCGGTCGCGCTGGGCGCCGCCGTGATCGAGAAGCACTTCACGCTCGACAAGGCTCTCGCCGGCCCGGACCACCAGGCCTCGCTCGATCCCCAAGAGCTGGCGGCCCTGGTCGCCGGCATCCGGCGGGTCGAGGCCGCCCTCGGCGACGGGGTGAAGGCGCCGCGGCCGGCCGAGGCCGACACCGCGGCGGTGGCGCGGCGCAGCCTCTTCCTGCGCGAGCCGGTTTCGGCGGGCCAGGGCATCGAGGCCGCCAACATCGTCGCCCTGCGCCCCGCCGGCGGCATAGAGCCCTACGCCCTGGAGGAGGTCGCGGGCCGCCGCGCGGCGCGCGACTTGCCGGCCGGATCCATGCTGCTCTGGACGGATCTGGCATGACCGCCGCCCCGCCCGCCCGGAAGATCGCCGTCGTCACCGTCGCCCGCTCCGACTACGGGATCTACCGGCCGCTGCTCCGGCGCCTCGAGACGGCGCCCGACCTGACGCTGCAGCTAATCGTCGCGGGGATGCACCTGGCGCCGGAGTTCGGCGACACCCGTGCCGAGATCCTGGCCGACGGGTTCCAGCCGGCGGCCGAGGTCGACTGCTGCCTCGCCGGCGACCGGCCCGGCACCCTGGCCCGCGCCATGGGCCTCGGCACGATCGGCTTCGCCCAGGCCCTGGAGACGCTGCGGCCGGACATCCTGGTCGTGCTCGGCGACCGCTTCGAGATGCACGCCGCCGCGGTCGCGGCCCAGCCCTTCCTGATCCCGGTGGCGCACATCGCCGGCGGCGCCCTGACCGGCGGCGCGATCGACGATTCCCTGCGCCACTCCATGACCAAGCTCGCGAGCCTGCATTTCCCCGAGATCGAAGTCTACGCCGCCCGCATCCGGCAGATGGGCGAGCCGCCGAACCGCATCCACGTGACCGGCTCGCTCAACCTGGACAACCTGGCCACGCTCGAACCCCTCTCCCTGGACGCGCTCAACCAACGCTTCGGCCTCGCCCTGACACCCGACGACCCGCCGCTGCTGGTCACCTTTCATCCGGTCACCCGCGCCTATCACGACACCGAAGCCCACGTGACGGCCCTGCTGCAGGCGCTCGACAAGGCCGGCCGTCCTCTCGTCTTCACCGCCCCCAACGCCGATACCGAGGGCCGGCGGGTGATGGCCATGATCGAGGCCTTCGTCGAAGCGCGGCCACGCGCCTACCGGGTCGCCCACTTCGGCAGCCAGGCCTACTTCAGCATGATGGCACAGGCGGCGGCCATGGTCGGCAACTCCTCCAGCGGCATCATCGAAGCCGCCTCGTTCCGCCTGCCCGTGGTCAACATCGGTTCCCGCCAGGACGGCCGCTTCGCGCCGGAGAACGTGATCCATGTCGGCGATACGGCGGCCGACATCGCGGCTGGCATCGCGCGGGCGACCGACCCGGACTTCCGCGACGGCCTGCAGCAGCTGAGCAACCCCTACGGCGACGGCCGCGCCGCCGAACGCATGGTCGAGGTGCTGCGCGGCCTCGAGCTGAACCGCAGCCTGATCGAGAAGCCCTTCCACGAGGCTGCACCCGTCTAGCAGGGGACGTTACGGGCTACTCGCCGGCAGCCCGGAGAGGCCAGGCGCGCATGTCCAGCTCCGTGTAGATCGCATCGGCCTGAGTGGCATGCTCGGTGGACTCTCCGGCGCGCCCGGCTTGGCCATGCAGCCGCGCCAGCCCGCTGTGGCAGTGCGCGACCAGCGGCCGCATGCCGCTCAGCTCGGCAACGCCCAGGGCCGTCTCGAAATGCTCTCTGGCCGCGTCCGGTTCCGCAATGTCCGGATGCAGCGCGACCTCGCCCAGCACCCGGAGCCCGTAGGTCTGGTGGCCCAGCTCGGAGCGCCGGCGGGCCAGGGCCAGGCCCCGCTCGGTCGCCTTGGCGGCCGCCTCCGCCCGACCGTCGAGCAGCAGCGCCTCGCCGAGCTGGATGCCGACCAGCGAGCGGAACAGCCCCATGCCGATCGACTCGTACTCGCTGAGCGCCTGCTCGAGTAGGGCAATGCCCCGCTCGGTATTGCCGGCGAGCGCGCAGGCGTGCCCGAGAAAGCCGGTGATGAAGGGCGAGAGATAGCTGAGGTTCCATTCGCGGATGATGGCGCTGGCCTGCTCGAGCGTGGCGACGGCCCGGTCGAAGTCGCCCCTCACGGCATAGAGGTAGCCGAGGTCGTAGTAGATGTGCGCCAGGTTGAAGGGATGCCCGACCTCCTCTGCGATTGCCAGCGCGACGTCTGCGTGCGCCAGCCCCTCCTCGAACTCGCCGCGCTCGGCCAGGGCCCAGACCAGCCAGGAGCGCGCGACCACGGCCGGGACGAACGGCAAGCCGCAGCGATCACGGCTGAGGTCGCCCACAAGTGGATCGACCACGCTCTGGAACAGGGCCTCGGCGCGCCGGCAGTCGCCCGAGGTCACCGTTGCGCAGGCCAGGTAGAAGGTGGCGCCGATCTGGAGCGAGAGGTCGTTCGGGCCCTCGTTGATCGCCAGCGCCCGCTCCGCAGCGGTGCGCGCGTCGGCCATGCGGCCCAACTGCCAGAGGCTGGCGCTCCGGTAGACCGAGGCCCAGCCGATCCGGCGCGGGCCGTTGAGCTTGCCCGCCATCTGCTCGGCGTCGCGCAGATGGGGCAGGATCCGCTCGAAGGCGCCGATCGACCAGAGCGCGTTGCGCAGCTGGAAGCGCAGGTCGATGCCTTTGGCCAGGGCCTCGCGGGTCTGAGGCAGATGAGCGCCGGCCAAAAGCGCCTGTTCGTAGAGCGCGACGGCTTCCCGCACGGCGGCGCGGTCCATCGCCCTGTTGCCGGCAAGCTCCAGGTAGAGAAGGGCCTTGTCCCAGACCTGGCCCTGATAGGCGTGGTGCGCCAGCAGATCGATCCGCTCCGAAAGGGGGCTGTCGATACGCGACTCGAGGATCTCCACGATCAAGGCGTGGAGCTTCCGGCGGCGGCTGATCAGGATGGTATCGTAGGCGGCGTCCTGCACCAGCGCGTGCTTGAAGGTGTAGATCGCCCCCGGCGGGATCCCGCGCCTGAACACCAGGCCCGAGGCGACCAGGCGCTCTAGCGCTGCCTCGAGGTCCTCCTCGCTCCTGTTCAGGAGGGCGGCCAGCAGAAGGTGGGAGAACTCCCGCCCGATCACCGCGCCGACCTGCGCGATCTCCTTGGCGTCGTCCAGGCGGTCGAGCCGGGCCACCAGGGAAGACTGCAGCGACGCGGGAATAGCGGCCTCGGCGGCCCGGTCGTCCTTGCTGAGATAGCTCTCGACGACCGACTTCGTCAGTTCCTCGACGTAGAGCGGCACGCCGTCGGCCCGCACCACGATGCGCTCGATGATCGCGTCCACCAGCTTGCGGCCGCCGACAGCGTGGGCGATCTCCGCCGCCTGCTTGCGGCCCAGCTTGTTGAGCGTCACCCGGGTATGGTGCGACTGGGCGGCCCAGGACGGCGCAAACTCCGGGCGGTAGGTGATCAGCATGAAGACCGGCTGGTCGACGATCCGAGGCATGATCTCCGCGACGTAGTCGCTCATCGAGGGATCGACCCAGTGCGCGTCCTCCATGACGAAGAGGACAGGCCTGGCCCTGGAAAGGGCCCCGATCTGTTCGATCATCGCCTCGATGACGCGGTGCCGGAACTGCTGCGGCGTGAGATCGAGCGGCCCGAAACGATCCTCGGCCGGGATCGACAGGAGCGCGGCGAAGAGCGGCATCACGGCGGCCACGTCCCGCGCGGTTTTGGACAGCAGGTCTTCCAGCTTGTTCAACTGGGCGGCGGCGGCGTCCTCGCGCGTGATGGCGGCGGCGCGGCGCAGCCGCTGTATCACCGGGTGAAACGCGCTGTTCGTGTGGTGGGGCGAGCACTGGTAGTAGAGGTTGACCAACGGCCCCTCGCCGACGCGCCGCTTGAAATCCTGCAGCAAGCGCGACTTGCCGATCCCCGCCTCGCCTGAGAGCAGGACCACCTGCCCTTCGCCGCTCTTGGCGAGCTCCCAGCGTTCACGCAGCAGGCCGAGCTCGTGCTCACGGCCGACAAGTCGTGTCTGGACGTCGCCGTAGGTCGCCTCGAAGCGGCTCTCGGCGGCACGCTCACCGGTCACGCGCCAAGCCGGAACCGGGTCGGGAAAGCCCTTCAGGCTGTGCGGTCCCAGATCGTCCAGCTCGAAGACCGTGCCCAGGAGGTCGCGCGTCGAGGCGCTGATCACCACCTGCCCCGACTCGGCCACGCCCTGGAGCCGGGCGGCCAGGTTGGGGGTTTGCCCGACGACCGTCTGCTCGTCGGAGGCGATATCGCCGATCAGGTCGCCGACCACCACCTGCCCCGTCGCGATGCCGACCCTCGCCTTCAGTGTCTCGCCTTCACCGACGACAATCTCGTGGACCGCGGCGACCGCGTCGAGCCCGCCGCGGACCGCCCGCTCCGCCTGATCCTCGTAGGCCCGAGGCCAGCCGAAGTATGCCAGCACGCCATCCCCGAGGAACCGGGCCACATAGCCTTCGTAGCGCACCACGGCACTGGTCACGGCGTTCTGGTAGACTCGAAGGACCTCTCTCATGTCCTCCGGGTCGAAGCGCCTCGACAGCTCCGTGGAACCCACCAGGTCGCAGAACAGGACCGTGAGTTGCCGCCTTTCCGCGTCCGCCTCTTGCGGCCGTTCGCGCGGCGCCCGGGATAGCGGCTCCGCAGGCGGCGCCGTCACCTCTTCCTTCGGCAGCTTCGCGATCGCCGCGAGGATCACCCGCCGGTGGCCCAGGGAAACGCCGAGTTCCTTCAGGTCATCGTCGCTGAGGTAGGCAACCGCGCGCAGATCGACGTCGTTGGCTTCGAATGCCTGCGCATATCGGCCAAGTTCCAGCAGATCGAGCCACTGCCGAATATCGCCACGCTCTGCCATTGCTGCTCCCTATACTAGAATTCAGCTCAGAGGAGCGCACGTCAAGCGGGCTCGCGGTGCGAAATGCCACCGGGAGCGCAAATACTATGCAGCGGATTGTCCGGCCTGGCGTCTTCGCGCCGGGCCAGAATAGGGGCGTCGAGCCGACTCTACGCCATGGCACCGGGCGGCGCGCGACCGGATCTAGAAAGAGAACAGCACCTTCATGGAGTTGTTGGCCGACTTGTCGCGCGCGGTCAGGAAGGCGTCCTTGTAGTGCTGGAGCGGGAAGGTGTGGGAGATCAGGGGCCCGGGATCAATCCGTCCCCTCTGCAGGAGGCGCAGGTAGAGCGGGAACACATGCTCCTCGGCGCCCTCGAAGCGCTCGATGCCGTAGCCGCTCGAGCCGATCAGGTGCACTTCCTTGAAGCAGAGCGGTGTCCACTCGAAGCGGGCCGGGGTGCCGGTACCGACCATGACGATGGTGCCGCCGGCGCGGACCAGGCGGAGGTTGGTTTCCAGGGTCCTGGCCGAGCCCACCGTATCGTAGACGTGGTCGACGCCGCCGAGCAGCCAGGGCGCCCCCCAGGTCGGACGATGGACCCTCGACTTGGTCCACTCCCCGATCAGTTCGGTCAGCGCCGCGCCGGAGGCGGTCGTGAAGTGATCCGCACCCAGGCGCTCGACGATCGGCCCCAGGTAGGCGTGCAGATCGACGGCGATGATCCTTACGTCGGGAAACAGTTGCCGGCAAATGTGGATCAGGAACAGCCCCAGCGCGCCGCAGCCGAACACGACCACGGTCTCGCCTCGTCGCGGCGGCGACTTCATCAGCGCGTGGAAGGCCACGGCAAAGGGGTCGGCCAGGGCCGCGCTGCTGCAATCGACGCCGTCCGGGATCACGAAGCACATCGACTCGTGGGCCGGCAGGTAGGGCGCGAAGCCGCCCGAAACCCTGCTCGATGTCCCGTAGTGCATGCCTTTGCCGAGTTCCGGACTGGCGAAGCTCTCGCAGAAGGTGAACTCCTGGCGCTCGCAGGCGTCGCACAGTTCAAGGTTGCGCACCGCGCAGGTCAGCCAGGGATAGCAGATGACCCGGTCGCCCTTCCTGACGTTGCGGACCGCTCGTCCGGTCTCGACCACCCGGCCGGCCACCTCGTGCCCCATGACATGGGGAAAGGAGATGAACGAGGTCAGGGGATTGTCCATGGCGCCTTCTAGGAAGACCTGCTTCAGGTCGGAACCGCAGATGCCGCAGTAGCTGGTCTCGACGATCACCCAGTCGTCGCCGAACAGCCCCGGATCGGGCACGTCGCGGTAGGCGAGCGGCCCGAACTCGCTCAAGTGGCCGCGCGGCGAGATCCGGCCGAGCAGCTTGGCGGCCGCGAGGCGCGCGTAACTGAACTGAAAGGTCAGCGCCTTCACGGGGTCAAGCCGCCATTCTCAGCCGCTGGGACAGCAGCAAGAGGCCAATGCCCGCGGGTACGAAGAAGCCGATCTCGATGATCAGGCCGCTGCTCCACGCCATGCCCTGGACCACGATCTGCATGAGCGGGTCGAGCACGGCCATGAACAGGAAGAAGCAGGAAATCCCGAAAACCAGGCCGCGCAACAACTCGCGCCGGCCGAGCCGGGCAATGCGGGCGGGCAGCACCTCGGCGACGCGCACCAGCGCGAAGAGCAGCACCGTCATGGCGATCCAGCCGACCGCCTCGAACTCCTTGCCGTGGGCGACCATCAGGCCGCCCTTCCACCAGCCGATGAACCCGAGGGTACCCAGCGAGACGGTCCACACCGTGGCTCTCAGGGCGGCCCGCCGGCCGGCCAGAAAATCGCGGTCGAGGATGAAGACCAGGAAGGGAATGAAGGCGATGCCCGCCATGTAGGACTGGGAGTAGATCACCCAGGAGCGGGGGTTCTCCGCCCAGGCCGGATCGAGCCAGACCGGGAACCAGAAGCGCAGCTTGCCGGTGAAGAAGGACAGCACCAGGAGATCGATCAGCAGGACGGCGAAGAAGACGATCAGCATGCGCGCGACGTCCCGGGCGAAGGGGTCCGGGCGCGCGGAGTGGTCCGGACGGTCCGCCGTCATAGCGTGCTTCCTTCCGTGTCGGCCGCTTCGGTGAGCGCAGGGGCCGGCTTCGGCGCCAGGCTGCGGGCAGCCATGGCCGCGACCCATCGCCGCGGCAGGAACCGCACGCTGCCCGCGACCAGGGCATTGAGCAGGCCCGGAACCAGCGAGGGGTGGCGGCCCAGGGCTTGCAGGGCCCGTTCCGCGATCGCCTCCGCCGACAGGGCCTGGGGGCTGGGCAGATCCTGGGTACCCGCCAGGTCGTGGAACTCCGTCGCGACATAGCCGGGACAGAGCGCGAGGACGTCGATCCCCTGGGGCCGCAGCTCGGCCCACAGCGCTTCGGACAGGCTAAGCAGGAAGGCCTTGCTCGCACCGTAGGTCGCCATGTAGGGCGTCGGCTGAAAGCCGGCCATGCTGGCGACGAAGATGACGCCGCCGCGTCGGCGCGCGACCATGCCCGGCAGGAAGGCCTCGGTCAGCGCGACCGGAACGCCGCAGTGCAGGCCGATGATGCGCCCCTGGCTGTCGTGCTCGGCTTCGTGGAAGGCGCCGTAGGTGGTGAACCCGGCGTTGTTCACCAGCAGGCCGACCTGCAGCCCTGCTCCCTCGGCGGAAGCGCGGATCGCGCGGGGCGCCTCGGGGTCGAACAGGTCCTGAACGACGAGATGCGTCCTGACGCTGTGCGTCCGGCTCACCTCCTCCGCCAGCGCCTGAAGGCGGCTTTCGCGCCGCGCAACGAGCACGAGATCCATACCGCGGGACGCCAAGGAGCGCGCCAGGGCGGCGCCGATGCCGCTCGACGCGCCTGTGATCAAGGCGGCACCTTCGAAACGTTGAGCGAAGTCTGTCATGGGATTGCGGGGCTTCCCTGGCAAAGGATGCGCCGGCGGGTCAAGAGAGGACCAAGAGAACGAGCCCGAGATTGCCTCGGCCCCGTTAATTTTCGCTTAACCGTAACACTAATCCCCTCTCTACGCGCAGACGCGCGACTCCGGATATTAGCAGGGGACTGCAATGGCGGCGTAGAGTTTTCTAGGAAAAAGAGTGGGACGCCCGTTCCCGTGGCCGTCCCGCTCTACTCGAAAGGGGCTCGAGGTGCCGTCGGCTGCCCCGAGCCCCGCAGGCCTCAGGCGAACCACCAGCGCTCGGCCAGCCGCGCGCCGTCGAGCTGCCAGAGGTTGCCCAGTTCCGCGCGGTGCGCCAGCTTCTTGGAGTTGGCGTCGACCCAGTTGGCGAACATCGGGATGGCGACCCCGCCCTCGTCGCGCACGATCACCTGCATTTCGTGATAGAGCGCGCGGCGCCTGCTCTCGTCCAGCGTTCCCCGCGCCTCTACCAGGAGCTTGTTGAAGCGCTCGTGCTGCCAGAAGGAGTCGTTCCAGGGCACGCCGGATTCGTAGGCGGTCGAGAACATCCAGTCCTCGGTCGCTCGGCCCGACCAGAAGCAGGCGACATAGGGCTTCTTGAGCCAGACGTTGGACCAGTAGCCGTCCTCGGGCTCGCGGATCACGTTGATGTTGATGCTGCACATGGCCGCGGTCTCCTTGTAGAGCACCGTCGCGTCGACCGCGCCGCCGAAGGCCGCCTCCGAGGCCGATACGTCGATTGTCAGGGAGTCGAGCCCGGCCTTCTGCAGATGGAACTTGGCCTTGTCGGGATCGTAGCTGCGCTGCTCCAGGTCCTTGTGCCAGTACTGGTTCGCCGGCCCGATCGGGTGGTCGTTGCCGGGAATGCCGCGGCCGCGCAGGATCTTCTTTACCAGCTGCTCCCGGTCGAAGGCGTACTTCAGCGCCTGGCGCACGTGGTTGTTGTCGAACGGCGCCTTGTTGGTGTGCATCGGATAGGAGAAGTGCTGGTTGCCCGTCACCTCGAAGATCTCGACGTCTCGGTTGCGCTCCAGGAGGTGGGCCGTCTTGAGATCGACCCGATTGATGACGTGCACCTGCCCGGTCACCAGGGCGGTCTGCCGGGCGTTGGGATCGTTGATCGCCAGCATCTCCACGGAATCGAAGTAGCAGCTGTCCGCCTTGTGATAGTTGTCGTTGCGGCGGGCGCCCAGGCGCACGCCCGGCTCGAAGTTCTCGCTGACGTAGCCGCCGGTTCCGATCCCCTTGCGAATCGCCTCGTCCATCATCCCCGCCGGGTAGATCAGGATGTGGTAGTCGCTCAGCAGATAGGGGAAGTCGGCGTTGCCGTTCTTCAGCGTGAAGGTGACCGTGTGGTCGTCGTCCTTCTTCATGTCCTGGATCGCGGCGACGATCGGCTTGGCCGCGGACTTCGAGGTCTCGCTGACGTGGTGTTGCAGCGACTCGATGACGTCGTCCGCGCCGAAGGACTTGCCGTTGTGGAATTCGACGCCCTTCTTAAGCTTGAAAGTCCAGATCGTCGCGTCGTCCGAGGCATCCCAGCTCTCGGCCAGCTCCCCGGCCAGAGAGCCGTCGGCCCGGACCTCGGTCAGGCAGTCGAAGACCATACCGTGGGCGGCCATCTGCATGAAGATGTCTGAGTGGGTCCCGCCGTCCCAGCTGTCCGAGGTGTTCGCGCCCGAACAGCCGATCTTGACCGTGCCGCCCCGCTTGGGCGTGGCCGCGAGCGCCTCGCCGCTGATCAGCGCGGTGGAAAGCGCCGCGCCGCCCGCCAGAGCGGTCGCCTGCGCCAGGAAATCGCGGCGGCTGATGCGGTTCTCCGCCAGCGCGCGTTCCAGTTGCCTGAGCTTGTCCATACCTGCCTCCTCAATCTTCTTTCACCGCGGCCGACCGGCCCCGAAGCGCGGGAGTATAGCAGCGTGGCGGTCTCCGTGGCTGCGACATTCTCGTTTCCCGGCAAACCGGCGAAGTCGCGCGCGCGGCCTTCAAATCCGCACACAAGCCGGTGAAGCGGCCTCGGTTCGGCCGTCTGGCTCGCCATATGCCAAGCTCATGACGATGGGAGGCCCACATGAGCGGTAGAGTTACGAGTCGGCTGTCCGCGGCGATCCTCTGTTTCGGCATCGCTGCAACGGCGGCGCAGGCGGAAGCGCCGTCCCCGAGCGATGCGGAGGTCGGCGCGCTCGCCGAGCGGGCCGTCTTCGGCCGTTCTGCCGATCGCGACCAGGCGCTGGACGCGCTGGTCGCGCGCGGCAAACGCGACATCGTGCCGTCGCTCATCCTGGCCACCCGCTATACGCGGAACGACCCGGCCCTGCTCGAGGCGCTGGAAGCGCTCACCGGCGAGGAGATCGCGAGCTGGCACGAGGCCATGCTGTGGCAGGAAGCACATCCCGAAGTGATGCCCCACCAGAGCTACCGCGCATTGAAGCTCGGCATCTTCGAGCGGATCGACCCGCGCTTCCTGCGCTTCCTCGGCGAGGAGCGCGGGCGCCCCGAGAACATGAGGATCCGGCTGGAGGAGATCACCTGGGGCGGCGTCGCGGTCGACGGCATCCCGTCGCTCGACAATCCGCCGCTCCTCGCCGCTGACGAGGCCGGCTACCTGCTGGACGACGACCTCGTCTTCGGCGTCGAGATCAACGGCGACGCCCGCGCCTACCCCCTGCGAATCATGGGCTGGCACGAGATGTTCAACGAGGTGATCGGCGGCGTCCCGGTCGCCCTCGCCTACTGCACGCTCTGCGGCGCCGGGATCCTGTTCGAGACCCAGGTCCCCGGCCGGGCGGAGCCCTTCGTCTTCGGCTCCTCCGGCTTTCTCTACCGCTCGAACAAGCTGATGTTCGACCGCGAGACCGACAGCCTGTGGAACCAGTTCACCGGCGAGCCGGTCACCGGGCCCCTGGCCGACAGCGGGATCGCCCTGAAGGTGCGTCCCATGGCGATTACCTCCTGGGCCAAGTGGCGGCAGCGCCATCCCCGAACCCGGGTCCTCTCCCTGGAGACCGGCTTCAGCCGCGACTACGGCCCCGGCGTCGTCTACCGGGACTACTTCGCCAGCCCCGACCTCATGTTCCCGGCGATCGTGCGCGACGAGGAGCGGCTGGTGCGCAAGGACTACGTCTTCGGCGTCCGTGACGTCGGCGTCGCCCGGGCTTGGCCGGTCGAAGCTTTCCGCGAGCAGGCGGTCATCAACGACCGGATCGGCGAGCGCAACATCGTCCTTGTCGGCGACGCCGAGACCCGCACCGTGCGCGCCTACGAGCGCGGCAGCATCAGCTTCGCCGAGGGCGACGCGGCGGACCGTCTGGAGAGCCCGGAAGGCACCTGGAGCATCGAGGAGGAGGCACTGGTTGGACCCGGCGGCACCCGCCTGGCGCGGGTCCCCGGCCACGTGAGCTACTGGTTCGCCTGGGACGGCTATTTCGGAGTTGAGAGCACGCTCTATGCCAGCAACGACGATGGTTGAGCTGTTTCAGGTACAGCCCACGGTCTCGCCACAGACCGGGCACTCGGCGCGCTTCGACCAGCTCCGGATACTGGCGCCGCAGGCCGAGCAATCACCCTCCTGGCATATCAGCGCTTCGTTGCTCCGGTCATCCCGCTCGGCCTTGACCGGCAAGGCGATGAACTCGTTCTCCCAGGGCGGCTCCTCGACGAAGCGGCTATCGGCGAGTAGGAAATGGCCTGGCCAGTCGGGCAGGTCCGAGGTGTTCCCACCGCGGCAGTTGCTCCCGGCTCATGGCTCTCCGAGCTCACGGCGGCGCCAGTCGAGCCAGTCGCCGCGCCGCGCGCGAAAGCCGGAAGTCTCGCCGGCATAGGCGCGGCGCAGGCCCTCGTCGATCATGCCGCTCTTACGCAGCACCCGCTGGGAGGCATGGTTGTCCGGATCGGTCACCGCGACCACCTCCTCGAGGGGCGTGTCCTCGAAGGCGAAGCGCAGCAGGCGCCGCGCCGTCTCCGTGGCGTAGCCCCGCCCCCAGGCGGACTTCTTCAGCAGGTAGCCGACCTCGATCTCGCCGTCCGGGATGTCGAGTCCGCCGACCAGGTCCCAGTTGGTGTCCTCCTCCTCGATCGGCAGCGGCAGGAGGACGGCGGTGCCCAGCTTCTCGCCGGTCTCGCGGCGGGTGACGCACCAGATGCCGATGCACCCGCCCCCGCCGCGGCGGACCGCGACCTGCATCTCGGCGACCACCCGCTCCCGCGCGAAGGGTTCAACCACGTAGCGCATGACCTCGGGATCGGTGAGCACTGCGAGGGCCACGTCCAGGTCGGACTCCGCGAGGGGCCGCAGCAGCAGGCGTTCGGTCGGGAGCTCCAGGTTCATACTGCGCCATCCAGGGGCGATGAACAGGCAGCGCAAGTCCTAGCCGATGCCGCCCTACCGCCGCAACGCGGGAATCACCGGACCCGCCCCGAGGCTAGAGCAGATCCAAGTTTGACGGAATCGCCGAAGGCGACCCGACAAATCCGGTGAATCTGCTCTAACAAATTGATATCGAGCGGATTCACATGTTCTTGCCGAAATCGCGAAGCATTTCCGTCAAGACATGATCCGCTCTAGAGAGCGAGCACGACTCCCTGGTCCTCGCCGCAGGAGGCGGCGCCGGCGCCGGGCCGCGGCGTCGCGCAGCAGATCAGCACCTCGTCGTCGGCTCTCGGCCCGCTCGGTTCCTCGAGGTAGTCGACCGCGCCGCAGAGCATGCGGGTCGCGCAGGTGCCGCAGACTCCGCTCCGGCAGGAGAAGGCCGGTGCCAGCCCCGCCTGCTCGGCCAGTTCCAGCAGCGTTCCCTTTTCCGGCGACCATTCGGCCTCGGACTCGGACTCGGCGAAACGCACGGCCACGGGTCCGTCGACCGTCTTCCCCGTGGCCGGCGGCCGCGCCGGCTCGGGGTCGTGCTTCAAGACCGTGGCAGGGCCGAAGGACTCGTAGTGGATCCGCTCATCCCGAATCCCCAGGCCGACCAGGCCGTCGTAGAGCGCCTGCATGAAGGCCGCCGGGCCGCAGAGGTAGAAGTCGTAGTCGTCCAGCGGCAGCAGCGATTTCAGCAGGCCGACGTCGACCCGTCCCTCGCTGTCGTGGCTCTCGCCGAGGCGGTCGCCGGGGCCGGGGTCGCTGAAACGGATGTGGGTCGTGAGGAAATCGTTCTCCTCGGCGAGCATCCGAAGACGCGCGCCGAAAGCCAGGAGCCCGCCGTTCCGCGCGCCGTGTACGAAGTAGGTCGGGCGTCGGTTCCGGGTGCGCGCCGCCTCCTGCACGATCGATTCCACCATGGCCATCATCGGCGTTATCCCCACCCCGCCGGAAATCAGCACCACGGGGCGTTCGCTCGCTCGGTCCAGCACGAAGTGGCCGCGCGGCGCCATGGCTTCGAGACGGAAGCCGGTCTCGACCCGGTCGTGCAGAAACTGGGAGACCAGCGCGTCGCCCCCCTCGCGCTTCACCGAGAGGCGATAGGTCTCGCCGTCGGGCGCCTGGGACACGGTGTAGGTGCGCAGCGCGGGCGAGTCCGTGCCCGGAAGCTGGACGCGGATCGGCAGGTACTGGCCCGGCTCGTAGCCGGCCGGGGCCTTGCCGTCGGCCCGGCGCAGGGTGAAGGACTTGATCGCCTGGCTCTCCTGCCTGATGTCGACAACGTCATAGGCGAGGTACTGGTTGCGCTCCCGCTCGGCCGCGATGGCCTCGGCGGCCCGCGCCCAACTTCCCGTATGGGCCAGCATGGGCGAATAGCTGTCGAAGTCGAAGCGGAGCGGCAGGCCGCCCTCGACCCGGATCACGGTCTCGGCGCGGAAGCGGATCAGGCGCTCGGCGCCGGTGAAGGCCTTGACCTCGTCGCCTTCCCAGACGATCTCCGCCGAACCGCTCATGGTGACGTAGTCGCCGGTCTCGAAATCGAGGAAAAGGAAGCCGGCCTTCGGGTTGAGCAGGATGTTGCCGACCGTGTTGAAATGGTTGTTGCCCGAGAAATCGGGAAACTCGAAGCCGCGGTCGTCCTCGATGCGCACGAAGCCCGGCTTGCCGCCGCGGTGCGAGACATCGGCCCCCTGGGTCGGCGTGTCAGGGTCTTCCGCGTAAGCCGTGGCGATGAACAGCGTATCGGCCGCTTCGATCAGGGCGCGGGTGCGCTCGTCGAAGCGGTCCGACCGAACGGGAGGCGGTGGCGCCGCGCCGCTCGCGCGATCTGGCCGCATCGAGACCGCGCGGGTCTGGATGTACTGCGGGCAGTTCCCGAAGGCCTGACCGACGGCGATCTCGAAGCCCTCCGGCCCGACCGAGGCGATCTTGCCGGTGATCCGGTTCCTGCGCCGCGTCTCGAGCTGGATGCCGAGAACTCCGACGTCGGCGCCGGGCTGCAGCGTCTCCTGCAGCGGATCGCCGGACAGGGGCGCCGCGGCAACGGCCAGGGTCCGCGCGTCGGGCGTCGAGACGAAGCCCGGCCCGCCGGCGACCAGCGAGGCCCAGGGCCTGCCCTGGCGGTCGACCGTGCCGAGCATTAGGAAGGGCAGCTCGCCATAGAAGTCGCGGTGCTGGTCGGGCATGTGGTCGCGCACCACGCGCCGGGCGAAGTCCTCGATCTTGTCACGGACTCCGAGCCGTTCCTGGACCTGCCGCTCTCCGGGGTGGAAGGGGGATGCTCCGTCGCTCGCCATGACGCTCTCCAGTTCCAAGTCATCCCGCCTCAGCCGGCGGGGGCGATGAACTCCATGCGGATGCCGCCGGGGATCGTGCACATCATGTGGCGGGTCGCCCCACCGCCCAGGGACTCCGGCGCGAACTCGACGGTGACGTCCGCGGTATCCGCCAGCTTTCCGTGCAGCGCGTCGAGCGCGCCGCCGTCCCCGACTTTTAGGGCGAAATGGTGCAGACCGATCACGTTCTTGCGGTCAAAGGGCACCGCCGTCTGCGGATTCTCCGCCTGCCACAGGGTGACCATCGTCGTGCCGTCGGTCAGAAAGACAGCGGGGTAATCCGCGACTTCGCCGACCTGGGAGAACCCGAGGGTCTCGATGAAGAACCCGCGGGTCGCAGGCAGATCGGGCACGGTGAGGCCGATGTGGTGGGCGCCTCGGGTAAGGGGTTCGCTCGACATAACTCAGCTCCTCTCCGGTTCTGCGCGGCCGGCGTGCGGGCCGCCGCGGCGGTTCGTTCGCGTTACGAGAAGAGACATGGCCCTTTCCACAAAGAATAGGAATAGGCATAGTTGGCAATTAATTATTCCAATTTGGGCAATAATCCATGGACCGGTTTCAGACCATGGCCGCCTTCGTCGCGGTCGCGGAAGAGAACGGCTTCGCGCCGGCGGCGCGCCGGCTCGGCATGTCCGCTCCTTCGGTCACCCGCGCGGTGTCGGCGCTCGAGGCGCGGCTCGGCGCGCGCCTGCTGTTCCGAACCACGCGCACGGTCGGACTGACCGAGGCGGGTCGGCGCTACCTCGCGGACTGCCGGCGAATCCTGGCCGAGGTCGCGGACGCGGACCGCCAGGCCGCCGGGATCCACGACGCGCCCAGCGGCCGCGTCACGGTGACCGCCTCCCTTCTGTTCGGCCGCGACATTCTGATGCCCATCCTGCTCGACCTCCTCGACCGCCATCCGGCGCTCTCGATCACCACGCTCTACCTGGACCGGGTCGTCCACCTGATGAACGAGGGCGTCGACGTGGCGATCAGGATCGCGGAACTCCCCGACTCCGGGCTCTCGGCGGTCCGCGTCGGCCAAGTGCGCCCGGTGCTCTGCGCGTCGCCGGCCTATCTGGCGGCGCGGGGAAGGCCCGAGGCACCGGAGGATCTCGGCGATCACGAGACGATCGATTTCATGCATCTCGCGACGGGCGGCGGCTGGAGCTTCCAGCAGGAGGGCCAGGGCCGGGCGGTGCGCACCGGGTCGCGCCTCCTGGTGAACTCGGCCGACGCGGCCATCCTCGCCGCCGAGGCGGGGCGCGGCATCACGCGGGTCCTGTCCTACATGATCGCCGATCAGCGCGCGCGCGGCACGCTGAAGACCCTGCTCGACGCCTACGCTCCGGCGCCGCTGCCAATTCACGTCGTGCACAAGGAGGCGGGCCAGACCTCGGCACGCGTCCGGGCCGTGGTCGACCACCTGGTCGAGCACCTGCGGAGCGCCGAGGTTCAGGCGCGCCTTTAAGCCTCGCAGCCGATCGAGAGTCGGGCACCGGGGCAAGATTCATCTAGGTGGGACGAACGGACTGGCGTTACTCTTCTAGCAGCGCCAACAGCAGGACTGGCCGAACCCGGTGTCTTGAACCACCGCCGCTTGAAAGGACGGCAAGGCCATGATCAATCCTGTGATGCTATCGTCGGACGCGCTCGGTGACGTGCTGCGCGACACCTACCTGCAGTATTTCAGGGACCAGAAGCCGGAGTATGCCGCCATCCTGGGCGGCGCAGCGCACCTCGTGCTGGAACGGATCGGCAATAGCGACGCGCTCTACCACAACGTCGAGCACACCATGATGGTCACGCTGGTCGGGCAGGACATTCTGCGCGGACACCTGCTGGTCACCCGCGTCACGCCGGAAGACTGGCTGCACTTCACCTTCGCGACGCTCGCCCACGACATCGGCTATGTCCGCGGGGTGTGCCGCGAGGATCGGGACGACAGCCTCGTAATCGACGAAAACGGCGGCCGGGTGACTCCGCCGCGCGGCGCCTCCGACGCCTTCCTGGGCCCCTATCACATCGAGCGGGGCAAGATCTACATGCGCGAACGACTCGGCCCCTCACCGTTCCTCGACGCGGAACGGATCGCCCGCGCCATCGAGTTGACCCGCTTCCCGATCCCCGACGACGAAGACCACCAGGAGACCGATACCGAGGCCGGTCTGGTGAGGGCGGCCGACCTGATCGGCCAGCTGGCCGACCCCTTCTATCACCGCAAGAACAATGCCCTGTTCCACGAGTTCGCCGAAATCGGCGTCAACGACGCGCTCGGGTACGAGACGCCGAGCGATCTGGCCGACGCCTATCCCGAGTTCTTTTGGAACAAGGTCGAGCCCTACATCCAGACCGCGCTGCACCTCCTGAACCTGACCACCGAGGGCAAGCAGTGGATCGCCCACCTCTACAGCAACGTCTTCCAGGTCGAGCATCGCACCCGCAAGATCGGGCCCTTCAACGGCCATAACGCTTGAAGCAGCGCGGCGTCGCCGGGCCGCTCGGATCGACCCGGCGAACGCGCCCTAACCTGTTAAGCGGCCGCCTTGTCGCGGCCGGCCTCGATCGGCACCACCTCGGCGCCGCCGCGCCCCGCCAGCGTGTCGGCGAAGCCGTGGTTGGCGTCGCGGTGCCCGGCCTCGTCTGCCCGCACTGCGATGACCACGTCGCGCAGCCTGGCGTCGCGCGCCAGCCCCCAATAGTCGATCGCGATCTGCGGCGCCGCGACGTTCTCGTGGCGGCCGGCGTCGATCTCCTCGAGGTACTGGGTGTAGCTGATCACGGCCTCCTCCTCGAAGTAACCGACGATGCGGTGCGCGGTCTTCGGCGAGAAGAGGTAGAGGAAGAAGTAGAGATTGTAGAACACCGCCTGGGTCAGCATGACCAGGACGCGCTCGAAGAGGCTCGGCTTGGCGATCTCGACGAAGGTCATGAGGTGCATGCGCTCGTTCTCGGCCTCGTCCAGCAGGGTGCGGATCCAGCCCCGGTCCTCGCGGATGTGCCTGAGGCAGCTCAGGTGCTGGAGCAGTCCGCCGACCATGCCGGGAACCGCCGCGACCGTCTCCAGGACGACGGCCCGGTGGCCATAGCGCTTGGCGAAGAAGAGATCGGCGAAGAAGCGGAGCAGCTTGACGAAACCGTAGGCGATGCGGTCGCTCGCCGAGCGGGGCCTGTAGTGGCTGTTGAGGTCCTTCGCGCTGGAGTCCATGGGCCGACTTTCCTTTCGGTCCGGTTGCGATTACAGACGCGAAGAAACCCTGCCGGTCGGCGCTTCTTGATCGGCGCCGATCCCGTTTTAGCTCATATAATCATTGGCTTGCAGGCTTTCCAGAGCCTTGCGGCAGGTTCGGAACCGGCGCTAGAGCGGATCATGTTTAGATGGAACCACTTCGTGGTTGCTAACTAAACATGTGAATCCGCTCTACGACATAGGTTTAGAGCAGATTCACCGGGTTTGATGGATCGCCTCCGGCGATTCAGTCAAACCCGGATCTGCTCTAGCCGGTTTTCCGCGCGATCATCTCGACCGGCGTGATGCGGCCGGCCGTTATGTTCTCGACCATGTTGCGGATCTTGACCGGCGCGCTCTCGCCCATGACCAGATGGAGGCCGAGCGGCGGCGGTCCGCCGGCGGCCTCGGTCTTCTTTCTCAAGGTGGCGAAGAAGTCGAGCGCGAAGCCGCGGCGCTCCCGTTCCGCGACGATGGCGAAGCCGGCCCCGGCCAGGGCCTGCCGGTAGGTCTCGGGACCGGCCAGGGCGCTGGTCTCCGGCGTCGCGGCCCAGGGCACGGGGTAGCTGAGCGGCTCGTCACTCGTGGCCATGACGTCGTAGACGCCGAACAGCCCGCCCGGCCGGGTGACCCGCGCGACCTCGGCGAAGAGCGCCTCCTTGTCGGCGATGTTCATGCCGACATGCAGCATGTAGGCCGCGTCGAAAGCCGCGTCCTCGAAGCCCGTCGTCAGCGCGCTGCCCTGGTGCAGCGCGACCCGCTCGTCGAGGCCGACCCAGCCGGTCAGGACCCGACCGGTCTCGACGAAGGCCGCCGTCAGGTCGATCCCGGTCACCCGCGCCCCCCAGCGCTGGGCGGTGTAGCGCGCCGGACCGCCGAGGCCCGACCCCACGTCGAGCACGTGATCTTCCGCGCTCAGGCCGAGCTGGCCGAGGAAGTCCTCGGAAGCCTGGCGCCCGCCGATATGGAACTCGTCGACCGGCGCGAGATCCTCGATGGTCGCCGCTTTCGGCGCTTTGCCGCTGCGCTCCAGACCCTCGCGGATCGCCGCGACCAGGCCTTCGGCCTCGTAGTGCGCGGCGACAATCGCTTCCTTCGCCATGACCGCTCTCCCCTTCGAACGGCACATTCTAGAGCGGATCTACCTCCCCGTCCGCGCCGAATTCACCGTCGAGCACGAGCTGGGCAACGGGGAAGAGGAGATCGAGTTCCAGGTCAAGTGGTCGAACGGCTAAGCGCGACGGCGGCGACCGGCTTTCCGCTTCCGCGTTCCTCCGCTACGGCTTAGGCTCGAAGTCCAGGAATCGGGCAGGAGTTGGCCATGAGCGCCAAGGACTGGGAAGAGCTACTCGCGGCCCAGAGCGTGTCGCGCAAGAAGATCGCCGACGCCAAGCGGGCCGCGCGACGAATGACGGAAGCGCTCGAGGGCGTTGACTTCAGCCCGGAAGATCCGCTCGCTCCGGAGGAGTTCCCTCTGATCCTCACGTCTCGCCTGCGGGAGCAGAAGACGCCGTGACCCTCGGCCTGACGATCGAGGAACAGGCGGCGGGCCTGCGGGCCGGCGCCCTGACCGCGTCGGACCTGACGGCAAGGACGATCGAGGGGCTGGAAGGCCTAGGCCGGCGGCTGAACGCCCTGGCGCGCACCGAACCGGACCACGCTCTGGCGGCCGCCGCCCGGCGGGAAACAGGAGGAGGCGCGGCAAGCCCTCCCCTGTCCGGCATCCCACTGGCCCACAAGGATCTCTACCTTCGCGAGGGGTGGACTATCGAAGCGGGCTCCCGTCTTCTCGAGGGCGTGCGGGCGCGGGACACCGCCCAGGTCTGCCGGCGGCTCGACCAGGCCGGCGCGATCGATTGCGGCCGGCTGAACACGGTCGAGTTCGGCCTCGGCACCACTGGGCACAACGAGATCACGGGCCATGTCCGCAATCCCTGGAACCCCGATTACGTCACCGGCGGCTCCTCCAGCGGCTCGGCCGCCTCGGTCGCCGCCGGCCTGCTGCCCGCGGCCCTGGGCTCGGACACCGGCGGCTCGGTGCGTCTGCCGGCCGCCGCCTGCGGGCTGGTCGGTCTCAAGCCCACTTCCGGCCTGCTCGGCCGCTCCGGCGTGATCCCGCTGTCCCACAGCCTCGATACCGTTGGGCCCTTGACCCGGACCGTGCGCGACTGCGCGATCGTGCTTCAGGCCATCGCCGGCCACGACCCCCAAGATCCGGCCTCCGCCAGGGTCGAGATCCCGGACTACCTCCTGGAGATCGAGGAAGGAATCGAGGGCCTGCGCCTCGGCGTTCCGGAAAACTACTTCCTCCGCCCGATCGACCGGGACGTCGCCGCGACTTTCGAAGTCGCGCGAAAGGCTTTGTCGGTGCTGGGCGCCCGCGAAAAAGGCGTGACCGTAGCGGAGGTCGCGCGCGCCAACCGCGTCGCAACGACCGTCATCGCCGTCGAGGGCGCGGCCGTGCACGGCGGCTGGCTGAAGGACCGGGCACAGGACTACGGGCCGCAAACCCTGGGCCGCTTGATGGCCGGTCTCTTCATCCCGGCCGAGGCCTATCTGCGCGCCCTGGAGTTTCGCCGCCGTTTCGCGCGCCAAACCCTGGAAGGCGTCTTCCGCGAGGTCGATCTCATTCTGACGCCGATGTGGCCGTACCGGCTGCCGACCATCGCGGAGTCGGACCTGAGCGGCAATCCGGGCTTCTCGGATTTCGTGATCGCCTCGGGCCATTGCTCTCGGCCGGTCAACCTGCTCGGCTTTCCCGCCATCACGCTGCCGGCCGGTTCCTGTTCCAACGGCCTTCCCATCGGCATCCAGCTGATCGGGCGTCCCTTCGAGGAAGCGCTGCTTCTGCGCGCCGCCCGGACCCTCGAGCGAGAGCTGCGCTTCTGGGACCGGAAACCGCCTGTCTCGGTCTGGAACGAGGGCTGACAACGCATTTTTACCCTCTCCCCTAGAAGAGTACTGTCAGTGCCGCCAGGCTTTGCCGGGCACCGAGTCGAGCAGCGCCCTGGTGTAGTCGTGCTGGGGATTGGCGAAGATCTCGGCGGTGGTGCCCCGTTCCACCAGTTCGCCGCTGCGCATGACCACGATTTGCTCGCAGACGTGGGCCGCGACGCGCAGGTCATGGGTGATGAAGAGCATGGAGAGCGACAGCTCCCGACGCAGCTCGTCGAGCAGGTCGAGCACCTGCTTCTGCACCGAGACGTCGAGCGCCGAGACCGGCTCGTCGGCGATGATCAGCCGGGGCCGGATGGCGAGCGCCCGGGCGATGCCGATGCGCTGGCGCTGGCCGCCGGAGAACTCATGGGGATAGCGGTCGGCGGCCGCAGGCTCCAGGCCGACCCGGCGCAGAAGCTCGCGGGCGTCTTCCCACGCCTTCTCTTTCGGCGTGCCCTGGATCGTCGGACCCAGGGCAATGATATCGCCCACTTTGTGGCGCGGGTTGAGCGAGGCGAAGGGGTCCTGGAAGACCATCTGCACGACCTTGCGGTATGGCCGCAAAGCCGTGCGGGAAAGGCGCGCGATATTGGCCCCGTTGAGCAGGATCTCGCCGCTCTCCGGCGTCTCCAGGCCGATGATGCAGCGCGCCAGGGTAGACTTGCCGGAGCCGGACTCGCCCACAACCGCTAGGGACGCGCCACTCTCCACCTCCAGGCTGACGTCGGCCACAGCGCGCACCGTCCGCCCGCGCTGACCGAAGAGCCCAGTGCGGCCCCCATAGGTCTTTTCCAAGTTGCGCACGACGAGGACAGGTTTGTCCTCTTCCTCGACACCGTCCTGGTCGCGCGGGACCAGGCTCGGCACCGCGGCAATCAAGGCCTTGGTGTAGTCGGCCTGGGGGTGGCTCAGGACCTGTTCCGCCGTCCCCTCCTCGACCAGCTTGCCGTGGCGCATGACGGCAACCCGGTCGGCGATCTCGGCGACCACGCCGAAGTCGTGGGTGATGAAGAGGATCGAGGTGCCGTGCTCGCGCTGCAGGCGCTTCATCAAGGAAAGGATCTGCGCCTGGGTGGTGACGTCGAGCGCCGTGGTCGGCTCGTCGGCGATGATGAGGGCGGGCTCGAGAGCCAAGGCCATGGCGATCATGACCCGCTGGCGCTGGCCGCCGGAAAGCTCGTGGGGATAGCTGTTGAGGAGCCGCGCCGGTTCGGGCAGGCGAACGTCATCGAACAGCGCGATCACCCGTTCGCGGCGCTCGGCGGGCTTGAGCTCCGTGTGCACCTCGAAGATCTCGTCGATCTGCCGGCCGACCTGCATCAGCGGATTGAGCGCGGTCATTGGCTCCTGGAAGATCATGGAGATGCGGCCGCCGCGCAGGTCGCGCATCTCCTCGTCGCCGAGATCGAGCAGATTGCGGTTTTCGAAGATGATCTTCCCGCCGGTCACACGGACGTGGGGCTCGGGCAGGAGGCGCAGGATCGCCTTGGACATGACCGACTTGCCCGAGCCGGACTCGCCGACGACGCAGAGGATCTCGTTCGGCCGGATCTGGAGCGAGACCTGCTCGACTGCGTGGGGCCGGTCGGACCAGCTCGGCAGCGCGACCGTGAGGTCGTCGATCGAGATGACGGAGCCGGTCATAGGTCGCGCAGCCTCGGGTTCAGGGCGTCGTTGAGGCCCTCTCCCACCAGGTTGATGCAGAGCACCGTGATCAGGATCGCCACGCCGGGAATGGTCACCAGCCACCAGGCGTCGCGCAGGAAGGAGCGTCCGGCCCCGACCATGAAGCCCCAGCTCATCAGATTGGGCGCGCCGAGGCCGAGGAAGGCGAGCGCGGACTCGGTGAGGATCGCGGTCGCGACCAGCAGCGAGCCGGTCACGATCAGCGGCGAGAGCGTGTTGGGAATGACCTGCTTGAAGAGGATGCCGCTATCGTTCTGGCCGGCGACCACGGCGGCCTGCACGAACTCGCGCGACTTCACGGAGAGCACCTCGCCGCGCACGACGCGGGCGATCGGCGGCCAGGACACCACGGCGATGGCGATGATCAGGCTGGCTGCCGAAGGGGTCAGGATGGCGACCAGCACAATGGCGAAGATGAAGGAAGGAATGGTCTGGAAGAACTCGGTCATGCGCATCAGGCCGTCGTCGACCAGCTTGCCGTAGTAGCCGGCCAGCGCGCCGACCAGGGCGCCGACGACGACCGCGCTCAAGGTCGCGATGATGGCGATCAGGAGCGAGGTGCGCGAGCCGTGGACCAGGCCGGCCAGCATGGAACGGCCCAGGGAGTCGGTACCGAAAAGGTATTCGCCGAAGGGCGGCAGGAAAGGCTGACCGACGATGGAGAAAGGATCTTCCGGCGAGATCAGCGGCGCCAGGATGGCGATCAGGGTGACGAAACCGAGCCAGATCAGGCCGAGCAGGACCCGCGGGTTGGTCAGGAAGCGCTGCCAGAAGGTCTTCATAACTCGATCCGGATCCGCGGGTCGAGGAAGACGTAGATGATGTCGACCACGAGATTGACGAAGACCACAAGGCAGGCCGAGAGGAAGAAGATCCCGAGCAGCAGGTTGTAGTCGCGCGAGAAGAGGGCGTCGAAGGCGAGCTGGCCCAGTCCCGGCCAGGCGAAAACGCTCTCGACCACGACCGAGCCGCCGAGCAGGCCGCCCGTCTGGACGCCGGCGACGGTGACGACCGGCAGCAGGGCATTGCGCAGCACGTGACGAAAGGTGATCTGCCGCTCGGTCAGGCCCTTGGCCCGGGCCGTCGTGACATAGTCCAGGCCGCGCTGCTCGAGCATGGTCGCGCGCATCAAGCGGGCATAGAGCGCGAGATAGAAGAGCGAAAGGGTGATCGAGGGCAGCACGAGATGGTGGGCGATATCGACCACCCGGTCCCAACCCTCGTAGAACTGGACCACGTCCTCCATGCCCGAGGTGGGGAACCAGTCGAGCCAGATCGAGAACACCAGGATCAGCATCAGACCGACCCAGAAGAGCGGCGTCGCATAGGCGATGATGGCCGCGACGGAAATGACGTGGTCGCGCCAGGTGCGCACCCAGAGCGCCGCGAAGAGTCCGGCCAGCACGCCGAACCCCAGAGACATGAAGAGCGTCGCGCCCATGAGGATCAGAGTCGGCCAGAGCCGCTCCAGCAGCAGGTCGGTGACGTCCATGCCGTGGCGGAAGGAAAAGCCCAGGTCGAAGACCGCGACGCTCTTGATGTAGAGCCAGAGCTGCACCAGCAGCGGCTGGTCGAGGCCGAAGCGCTTGCGCAGCTCGGCGATGTATTCCTCGGAGGCGCCGCCGGACTCCCCGGCCAGCACGGTCGCCAGGTCGCCCGGCGCGAGCTGCAGCATCAGGAAACAGAGGATCACCACCCCGATGATGACCGGGACGGCCTGAAAGATGCGCCTGGCGATGTACCGGAGAAGCCTGCTGCCTTGCATGGTCCGCCGCGGCTTAGGAGGAACGGGAGGCGAAAGGCATTGGCGGCGGCCCGCTGAAGGCCGCCGCCAAGCGCTTCATTCGCCTAGCCTTCTTCTTATTCGGTGTGAACCCGGTCGAAGTTCGAGTAGACCCCGAGCGGGCTGACGATGACGTCCTTGAACTTATTGTTGATCACCGTCGGGAAGTTCATCTCGTGGGTCCAGACGATCGGCTGCTCTTCGGCAACAATCTTCAGCGCCTCGGCGTAGAACCCGCTGCGCTTCTTGGGATCGGCCTCGACCGTCGCCTTGGCCAGGAGGTCGTCGACCCTGGGGTCCGACCAGCCGGAGCCGTTGGAGAAGACCCGGCCCTTGACGATCGCTTCGGAGACCACCGCGCGGTGCACGCCGACCACCGGATCCGACAGGTTGTAGAGGTAGTTGCCCGTCGTATCGAAGTCGTTGTCGGTGTAGGTCCGCTTGAGCCAGCGGGCGACGTCCTCCTGCCGGATCGTCACCTTGATGCCG
>JAAUYK010001719.1_pt1 | contig 33834 bp, 27 predicted proteins | sample 7278021 | NCBI WGS metagenome assembly JAAUYK01 (sample SAMN14350223, study PRJNA611818) | marine sediment metagenome | isolation source: surface marine sediment (1.8m) | place: French Polynesia: Moorea | collected 2018-08
CACCTCGTTTGTCTTGCTTCCCGTTCCGAGCATCATGCGGCCAACACACCTCCTTGCCTTCAGAAACGCGCTTCCTTCCACGGACGCCAGTCAATCCCGGAGGCGAGACCGGCATAGGTGGTACCGGCCTCTGAAAGTGCACGAAAGGCGCCGACAATGCGATAGAGCCCTTCGTATTGAGCCTGGCTCAAAGCAGCCGGTTCGACGCGCTCGCGACCTTCGCCGATGCGAATTTCCATGGCTTTTATCCTGTCCGCAAGTCGCTGTTCGATATCGACAGGAGGCGCTGCTCCAGGATCCTCCGCCCAGTGGCGGACGACGTTGCGAACCGCCAAGCGCCAATCCCTCAAGTCTTCGAGCAACTCCAGGACCAAGGGGTTGCTTCGGCCCGTTTCGCGCGTATCGAGCAGTTCGTTGATGCGATAGGCGATCGCCTGAAGGCTAGCCGCCAGGTCTCGGACTTGCTCCCGCGTGGTGCCGGGCAAGAAGCGATAGTCGATCCGGTCGGAAAGCGCGGCCAAGCGGACCGGGATCCGAAGGATGTTCAAGCGGAAAATCACCGTTTGAAGCATCCCCCAAAAGGTCCTTTGCTGCTCCCAGTCGAAGGAAAGGCGCGTCAGCAGAAATTCCAGGTGCCGGAAGTACCGCATCAGAACGCGAAGGAACGCTTTCTCGGGCCGCGGCGAGAACGGTATGTACTGGACGAGGACTGCCAGTCCCAGAGATAAAGCCGTGCCAGCCACGATATTGAAGAAGTTGGCGACGTCGTAGGATTGCTGGTTCTCCAGGGAGATCAAGACGAAGAAGTTGGCGAGAGCGCTTGTCCGGCTCATCCGCCGCTTCGGCTCGAAGAACACCCAGAAGGTGAGAAATACGACCAGGAACAGCATCGTCCCCAGTTCCGCGTATCCGGAGAGGTGGGGCATGACGAAGATGTAGACAAATCCTGCGACAAGCCACCCGACGATAAAGCCTGGCACCATCGTGGTGATGTTCTGGCGGGTGAGAACGGAGGCCAGGCTCCACTGCACCGGCAGAAATACGAAGAGGCTATGCGTCGGCGGATCGACATAGACCCAGACGCAGAAGGCGATGCAGAGCGTGGCCACAACGGTCGCGCTGGCGTGCAGCCGGTCCGGGTCGAGAGCAAACCCTCGGTCGGGCGTCGACGCCTCTCCCGCAGAGGACGGCGACGTGCCAATTCCCCTGATGTCCCGAACGCAGTGGAACACCGCGCGCGTAGATTCTTCGAGCCCGTCGAGTTGGGACTTGAAAGCGGCCAGGGCTGCTCTGTCGAAGTGTGACAAGGCCCGCGCCTCGGCGACACCGACGTCCACGGCGATTTCCTCGGCATCGCGCTGCGGCGCTTCTCCACGCAACATCCGGTCGATCTCGGCAATGCGCGCGTCCACCTCCGCCGTCACGGCCGTCAAGTTGGGCAAGAGCCGCGCCAGGTCCAGATGCCGGGACTCCACGAAGGTGTCGCCCAGTTGCCCCAGCGTCTGCATGAGGGATAGCGACAGACCATGAAACTGTCGCCAGCGATGGCGCATTTCCCAAACTTCGTAGCTGTCGTGCTGCGCCGCTTCGAGGTCGGCCGCGAATTCACCGAGCAACTGGATTTCGCGAAGCTTGATCGGGCGAAGTCTTTCCGGGTTCCCGTCATTTTCGGCCAAAGCAAGCGACTCGCGGTAAAGCTCGACCTGGGCCGCCATCAGCCGTTGCGCAGCGCTTTCGAGGAGGCCCCGGCTGCTACTCGGCCACAGCAGGGAACCCACGACCGTGTAGACCAGGATGCCCATGGCGGTCTCCTCGAGGCGCGCCACGGCGATGTTGAAAATATCGCTCGGATCCGGCGAGCCATCGATGATGATCACCAGGCAGACGAAGGCGGTCACGAACCAGAAATAACGACGCTTGTCGCCGGCGAGCATGTAGGCGCAGAAGCCGATGTAGAGGCAGAGCGCTGCAAGCAAACCCCAACGCTGCTGCGGAAACAGCGCGAAAAGCGTTAGGGCTGCGCAGGCGGCGACGATGGTTCCCAGCATCCGCATCGCCGCCTTGTTCAAGGACTGGCCGCTCGTATCCAGGCTGATCATGACCACCGCAAAGGCGGCCCAGTAGGGTTTCTCCCAGCCCATATAGAAGGAGATCGCGATCGCGATCACCACCGACAGCGCCGTCTTGATCGATTCCTTTGTCCGGGTAGACAGCAATTGCGACATCCCTCCTGCGGCCTGCGAACGCGTGACCGGCCGCTATCGTAGCGCCGCGATCACAAGCCGCAATGGACACCACGATTTGAAGGCAGGTTCTTTAGTTGACCGACTTGGCTTGCGGCGACAGCAGGTCGCTGCGGCGGGTGGAGCCGTCGAGCTGGCGATAGACCTCGATGGTCTCGATGATACGCTGGACGTAGTTGCGGGTCTCGGCGAAGGGAATGCTCTCGATCCAGTCGATCATCTCGGCCTCGGAGGGACCGGGCGCACCGAAGCGGTCGATCCATTTCGAGACATTGTGGGGCCCGCCGTTGTAGGCCGCCAGGGCCAGGGGCAGCGAGCCGTCGAAGCGCTCGAGCATCTGGGAGAGATATGCGGTGCCGAGGCGCATGTTGTAGTCCGGCTGGCTGGTCAGCTTGCTGCGCGCGAAGGACAGCCCCTCGCGCCGCGCGGTCTGACGGGCGGTGGCCGGCATGAGCTGCATCAGGCCGCGGGCGCCGGCGCGGCTGACTGCCCTGGTGTAGAAGCCGCTCTCCTGGCGGATCACCGCGTGCACCAGGTCAGGGTCGAGGCGGTGTCGGATTTTCGGCAGGCCGCCGCCGCGGGGGAACAGCCGATCGGTCAGGACCACGCCTTGATTGCGCAACCGACGGGCGATCTGCAACGCCAGGTCCGGCCGGCCGATCGAGCGGGCCAAGTCGGCGATCAGCAGCTTGTCTTCCAAGGTGTCGGCCTTCCGCTCCAGGGCGGCGAGGAAGGCCCGAGCCAGCTCGAGCTGCCCGGCAGCGGCCAGCAGGCGCGCCGCCCGGACCAGTTCGCGCTGCTCGAAGGCGGCGGTGCGGGCCGGCGATGGCCGGGTCGCCGGGCTCCCAAGCTCGGGCGCACGGCCCAGTTGCCGGGCCGCGAACTGGCCGTAGAAGGTCGTGCCGTGGCGCGCCGCGGCGCGGTAGTAGATCTCGGCTTCCGGCGCCCGACCGGCGGCCGCGGCAGCCCGGGCCGACCAGTAGGCGCCCCGGGCCGCGCTGACCGGAGTCGAGACCTTGGCGGACATCTGGCGGAAGTGCCCGAGAGCGGCCTCCGGCCGGTTCAGCGACCTCAGCGCGACCCAGCCGGCTAGCCATTCGGCCTCGGCGAAACCGCGTCCGTCCTCCTGGCCGTGAGCCAGCAGGAGGCGGTAGGCTTTCTCCGGAGCCTCCTCCTCGAGAAGCCGGCGCACCGTCCAATGGCGCAGCCGCCACCAGCGCTTGGACAGCGGGATCGCGGCGGCGCGCTGGTCCAGCAGCGCGAAGACAGCCCAGTGCCGCTTTTCCCGCCGCAGTTGGCGGGCCGCCTCGTAGCGCAAGGCGGGCGCGGTCTTGAAGGCCGGCGGCACCTCTTTGACCGCGGTTTCCAGGTCGATCTGGCCGGCGGCGAGCCGGTTCAGCGCCAGAACGAAGGCCGGGTAGCCACCGCCCAGGCGCACCGCCTGGCGGGTCGCGTCGCTCCAGCGCCGGGCCTGGACCAACCGCTCGAAGCGCGCCTGCTCGTCCACCGGGCGCAGAAAGCGGCCGAAACGCTGCAGAAAGGGAGCCTGCTGGAGAAAGGGCAGGTTGTCGTCGATCCAAAGCCGGCGCACCGTCGCGAAGAGCGCCTCACCGCGGCCCTGGGTGTAGAGCGTCTGCGCCAGGCGCAGCTTGCCTTCGCGGGTGACCGGCGGATGGCGCTCGAGCCAGGCCAGGACCTGGGCCTCGCTCCAGTCCGCCGGCAGGTCCCGCTCGGCGGCCGACTTCACCGAACCGCGGCTCGGCCAGTCCGAGTTGTTCTCCAGGAAGCGCTGGGCCAGGTGGAACGGCCCTTCGGCATCGTCTCGGGTCAGGAAGCGCCAGTCGATCAGCTTCCGGGCCAAGGGATCGCCGAGCTTGGAGGCCAGGAGGTTGGCTGTTCGCTCATCGCCCCGCGCCGCTGCGGACAGGGCGAGCGCCAAGGGATGCTCGGGCCGCGGACTTGGCTTCGCGACGGCGGCCCCGGTCACAGCCAGGACCGCAACCAGGACCGCGGCGCTCAGCCGCATCAGGCTTCCGGACATTCAATCCCTGCCATTCGACACGCCTTTATCCAGCTCGTGCCCCCTATCCATAATAGGTGCAGGCGCGCCGGAAACAAAGGGGCAGCGGTAGGTTAAGAGCATGAATTTCCCATCCAAGATTAAGATCCAAAGCTCGGGCGAGCACCCGGCCGTGAGATTGGATGGTTTCGAACGGATTGAGGATAAAGGTCCTATCGTGCGATGCCCACCGCCGACTAAGACCCGCTCCGCCCGGTGGCGCACCGCCCAGAGGTCAACGCCGGATCCGCCGGACTCGATCGCGGACGGCCCCAAATGCAGGGAGCCCCGCCACCCGCAAATGCGGACGGCGGGGCTCCGGTCGAGAGACCTTGGACTTCGGCTAGTTTGCGCGGGCTTCGGCCAAGCGGCCGGTGATCGCATCGAGCTGCTCGAGCACGCTGTTGGTCGCGCGGTCGGTGATCTTGCCGCTCGCCGGCAGCTTGTACTGCCGAACTACAAGAGAGGACCCGGTCCAGACCGTGATCGGGAGAACCTCGAGGCGCTCCATGGCCGCGTTGATCAAGGGATCCTTGGTCACGACGTTGTCCTTGCCGAGCGCGCCGTTGACGCGGACCAGGGTATGGATGGCGCAAAGCGAGCTGTTGGGAATGGTCTGCGCCGCCACGTCAATCCTCACACGGGCGTAACGATCTGCATTCTCCTTGATGCCCAGCTGACCGAGCTTGCCGCGGAGATGGTCTTGAAGGAGCTTTTCGTCAGTAATGCCGCAGTCCTTTGCACTGTCCAGCAAGACGACGTCGATTGCCTTGAAATACTGCAATTCCCTGGCGATGGGATCGGCTGAGGCCGGCGCCGCCACGAAGACCGCCAGAACGACGGCTAGGATTCTCCACATTTCATTCTCCTCCCTCGGAACTCAGGTCACGCGCCCATCACTGAGAGCGCGCGGGTTATGTCAAAATGGTCTTGGTACACTTGTATGGAATGCCAGCCAAGACACCTCCGGCCGATGGCTTCGCCGGGCTTGCAGCGAACGACCGAGACTCGTCGAAGTTTGTTATCGTAGGAACAGCAGCGAATAATGACCAAGCAGAAATGCCCGCCGGTGTCGGCAAACCATGCCGGTCATCCGAGCATTGCCAAGTCATTCTCCCCCCAAATCTGCCGATCTTGTTCTTTGACTTTACGTCTAGGAGCCAATCCTCGGGAGACTAGACAGGCAAGGCCGGATTTTCAACAGCGATGAAGCCCCCGATCCGGGTAAGCGGGGACGACAAGAGGCCAAGCCCGCGGAGGCCGCACAGAGCCTGACTTTTCCATGGTCCCCCTGCCCAGACGAAGAGGACCCCGCGACGGCAGGAACCCTAGGCGGCACGGCCAAGGTGCCTAATCCCCACCCGAATGCGGCCGCGCCGGCGGCTTCGCCTTCACGATCCGATAGCCGGCCAGTTCGATCTCCTTCTCGAAGGTCCGAACGAAGACGCCGTAGGCCTCGACCCCCTCGCCGCGGCCGCGGGCCTTCGGCAGGAACCGGCTCGCCTTCCAAGCAGCGTAGGAAAGACTGAATTTCCGTTCGTCGACCTCACCCATGCCTTGAAGCTAAAGTAAGAACAAAACAGGAACAAGATAGCGATGGTAGAAAAACCTATCCGGCTGCGCCGGGGCGACACCCGCGACGTCGAGGGCAGCGAGGCGGGCGAGACGACGGGCCTATCGTCCGGCGCCGGGCTCACGTAATAGGTTAATGGTACAGGCGACAAAGCGCGGGGAGAGACAGATGGCGACGCTCCGGCCCTTCCAGATCGCCGTTCCCGACGAGACCCTGGCACTGATCCGCGCCAAGGTCGCCGCCTACGCCTGGCACGAGATGCCGGCGGACGACGGCTGGGCCTACGGGACCAACCTCGGCTACATGAGAGAGCTCTGTGCCTACTGGCTCAAGGACTTCGACTGGCGGGCGCAGGAGGCCGAGCTGAACCGTCTCCCGCAATACACCGCCCCGGTCGGGGACCTCGACATTCACTTCCTCTACGAGAAGGGCAGCGGACCCGCCCCTCTGCCGCTCCTGATCAGCCACGGCTGGCCGGGCTCGGTCTTCGAGTTCTCGGAAATCGTCGAACCGCTGGCTCATCCCGAGCGCTTCGGCGGCCGCGAAGACGACGCCTTCGACGTGGTCGCCCCCGCGTTGCTGGGTTTCGGCTTCTCTGGCAAGCCCGACCGCCCCATGGGGCCGCGGGCGATGGCCCGTGTCTTCGCGGAACTGATGACCGGCGTGCTGGGCTACGAGGGCTACCTGGCCCAGGGCGGAGACTGGGGCGGCGCCATATCGAGCTGGCTCGGCTACGAGCACACCCCAGCCTGCCGCGGGATCCACATCAACATCCTGACCATGCGCCATCCCGACGGTCCGCAGGGCGCGGAGGAAGAGGCCTGGGCCACGCGCTTCGAGCAAGAGCAGGAGCCCGAGATGGGCTACCGGACCCAGCAGGCGACCAAGCCCCAGACCCTGAGCTACGCGATGATGGACAGCCCGGTGGGTGTTGCCGCCTGGATCGTCGAGAAGTGGAACTCCTGGTCAGACACCCAAGGCGACGACATCGAGAGCGTCTATACCAAGGATCAGATCCTGACCAACATCATGGTCTATCTGGTCACCGGCAGCTTCAACACCGCAAGCTGGATCTACTACGGCCGGCGCGAGGAAGGCGGCCGCGTCCTCTCGCCGCAGGGCCGTCGGGTCGAGGTCCCCACCGGCTGCGCCCTCTTCCCGGAGGAGCTGCTGTCCTGGCCGCCGCGCAGCTACGTGGAGCGGATCTACAACGTGACCCACTGGACCGAGATGCCGCGCGGCGGGCACTTCGCCGCCATGGAGGAACCCGAGCTGCTGGTCGAGGACATCCGGGCCTTTGCCCGCAGCCTGCGCTAGATCAAGATCCATGCTCCACGCCGTGGCGGCGTGAAACGAGCATGCTCGAGGCCGAGGCGTCGGCAAGACACGAAGCGTAAACCACTTGGCGGCAGACTGCTGACACCGCGAACCGCGCCCAGCGGCCGAATTCTGGATGACTTGGCCAGGGAGTGCTCCCATGTCCGGATTTCCCAGCAAGATCCTCACCGACGACGAGATCGAGGCCCTCGAGGCGGTGATCCTCGAAGACGCGGAGGCCGGGCGGGAGGACGCTCTGTGGGACAATCTGCAGCCACTCAGATCCGCGCAGCGCCACCAGAAGGAGGCCGCAGTGTCCCTGCTTCGAATCGTCGAGCGTAAAGGGCTCCCATGGACGGGCGCCGCGGAGGTTCTTTCGGAAATCGCGGAATCTCACCCGGAAAACGTCGATATCCTGAAGACGCTCGGCGAATGTCTAGAATCCGCTCGTGACATCGATGATCTGAACGCCCCACCACCGGAGGACCCGGTCTTCGAAGATGTCGTCGAGAAGCTCGCGGCCTTTGCCGAGGATTTCGAGGGCCAAGCCGGAGAGGAAGACATCCTTTGCGGGCTGGCCACGGCGGCACGCATGATGGCGCGTCAGGGCGACGAAATCGCCGAGCGCTGCTATCGGCGCCTCACCGAGGTCAACCCGCAGAAAAGCGCGTACCACTACAACCTCGGCCTCTTCTACAAGACGCGCGGCCGGTTCGCAGAGGGCATGGAAGCGAACCGGACCGCAGCGCGCCTGGCCGAGGAGTCGGTCGAGAGCATCGAATGGAACCTCGGGATCTGTGCGACCGGCGCTGGCGAGGGCGAGCTTGCCTTGGACATCTGGAAGCGAATGGAGCAGACGATCGAGATGGGCCGCTTCGGCCTGCCCGAAGGCCCCTATCCTCAATGCAAGGTGAAGCTCGCCGAGCGGCCACTCGCCGAACGGAGCACGGAGACCGACGACCCAGGATCGCAGGAGTCGATCTGGATCGAACGATTGAGTCCCTGCCACGGGATCGTTCGCAGCGTGCTGTACCAGGATCTGGGTGTCGACTTCGGCGACGTCGTGCTCTTCGACGGCGCTCCGATCACCTATCACACCTATGGCGAAACCAAGGTGGCCGTCTTTCCTCACCTGGCGACCCTGGTCCGGCGGAACTACCGGTTCTTCGACTTCGCCGGCACGCAGGAAGAACGGCGCCAGCTTGCCGACGTGAGCGTCGACCTGGAGGCAGACGTGGTCGTCTACTCACATTCGGAGAATTTCCAGATCCTGTGCTCCGGTTGCTGGCGCGATCCCGATCTCGATCATGAGCATCACGAAGGGATGGAAAAGCACGTCGTTACCGGGCGGATCGCCGCTCCGTCTGACCTCGAGCCGGGCGAGCTTCTGGATCAGCTCGACAAAGCCCTGGCAAAGCGCGGTCCGTGCCAGCTCTATGCGCCCGACCTCTGCATCGCGGCAGGTGACGAGCGACGCGCGGAGGTCGAAAGGCGCAGGTTCGACCTGCTGAGAGACAACTAGCCGGAGGTATTCTTGTCAGCCGCCAAGCGCGGAGGCGCCGATAGGCCGCAACCGGTCTATCGGCAGGGTGACCCAGGCGTGTAGTCTCCAGCTCTCGGGGTCGGCAACGGCGAAGAATGCGGTTCTCAGTTTCATCATGTTTTCCAGCGGCGTCTTCTCGCCGTCGTCAATTCAGCGACGAGCGCAGGCGTGGTTTCGCGGGAGCAAGCAGGAGGTCCCTATGGGCGCACTGAACGTCCTGGTCACGAACTTGGCGCGCCGGGTGCTTTCCGAGGAACAGAAGCTTCGGCTCAAGCGCGGAGATCTGATCCCCTTCTACGATACCCGGGACTGGTCCCGGATCGTGCTCTACGAGACCTGCAACGCCTTCATTCGGGAACTCGGGCCGGACAGGCTCGATGCCCTGGAAATCTCCTCGGGGCACAACTACCAGCAGCACGGCTTCAAGTCCTACCGGGAAACCAAGTATTCGGACTTCGACATCTGCTAGGACAAGCTCGAGGATCAGTTCGATCTGATCATCGCCGATCAGATTTTCGAGCACCTGGAGTGGCCGTACCGTGCCGGCCGAAACGTCTTTGACATGCTGCGGCCCGGAGGCTGGTTCCTTTGCGCCACGCCGTTCCTCGTGCGCCTCCACGATGGGCCCCTCGATTGCTCTCGCTGGAGCGAGGACGGCCTGCGCCACTTCCTGGCCGAATGCGGCTGGGAGCTTGAGCGCATCCGCACCGGTGCCTGGGGCAATCGCGCCTGGATCAAGGCCCACATGGACGGCACCTGGCCGCGCCGTGGCCTGTTCGGAAGTCTGAAGAACGAGTCGGGTTGGCCGGTGGTCGTCTGGGCCTTCGCTCAGAAGTAGGCGCGGCTGCACCACGTCGAAGAACCCAGGTCTGGGCTCCGAGAAAGGTCTCCCAAGCGAGAGATCAGATCGGCGGCAGCAGGCCGACGAAGAACTTTATGACCAGGGCGTTCAAGATATCGATGAAGAACGCACCGACCAGCGGCACCACCAGAAAAGCCTTCGGCGATGGGCCGAAGCGGGTGGTCAGCGCGTCCATGTTGGCGATCGCGACCGGCGTGGCACCCAGCCCGAGACCGACGAAGCCGGCGGAGATGACGCAGGCGTCGTAGTTCCGGCCCATGATGCGGAACACCACGAAGACGACTATGACCGTGATCACCAACATCTGAGCCATCAGCACCACCAGGATCGGACCGACGGCCGCCGCCAGGGACCAGAGCTGCATGCTCATCAGGCTCATAGCGAGGAAGACGTTGAGGGCGATCTCGCCGAACTTGCTGATCGTCACGGGATGGATTTCGAACTTCAAGATGTCCGAGAGGTTGGTGATCGCAATGCCGACGGCCATCGCGGTGAGAAAACCCGGCAGCAGCACCCCCTGTTCGAACAAGTACCGGTTGACCGTATCGCCCAGGGCGACGCACACGGCCAGCATGAGAATGGCCGTCAAGATGTGGAAAAGGTCGCCCTCACGGCCATCATCGCTGGCTGATTCCTGCTGGACCACCGCCGCCCGGTCGGCCGCACCGGGATCCAGACGATGTCGTTGAATGAGCCAGTGGGCAATCGGACCGCCGAGTAAGCCACCTGCAATCAGGCCGAAGGTGGCGAAGGCAATGCCGATTGCAGTCGCGCCCTCGAGGCCCGCCTCCTCAGCCTCCGCGCCCCAGGCGATCGAGGTGCCGTGGCCGCCAGCGAAAGAGATGCTGCCGCCCATCAAGCCGTAGCCGGGGTGGTCGCCGAAGACCATGGCCAAGAGGACGCCGGTCGTGTTCTGAAACAGCAGGAAGACCGCCGAGATCAGAACCAGGATCACCAGCGCCTTGCCACCCGCGGCCAAGGTGCGGAGCTTCGCCGACAGGCCGATCGTACTGAAGAAGACCAGCAGCAGAACGTCGCGGATCTGCATATCGAAGGCGATCTCGAGATCGGCCGTGCCGTAGATCACGGCGACGATGACGCTGCAGATCAAGCCGCCGGTGACCGCCGGCGGGATGTAGTACTCGCTGAGGAAGCTGATCTTGCGATTCAGAAAGAAGCCGAGGTAGAGGACGAGAATGCTCAACATCAATACGTGAATGGGCTGCATTTCGTATTGATTGAGCATCGCATCCCCCATTCTCATCCTTGACCGGCTCGGTCACGATAGATGGCCGATGTTTCGATGACAATGATGGCGAGGCGCGGACAGGTGTGCAGCGAGGCGGCAAAGGCGACGCCCCGGAGCAACGTTCCGGGGCGCTACAAACTTCGAACAAGATCAATTCAGGGGATATTCAAGTGGGTCCGTCGGGACCCACCCTGGCGTCAGGCTTCCACGCCCTTCAGCTTGAGCATCTGACGAATACTGCCGACCGAGTTCAAGCCAACGATCTCCGGCATTGAGAACTGCACCGAGTACGTACCCTCGATCGCCATGACGAGTTCGAGATGCTTGAGCGAATCCCAAGAGCGCGTGTTGCGGGGACTGGTTTCGTCGGTAATCGACTCAACCGGCTCTTGGAGGAGATTGGCGAAAAGGGTTTCCAGCTGCATCGTGGGATTCCATTTCTACGTGGTCGAGGACGCTGATATGTCGCTCGCGTCGAGTTTCATTTAGACAGGCTCAAGTTCAGAAGATGCGCTCCCGCACGGCGGCCGGCCAACGATCCGGATCGAGGCCATGCTGGCTGAAGCACGCCAGGACCCAGCGTTCGATCCCAAGGCCGACGCAACCGGTGCTCGCCGGTTCCCCCTCCGCACCAACGATTTCGAAGCGAGTTCCGAAGAAGTTGCCGTGGAGATTGATCGAGCCGCAGGCCAGGACTTTCCGCGACCCGTCGGCACGCGCAACCGGGATCAGGATCTCGTTCTTAACCTCTTGCGCCTGCTGCCAGAACTTCCTTGCAGCCGACACCGTCGCGAAGAAGGGATCGGTCGCGGTTTGAACGACTGCGTCGAGGTCGAAGAATTGAATCAAGTCCTTGACGCACTCGAGCGATTTTTCCCGGCTTTCATGGGTGAAGGCCTCGCTTCCGACGTAGACCAGCTCCCGCACGTTGAACTCGTAGAGGCGCTCGAGCCCGGAAATGTTGCGCGACTCGTAGCGGAACACTCGACCAAGCCAGCTGAAGCAGCCACCCTTCTCCAACACCCTTCCCTTCAGTGTCGGATAGCAGGGGAAGCAAGCCGCGGGGTTCAGGCACATGCCGTCGACGTGAACGTGGTCCTGAGGCGGCAGGAGCGCGCCTTCGGAGCAGGAGTTCGCCACGCGAAATTCCTCGATCGCGTCGAAGTCCTCCAACATGTTGCCGATAAAGGTGACAGCGTTCGGATGAGAGTCGAAGTAGCCGCACTTGTGCAGCGTCTCGGCATCCACGAGAGCCGGGAAGTGCCCGTCTTCGGCATCTAGCCTCTTAGCGTAGAGTTCAGCTGCCTTCGCGTCGATCAGTCGAGCAAGCTTCAGGACCGGCCCGGAATAAGCGACCTGACCCTTGCCATAGTCGTGCAGCCATCCGGCCTCAGCGAGCGCGAGATTAGCGTCGGCCAGGTAGGGCTCCTTGTCCGAGCGCTCATTCTCGAGAAAGACCTTGACGTCGAAGCCGCTCACCTGCTTTGCCATGGTCTCGAGGTAGCGGGTCGCTTTGTCTTTCACCTCTTCCAGAGGCGCATCGCTTTTCATGAACGTCCGGGCTGATGCATAGTCATCCTCGACCACGATCCGGTCGATGTAGGGCGACACGAAAACCGACTCCTTCTCGATGTCGCTGGCCAACTCCGGGTCGACAGTCTTGGGCAAGGGGATGACAATATCCACCAAGCTGGGGCTCAGGTCGTTCATGTTAAGCTCCGGTTAATCAGATTAAAACTTATAGTATAGAAACGTTGAATAGCCCTTAATTGAGCCCAGCGCCAAGACGATGACGACCGACATGGCGAAGGCCCAGCTTGGCGTTGCCTTCCATATGAGCGCCCACTTGGAGAACTGCTCTTCGGCCGGCTTCGGATCGGAGCTCACCCAGTAGTTGCGCAGGATCTCCTGCGTGTTGGGCGAGATGAGCACGACGGAACCGAGAAGGAACATCAGCGGCAGGGCCCAATCGAAATCGAGCTGCACCGCGGTGGCTGCGGCGGCGCCGTCGTGCAGGAACGAGACGCCCCACATGCTCGCCAGGATTTGACCGGCGGTCGAAAGATCGGGCGCGCGGAAGACCACGAGCGCACTGACGGCCACGCACATGGTCAGCAGCCAGCCGACGAAGGGATGTAGCGTCGGCATCTTGTATTCCCGCCAGCCGAGATTCACCGCGAGAGCCAATCCGTGAATGAGGCCATAGACGACCATGGTCCAACCGGCACCGTGCCAGATCCCGGCAACCAGGAAGGTCAAGGTTACCGGCCAGGCCGCGGTGACGAAGTAGCGGTGGAAGCGGCCGTAGCGCCTGGACAGTGCCTTCCGCGTATTCTTCATCGCCAAAGGGCTGAAGAGGAAATTGGTGAAGAACCGGGTCATCGTCATGTGCCAACGGCGCCAGAAATCTGAGATGCTGGTCGCCTTCAGGGGCGAGTTGAAATTCAGCGGCAACTTGATTCCGAACAAGTAGCCCAGTCCGACCGCCATATCGCTGTACCCCGAGAAATCGAAATACAGCTGAAGGGTGTAGCAGACGGATCCAACCCACGCCGTCAGGGGGTCGACCCCCGCACCACCCGCGACTCCGACAAACAGCTGGTCGGCGTATGGTGCGATGGTGTCCGCAAAGACGACCTTCTTGAACAGGCCCATGCAGAAAATCGTGGTGCCGACCATGACCCGCCAAGACGAGAAGGCGCGATCGTCGCGCTCTCCCATCTGGCTGAACATCTCGCTCTGGAGGACGAGCGGTCCCGCGGTGACGCAGGGAAAGAAGGTGGCGAACAAAGCGTACCTGTCGAAGGTCGGCCGCTGCGCGGTCCCATTATAGGCCTCGATCAGGAACCCGATTTGAATGAAGGTATAGAAGGAAATGCCAACCGGCAGAATCAGGTCGAGATGGCTAAAGCCTGTTCCAGCGACGGTATTGACCGTGTCGATAAAGAAGTTCGTGTACTTGAAGTAGCACAGAGCCGCGATGTTCGCGCCAACGGAAAGCAGGAGGAGCGACTTTGCTATCAACCTCTTGCTGCGCAGTTCGATGAGCGCGCTGGCAATCGAGTAGTTGAAGAAAACCGACGCAGCCAAGACCGCCACCAGGAGCAAGCTCCAGTGGGCATAGAAGGCCAATGAGACCGCTGCCAAATATGGATAGACCGCTCGCCAGCCCCCGACCCGGTGAATCAGGACGAAACCTATATAGGCTGCCGGGAAGAAGAGCAGCAGGAATTCGAAGGAATTGAATATCATTTGATTTCGCTCGGTTTGGTCGCCACGAGATCCAGGGGTCGGTCAGACGGCGAATCGCTCGGTTGATCCAGCTCGACGTACTGGTTCAGGAGTTTCTGCAGGCATTCGGGGTTCGAATGCTCCGCGTCGATGTAGAGCTCGGCGCCGCACCCCAGATCGTGGGGATTGAAGCTTCCGATGATGGGCAAGCCATGCCTCTGCGCGAAGTCGCGCGTCAGCGCCTCGATCGCCTCAAGCCCTTCTGCGTAGGGCGAACCCTGCACAGCATCGTAGAAGATCGGGTTGAAGGGCGGATGGGCCAGGAAGACTTCGACGCCCTGTTCATCGAGGAAAGTGAGCAGACGGTCCACGACGGCCACGCCATAGGGATCGATCCTGGGGGGATCGTCCCGGCGCTGCTCGGCAAATTCCAGCGCGCGGGCGCGCGCGTACTCCGCCGTGAAAAGCGCGTCGTGCTCCCTGGACCATTTAATCGATCCGTCGGCAAGCAGGATGTCTAAGGAATCCAGCTTCAGCGCCGTCGTCACATGTGGTTGAACCGGCGCATTGGCCCAGCGTTCGACGTTCGCTTCGAGTGCGGCAAGCGATAGGGATTCACGGATTTGGGGCCAGGGAACGGTGTCGACCCAGGGATGAGCCGTCAGGTCCAGCCGGCGGGCCATCTTCCTGTAGTCGGGAATTGTCGGCATCCAGAGGAAATCGGTCCGGTCGGCGACCGGCGTGAAGAAATTGTCGCGGATCGTGATGATCATCTGCTTGGGCAGCCTGTCGCTGCTCACAAACATCTCGGTCACCGCCAGGACGTCCTCGTAGTAGTCGCGATGGACGTGCGCGTTATAGAAGTACCTGTTCGGAACCAGGTAGCTGTGCGCCTCCTGCCAGTGGCTCGCCCCAAGAACGGCGACTTCAGGCGTTTCCTCGAGATTGGCGATGTGAGCGCGCCGCAATGCCCGGCTCTCGATATTCAGGTCATAGGTCGCGTAGTTCGAGCCGGCGGCAAGGGTCGCTGCGACCTCTTCAACCGCCGCTCTATCTAGGAGCAACGGTGCGAGCCGAGCATTCCCCCACCAGATGAGTCCGAGACCCAAAATGGAGAAGGTCAATACCAGCAGAAGATGAGGCAAAGGCCGACCGGCGACCTCCTGATCGTGAGCTCCGCCTTCCACGCTGTCTCTGCCCAGAGGGCAGGCTTCAACGACACCAGTTCCGGTATTCGCTGACTGCGAGAAGCGCCGGTCTTCGATATTGACGTCAACTGTGCTCAATTGGACTTCCGACACTTTCCACCCCCGCGTAGACAAGAAACGGCAGTTCGCTGCCATGACTATTTGTGAAACTCGAGAACTAGGCTCTTAGAACTTCGAGCGGTGAACCCCGTTCATCGCGCGATCGTTCGATGCTGCAGTTGCGACCATTCGAACTACATGGCCACCGTCCGGCTCCATGAATCGCCCGGCCCGGCTGTGACAGCCGCTTGGGGAAACTTGAGCGTGACCGTAGTTCCAGAGCCAACAACCGAGTCCACTATCAGCTTGGCGTCGTGCAACTTTGCCAAGGAGTTCACAATGGCCAGGCCAAGGCCGCTCCCTTCATAGGGGCGGTCGGCGCCATCATGGACCTGATGAAAGGGCTGGAGCACGAACGGCAGTTGGTTCTCAGGAATGCCAATTCCGGTATCTGCCACCGAGATCGACACCGAGCCGTCTTCGCCCTGTTTGGCCAGGAGATCCACGACGCCGCCCTCAGAGGTAAACTTGACGGCGTTCGACAGCAGATTGATGACCATGCGGCGAAAGGCGGTTTGATCGGCGAAGATGCAGCCGTTGAAACCCTCGAAATCCGACTTAAGATTGACTCCCGATTTCTTGGCACTGGGAGTTATGAGCCGAAGACAGAAGTCCAGCTCCGACTTGAGATGGAGGTCTTCCTTGTTTATATCGCTCTGTCCGCCTTCCGCCTTCGAGAACTCCAGAATTTCATTGATGAACTCGAGAAGGTGGCGGCCGCTGCCGAGGATGTCCTCCATGTATGACTTGTAGGTGGTCGGCTGAAGCTCACCGCCTACGCCGCGCAGCATCAGTTCCGAGAAGCCAATGATCGCGTTCAACGGCGTTCGGAGCTCATGGCTCATCGTTGCCAGAAAGATCGTCTTCGAGCGGCTTGCTGCCTCGGCTTCTTCCTTTGCATCCTTCAAGCTCTGCTCGAACAACTTCTGCTCGGTAATGTCGCGGATCACCACGACCGACCCACCTTCGTCGGTCCGATTCACGTCGAGATCCAGGATCCGGCCGTCGAGCGTGCGCAACTCATTGCCGCCAAGTCCACCGGCGTTGGTTCTCCTGAGGATCTCCGCGACACAAGCCCCGAGCCTGCTCGCATCCTCATCGCCGGATGTGAGCGGAATGGCGACCGGGCCGATCTGCGGGCTGATCTGACTGATCAGCTCGCTTAGGCGCTGGTTGTAGGCGACCAGCTGCCCGGACGCATCGACCGCGGCGAGTCCGGACCCGGTATTGTCGAGCGTGGTCTGAAGCAGGCTGCCCCATTCCGCCAGGGACCGTCGATTGGCAGCGTTCGCACAGGCGTAGCGGATGGAGCGTTCGACGACCGACGGCGTAAGCTCATCCTTGTTGAGGTAATCTGAGGCACCGGCCTCACTAGCGGCAATGTCGATGCCTTGGTCGCGCAGACCGGTCAGCAGGATCATCGGAACGTCGATGCCGCCGGTATTGACCGTTTTCACGAAATCGATGCCGGTCCTGCCGCCAATCTGATAGTCGATGAGTGCGACATCGAAGTGCTGAGTCTTGATGGCGTCGAACGCCTTGTCGAATGTCTCGCACCAAACAATATCGTAGCGCGCCGACCCGATCGATTTCAGGACGTCGCACGCCAAGAAATAATCGTCCTCATCGTCCTCAACCAAAAGGACGTGCAATGCTTGAGAACTCATGAGCCCCCCAGTAATCCCTGAACCTTGCCCGCAGTAGGCACAATGGAGCCAAGTAATTCTTATGTATTACAGGATATTTCCTGCCATTAGGTAAATCTCTAATGTTGTCCAGTTAAAAGAGTGTTAAGTGTCAGAATATAACAAAATATAAACTCATAAAATTCGAGACAAAACCCAATCACTGGCGCCAATACTTGTCGTGACTTCTTGGCTAGCGGGTGAGAAGCGCCGCTGGCTCTATGGATAGAGGCGTCAAGTCAATAAGTTAGCCGGCATTCCTGCCGGCGAACTATGGCGCGAGCCCGGATCGCGACGCCGTGCTGGCGCTCGCGTAGGAAGATTTTCCGAATTGTCGTAGGGCGCCGCGGCTGCTTCGCTGGCGGACGCGATCTATCAAATTGTCGACAACCGCCGACGCGGCCGGTCGGAAATTTTTCCTGCGAATGCCCTTGACCAGGCCGCCTATTGCTCTCTTGGAAAACTAGGCCGGAGTTCCTGAAGGATCCCCTTGCGGGTCTGCCTCGCCCGAGAGGTGGCGGCGGGAGTCGCGAGGACGGTCTTCCTCGATCGAGATAGACGGAGAAACCGGCGGATCAGGCCGGCCAAGCGGTGTGAAGCTGCCGGTCGATAGGCCCCTGCTCAGGGAGACGAGATGGCCGGGTGGCACTCGGGCGGGAGGGCGACGATCTCGAACCAATAGTGGCTCAGGGTTTTGACCACGCCGCAGAGCCCCTCGAAGGTGACCGGCTTGGTGATGAAGGAGCTGACACCCAGGCCATAGGTGCGCACGATGTCCTCGTCCGCCTTCGAGGTGGTGAGGACGACGACAGGAATGCGCTGCAGGGCGGCGTCGGCCTTGATTTCCTCCAAGGCCACGCGGCCATCCTTCTTCGGCATATTGAGATCGAGCAGGATGATGCCCGGAAACGGCTCGTCTCGCAGGTGCCCAAAGGACCCACGGCGATACAGGTAATCCATCAGCTCTTCGCCATCCTTGACGAAGGTGACCGGGTTCGAAACGCAGTTCTCTTCGAACGCGTCCTTGATCATCAAACGGTCGTCCGGATCGTCTTCCGCAACGAGTATCCCTATCGAACTTTGCATGCCAACGATCCTTCCGATAGTCCGCTAGTCTTGTGATCCCGGCAACGTGACGGTGAGTGCATCGGCTTCAAGCTTTCTACGACCCGCATCGGCTATTCGCTCGTCGTACTCACGGATGAGTCGGCAGGCGGAAGGGCAACGATCTCCAGCCAGTAGTCGCTCAGGGTCTTGATCACACCGCATAGCCTGTCGAAGGTGACCGGCTTGGTGATGAAGGAGCTGACGCCCAGGCCATAGGTGCGCACGATGTCCTCGTCCGCCTTCGAAGTGGTGAGAACGACGACAGGAATGCGCTGAAGGTCGGCGTCGGCCTTTATTTCCCTCAGGGCTACATGGCCATCCTTCTTCGGCATATTGAGATCGAGCAGGATGATGCCCGGAAACGGCTCGCCTTGTAGGTGGCCGTAGGCCCCACGTCGATGCAGGTAATCCATCAGCTCTTCGCCATCATTGACGAAGGTGACCGGATTCGAAACGCGGTTTTCGGCGAACGCGTCCTTGATCATCAAGCGGTCATCCGCATCATCTTCGGCTACGAGAACACTTATTGAGCTGTGCATGCCAGCGATCCTTCCGATAGTCCGCTAGTCCTGTGAAACCGGTAAAGTGACGGTGAAGACGGCGCCTTGGTCCGGGCGGCCATCCGCATCTATGTCGCCGTGATGCCGCTCGACGATCTTCCGACAGGTGGCAAGCCCGATACCCGTTCCATCGTACTCTCCACGGCCATGAAGGCGCTGAAAGATGGTGAAGATCTGGGCCTTGTACTTGTTGTCGAAACCAATCCCGTTATCCGAGAAAGTTAGCCGGCAGATATCCGCCCCCGATTGCGGCACGGAAGCCGGCTCAATCGCAACCTGGATGCGGATTTCCGGCTTTTGATCTCGTCTCGAGAACTTGAGGGCATTGCCGAGCAAGTTCTGAAAGAGCTGGCGCATCTGCATCGCATCGGCATCGATGGTAGGAAGATCGTCGACGAGGATCTCGGCATCGGTTTCCTCGATCGCGACCTGGAGATCGGAAATCACCCCGGCGACGACGGTATTCAGGTCGGTTGGCTGGAACGGCCGAGCGTTCGTCGTCACCCGCGAGAAATCGAGAAGGTCGTTGATCAGCTGTCGCATCCGGACAACTGCGTTCCCCATCCGGTCTACGAAAACCTTTGCTTCGTCCGGGAGCTCCTCGGCGTATTTCTGCGACAAGCGGCTGCCAAAGGCCTCGATCTTGCGAAGCGGCTCTTGCAGATCGTGCGATGCGACATAGGCGAAGTCCTGAAGCTCACGATTGGAGCTCTCCAGCTTCTTCGTGTATTCGCGAAGGCGTTGCTCGTGGCGCTCGAGATCGGAAATATCCTGATAGGTCGCGATCGAGCCGCCGTTCGGCATGGGTTCGTGCATCACCGCGATCACCCGCCCGTCCCGCAGGTGCTGTTTCAGCGTCGCCCGCTCCCGGCGTTTCGCATGGTCGGGCCGCTCGGTGATGGCGCGCTCGGCTTCCTCCGTAGTGTAGTTTCCGATCGAGACGCTGTACTCCATGATTTCCCGAAGCTTGATGCCGGGCTTCACGATTTCCGGATCGAAGCCGTACATCTCCAGATAGCGCCGATTGCAGACCAGGAGGGTTTGTTCGTCGTCGAACATGCATAGGCCCTGGACCATGTAGTTCAGCGCCGTATCGAACTGAATGTTCTTTCTGCGTAACTCCTGCGTCATCCGCAGAATGTCAGCTTCTCGTTGCTTCAGCTCCGTGATGTCCGAGCGAATCCCGACGATCCCGCCATCTTCGGTCCGCTTTTCGTGAATCAGAATCCAGCGCCCGTCGGCCAGCTGGACTTCGTAGGGCGCATCAGGGTTCCGATGCTGCTTCAGGCGCCAGTTGAAGAATTCATCCCGTCCCATCGCTCCGGTGTTGAAGCCGGCCCGGTCCACCCCTTCGCGAAGCATCGCCTCGAACGAGGCACCCGGCGCTATGAGGTCAGCAATGTGCGGATTGAATTCCACGTACTTGCGATTGTAGATGACGAGCCGGTCGTCGGCGTCGTAGAGCGCGAACCCATCCGCCATCCCCTCGAGCGCATGGGTCATTCGCTCACGCGCGAGGTATGCCAAATGCGCCGCATCCTCGTTCAGGCTCGCAGTTTCGCGATCCTCGCTGACGACACGGACGGTTTCGACCAGAGATCCGTTTTCCAGGCAGGCGCGCGTAATCTCCAGCTGCTGCCCGCTTGGGTTTTGAAGCTCGAAACTGGAGATCCTGCCGGCCTGGATCTGCCGCGTAATCAACAGAACGCGACTTTCGATCCTTTCCGGGCTCAGGTTGTTTCGCGTGAGGTTGAGTCGAATCAAGTCCTGGATCGATCGCCCAGGACATACATCTTCGTCCGAATAGCCAAAAAGACTGGCATAGCGAGAGTTGCACTGGACGAGCGACAGGCTCGCGTCGAAGAGCGCAAGGCCGACCTTGGCGCCTTCCATCAGATCAGCCAGGCTTCTTGTCGTGTCGGACGAAGCCTCGGCGGGCTCCGCGCCAAATTGAGTCCTTTTAATATTTGCGCCAGCCATAGTTTGCGCCCCAATATTCAACTAAACGATAGGTTACTTAATGATCGCGACGATCTGATTAACGAAGCGGTGACCTCTCATAATGTGCTCGGCAGATGCAGCGCCATCTGTGGGAAGTACCAGACGAGAAAAAGCATCAGAATCATGAGCATAAACAGCGGTGCAGCAGCACGGGCGATGTAGAGGATGTCGAGTTTTGTCATCGATTGAATGACGAATAGATTGAAGCCGACGGGCGGCGTGATCTGGGCGGTTTCGACAAGGATGACGAGAAAGATTCCGAACCAGATCGTATCGATTCCGGCCTGTCGGATCATGGGCTCTATTACGGCCATGGTGAGAACTACGGCCGAGATTCCGTCAAGGAACATGCCGAGAATTATGTAGAAGATCCCGAGCAGCAAGAGAAGCTGACCCGAGCTGAGATTGAGAGTCGAGATCGCCTCCGCGATGCTTCGCGGAATACCCGTGTAGCCCATCGACAAGGTCACGGTAGCCGATCCCGCGAGTATCAGCCCGATCATGCAGGAGGTCTTGAGCCCGCCCTTCACGCCCTCGACGAAGGTGGCGACGGACAGGCTCCCATCGAGATGCGACAAGGCCAAGGCGCCCAGAACGCCGAGAGCGGCCGCCTCTGTCGCCGTCAGGAAGCCGAAATAGATCGACCCCAGGATGACGCCGATCAAGCCGATCAGAGGCAGCAGCGAGAGGGCCTGGGACAGCCCGGCCGCCGACGCCTCCTCTTCCTCCGCGACCGTTGAAGCCTCGCCCTTCGCAAGCGACCACAGTGCGACATAAGCGACGAAGAGGAGCGCCAAGACCACTGCTGGTCCAATTCCGGCCATGAAGAGCTTGGGAATGGATTCGTTGATGCTCACGCCATAGACGATCAAGATGATCGAGGGTGGCATCAGCAAACCCAGGGTGCCGGCCCCGGCCAGGCTGCCAACCGCCATCGACTCCGGATAGCCCCGTCGTCTGAGCTCGGGCAAGGAGATCTTGCCGACCGTCGAGACCGTGGCGGCGGATGACCCGGAGATCGCAGCGAAGAGCGTACAGCCAGCAATGTTCACGTGAAGCAATCGACCCGGCAGATGCCGAACGATTGGCGCAAGACCGCTGAAGAGCCGCGATCCCATGCCCGAGCGGGTGAGGATCTCTCCCATCCAGACGAATAAGGGCAGGGCCACCAGGGGCCAGCTGGAAAGGGAGCTCCAGATCGTCGTCGCCATCGCGTCGCCGGCGGGACGCGTCGTGAGGAGTTCGATCCCGATAAGGCCGACGCCGAGAAGAGCCAAGCCGACCCAAACCCCACCGCCCAGGAGGACGAGGAGAGTGGCGACGTAAAGGGCGATGGTTAGGGTTTCCCAGCTCATTTCAGATTCAGGAAGCTTGAGCCGCGGGGATAGGGCGGCGTAAGTCTTGAACGCTCTCAATCAGAGAGTCCGCCAGGGCAATCGCGAAGAGGACGGATCCCAGTGCCATGCCGGATTGCGGAATCCAAAGGGGTGTCGCGTCGGCACCCTGGCTGATCTCGCCGATTTGGTAAGACACCTGCGCCATCCGACACATAAAGACGGCCAGCAAGCTCGCGAGACCGAAGCCAACCGCCAGGCAAATGAGCTCCGCCGTGCGACGCCGCGCGCCGCCCAAGCGGTCGATCAACAGCGAGACGCGGATGTGGGCGGCGTTGCGGAAGGCATAGGCAAGAGGCAGGAAAAAGCTGTTGGCCATGGCATAACCGGCAAGCTCCGGTGCCCCCGCGAGAGGGGCCGCCATCCAGCGGAAAACTGCCTGGGCAACGACCAGGACAACGATCCCGATCAGGCAGAGCCCACCGACCGCAGCGCCCAAAGCGTAAAGGGCGTCAACGACGCCGCGGGTCCCAGCCACGATTTTGCCCCTGGTTTCAGCGGCGTTCTGCGAACTGCCGATTGCTGCGGTAGACCGACAGCACGCCCTGGCCGGCACTGCCCGCTTCTTCGAGCCACTCTTCGGTCATCTTCTTGCCGATTTCCTTGACCCCGCGCGCCAGTTCCTCGCTCGGCGGCAGGACCGACATGCCGTTCTCCTGCAGGGTCACGAGGTATTGATCGGCCAGCTCTTCCGACCTGGCCCAGCCGGCGGCCTCCGCCATCGCTGCGGCGCCACGGACGAGGTCACGCGTCCTCTGGTCGAGACCATCCCAGGCTTCCTTGTTCACGAAGACCATGTTCTTCGGAAGCCAGGCCTGGAGATTGTAAAAGTGCGACAGATGTTCCCAGACCTTACGGTCGACTCCCGTCGCGCCCGAGGTAATGAGCGAGTTCGCCACGCCGGTCGCCAAAGCCTGCGACAGCTCCGCGGTCTCGATCTGCGTCGGGGTCGCGCCCATCAGCTGAGCAAGCCGCGACGTCGCGGGGTTGTAGGCGCGGAACTTCATGCCACGCATATCGCGGACAGCGTTGATCGCCCTGTCCGCATAGAGGCCCTGAGGGGGCCATGGCGTCGCATAGAGAAGGACCAAGTTCTGTTCGGCCAGCAGCCTCTCGATCTCCGGTTTGGAGGATTGGTAGAGGCGCCAAGCCTGGTCAAAGCTGGTGGCCAGGAAGGGAACCGCATCGATGCCAAAGATCGGGTTCTCGTTCGACAGCGCCGACATGAGACGTTCGCCGATCTGCGCCTGACCCGTCTGAACCGCCCGCTTGATCTCTCCACCGGAGAAAAGCGAACCTCCAGCATGGACGACGATCTCGAGCTCCCCGTTGGTGGCCCGCTGGACGGCCTTCGCAAACATCATGGCGGTCTGGGAGTGGAAATTGCCCGGCGCATACGCCATGGGCATATCCCACTTCTCGCCCGCTGTGAGCGACGTGATGGGCGCGCAAACCGTGACCGCGATGGAAAGAACCAAAGAGCGAACCAGGTGTCTCATCTTCTGACGTTCCGTCATGTCATTTGGAATGGTCTCTAGGCGCAAGCCATCCTCCCGACAAAACGTCAATTAACAATTAAAAGAAAATTGACAGATTCCTAAGGCAAAAAGAATAGAGCGGTCTATTTTTAATTGTAAATTAGTTTTTCGACGCCATAACGATGAAAATCACTGAATATCGGTTCTACTTCTCAAATATAGAAGAAATCATCTAGTCTGATGCAGAACATTACACGCACGGCGCCCAGCCTTATTGTGCCTACACTGCTGGCCATTGTTGTATTCAGTGGCATAGTATTTCCACAGCTGGCGGCGCTCGCGGCGCCCTTCGTCTTTCCTTCGCTTTTCATCCTCCTGACATTCTCCCTATCGCTGTCCACGGATCAGCCCATCACCGTCTTAACCAAGCCGGATCCCGCGGTCTGGGGCATCATGCTTTGGCAGATGGCCTTCATTCCTCTGATGGTCATCCTTATCGGCTGGGCCTTCCACCTGCCGGCCGATCTGCACTTGATGCTGCTGGCCACGGCGGTGTCGGGAACCGTCTTTGCGGCACCGACGATCGCTCACCTCTTGAAGCTTGATAGTCGCCTGCCAATTAACGGCATGGTGCTGTCGACCTTCTTGATGCCGGTGACGCTCTTCGTTTTCGGCAAGGCTCTGGGCGGCGCCGGGTTGGATATTTCCATTTCCCAGTACGTGTCGCGCGTCGGGCTCTTTCTCCTGCTGCCCCTCCTACTGTCCATCCTGATCAACTGGTTCGTCAGGGGCCTGCCGGAGCCCCGCACCTCGAAGATATTTGCCGCCCTTCGTATCGGGGCGATCGCATCGCTGGTCGTCTTCGGGGTCGGCATCATGGACGGGGTGGCGGATAAATTCGCGACCGATCCGGACCGGGTCGTCATGTTCTTGCTGATCGCGATCGGCTTCGCGGTGGCGACGGTTCTCGGCACGATCTTCCTGTTCTGGTCGGTTGGCTGGGATCTCATGATTGCAGCCGCGATCCTGAGCGTTTATCGAAATATCGGTCTCACCTACGCTCTCATCGGAACGGCGGCTGGGGACGACTTCGCGATCTATGTCGGCGTATCCCAGATCCCGATGTTCCTTTCACCGCTCCTGATTCATGTCCTCCACCAGTTTGGGTGGATCGGCAGCGATTCGGCGGGTCGAAGGGCCACGGACTTTCCGCGCCTGTAGGTAACCGCAGGACTTCGTCGCTGGACGCGGTCCGATCTTGACCATTTCCGACGAAACCGTCAGGCCGATTCCGTAGCGAAGGAGCAAAGCCAGGGCCTCCGGGCAGGTCGTCCGGCGACCACGCGCCGCCGGCCCGCGGCCCAGTCCAGGTGAAGCGGAAGGCCACCGCCCGAGGAGGGGAACTTGCCCAAGGTACTGATCGCCGACAAGATGAGCTCGCTCGCCGCCGAGCTGCTGAGAAAGCGAGGCTTGGACGTCGATGTCGCAGTGGGCCTCGCGCCCGAGGCCCTGATCGAACGTCTCGGCGACTGCGACGGTCTCGTGGTCCGCTCGACCACGAAGGCGACCTCCGAGGTCATCGCCGCGGCGGACCACCTCAAGGTCATCGGCCGCGCCGGTATCGGCATCGACAACATCGACCTGCCGGCCGCCACCCGGCGCGGCATCGTGGTCATGAACACCCCCGACGGCAACTCGGTCACGACGGCGGAGCACACCATTGCCATGATCATGGCTCTGGCCCGGCAACTTCCTGCGGCCGACCGGTCGACTCGAACCGGCAAGTGGGAGAAGTCGCGGTTCATGGGCGTCGAGCTCGCCGGCAAGACCTTGGGATTGGTCGGCTGCGGCAACATCGGTTCGATCGTTGCCGACCGGGCTTTCGGCCTGAAGATGCGCGTCGTCACCTACGACCCCTTCCTGTCACCGGACCGGGCGCTCAAGCTTGGCGTGGAGAAGGTCGATCTCGACGCACTGCTGGCCCGGGCCGACTTCGTATCGCTTCACGTGCCGCTGACCGACCAGACCCGTGGCGTGATCGACGCCGACGCGCTGGCCAAGACGAAGGAGGGCGTACGCATCATCAACTGCGCGCGCGGTGATTTGGTGGTTGAAGAGGACCTGGAAGCGGCCATTCAATCTGGCCATGTCGCAGGGGCGGCGCTCGACGTCTTCTCCGAGGAGCCCGCGCGCGACAACCCGCTGTTCGGGCTGGAGCAAGTCATCGCCACCCCGCACCTCGGCGCCTCGACCAGCGAGGCCCAGGAAAAGGTTGCCGTCCAGGTGGCCGAGCAGATCGCCGACTTCCTGACGACCGGAGCCGTGACCAACGCCCTCAACATGCCATCCCTGACCGCCGAAGACGCGGCCCGTCTCAAGCCTTACATGACGCTGGCGACCCAGCTCGGCTCCTTCGCCGGACAGCTCACCCGGAGCGGTATCAAATCGGTCAAGGTCGAATACGAGGGCCAGGTCGCCGGGCTCAATACCCGGCCGCTCACCCAGGCGGCGCTCGCCGCCCTCCTGGCCCCGATCCTCGACTCGGTGAACATGGTCAACGCACAGGTGATCGCCCGGGAGCGAGACATAGACCTGCACGAGATCCGGCATGAGAACGACTGCAGCTATCAGACCCTGATGCGGCTCAGCGTGCTGACCGAAACCCAGGAACGGGTCGTGGCCGGCACCCTATTCGGCGGCGACAAGCCGCGCCTGGTGGAGATCAAGGGCATCCCGATCGAGGCCGAGCTAGGCGAGCACATGCTCTACATCACCAACGACGATCGCCCCGGTCTGATCGGCTCGCTCGGCACGACCCTGGGCGAGGCCGGCGTCAACATCGCGACCTTCCACCTGGGCCGCGCCGCCCCGGGAGGCTACGCGCTCGCTCTGATCGAGCTCGACCAGGCGATTCCCGCGGACGTGCTGGCCGAAGTCCGGGCCCTCCCGCACATCCGCCGCGCCGTCCCACTGAAGGTCCAGTAGGCCAAGCTCCCAGGACAGGGGATTGCCGGCCGCAGATCGCTAGCTCGCCAACAGCGACGAGCGCTCGACCGAAAGCGGGCCCGAGGTCAGGCCGGTTCTGGCTAAATCCTTGGAAATATTGGTAGCGGGGGAGCGCTACGGCCCATTCCACAAATGCTGCCATCCAGTGATCCTCGTGTAGCCGATCCCGGTAGGAAATCCCCGTTGTGCAACGCCGATCAGGACATGGGGTAATGGTCCTACGCGGCGTTGACTTCGGCTACCCAGCCGTCACCGAAAGGCAGCTTCGGGCTTTCCCTCGCCCTCCAGGCGAGGTTGGCGGCACGTCCAGCACGGCCCCAGCATCCGGCATTCAAGCCAAGGAGGACCGCTCTGTGTCCAATTCCGGACGTGAGTGACGGCAGCGGGTGGCTGGGAAGAGTGACCCAAACACGATGTTCATGACGACGGCCGACCGATCACCATACGCTCCAACCCTTCAAGGCCGCGATTGGCGGACCTTTTCTGGCGGAGGGAGAAAATCGTCGGTGCATTTTCGGGACTTGGGCCGGCGGACATTGCACACCCGAGAATGGTCGCCTCACTTCCGCAAAGCGACCATGGGGCCTAGCATACCTGTCCGAGTGTCAGAGACCGCCTTGGGACGCCGACTGCTCGCAGGAGGTTGTCGACTTCACGACGGGCGCTTTCCAAACCCCGGCCATGGCGATCGTGGACCTTTTCGCTAGGAAGGTCGAGCAACGTCAAACCGTTCAAGAACAGCTCGCGAAACACGACGCGTTCGCTCAGGCCCTCAGCTAGCCGAAACCCCACCCGGTGAGAAAGTTGCTGTAGGAGGCAAGAAACCTCCTGAGTGTTGCGGGATTGGACGTAACCTTGGCGGTTGCGGATCACGACCCAGTCAATCGGACGACGACCGCAGGCGACGCGGCGATCGTTTTCCTGCCAGATCATCCTGCTGTACTCACTCGGTCCGAGTACTACGCGCTTTCGAGGATCGATCCGCGCCAAGACATTGATGTCGAGCAGGCTGTCGTTCAAGGGAGTGATGACCGTGTCTGCCCCTATGCATCCGAGGCGGGCGACGTGGCAGTCGTTGCCAGGTGTATCGATCACGACGTAGGTGCAGTCGGCCAGACCGTGCAGCGCCTCCTGAAGCCGCCGTTTCTCCTCTTGCTCGCCGAGGTCGCGGCTGGTCCGCAGAGAAGTTCGGATACGGAAATGTCGAGGCATTTCCAGCGGTTCACCGATTTCACCGATCAAGGCGCCACGGTTCGCCAAATATTGTGACATCGTGGCCTGCTGGCCATCGAGATCTACACTGCCAACCTTGTGTCCGAGCTTGAGAAGCGCCACGGTGAGGAGCATCGCCGTCGTCGACTTGCCGGTCCCGCCTTTCGGACTTCCCAAGGCGATAATGGTCGGATTTTGCTCTGCGGTCGGACCAAGTTCGCGGCCTACTTCGAGCAGGCAAGCATTGGCAGGCGCGGTGGTCATCTTGATCGCAGGGACTGCCGACGCTGACTCCGAAGCTGCGGCATTGGCGGACCTACCGATCCGCTCCGGATGTGCTGAGTCAGGCAAACGCAGCTTGTTTGAGCGGCGCCAAACTGGTCCGATGGTCATTGTTCAGCCGGCTCGCCAAATGGTCCCAAAGTTCGGCTATCTCGTCCGCCGAACGGGATTTGCGACGGATCTCCATCACCGTGCGCCCATCAATCATACTCGTTGCGAAGTCCGCCCGCTGATGGATGACTGCAGGTGCAACCGTTCCATGTTGGGATAGAGCAATTGCGGTGTTGGACGTGATATGCGCCCATGAAGACGCGCAGCTCACTACAAACACCAGCGGCTTGCCCATGTCCTGAACAAGGCTGACTGTCTTGGCGACGGCTCTCAGATCGTGGGGGCTCGGCTTGACCGGGACGACGACGAAGTCCGAAAGCTCAATCGCACCTCGAATAGTCGATGTGATCCCAGGTGGCGTATCGATAACGACGAGCTTGATTCCCTGGTCTCGCAGGTTCCGAACGTCCCTGCCGAGTCGCCACAACGCGGTCTGGGTGAATGCAGGAGTGTCCGACTCTCGGGTGTTCCACCAGTCAGCGAGACTCTCCTGGGGATCTGCATCCAGTAGCGCGACGGGACCAGCACCGCTGCGCTCAGCCTGCACACCAATATGGCCGGCCAACGTTGTCTTGCCCGAGCCACCTTTCTGCGACAAAAGCACAATGATTTGCATCGCCCGCTACCTCCTCGGCTCGCCTGCGTTCCTTGCCGGCATGTGGAAATTTGGGACTCCGTTCGGGACTGCTGGAGCGGTTGTTCGCTCCGGCAGCATAGCGCGCGGTTCCGCGCATCCGCCTTCCGACGGCGGCGCGAATGCTCTGATCGTGCACCGAAGATTGGGGAACATGATTGCGCGGATGCGTCGGGTGCCACCCGCGACTCGAGGTTGCGCATTGATCGGCAAACGAAGACCCAGGCTCATCAAGTTCGTGCCATTGGCCTACGGCCCATAACCCGCCACGAGCCAACTGTGAAAGTGGCAGGCGCTCTAATGTTCCTAATGCCATGAACATCCCGGATAGTCAATATATTGTGCCGATGTGGCTCAATTGGCCAAGATATGGGGGAAAATCGTAGTGTGGTCGAGGACGGAGATAACCCAATCACATCGATGACTGTGGTCAAGACTGCGCTGAAGGCCACGCTTGAGGCAGTGGCCGGGACCACGTCGATGTTCGGCAGGAGGCCCGTGCTGTCATCATGTGGTCGGCCGATTTCAGTGTCTTCGTTTAAAGCCAATCTCGAACGCCAAGACCCAGGGCCCAACTTTTGAGACACATTCTTCGGATGCTCCATAGATGCTATGGGGCAGGCGGCAGGGGGTGTAGCAAGTTGACAATGATCGCTGATGGCTAGGAATCGCCGTGCCCGGCGGTTCCTCGCCACGTCCGGGTTGACCCCAACTCCGGACCCATGGCGGCCGATGTCCGTTTTAAGGCGACTATGACCGCTGTGGCTCCTGCTTCGGGAATTCGGTGAAGGTGCCTCCAACGGCGAGGAGTGACCCGCTCCTGCCACTCAAACCGCGAGTCAAGGAGCAAAACGTCGACGGCCGCACGTCGAACCGGCGGCTCGGGATTGTCCACGCTCGAGAAGGCCCGCTTAGGATCGCGCTGAGACACGGCCTGCACCACAAGGCTTCGCATCGCCGGATCGGGATCCACCCGATAAGCCGGTAACCACTTGGTGGCACCGTGGTGTCCAAACAGCCATCCGCCGGGCTTAATTCACGCCCAGAGTCCTGATCTAATTTGCTGTTTTGACGTAAGAAAAGCATCGGCATCTTCCTGCTGCTGGGTCACCGAACCGCGCAGTCATTACTCGGTTTACCGGGCCGTGGTTGACTCGCTCTGCACGTGCCGATGATCGCCCGATCCGCTGACTGCGCAAATGTCGAAGACCCTGCGATTGAACTCTGAGGATGACATGCTCGCGAAAGATCGTCTCGACCCCGTGTGGGACCACAGCCGAACCGTAGATCCGAAGGAGATCGAGCGCTTCACAGCGCTCGCCCAGGAGTGGTGGAACCCCGAGGGCAAGTTCCGGGCGATGCACAAGTTCAACCCGGTTCGTCGCGATTACATCGTAGAGCAGATCGCCCGCCATTTCGGTCGGGATGGCACGGAGGCCAACGGCTTCGAAGGGCTGACGATCCTCGATGTCGGATGTGGCGCTGGTCTGCTCTGTGAGCCCCTGGCACAGCGCGGCGCGAAGGTTGTCGGCATCGATGCCACAGCTCGAAACGTCGAGATCGCGCGGTGGCACGCTAGCGAGCAGGGACTCGGGATCGACTATCGACACTGCCTCGCAGAGCATCTTGTCGAAGCTGGTGAGCGCTTTGACGTGGTCCTCAACACAGAGGTGGTCGAACACGTGGCGGACCAAGAACAACTCATGAAGGAGTGTAGCGATCTGGTTCGACCGGGCGGAATAATGGTCATTGCCACGCTCAATCGAACCCTGCGATCGTTCCTCCTGGCGATACTTGGGGCCGAGTACATCTTGAGGTGGCTACCAAAAGGCACGCACGATTGGCGTTGTTTCGTCCGGCCACGCGAGATCAGTAAGATGATCGCGAAACACGGCCTCGAGACACATGAGACCACGGGCGTTTCGTTCAATCCACTGAGAAACGATTGGCGGCTCTCCAAGGATACGAGTGTCAACTACATGCTGCTCGCGAAAAAGGCTTAGGCTTGGACGTCAGTTCACGGTCCACCTACACGCCCAACCAATCGAGCGATCACAAGGTTGAGCCAACCGACGCTCTAGATTGCTTTCGTCATTTCCGCGAATTTATGTGCGGTAAAACATTCACATGCAGCCAAGTGACCCGAGAAAGCGTTTCGAATCGGCGCGAACCTCGGCGTGGCGTTCGGCGCCCATACGATCCCACGTGCGGTAAATTTGGCCCAGGCGGGGATTGCCTCCGAGCTTGTCTCGGTGGCGGTCGAGAAAGTTCCAGTAGAGGTAGTTGAAGGGGCAGGCGTCGGGCCCCTTCTTCTGTTTCACGTTGTAGCGGCACGAAGAACAATAGTCCGACATTCTGTTGATGTAGTTGCCGCTTGCTGCGTAGGGCTTGGAGCCGAGCAACCCGCCATCGGCAAATTGGCTCATTCCTAGTGTGTTCGGAAGCTCCACCCACTCGTAGGCGTCCGCGTATACGGCGAGATACCATTCGTGAACAGCCTTGGGATCGACGCCAGCCAGCATCGCGAAATTGCCTGTCACCATCAGCCTCTGAATGTGATGCGCATAGGCTTCGTCTCGGGTCTGCTCAATGCAGGCTCGCAGGCAGGCCATATCCGTGTCTGCGGTCCAGTAGAAATCGGGCAGAGGTCGCTCGTGCCTGAAATAGTTGCTGTCGACGTATCCCGGCATCTTTAGCCAGTAGATTCCGCGAACGTATTCCCGCCATCCGATGATCTGTCGGATGAAGCCTTCAGCCGCATTCAAAGGCGCGTTGCCAGCGTAGTAGGCGGCCTCGACGCGCCGGCACACAGCCAGCGGATCAAGCAGGCCGATGTTGAGGTAGAGCGAAATGAGCGCGTGAAAGAGGAACCTCTCGCCGAGGATCATGGCGTCTTGGTAGTCCCCAAAGCTGGAGAGGCCTGTCTCCACGAAGTGATCGAAGGCCGCTTCCGCTTGATCACGGGTTACACCGAACCAAAATGGTTCGATCTCACCGAAATTCTCGGCGAAGTGTTGCCCAACAAGCTCTATGACCTCCGCTGTAGTGGCGTCGCTAGCGAACCGCTTCGGTCCAGGGAATGCCATGCCTGCTTTGGGAGGCTTTCTGTTCTCGCTATCGAAGTTCCAGCGCCCGCCTTCCGGCTCGTTGCCGTGAATGAGAAGGCCCGTCTTCCGCCGCATTTCCCGATAGAAGTTCTCCATCCGGAGCTGCTTTCTCCCGGTCGCCCAATCGGCGAACTCGGCCCTTGAGCAAAGAAAGCGGTCATCATCACGGATCTCGAGGGGAACCGAGAGGCGATCGCTGAGGTTTCGGAACTGATCTAGAAGACGCCATTCACCTGGTTCGGTGACAACCACGCCGTCGCACCTATGCCGGGCTAAGGCGCGTTCCATTTCCCCAGTGAGCGAAGCGCTGTTGCCTTCGTCGTCTAGCTTCACGTAGTCGACGGTCCATCCGATCTCCGCGAGCTCTGCCGCGAAATGCCGCATAGCCGAGAAGACAAGAGCGATCTTCTTCTTGTGATGTCGAACGTAGCTAGCCTCTTGATCGACTTCAGCCAACAGCACCACATCCCGCTGTCGGTCCGCTGATCGCAGGGCGGATATGTGAGGCGAGAGCTGGTCGCCCAGCAAGAGAATCAGCCGACGCCCGCCATGCTCTGCTTCACTAACGCTCATGGCCGATACCCCACATTCCGCTCCGCGACTGACTTGAGGCTTGCCTGTTATTTTTGATCGCCAAGCCTGGGCGCGTGTTCGATTATTAGAGCTTCGGATGCCGGAGCTTTTCTTGATGCCAAAAGCGCTGCCTTGCGAGCAGTGTCAACGGCCCCTATCAACACTGTTCTGTACGGCACCAGCCGAGAAGTCCTGAGCCGATCCAACGCTTCCGTTTTCTTTCGTACGCATCGGCTGAACGGCAGTGGCCGCAAGCGCACCAAAAGCAATTCCAGCCACGAGATGGGCCATGAAGTTCAGTGAGAGGCGAAGGAGCATTAGCGCTGTCTCCGAGAGTTATCTGATTCACGTTGTTTTTTTGCGAGGACAGCGCCGGCGCCAAGTGCAGCCCCAATCATGAATGCCTTCACGGCGACGACATAGCTCGCAATTGCACCCATGTTCCTCTCCTGATGGTCGGCAAGTGACCAGTATCGGCTTCACTCAAAGACCCGGCCGAAGAGCCAATGGCCCTTAAGCCGCAGTCGCCCGACTTTCCGCCGCCTTGAGCTGTTCCTCGACGAACCGCCAATTCACCAGATTCTCCAGAAAGACTTCAACGTAGTCGACGCGCCGGTTCTGGTAATCGAGATAGTAGGCGTGTTCCCAGACGTCACAAGTCAGCAAGGCGTGATGGCCCTGCGCCATGGGGGTCAAGGCGTTGGAGGTCGCGGTGATGCGCAGCTGCCCATGGTCGAGTACAAGCCAGGCCCAGCCACTCCCGAATTGTCCACTCGCCGCTGCCGCGAACTGCGAGCGAAAATTCTCGAATCCACGAAATTCAGCGTCAATCCTCTTACCGATTTCTCCAGTAGGACGGCCACCGCCTTTCGGTGTCATGCATTTCCAGTAGAAGGCATGGTTCCACGCCTGCGCAGCGTTGTTGAAGATGGCCGCTCGCTTAGGGTCGTCCTTGACCTCGATGATCACCTCTTCCAACGTCCGATCGGCAAGATGCGAGCCAGCCAAGAGACCATTGAGCTTGTCCACGTAAGCAGCGTGGTGCTTGCCATGATGATAGCCAAGCGTGTCGGCGGAGATGTACGGCTCAAGAGCTTCGGCAGGATAGGGCAAGTCGGAAAGGTTGAATGGCATGTCTCTTTATCCACAAAAATGATGACAAGAACTTGGCTATGTTTGACCACTGTCTATAATTCCTACGAAATATCAGCCGCTTCGGATTTCTTTCGATCGCGGAAAGCGTTTCGAACGAAACCTCTATTCTTGAGTAATGGTAGGCCCAAGGAAAGTGAACCGTAGG
>JAAUYK010028980.1_pt1 | contig 33784 bp, 26 predicted proteins | sample 7278021 | NCBI WGS metagenome assembly JAAUYK01 (sample SAMN14350223, study PRJNA611818) | marine sediment metagenome | isolation source: surface marine sediment (1.8m) | place: French Polynesia: Moorea | collected 2018-08
TCAGCCGCTGCGCTCGTAGCGCCAGCCGGCGTCGACCATCACCAGGCGGTGACGCGGCCCCGGCCTGTTGGCATCGCTCTCCGCGTAGCCCGCGTCGCCGTGCCAGAGCGCCACCGGGCCCTCGTCCGTCACCGAGTTGTGGGTGGTGAAGTGCTCGGGCTCGAGCTGCCGCGCCGACCGGGCCAGCCGCGCCGGCGCGGGCGACCGGCGCCGTAGCCCCGGGCCGGCCGCATCGCCGGAGCCGCGCCGTGCCCGCTAGGCGCAAGGGGTCGCGCGCGGGGCGGCCGTGCGCCGGTCTCCCGTGACGAGCGGCAGGCTGCGTGCATCGAAGCAGTGTCGGCTCCCAGACTTCCCCCGGGGGGAGGTAAAGTCTTCGGGCGGGCTGCCGAGAATGTCCCCATGATGTTCATATTTAATCTTGACACAAGTCCTTCACCTTGGTTCAATCGGAGTACGGCGAAAGGAGAGTCTGGAAAAAGGAGCGCACCCGGAGAGCCTGCATCCCCACAACGCCGTAGCGGCCGGATCCCGAGCCTGGTGGCGGCAGCGAGACTGCGTCACCCAGGAGCCGCCAAGGCAACGCTTCCCAAAGGAGGGAGAGAGCGATGGACAGCTACACCAGCCCCCTCGACATCAACTGGATCGGCGACAGCGACGACCGCAGCGCGGACACGTTCGACGTGGAGCCGGAGTCGGGCCGCACGACGAAATCGCCCGCCGAAGCAGGAAAGCGTCGTTCGACGGACAGCGCGCCCGCGCGCGATCCGCTCGATCTGTACATGCGCGCGATCCGCAACACGCCGGTGCTGACTCGGGAGGAGAGCTTCGAACTCGCGAACACGATTGCGGAGCAGGAGAAGTACTTCTTCGAGGCGATGTACGCCATTCCGGGAACCGCGACCCGCGTCGTCGAGCGGTGGCGCTCGCGCAAGGACACGGGCCACGTGACGGGACTCATGGCGGCTGCCTTCCGTGACGGCGGCCGCAAGGACTGGAGCAAGCACATCGACCGCGTGCTGGGAGAGGTCGAGGCGCTGTGCGCAGAGCGAGACGCGCGGGGCCGCCGCACGCGCGAGCCGAGCACCGGGATCGACGTCCAGCTGACGGAGGCACTTCGCAAGGCGAAGCTCTCCTTCGAGGTCGTGCACGACGTCTTCCGCGAGTTTCGCGCCCTGGTGGACGGGCCCGACGCCTCGCTGCGCGAGCGGCGCCGGGCCGGCGTCACGGGAACGGTCGCCCGCGAGGCGTTCGAGCGGGCGCGCCGCGCCCTGGCGCTTCGCGACGAAGCGCGCCAGGTCTTCGTGCGCCACAACCTCAAGCTGGTCGTGAACGTCGCGCGCCGCTACCGAAGCCTTGGCGTCGACTTCCTCGACCTCATCCAGGAGGGCAATCTCGGCCTGATCCGCGCGGTCGAGAAATTCGACGCGTCGCGCGGCTTCAAGTTCTCGACCTACGCGGTCTGGTGGATCGAGCAGGCGGTCATCCGCGCGATCCAGAGCCAGTCGCGGACGGTCCGCGTGCCGTCTCACGTCTACGAGCTGCAGCTGCGGTACCGCCGGGTCGAGCAGGCGCTGCGGGGTATGGAGGCGGAGGAGCCGACCGCGGAACGCATGTCGGAGGCCATGGCCCTCGCGCCGGAGGAAGTGGATGACGTGGCCGCAACCATGCTCCCCATTCGCTCCATTCATTCGCCCGTTCCGTGGGTCGAGTCCGCGACGCTCGAGGACGTGCTTCCCGATCCCGACGAGGAGGATCCGACCGACAGCATCGAGACGGACCAGCTCAAGAAGCGCATCCTGCCGGGCCTTCGCAGCCTGGGTCGCCGTGAGCAGCAGGTGATCGGGTGGCGCTTCGGCCTCGGCGGGGAAGAGCCCCAGACGCTGGATGCGATCGGGCGGCAGCTGGGTCTGTCGCGGGAGCGGGTGAGGCAGATCGAGTCGGCGGCGCTCGAGAAGCTGCGCAGCAGCGAGGCGCTGGAAGATCTGGCGAGCGGGCTGTTCGAGCGACCGAACGCGGCCTGAGACGCGGGCCAGGGGGCCGGATCCCCACTCGAGTCCGGCCGAGCCGCCGAGGCGGTGCGCGCGAGCGTCCGTGTCCAGGTTCGGGTCTGGGATGGGAAGTCGCCACGAAGTCTTTGCGCCGTGAATACGGATGGCTCAATATCGGCCCTCCACCAGGAGAGGTCCCCCCGATGAGCCTTCGAGCCGGCGCTCTGGCCGCGTCGCTGTTGACCGCGCTCGGTCTGGCGTGCGCCAAGCCGCCGCCCCCCGAGCTCATCCCGGCTACACCCATCGAGCCGCTCGTGGGGGAGGAGGTCGCGGTCGACCACGTGCTGATCCTGCTGGACAGCTCGGGATCGATCTCCCAGCGCGATCAGTTCCCGGAGGCGAAGGCGCTGTACCAGTCGTTCATGCTGGTCATGCCGGACGGGAGCTACGAGGCCGGTGCGGTCTCCTTCGGCGGCCTCCAGCGCGAGTCGACCCCCATCACGGCCTTCGACCGGGATCGCATGGTGAGCCACGCCAAGGAGGTCCGGTACCTGAGCAACGGCACGCCGCTCTACGACGTGCTCTCGGATGCGGAGGACGTCCTGTCGGGACAGGGCGCCCGCGCCAGCGTGGTGATCTTCACCGACGGCCTGCCGACGGACCCGGTCGGCCGAGACGTGGATCCCCGGGAGACCTTCGACGCCGCCCGCACCCTGGCTGCGTCGTACGACGGCACGGTCTGTTACCACACCGTCCAGATCGGCGAGGACGCCGAGGGGGGAGCATTCCTCCGTGGGCTATCGAAGGTCACGGCCTGCGGCAGCTTCCGGCGCGGCGCAACGGTGAACAGCGAAGGGACGCTGCAGAATCTGGCGCGCGCCGTGTTCATCGGAGCCGCGCCGCCCCCGGCCGTGCCGGTTGCGGCGCGGGTCGTCGACACGGACGGCGACGGCGTACCGGACGGCCGGGACGCCTGTCCCGGCACGCCCGCGGGCGCCCCCGTCGACGCGCGCGGCTGCTGGGTGATCCCCGGTCTCAACTTCGCCTCGGAGAGCAGCGAGATCGACCCCCGCTACCACGGGGAGCTGGACGACGTTGCGCGGGTCCTGAGTGCGAACCCCGGGATTCGCGTTCGGATCGACGGCCACACCGACGCCTCCGGTGCCACCGAGTACAACGAGATGCTCTCGGAACGCCGCGCTCGGGCGGTACGCGACTATCTGGTCTCCGCCGGCATCGCCGCCGACCGCGTGGACTACGCGGGATTGGGCGAGTCGCGTCCCATCGCTCCGAACAGCACCCGGGAGGGTCGGGCCATGAACCGCCGCACCGAGGTGACGGTGCTCAAGTAGCGCCGACCGCCCTCAGCATCGGGAGCCACAGCATGGCCCAAGACCCCCCGCGTCCGGATCGGATCGGATCCTTCGCCTACATCGGCGTCGTCTACGTGTTGGCGATCGTGGCGGCCCTGCTGTTCTTCCAGGTGGACGCCCACCCGATGGTCGCCATGGGGATCGGGCTGCTGGCCGCTACCGCGGTCACCTACGCCGCGACCCTGTATCTGGACAACGGCTCGGTCTTCGACCCCTGGTGGAGCGTGCTGCCGCCCTTCGTGGCGCTGTTCTTCACCGGCCTCTCGGAACAGCCGCACCTGACCGCCCGCCAGGCCGCGGTCCACGCCGTGGTCTGGTTCTGGGGCGTGCGGCTCACGTTCAACTGGGCTCGAGGCTGGCCTGGCCTCGAGCACGAGGACTGGCGCTATCGGGACCTCTACGCGAGCGGACTGCTGCCGCGCTGGGCCGTGCGGCTGCTGGCCGTGGAGCTGTTCCCGACCCTGATCGTCGCAGTCGGCTGCATCTCCCTATACCCGGCTCTCGCTCTGGGAGGGCCCGGCTTCAATCTGCTCGACGTGCTGGCGCTCACGGTGGGCGTCGGCGCCACGGCGATCGAGCTCGCGGCCGACGAGCAGCTCCACTCCTTCGCGCGGACGAAGCAGCCCGGCCAGCTCCTCGACTGGGGCCTGTGGCGTTACTCGCGCCACCCGAACTACTTCGGCGAGATCGGCTTCTGGGTCTCGCTGTGGCTGTTCGGGCTGTCGGCGGCTCCCGCCTACTGGTGGACCGCCATCGGCCCCGTGGCGATGATCTGCATGTTCGTGTTCGCGAGCATTCCGATGCTGGACCGGCGCAGCGCGGAGCGGCGTCCCGGCTTCGAAGCCTACGCGCGTCGCACCTCCGCCCTGATCCCCAGGCCGCCGCGCGAGGGCGCCGCCTCCTAGACGCCCGCCTAGGAGCCTGCGCGGCAGAAGCCCAGATCAGTTGATGTTGCTAGATTGCGGCATGGCGCGTGAATATCGACGGTACGAGCCCGATCAGGCCCTTCTGTTGCCTCCCTCGCTTCGCGATTGGCTGTCAGAAGACCACCTGGCCTTCTTCATTTCGGACGCCATCGACGCGATGGATCTGAGCGCATTCGAAGCGCGCTACGGCGACGAAGGTCCAGGCAACCAGGCCTTTGATCCTCGAATGATGCTGAAGGTGCTGGTTTATGCCTACGCCACCGGCACCTTCTCTTCGCGAAAGATCGCGGCGAAGCTTCACGAAGACGTGGCGTACCGCGTCTTGGGCGCCGAGAACTTCCCGTCGCACCGAACGATTTCGGATTATCGACAGCGCCACCTGCCGGAGTTCCGCGACCTGTTCGTGCAGATCGTGCAGACGGCCCAAGAAGTGGGACTCGTGAAGCTCGGCACGGTTGCGGTCGACGGCTCGAAGGTCAATGCCAACGCCAGCAAGCACAAGGCGATGAGCTACGCGCGGATGAAGGAGGAAGAGAAGCGCCTTCGCAAGGAGATCCAGGCCCTGCTGACGCAGGCGAAGAAGGCAGACGACCAGGAAGACAAGCGCTACGGCAAAGACCGCCGTGGGGACGAACTGCCCGCGGAGCTGGCCCGGCGCGAGGATCGGCTCCGCACGATCCGGGCGGCGCGCGAGCGGCTCGAGGCCCGGCAGCGCGAGATCGACCAAGAGAAGGGCCGCGAGCCGGAGGATCAGGATCGAACCGGGAAGCCCGGAAGGCCCTTCAAGCGGGCCTTTGGCGAGCCGGAGGCGAAAGCGCAGGAGAACTTCACGGATCCCGACAGTCGGATCATGAAGCGAGGATCGTCGGGCTTCGAGCAGTGTTACAACGCTCAGATCGCGGTCGACGAGACCGAGCAAGTCATCGTGGCGGCGGCAGTGACCCAGAGCGCCAACGACGTTGGAGAGATCATCCCGCTGATGGATCAGCTCCACGAGACCACCGGAAGCTACCCGGAGAAGGCGCTGGCGGATGCGGGTTACCGATCGGAGTCCAATCTGAAGAGCTTGGAGCAACGCGAGATCGAGGCCTTCGTCGCATTCGGCCGCGAGAAGAACGGTGTTGCGAAGCCGCCGGACCCAGAGGACGAAGCCACGTGTCGGATGGCTCGGAAGATGAAGACGCTCCGCGCCCGGAGGCACTATCGGAAGCGGAAGTACCTGGGCGAGCCACCCTTTGCATGGATCAAGTCCGTGATGGGTTTCAATCGCTTCAGCCTTCGCGGGGTCGACAAGGTATCGAGAGAATGGGACCTGGCGTGTCTGGCGGCGAACTTGAAACGAATGCAAGGCAAGCTGGTCTGGGCTTGAGAGCGAAACGAGAAAGCCAGGGAACGAAAGCCCACCCGGAAGCGGCCATTTGCCTTGCTCCGGGCGGCGGTCTACACGCCCAATCCGCCGCTCCAGACCAACCGTGTGATGAAATCACCCGCCAGGGCCTCCCTCTGGCCTGGATCGCGCTCTGCCGCGCAGACTCCTAGAGGCCCGACCAGCTGGCGGGGTTCTGCGGTGCCGAGGCAGGGCGGACCTCCACGGGGATGGCGGTCAGCCGCGCCATGCCGGAGATCCGCTCGACGCCCTCGGGGCCGTCTGCGGCCAGGAGGTTGACGTTCACGCCGGCGGTTCGGCTCGCCACCGAGAGCCCGCGGGCGTGCTGATGGCCCCAACCGTGGGGCAGGGCGACGCTCCCCGGCATGAGATCGTGAAGGATCCGGACGGGCAGCCGCACCGTGGCCGTGGCCGAGGACACGTCGGCCAGATCCCCCTCGGCGAGCCCGCAGGCCTTCGCGTCGTCCGGGTGCATGTAGAGGTGGTTCGTGTCGCCCTCTCCGTCCCCGCGCAGGTAGGCGGCGTCGTTGTGGGTCCACGAGTTGTGCGTCTTGACGAAGCGTCGAGTGATGAGCCGCAGCCCGCCCGGATCGCGGCGCTCCGTGTCGAAGCGCGCTTCGAGACCCTGCGCCTGCTCGAGGAGGGCCGCGGGGGCGAGGGCGAGCCGGCCGTCTGCGGTCAGCACCCGCTCTCCCAGGAAGTCGCCTCCCCGGTGGTCCTCGCGGAGGCGTCCGTGGGGCTCGGCGACCAGGCGCTCGAAGCTCCCGTTGCGCGACACGCGCAGCAGCAGGGAGAGGAGCAGCTCCTGGGGCATCTCGCGCAGCCCGTCGGGCCGGCGGCGTCCGGCGAGGCGCTGGAGCCCCGTCAGCACGCGCTGGGTCGCGCGGGAGCCGAACAGCGGAACCCCCGCCGCCTTGCACAGCTCCAGGTAGATGCTCGCCTCGTCGAGCGCCGCGCCGGGTGCCTCGACCACGCGCTCGGTCGCCTGCAGGTAGGGCCGGGCCTGGAGGCCGAGCATCAGCGGGAACACGAAGGGCAGGTCGGGTCGCTCGAAGGGGCTGGTGGCCGGAAGCACGTAGTGGGCGAGGGAGGCCGTCTCGTTCAGGAAGATGTCGGTCACCACCAGCAGCTCGAGCTGCTCGAGGGCGTCGCGCAGCCGCTTCGCGTTGGCCATCGTGATCAGCGGGTTCCCGCCGCTCACGAACAGGGCGCGGATCTGACCCTCTCCCTCGGTGAGGATCTCGTCGGGCAGGATCGCACCGGGTAGCGCCTCGTTCACCGCCGGAAAGCCGCCGATGCGGGAGCGAGCGCCTCCGGTGAGGGCGCCGCCGCGGCGACTCAGGCGCGGGAAGTCCACGATGCCGCGTCCCACCAGCACGCCGCCGCGCCGGTCCAGGTTGCCCGACACGGCGTTGATGACCTCCTGGATCCAGAACGCCACGGCGCCGTCGCCGCCCATGTTCACGCCGGTCGAGCAGTAGAGCGCCGCGCCGTCCGCCTCCCGGTACGCGGCCACCATCTCGCGCAGCGTCTCCGGCGGGATCCGGGTGACCTCCGCCGCCCGTTCGGGGGTCCAGGGCGCGCACAGCGCCTCCACCGCCTCGAACCCCGTCATGTGCGCCTCGACCCGCGCGCGGTCGACCCCCCCGGTGGCGATCAGCTCGTTGAGGAAGGCCAGGTAGAAGAAGACGTCCGTTCCCGGCCGGATGAAGACGTGCTCACCCGCCACCCGGGCCGTCTCCGTGCGGCGGGGATCGACGACGAACAGGCGTCCGCCGCGCTTCTCGATCTCGCGCAGCCGCCGCCCCGGATTCGGGACCTGGAGGAAGCTCCACTTCGAGATCATCGGATTGGCGCCCACCACGATCAGGCACTGGACGCGGTCCACGTCGGGGAAGGTCAGCGTGAAGGGAAACCCGTACATGTGCTCCGACACCGCGAACTTGTTCGCGCAGTCCTGGGTGGAGGAGCTGAAGAAGCTGCGGCTTCCGATCCCGTCCATGAAGCCCTTGGCGAACACGGGATGGAGCACGCCGAAGCCCGCCGCGGTGCCCACGTACATGGCGATCGAGTCGGGCGAGTGTTGGTCCCGCAGCGCGCGAACCCTGGCGCCGATCTCGTCGAACGCCTGTCTCCAGGGAATCGGCTCGAAGCGCTCGCCGATCCGCTTCAGGGGCTCGCGCAGACGGTCCGGCGATGCGTAGAGCCGCATCTGCTTCAGGCCCTTGGCGCAGCCGAACCCCCCGGTGGCCACGTGCTGCGGGTCGGGGCGAATCTCGTCGATGACGCCGTCCCGCAGCTGGATCTCGAGGCCGCACAGGGCCTCGCAGATCCGGCAGAAGCTGTGGCGGATCTCGCCGTCTCGGCTCTCGGTGGGGTCGCTCACGTCATCTCCATCGGATGGGGCATCGAGCCCCGAGTGTAGACGGCGATCCTCCCCCTCGCTGACGGCGCCGCTCTATCCTGTGCCCATGCCTGCTCGCGGCGTCCGCGCGGCCGCAATCCTCCTGGTGCCGGCGCTGCTCTTCGCGGCGCTGTACCTGCGCGCACTCGACTACCCGTTCGTCTGGACCGACCACGACGAGATCGAGCGCGGCAGCGTGCTGCGGCCACCGGGCAGGATCCTCGCGGCCTTCGGCGAGCCGCTGCACGCGGTGGACGACATCCGGACGCGCTTCCTGCTCCAGCCCTACTACCGCCCCCTCCAGGTCGTGACCGCGAGCGCGCTCGACGCGGCCTTCGGTCGCAGGCCCCGCACGTTTCGGGCCGCCTCCCTGCTCGTCGGAGCGGCGACGGCGTCGCTGTTCACCGCCGTCGCCTGGACGCTTCTCGGCTCGGCCCCCGGGGCGCTGCTGGCGGGATCGATCTTCGCTGCGCACCCGGTGGGCCTCGAGACCTACGTCTGGATCAGCGGACTCTCTGCCGCACTCGGCGCCTTCTTCCTGATGGGCAGCCTCGGGCTCGCTCTGCGCGCGCTGGGAGGCCGGGCGGCGGCGGCCCATTGGGGATTCGGCGCGGCGTCCCTCGTCGCCCTCGGCCTGGCGCTGCTCTCCAAGGAGAACGCGGTGCTCGGCCCGGCCTGGTTGCTGGCGGCGGGCCTGGGCCTCAGGGCCACGACTCGTCGGGATGGCGCTCGCCCCGGGCCTTCCGCACGAAGGCTGGCGTTGTGGGTCGGCGCCCAGAGCGCCGTCGTGCTCCTGTATCTCTTCGCACTGCGGCCGGCGGTGATGGGAACGGTCGTTCCGGGAGTGCCCCCGATCCTGGAGAACCCCCTGACCCAGCTCGCCACGGCCCTCGGGCACTGGCCCGAGGCGCTGGCCTGGCTGTTCGTCCCCCTCCACTCGAATACCTCGGATGCCGTGCGGGTCGCGACCTCCGTGCTCGCGCCGCTCCCGCTTCTCGGCGCCGCGCTGGGGCTGGGCTCCTGTGCAGCCTGGCTCACCCTGCTTCGCCTCGGTCGGGGTCGCGACTCCGTCGGCCTGGCCTGGTTGTGGCTCGGCTTCCTGCCCACCTCGGGCCTCCTGCCCGTGCTCCACCTGGGCGCGGAGCGAAACCTGTTCCTGCCGGCTCTCGGTGCCGCGCTGTTGTGGGCCTGCGCAGCGCTGCTGCTGGTGCGGGTCGGGCTTCCCCGAGCCGTGGCCGTCGGGCTCGCTGCGCTGCTGGTCCTCGGGCTGGCGCAGCGCACCGGCGAGCGCACGCCCGATTGGCGCTCGACCCGGATCCTGTTCGAGCGCGACCTCGCACGGGATCCGTGGCACCGGGAGGGGCGCTACAACCTGATCGCGGAGCTGGTCGAGGCCGGACGCCATGTCGAGGCCATGCGCCACGCCGACGTCCTCGTGGTGCAGCGCAGGCGCCGTGACGTGTGGTGGAGCTACCTCCTGGACGAGCGCGTGCTGGAGGTGCACTGCCGACTCAACCGCCTGCTGCAGCGCAGCCGCGATACGCTGGCGCTCTACGACGAATCCGTCCACGAAGAGCTGCGCCATGCCTGGGACATGCCGGGCTACGCGGCCTGCCTCGTCGAGACCCTGGAAGACGCGGGTCGAGGCGTCGAGGCGCGAGCGTACGCGGAGCAGCTCCAGCGCATGGAGGCGCTCCGGCAGCGGACCCGTGCGCCGTAGGCAATGCCGCGTCGAACGGCGGGCGGAGTGCGAGCACGCGCTGTCGGTGCCCCGACGGGTCGGGTTCCGCGCGTCACGCAACCGTCACGCTTGAGCTACCCTCGAATTGTTCCCATTCCCGGGACAGCTCCCCTGTCGTCCGAGGACCTCGATGGAGACGCTCTCCCTCGCGGCCGTTTCCGAGCCCGCCCTCGTCGCGCGCCACGCGCGCGCATCCAGGCGCCTGCGCCTCGAGGTCCCGGGGCTGCGCGGCCGGCCCGCGCTGGCGCGCCGCATCGAGGCGGAGCTGCTCGCGCCGGAGCTCGGGGCGGAGGAGGTCCGCTGCGATCCGCGCAGCGGTCGGGTCCTGGTGCGCTATGCGCCGGGCGCGCCGCTGCTCGAGCGCCTGGCGGAGCGGCCGAAGCGCGGTGAAGACCGGGCCACCCGCTTCTGGAGCGGTCGCGCCGCCACCCCGGCTGGCGCCTGGCACGCACTGTCCGCGAGCGACACGCTCGAACACCTGGAGGGCCATCGGCGGGGGCTCTCCGAGGCGGAGGCGGGTCGGCGCCTGAAGCGCTACGGCCCGAACGATCTGCCCGACGCGGCTCCCCGCTCGCGGCTCGCCGTGCTCGCCTCCCAGCTCGACAACTTCCCCGCGATGCTCCTGCTGGGCTCTTCGGGTCTCTCCGCCCTGGTGCGTGACTTCTTCGACGCCGGGGCGATCCTCTCGGCGGTCGGGCTCGACGCCGCCATCGGCTACCGCATCGAGCGACAGAACGAGGTGCTGCTCGCCTCCTGGAGGCGGCTCGAGGCGACCGACGCCCGCGTGATTCGCGATGGCGCCATCCGCAAGGCGCCCGCGGCGGATCTCACCGTCGGCGACCTCGTCGTGATCCGCGCGGGCGACACCGTGCCCGCAGACGCCCGCATCATGGATGCGCACCGCCTGGCGTGCAACGAATCGATGCTGACCGGGGAGAGCGAGTCGCGCGCCAAGTCCGCGGCCGCCGTCGAGGAGCACGTGCCCCTCGTGGACCGCACCTGCATGGTGTACGCCGGCACCACCGTGGTCACGGGGCGGGCGCGCGCCGTCGTCACCGCCATCGGGCCCCACACCGAGGCGGCGCGTATCCGCGAGCTGATCGAGCGGGAGAAGCCGCCGAAGACGCCCTTCGAGCGCCGCCTCGACGAGCTCGGCAACACCCTCAGCCTCGCAGGGGCCGGCTCGGGGCTCGCCGCCGCGGCGCTGGGCGCCCTCCGCTTCCGCCCCCTGGGCGAGATCGTGGGTGACGCTTCCGCGCTCGCCGTCGCGGCCATCCCGGAAGGGCTTCCCGTCATCTCCACCGCAGCGCTGATCCGCTCCTTGCAGCGGCTTCGAGAGCGCGGCATGGTGGTGCGCCGTCTGGTCTCCGCCGAGACCCTCGGGGCCGTCACCGTCGTGTGTGCGGACAAGACCGGGACCCTCACCCTGAACGACATGCGGCTCGAGGTGCTCGACGTCGGCCGGGGTGCGGTGGACATCGAGACCGTTCGCGCGGACCCGGAGAAGCTCTTCGAGGATCCCGCCACCCTGATGCTGGCCGCTGCCGTGCTCAACAGCGACATCGAGCTGCAGCACCACGACGGCGTGTCGACGATCTCCGGAACCGCGACCGAGAAGGCGCTGGTGCGCGCCGCGGGCGACGCAGGGCTGCATCGCAGGGAGCTGATGCGCGAGTACCCGCGGCGCCGGCTGCGCGAGCGAGACCAGGAGTTCCACTACGTGCTGAGCGTGCACGACGCGCCCAGCGGGCCCGGTGTCGCGTTCGTGAAGGGCGCGCCCGAGCAGGTGTTGCGCCTGTGCGACCGCAGCTTCTACGGTGCGGTGGACGACGCGGTGCGCGAGCGGCTCGCGGCGCGCAACGACGCCATGGCGGGGGAGGGATTGCGGGTCCTGGCCGTGGCGTGGAAACGGCTCGTCAGCAGCGGTCCGGAGGACTACGAGCACGGCTACACCTTCGTGGGCCTGTTCGGGCTGCGCGACCCCCTGCGTCCCGGTCCCGCCGATACGGTGAGCGCCGCGGCGCGCGCGGGGATCCGGACCGTGATCCTGACCGGGGACCAGCAGCGCACCGCCGAGGCGGCCGCCCGTGCCGTGGGGCTCGAGGGCGAGGTGCTCGATGCCCGCGAGGTGGTGGCGGGGCTGCGCGTCGACGGGGAGGCGGTGCTGGAGCGCCTGCGGCACGCGGCCGCGATCTCGCGCGTGGCGCCCGCGGAGAAGGCCGCCATCGTCCGCGCGCTGCGCGAATCGGGCGAGATCGTGGCCATGGCGGGAGACGGCGTGAACGACGCCCCGGCGATCCGCGCCGCAGACGTGGGCATCGCGATCGGAAGGCGCGCCAGCGACATCTCCCGCGAGGCGGCCGACATCGTGCTGGCCAGCGAGGACATGGGCTCGATTCTCGACGCCATCGGCGAGGGGCGGGTCGTCCAGGACAACCTGCGTCGCACGCTGCGCTTCCTGCTGGCCACGAACCTGTCGGAGATCGTGCTCGCCCTGGGCGGCGTCGCCATCGGATCGCGCAACAGACTGACCTCCCTCCAGCTGCTCTGGCTGAACTTCCTGTCCGACACCATTCCGGCCCTGGCTCTCGCCACCGAGCCCGCCGACGGCGACGTGCTCGCGCGGCCGCCCGCGCCCCCGAACGCCCCGCTCGTCGAGCCCGAGGCGCGGCGGGAGGTGGTGCGCGACGGCCTGCGCATCGCGGGCCTCGCCGCCTTCAGCGGGCTCCTGGGGGGTCCCGCGGCGTCCTTCAACATGCTGGTGGGCTCGCAGCTCGGCTACACGCTGGCTTGTCGAGCGCCCGGCGCTCCGCCCGACGCGCGCTTCCTCAAGCTGCTGGGCGGTACGGCGGGCCTGCACCTCGCGGCCATGTCGCTGCCGCCCGTGCGCATGGCGCTCCGGCTTCCGCCCGTTCTCTCGCCCGGTGAGCTGCTGGCCTTCGGGGCGGGATTCGTCGTACCCTGGGCCGCGACCCACTCCGCCCGCGAACAGGTGGTGGTGCGTCGGGGCACGCCTTCGGAGGAGGATCCGTCATGAGGTTCCACTTCACGTCCTTTGCCATCGGAGTGGGGGTGGGGGCGGCTGCGGTCGTCTTCGGCCGCCACCTGCGGCCCTTCCTCGTCGAGGTCGCGACCACCGTCTACCAGATGACCGACGAGGTCACGGCGCGGGTCGCGATGGTCCAGGAAGACGTGGAGGACATCTTCGCCGAGGCCCGCGCGCGGGCCCGCGGCGACGTCGAGCGCGAGAGCGCCTGAGCGGTCGCCATGCCGGACCGACGCCCCCGCATCATCCACCTGGTTCACGACACGCCCGGGCGTACCCGCCTGCGCCTCGGCTGGCTGCGCGACAACCCGGAGGCCGCGGAGCCACTGGCCGAGCACCTGGCGGGCCTCGACGCCTCGATGGAGGTCCAGGTGCGTCCCTGGACGGGCAGCGTGCTGTGCAGCTACGACCCGGAGCGGCTCGACGCGAAGCAGATCGTGGCCGCCACGCGTCGCCACACCGGCATCGCGATCCTGCAGAAGCGGGGAGAGTCCCACCCCGAGGCCGAGGCCGAGTACGCGCGCGCGCTGCGGGCGGGTGTGGGCAGCATGCGCGTCTCCCTCACCGACGCCTTTCGGGGCATCAACCAGGACGTCCTGCGCGCCACCAACGGCCGCCTCGACCTCGGCGCGCTCACCGGTCTGAGCTTCCTGGGAATGGGGGCTCTCGAGATCCTCGGTACGCGCGAGGCGCCGGTGCCTCCCTGGTTCAATCTGGCCTGGTGGGGCTACCGCACCTTCACGGTGTCGGGCGAGCACGCCGAGCGGGAGGGCGGCGAGCCGGAACACAGCGAAGCGGCCGAGGAGTCGTCGCCCCCCGACGTCGAGGACCTCGCCCCCGCCGACGCCTGAGCCGCGGGCCGGGCCTTCCGAGCAGGGATCGAGCGGGTAGGGCCTGATGCTGTACCGCGCCCTCGCGGACTTCGTCCTGGTCGCGCACCTCGCCTTCATCGTCTTCGCCGTGCTGGGAGGCCTGCTCGCTCTTCGCTGGCGCTGGGTCCCGCTCGTCCATCTCCCCGCCGCGCTGTGGGGGATCAGCATCGAGATCTCGGGCGGCCTGTGTCCGCTCACCGTCTGGGAGAACGCCCTGCGGCGCGCCGCGGGCTCGTCGGGCTACTCGGGGAGCTTCATCGAACAGTACCTGGTGCCGATCGTCTACCCCCCGGGTCTCACCACCTCGCTGCAGCTCGTCCTCGCGGGCCTGCTCCTCGTCATCAACCTGGCGGTCTACGCGCTCGTGATTCGCCGCCGGCTTCACGGGGCTCCCCGCCGAGCCGGGAGGACGTGATGCACATCACAGCGGTCCGGGACGGCTCGCGCGAGGGTCCCAGCCGAGATCGCGAGAAGCCAAAGGGGGGGAGCCATGGCCAACGAGCGAAGCCGGACGGAGCGACGCATCTCGATCCCGCGGAGCGTCCGCGGCTACAGCCTCGAGGGCCCCGGGTTCTACGTCTGGGACGAAGACGCCCGCGAGGTCAAGCTCGCGGGCGAGATGTTTCGGCGCACCCTCGCGTCGCGGCCCGGGGAGCCGGAACCCGAGCCCGAACCCGACGCGAGCGTCTAGCCGGAGTAGCTGGATCTGCCGGATCGCGTGGAGACCGTCACGAGGACGCGTGACGAAGCATGGAGCCGACGAGCGGACTCGAACCGCTGACCTGCTGATTACGAATCAGCTGCTCTACCAGCTGAGCTACGTCGGCCCGTTCCGATGCTCTCGGGGCAAAGCGCGCCGGACTTTAGCCACGACGGGTACCCGACGCCACGGAGTCGCATGCGCCTCGCGGCGCACCACAAAGGGCGAACCGCGGCGCTCGGGAGACCCATCGGGCACGACGCTGCCGCTGCGCTGCACCACGTTCGCCGACGGCCTGCCACCCCCTGGGGACTTCGACGTGTCGCAGCTTCGGACGCGTTGACGCGCCCCGAGGCGGCTTCGTAGGATGGGCGGGCAACCTCCGGAGGCCTCCGTACCGTGCCGATCCTGCCGCTCGTCGACCTCATGATCCTGTTGGGCACCGGGAGCCTGGGCATCGGCTTCGTGCTGAAGGCCATCGCGATCACCACCCACTACCGACCGACACTGCTCGGCTTCTCGAGCCTCGATTTCGTCCTGATCGCCGCGGTCTGCATGGCGTTTGCGCTGACCCTGGTGGCGCGCACCTGGCTCAAGCTCCACGAGCCGCGCCTGCTCGACCTGCAGCGCCGGGCGGGAGAGGACGACGCGCGTCGGCGGGCCCGCGAGTACGGCTTCGAGACGGCGGAGTCCCCGAGGACGCGCACGGACGGCGGCTCGCTCGAGGCCCCGCTCCCGACCGGGACCGCCAGCGCAGAGCCGCGCTGACGCGGCGGCGCCCCGAGGCGCGCCTTCGCGGAGACGGGCTTGGACTTCTTTCGCCTCGCACATCCCGACGCCATCACGGGACACCTGAGCTCGGCGCTGCATCGCATCGCCCACGCCTCGGAGAACACGCTCGCCGAGCTCGACGCCTACACCGCGCAGCCGGCCGCACGGCTGTTCCCGGCCCCCACGGCGCTCCCCCGCGCCCACGTGCGCCAACGCTGGCAGCTTCCGGGGATCGTGAGCGAGGACATCGTCTTCGAGTCGCTCCACGAGCCGCTCGAGCCCCGTTTCCGCGAGCGCTACGCGCGCGAGTACCGGGAGAACCACACCGTCTACGCGCGTCGCATCCGTCCGAGTCGCTCGCGGGGCCGCCCGCGGCTCCTGTACCTGCACGGCTACCTCCAGCCGGAGACCTATCTCGAGGAGCTGGTGCTCAACGCCCGCATGGCGCGGCGCCTCGACGTGGAGATCGTCCAGCTCCAGCCTCCCTACCACGGCCGCCGCACGCCGCGCAGCGCGCGCTTCGGCGGTGAGTACTACTGGACCGCGGACCTGGTGCGCAGCGTGGAGGCGTTGCGCCAGAGCGTGCTCGATGCGCGGACGCTGCTGTCGTGGATGCTCGAGCGGGACGAGCGCCCGGTGGGCGTCTCCGGCCTCAGCCTCGGCGGAACGCTGGCCGCGATCCTCACCTGCGTGGAGCCGCGCTTCGATTTCTCGATTCCCCTGATCGCCCACATGGACGTGGCGGCCCTCACCTTCGATGCGCCCGTGCTCGAGCTGATGCGGCGCGAGCTGCGTAGCTTCGGCTGGGGCCGCGACGAGCTGTCGCGCTTCGTGACGTCGCTCGGCTGGTACCATCTGCGCGCGGTGATTCCGCGCGATCGCATCCTGCTCCACGCGGCCTCCGAGGACCTGTTCTTCGATCCGGAGGTCCTCGCGAAGATGTGGCGCGAGTGGGGAGAGCCGGCGATCCACTGGTATCCGTGCAGCCACATGGGTTTCGCCCAGCACCTCTCCCAGGTGGTGGAGCGGATGCGCGCGTTCATCGACGCACTGCCCCGCGAGCCGAAGGCGAACGCCTGAGCGGATCTGCACCTCGGGCGTGCCCCGCCGCGTTCGTCGCTCCTGTCCCGCCCAGGCTCCCCTTCCCCAAGCCCAAGTGGAAACCCGCGTCCGCTCCCGACCTCGCCTGGGCTTGGCTTCAGGGATCCGTCCCGGTGTCCGATTTCAGATTGGATGACCGCCTTCAAGACCCCGTTCCGGGAGCGCTACGAATCCAGCCGGCGCCTCGACCTCCAGGCACAGATCGAGGAGTGCGTGGACTACCTCGAGAACCCCGAGGTGCTCATCACCGAGTTCCTGGAGGCCTGCTATCAGGTCGAGCGGGAGCTCGACCCGGAGCGCGAGGACGAGCAGCTCGAAGAGAGCCGGCGCGAGGTGGTGCTCGAGCCGTTCGCGCAGGACATGGAGCTCCGCATTCGCGGACCCCGGGGCCGGGTAGAGGTGGTGCGCTGCGTCAGCGGCGCCGTCGATCCCCTGCCGGAGGCCATCCACCCCGCGCTGGACCGCCAGGCGCTCGACTACATCGGCATCCGGGAGGGGACGGATCGGCTCGTCCTCGGGGTGACGGAGACCTTCGAGAAGCAGAGCGTCTACCAACTGCTCCTGCGAGGCCTCAACTGCATCGCCGAGCTGACGCCCCCCTTCCAGCTCGCCCGGCTGGCGCGCCACGTGCTGCAGGGGTGCGGGCAGGCCGACGTGCCGTTCGATCTGCAGCTCGGGCTGGCGCGGCGCGAGCGTTCGGCGCTCGAGACGTCGTTGGAGGTGCTCTCGCGGGACCTGGTGGAGCTGCTGAAGACGCGGCTCGCCCAGCACGAGCCGCTCTCGGAGAGCGTCGGGCGCGTCGAGTGCCTGCAGTTCGAGGCGGAGGCGTCGCAGGCGGGGGCCGCCCTCGTGGCGCGCTGGCGCGCGTAGCCACTCGGCCAGGGGCGCGTCGGCCAGGGACGCGTCGGCCAGGGACGCGTCCGACGGGTCGGCCGCGGAAGCTCTCGCCGCGAAGCGGCGAGCGCGCAGCTAGCGGAGGCCGGGGACGAGGCGCAGGGCCGAGCGCGTCATCTCGCGGTAGAGCGCGAACGAGGCGCTGGCGATCTCGTTGGCCTTGGCGTGGGCCTTCTTCAGCATGGATCCTTCCTACTCGTGTCCTGGAACGGATGTAGGCTTTAGTCGGTCGAGGGTGTCAGGAATTCATCACGCGCGGAGGCGGCAACGAGCGAGCTCCGCAACGGACGTCTCTCGTGGAGCGCCCGCGGGGAGAGCCCCCCGACGCAGCGCGCGTGCGCTCTCTTCAGCCGGGTCGAGGCGGCACTGAAGCGGCTCTTCCCCCGGTTTGAGGGGGTGCCCGCGGGGGCTACAGTTGGTCGCCATGACGAGTGAGGACATGCCGAACCGCCGCGTGATCTGGATGGACGGGGAGTTCGTCCCCTGGGAGGACGCCACCGTCCACGTGCTCTCCCACAGCCTCCAGCGGGGCTCGCTGATCTTCGACTACATGAGCGTCGGCGCGACGCCCCGCGGTGCGGCCGTGTTCCGCATGACGGAGCACGTGGAGCGCTTCGCGCGCTCGGCCGAGCTGGTAGGGCTGCCGCTCGCGCGGAGCCGCGGCGAGATCGAGCAGGCGATCGTCGAGACGGTGCGTCGCAATCCGGGCGCCCGCGCGGTGAAGGTCTGCGCCTACCTCCCGTCCATCGAGGTGGACGTGGTGCCGCTCGATTCGCACGTCGCCGTCTCGATCGCGGCCTACGATCCGGAGCGCGACGTCAACGCCGGCAAGCCGCGCGCGCCCCACCATCCGCGCGAGCTGCGCCTCTGGATCGAGAAGGAGGTGCGCAACCGCCGCAAGGACATCGTGCCACCCCAGGCCAAGGTCGCGGCCAACTACGCCGCCTGCATGGCGGCGAAGTGGAAGGCCCGCAAGGCCGGCTACGACGAGATCCTGCTGATCGACGAGGACGGGTTCGTGGCGGAAGGCCCCACCACCAACGTGTTCCACGTCGACGCGGCGGGTCGCCTGGTGACGCCGGCCGAGGAGCGCGTGCTCCTCGGCGTCACGCGGCTCTCCATCCTCGAGATTGCTCGCCACGACGGCCTCGCGGTGGAAGAGACGCGGGTGCGCCCCGAGGAGCTCTCCGGCGCGGCCGAGGTCTTCCTCACCGGCACCAGCGCCGGCGTGTGGCCCGTCGTCTCCATCGACGATCAGCCGGTGGGGGAGGGCAAGGCCGGTCCGGTGAGCCTGCGGCTGCGGCAGCGCTTCATGCAGATCCACGACGGGGGCGACCCGGACTTCGAGTCCTGGCTCACCTACGTGAACGAGGCCTGAGCGCGGCCGTGCGCGTCCTGTCCGGCACCCAGCCTTCGGGAGACTACCTCCACATCGGCAACTACTTCGGCGCGCTGCGCCAGTACGTGCACCTCCAGGAGGAGCACGAGGCGCTGTTCTTCATCGCCGACTACCACTCGATGAACTCGGTGCGCGATGGCGAGGCCCGGCGCGCCTTCACGCGCAACGTGGCCCTCGACTACCTGGCCTGCGGCCTCGATCCGGAGCGGGCCATCCTGTTCCGTCAGTCGGACATGCCCGAGGTGTGCGAGCTCGCCTGGCTGCTCTCCACGGTGACGCCCATGGGCCTGCTGGAGCGGGCCCATGCCTACAAGGACAAGCTCGCCCAGGGTCAGTCGGCGGACCACGGTCTGTTCGCCTATCCGGTGCTCCAGGCGGCCGACATCCTCCTGTATCGCTCGGACCTGGTGCCGGTCGGGCAGGACCAGAAGCAGCACATCGAGATGTGTCGCGACATCGCGGCGCGCTTCAACAACGTCTACGGCGAGGATCTGCTCGTGCTGCCCGAGCCCTACATCCCGGAGGAGGTGGCGACGGTTCCCGGCACCGACGGGCGCAAGATGAGCAAGTCCTACGGCAACACGATCCCCATGTTCGGGAGCCAGAAGGAGATCAAGAAGGCGGTGATGGGGATCGTCACGGACTCGACGCCGGTCGAGGAGCCGAAGGATACCGACGCGCCGCTCTTCAAGCTGTGGTCGCTCTTCGCGACGCAGACGGAGCGCGCCGAGCTGGGCGCCCGCGCCCGGGCCGGTGGCCTGGGCTACGGCGAGGTGAAGAAGGACCTGTTGGCGCGCCTGCTCGAGCACTTCGGCCCCATGCGCGAGCGTCGCGAGCAGCTCGCCAAGCGCCCCGACGAGGTGGAGGACGTGCTGGCGGACGGCGTGCGACGCGCCCGCGAGATCGGTCGTCCGGTCCTCGAAGCGGCGCGCGAGGCCTCCGGGCTCGGAGCCGGCCGTTCCTAGTCGGCTGACCCGTCTCGGGTCAGCCGACTAGGACACGATCTGCTGGAGGCGTGCGAGCACCTGGCCCGCGGAGGCCACGCGGTCCTCGGGCTTCTTGGCCAGCATCTCGAGCACCAGCTCCGCCATGGCGGGCGGGATGTCCCCGACGGCTCCGCGCGGGTCCGGCGGCGGTGTGTGGCGGTGGTGGAACTGCACGTCGCCCTCGCGGAAGGGAACCACCCCGGTGAGCATCTCGTAGAACGTGATGCCCAGGGCGTAGACGTCGGCGCGTCCGTCGATCTGCTCGCCTGCCGCCTGCTCGGGGGCCATGTAGTAGGGCGTGCCGCCGATCACCGTGGTGGCGCGGCGCACCTCCTCGACCATCTTGGCCAGCCCGAAGTCCATCACCTTCACCACCTTCTTGTGGGTGAAGAAGAGGTTCGCGGTCTTGATGTCGCGGTGGACCACGCCCTGCTCGTGGGCGTACTGGAGACCCGTCGCGATCTGCCCGCCGAGCTTGGCGACGTGGGCCGTGGAGAGCCTCCCGCGCTGGTGGAGGATCTTGTTGAGCGGTAGCCCCTCCAGCAGCTCCATGGTGATGTAGCAGGTGTCGCCCTCCTGGCCGGCATCGAAGAGCGTGACGATGTTCGGGTGGTTGAGCGCCGCCGCGGCCCGAGCCTCGCGCAGGAAGAGGTCCACCGCGCGCGGGTGGTCGCGGAGGTTGTCGGGCAGTCGCTTGAGCGCCACCACGCGCCCGAGGCGCCGGTCGCGCGCCTTGAAGACGATCCCCATGCCTCCGCGACCGAGCTCTTCGAGGATCTCGTAGCGGAACTCGCCCGAGAAGCCGGCCCCTGCCGCCGCGGCGGCCACGGCTCCGGGCTGGGCCGCGCTGCGTCGCTTGCGCAGGGCCTCGATGCGGGTGGCGATGTTGGGGAAGGCCGCGTCGAGTCGCCGCACCCGCTCCAGCATCAGCAGCGCGCGTTCGATGTCGCCGCTCTGCTCGAGGAGCTGCGCGAGCCGATCGATGGCCTCGATGGGCGTCTGCTCCTCGCCCTGCGTGGCGAGCAGCTCTTCGAGCTTGCGGATCGCGAGATCCGTGTGTCCCTCGTCCCCGTACAGCCCGGCGAGCTGCTGCGCACCGGAGACGTAGTCGGGCTCCGTCACGACGAGCTGCTCCAGGCAGCGGATCGCACTCGAGCGGTCGCCGTGCTCGAGCGCTACCTGGGAGGCGGCGAAGCGCGAGCCCTGCTTCGCCAGGGCGTCGATGAGGCGCTCCACGTCGCCGACCTCGCGGAAGCACTCGGCGGCGCTCGCGAAGTCCTCGGCGCGCGCGTAGGCCTCCCCCGCCCGGGCATACTGCCCCGACGAGCGGAACAGCTCCGCCGCGCCCTCGTCGTCGCCGGCGCGCTCGAGCAGCGCGGCGGCCTGCTCGGGCTGCGCGAGAGCGAGGCGAAGCTCCGCGGCACGCTGCAGCTCTCCCGCCGTCTCGTAGTGCCGGGCGGCGCTCTCCTGCTGATCGCGCTCCTCGTGGAAGCGGGCCAGCAGCAGATGGGAGAGCGCGGTCTGGCCGTCGCGCTCGAGCTCCCGCGCCGCCGTGGGCGCGTCGTTGTTCAGGTAGGGCTGCACCGCGGGAGGACAGCCGGTGAACAGCACGTGCTCCCGGTCGGCCAGGTCGATCACGGTGTGGATCGGCTGAAAGGAAGCCACCTCGATGGCCTGCTCCGAGACGCGGTCGCTGCTGCCGACCACCAGGGTGTGGGTTCCGCGGGAGAGAGGGAGGTTGACGGCGCCGCCGCGCGCACTGCGCAGCGAGCCCGGCGCGCCGCGCAGTGCCACCAGGGCGTCGGGCACCGGCCGCCGGTCCCAGCACACCTTCACCTCGACGGGACAGAAGCGCGGTCGCAGGTCGAAGGCGATGCGCGCGGCCTCGCCGCGCTGGACCTGGACCTCCTTCTCTTCGAAACGCGTCGCTACGACCTCGTCCGAGTCCTGTGTCTGGAAGAAGCCGTCGACGCTGACGTAGTGCGCGTCGCAGGGTACGCCTCCGAAGCGCGCCTCGCGCGTCACGCCGTGGCTCTCGAGGCGCGCGCTGCCGGCGCGGTCCCGGGCCCGGCGGGCCTCTTCGGGTCCGACGATGCGAGCCTTGCGGCTCGAGGCCTTGCGTCGCGACAGCCGCACGCAGAAGGTCCCGCGCAGCTCGGCGGGGTACTCGAGGCAGACGCTCACGTCCCCCCTGCCCCGCGACAGGCGGCGCAGCGGCCACAGCACGCTGACCAGCAGGAGTGCGAGCAGTCCGGTGGCCTGCAGCACCGGGCGGCTCACGCGACCCGCCTTCGCGTCTTCGAGCGCTTCGCGCGCGAGACGGGGCAGGTGCTCGCGCGCCAGCGCTTCGATCCGCCGCGCGCGGCTCAGGAAGTGCTCGCGCAGCTGCGTCCAGCCGACCGCGGTCGGCTCCGCCCCGGACTCGTCCTGCGGCTGCGTCCGCGCCGCGGTTCCCGCGGCCCGCTCGGGTCCGGGCTCCGCGGGTCGCGCCCGGGACGCCTCGGCCCGCTCGGCGGGACGCTCGGGTCGCGGCCCCCCCCGGCGCGGGCGTGCTTCGTCGTCCGATCGCGCCCGGGACGGCCCCCCGTCCGGGGCGTCGAAGAGGCCGAGCAGGTTCACCGCCTCGTCGATCGTCAGGGACTCGGCGGAGGCGGGGCTCGCCACGCCGCTCACCGGGACGGGCGGGGGCCCGGACTCGGGCGGCGGCGCGGTCTCGCCGCGCAGCGGCGTGGCGCCCGCGAGCACGAGCGCGCTCGCGAGGCCGATCTGCACGACGAGGGCTATCGCACGCGGGGCTCGCATGGGTCCGCGGTCCTCATCGGCGGTGCGCGGCGGCGGGTTGAGGGGCCTCCATGCGGCGCCGGATCGGCTCGGTGGGGGCCGGAGTTGCCGCTCTGCGAAGGGGGAATTCGGTAGCGTGGCCGGCGTGTCGGAGACCCCGCCCGATCCGCCGTCCCGGCCGCGACCGCTGCCTGCCCTGGGCCGCCTGCTTCCGGACGTCTACTACGGCTGGGTGATCGCGGTCGGCGCCTCGCTGCTGTCCTTCCTGGTGGTGGGCATCGGCTTCTACGGCATGGCGGTGTTCCTCGATGCGCTGTGCAGCGAGCGGGGCTGGCCCAAGGCCTCGGTCTCCTTCGCGACGACCCTCTACTTCGTGACCTCCGGCCTCGCGGGTCCCCTGATCGGCCGCTCGGTGGACCGCCACGGTGCGCGGACCTGGATCGGGGTCGGCTCGATCGTGATGGCTCTGGCCCTGCTCGCGATCGGTCGCGTCGGCGTGCCCTGGCAGCTCGCGCTCGCGTACCCGCTGCTCGCCATGGGCTTCTCGATGGCAGGTGGCATTCCCAGCAGCGCGATCGTCACGCGCTGGTTCGTGGCCCGTCGCGCCCGCGCGATGAGCGTCGCCCAGACGGGTGTCTCCGTCGGGGGCGTGGTGCTGGTTCCGCTCGCGGTGGGACTCATCGCTCGCGAGGGTCTGGAGGCGACCACGCGTCTGCTGGCGGGACTCCTCGTGGCGGGGGTCCTGCCGCTGGCGATCTTCGTGCTGCGCGATGCGCCCCAGGAGCACGGACTCGCGCCGGACGGCGGCGTCGTCCCGGCGTCGGGGCTGTCCCCTCTCGACTCCGCGGCCCAGCAGCGCACCTGGAGGACGCGCGAGGCGCTGCGCACCCGCGCGTTCTGGATCCTCGTGGCGAGCTTCTCGGTGATCCTGTTCTGTCAGGTTGCCACCGCCATGCACCAGATCTCCCTGCTGCGCGATCACATGGACGGCACCCGCGCCGCCTTTGCGGTCAGCACGACCGCCTTCGGCAGCATCGTCGCGCGTCTGGTCGTCGGGAGCTTCGCCGACCGCGTGAGCAAGCGACGGGTGGGAATGGCCCTGATGCTGCTCCAGGCGTGTGCGCTCGTCACCTTCGCACTGGCGTCCGAGGTCGCGGCGCTCTACGGCGCCTCGCTCGTGTTCGGTTTCACCATCGGCAACCTCTTCATGCTCCAGATGCTGCTCGTGGGCGAGATCTTCGGAGTGACGTCGTACGCGACGGTGATGGGTCTGCTCCAGCTCCTCACCCAGACGGCCAGCGGTCTGGGGCCCTTCGCGCTGGGACTGCTCTACAGCGCCTTCGGCGCCTACCGGCCGGGCCTGCTGATCCTGGCGGCGCTGGCCGTCGCGGCGGCGGCGATCCTCTCGCGGGTACGCCCCGTGCCGCAGGCTCAGTCGAAGGCGAACGTCAGGTAGCGCTGGCCCACGTCCTGCGTGCCTTCGTCGCCGGCCTCCCCGTAGAACTCCGCTCTTCGTGCGAACAGCGCGCTGCGGGCCTCGCGCTCCTCGGGAAGGGCGAGTGCCATGGAAGCGCTGACGCGCATGCCGCCCAGCGACTCGATGCCCGTCACCCAGACCCGCTCGGCGCCGCCCGCGTAGAGCTCGTCCACGAGGGCGCGAACCGCCTGCTTCTCCCCTTCGAACAGCACGTTCCGCTCCTCGCGGAGCCAGGCCCGCGCCTCGGCGTGGCCGCTGGGATCGTCCAGGTCCTCCTCGACCCATGCGTCGATCTGACGCGCCATCGCCACCGGGTCGTCTTCGGGCAGCTTCTCGGCGATCGGCTCGACCCGGTTGCAGGCGGCCACCCATACGACGAGGATGGAGACGACGGACAGCGCCAGAGCCGGGGTGGCGCCGGAGCGCTGCACGCGAAGCGGGGCGCGCATGGGGGTCCTCCCGAGCAGGGCGCCCTGCGTTTCGGCACGACGCCCTGCGCGGCTGAGCGGCCGCGCCGCACGGGGGGCGCGATCTCAGAGGACCAGGGCGAGCTGACGGGACTGGGCGATCAGGACGCCGTCGCGGCTCCAGACCTCCCCGTCCTCCTCGACGAAGCCTTCGTTGGCCCGCTGCGAGCGGAACAGGCACAGGCAGAAGTCGTCCGGGGCCTGAACGGCCTGCGGCAGCGGCGCGCGGAAGTGGATGCTGAGGTCGATGGTGGGCACGCCGCCCGCGAGGACGGAATCGCTCGTCCGCGAGAAGATCGCGGGCGGCCATGCGTCCGCGTAGGCGGCGATCAGCGCGGTATCCGGACGGCGCGGTGCCTCGGCGAGTCGGATCCAGCCGCCGCACAGCGCGTGCGCTCCTCCCGAGAAGGGCGGGCTGCCCACGGCCCAGCGCTGCTCGAAGCGCGCGTGGATCGGAATGCGCGGCTCGAGCGGAGCGCAGTCCTCGGGCGGCTTCGTCTCCGGCATCGCGTTCTCGCTGAATCCGTAGGCCTCCCGCGGTCGCGAGAAGGCGCCGAGCGCCAGCGCGAGGAGTCGACCCCCCTGGTGCATGCGACACGACACGCTGGTGAGATGGCGGCCGCGACGTTCGATGCGGGTCTCGATGCGGGCGGGGCCCTGCGCGGGCGGCGCGGTGTAGTGGATCGTCAGCGAGCGCGCCGCGCGTTCGGCATCGCCCACTGCGGCCTCGAGCGCGCGCAGCAGGATCGCCGCCACGTAGCCGCCGTTCGGGCCGCGCACGACCCACCAGCCGGTGTCGAAGCGCGCCTCGTAGACGCCGTCTCCCAGCGGCGCGACGGCGGTGTCGCGGTCGAACCTGTTTGCAGTGGGGTTTGGCGTGGGGTTCGACATGGGCTCGGCGTGGGCGCGCGGACAGTCTGGTTTCCGGGTTCCGATCCGGGCCCTTCCGTCCCGTCGATCGCGCTCAGCCTGCCGTCAAAGTCCCCGATCCGCAAGCCATGGCGGAGCCGAATCCGAGCGGCGGGGCGCCTCCCCGGGCCTCGTGCTTCTCCTGCTGCAGCTCGCTGAGCTGCACCACGACGAAGCAGGCGAGGCTCGCACTGAGCGCCGCGTTCGCGTCGGCGAGCAGGCCGAGGGCGTGGCCCATCTGGACATGGGCGGGGGCCAGCGGGTGGCTCAGCACGCCGAGCGAGACCAGCTCCAGCAACCCGTAGGCGACGAAGCTCCCCCACCACAGCGCGAGCCGGCGCGGCGCGCGGAGCCGCTGCCAGGCCACGGGATCCGAACCCCGCGGATCGCTGGCCCGCCAGACCTCGCGAACCACCCGGTAGGGCCGCACGATATTGAGGAAGGGCACGAGAAAGCCCAGCACGGTCCACGCGCGCCGGTAGCCGAGGCGCCGGGCGCCGAGGGCCCGTGCGTTGACCCGGACCCGGTGAAGCCATGCTACGAAGCACACGCCGGTGACGCCCAGGCAGGCGAGCTGGGCCGTGCGCAGGATCTCTCCCGTCCGGGCATGCGCGAGCCGGCTCGCGTGTGCCGCGGCGGCGCTGTCCGCTGCCGTCGAGAGCCGGCGCAGCTCGGCCAGGTCGTACCCGACCGCGATCCACGCGACCGCGGCGCACAGGACGAAGAGCCCCGAGAGCGCGCGAGCGCTGCGGAGCGTGGGGATGAAGGGGGGGAGCAGGCTGATGCGGGCGTCGCTCACGAGTGCTCCCTGGGATGCCCCCGGTCGTGGGCTCGCTATCGAGCCGTCATCTGACGCAGGCGCTCCGCCGCCACGGCGGCGACGGCCGCCTGCAGGTTGTACGAGGCGACGAAGCCCAACATCGGGATCCGCACCACCGCGTCACAGCGCGCCAGCGCGTCCCCGGGGACTCCATCGGCCTCTCCGCCCACGATCAGGAGTACGGAACCGGTGAGATTCACCTCCCAGGGGGCCGCCTCGCCCACGTCCTCGATGGCGATGAGGCGTTTTCCCGCGGCGCGCGCGGCGTCGAGAACCGCATGGGTGGCCTGCCAGCCGATCGGAAGGAAGCGGTCGGCCCGCATCGCGGCCCGCACCGCCTCCCGTCGCCCGGAGTGGTCGAAGGCGGCGTCGACGAACACGCCGTCGGCCCCGCTCACTTCCGCGGCCCGGATCGCGAAGCCCACGTTTCCGGGGTAGACGGGCCCGGACAGCAGCCACACGGCGCCGCCGCGTGTCATCACCTCCGCGGGCTCGGCGCGAGGGCTCGGCCCGAACAGGGCCAGCACCGCCGCGTCGCGGTCCGGCCCGCGCAGTCGCTCGAACTTGCGGGCGCCGACGCGCTCGATGGGAATGCCCTCGGCGGCGGCGCGCTCCAGAAGTCGGCCGACCGAAGCGGGCGCGGGGCCCTCTCGCGGCACGACCAGGCAGCGGATCGCCGGGGCCGGCCCCGAAGCCCGTCTTCGCGCCAGGGCCTCCTGGATGGCCTCGGCCCCCGCGATGCGTCGGCGCACCGGCTCGAGCACTCGCGCGGCTGCGGAGCGCTCGCGCGCCGCTGGAAGCGCCTGGCGCGGCTCGGGGGAAGCGCGGTACACGCCGTAGCGGTTGAGGTCGCCCTGGCGGCCGTCGTCCCGGAAATCGGCCACGCGCTCGAGCGGGAGGCCGCGGGTGAGCGCATCGAGCTCCTCCTCGTCCACGTGATGGACGTAGCGGACGAGCCGCGCGTCTCCCGACTCGCCCCAGGGCAGCAGGTGATCGCCGTGCTCGAGCGTCGCCGGATCGATCGGCTCGGCCGCGACGCGGTTGTACTCGCTCCACGTCACCATGCGGCGTCGGAAGCGCTCGCTCGCGGCGAACTGCCACGTGGTGAGGGCGAGCAGGCCGCCGGGGGCGAGACGGTCCGCGGCCGCGGCCAGCAGCGCGCGCCGCCGCTCGCGGCCGGGGACGTGGTGGAGCATCCCGAACAGCACCACGAGCGAGAAGGGACCGGGAGGCAGGGTCTCCCCCGGGTCCGGCTCCACCAGGTCGCCGGCCCGGAGTGCACACGAGGCCAGCGCGCGGGCTTCGAGGGCCCGGCGCGCGCGCTCGAGCAGCTCGGGGCTGGCGTCCACGCCCGTGTAGTGGATCGCGGCGTTGCGCTCCGCGAGGGATTCCGAGAGGAAGGCGCCGAAGCGCCCGTTGCCGCACCCGAGGTCCAGCACCCGCAGCCCGCCGGGCTCCGCCAGGAGGTCCTCGATCCAGGACAGCAGGCGCCGCCAGCCCGGCCAGGGCGCCTCGCGCGTCGCGCTGAAGGCCTCGGCGGCCTCGCGATAGAAGCGGCGGTTGACGGCGGCCAGCGCGCGGACGGTTTTCTCGTGCATCGGAGCTTGCGATCATAGGCGCTCGCCGCGCGGGCAGGGACCGTCGCGGGGGAGGAGCTCCGTGCGGCCCCGAAGAAGACCCGTCGCATTCGATCCGCGCCCCCACGAACGAGAGCTCAGCGCCATCCTCCACGAGGTGGCGCGCGCACCGCGCCTCGATCCCCGTACCCTCGACCGGATCGTGAAGCGTCATCCCCGCGCCGGCGCGGGGCTCTTCTCGAAGAGCGAGATCATCGCGGGATTCCGCGCCTTCGGGGCGCCCGGCAGCTCGCTCAGCGAGGCGGAATTCCTCGAGCGCCTGCGCATGCGGCCCGTGCGGACGCTCTCCGGCGTCACTCCGGTCACGGTGCTCACGCGGCCCTTTCCGTGTCCCGGGCGTTGCATCTTCTGTCCGAACGACGTGCGCATGCCGAAGAGCTACCTGGCCGACGAGCCCGGTGCGCAGCGCGCCGAGGACAACCGCTTCGACCCGTACCTGCAGACGTGGAACCGGCTGGCCGCGTACCGCGGCATCGGGCATCCGGTCGAGAAGGTCGAGCTGATCGTGCTCGGCGGCACCTGGACCTTCTACCCCGAGCCGTATCAGGTGTGGTTCGCCAAGCGCTGTCTCGACGCCATGAACGACTTCGGCCGAGGAATCGACCGCCGCGCGGCGGCGGGCGCCATGCCCGCGCGCTACCGCGCGCTCTCGCCGCTCGACGGCCGCCAGGAGAACGTCTCGTACAACCGGGCGGTGTCCGGCTTCCTCGCGCAGCAGCTCGGCGGCGACCCGCTGCACCCCTCCGAGCGCGCGGAGTGGGAAGAGCTCGAGGCGGCGCAGCGCTGCAACGAGACGGCGTCCTGTCGCTGCGTAGGGCTCGTCGTGGAGACGCGACCCGACTCCGTGACCGAGGACGAGGTCCTGCGCATCCGCCGGCTCGGCGCGACCAAGGTCCAGCTCGGCATCCAGAGCCTCTCCGACGCGGTGCTCACGCGAAACCGCCGTGGACACGACGTGGCCGCCACCCGCCGTGCCGTGCGTCTCCTGCGGGCGGCAGGCTTCAAGATCCACGCGCACTGGATGCCGAATCTGCTCGGGTCCGGCGTCGCGCAGGATGCCGAGGACTTCTCCCGCCTGTTCGACGACCCGGACTTCCGCCCCGACGAGCTCAAGCTCTACCCGTGCAGCCTGATCGAGAGCGCCGAGCTGATGCGCGAGTACCAGAGCGGGGCCTGGCAGCCGTACGACGAGGCAGACCTGGCGGAGCTCGTCGCCGAGTGCATGGAACGCACTCCGCCCTGGTGCCGGCTCACCCGCGTGATCCGCGACTTCTCCTCCGACGACATCGTGGCGGGCAATCGCACCACGAACCTGCGCGAGGTGGCGACCCGAAGGCTGCAGGCGCGCGGAGGCCGCTGCCGCGACGTGCGCAGCCGCGAGGTACGGGGCGAGGCGGTGGATCCGGCGCGCCTCGTGCTCGAGCCGCTCGGCTACGAGACCTCCGTCGGCGAGGAGTGCTTCCTCCAGCTCGTCACGCCCGACGGACCCGAGGCGCGGCTCGCCGCCTTCCTGCGCCTGTCGCTGCCGCGCGAGGCTCCGTTCCTGAGCGAGCTCCAGGGCTGCGCGCTGCTGCGCGAGCTCCACGTCTACGGCGCCTCGCTGCTGCTGGGCCAGCGCGCCGGAGGCGCGGCCCAACATGCGGGCCTCGGCCGCCGGCTCGTCGACGAGGCCGCGCGTCGCGCCCGGAAGGCCGGCTACCGCGCGCTCGCGGTGATCTCCGCCATCGGGACCCGCCCCTACTACCGCGCGCTCGGCTTCCGCGACGGCGGCCTGTACCAGCAGCTCGATCTGCGACGCCCGCTCCCCACGGAGATCGACGAGGCCCCCGCCTCCGGACTGGAAGAGCGGTTCGCGCAGGACTCCAGCTGCTAGCTTCGCGTCGATGCCGGCCCGCTTCGCGCTCCTCGCGATCACGCTGCTCTCCGGCTGCTCGGCGCTCCTCTACCAGATCGCGTGGCTGCGCTGGTTCCGGCTGCTGTTCGGGAACACGGCGTATGCCGCCTCGGCGACGCTCTGCGCGTTCTTCCTGGGCTTGGCACTGGGCTCGGCCTGGTTCGGTCGCGTGGCTGCGCGGACGCGACGGCCCCTGCGCTGGTACGCCGCCGTCGAGGTGGGCGCCGTGCTGCTCGCGCTGCTGGTTCCCGCGGTGATCGCGATCTACGAGCCGCTCTACGCGACGCTCTACGCGCGGCTGTCCGAGAGCCGCGGGGTCTTCGTGGCGGCCAAGTTCGGGCTGGCGCTCGTCGCGATGTTGCCGCCCTCGGTGCTGCTGGGCGGCACGCTCCCGCTGCTCGCGACGGCCTTCGTCGCGAATCCCCGTGAGCTCGGCTCGGAGGGCAACCGCCTGTACGCCCTGAATACCGTCGGCGCGGCCCTCGGCGTCGTGCTGGGAGCGCTGGTCCTGCCGGAGTACATCGGCGTTCGCGCCACCTACGGGCTCGCGATCGCGATGGCGCTCGCGGCCGCCGGCTGGGCGTTCGCACGCGACCGGGAGCCGTCGCCCGCGGTCGAGACGACCGAAGAGCGGCGCACGGCCCCGACCGCACTGCTCGTCATCGCCTGCGTCTCGGGGTTCGGCACCCTGGCGCTCGAGGTCCTGCTGATCCGCGCACTGGTGCAGGTCTCGTCGAGCACGGTCTACACCTACGGCGCGGTCCTGCTGGTCGTGCTGGCCTGCCTCGCCGCGGGTGCGGCGCTGGTGTCGCTCAGCGAGAGGCGTCTCCCGGCCGGTCCGCTGCTGGCGGCGGCGCTCTCGCTGGAGGCGGTGCTGCTCCTCCTGCTCCCGGGCGCGGTGGTGGCGGCGACCGGCGGGCTGGCTCTGTGGGTGAGCGGCGGCCCGCGCAATGCGCTGCTCCTCGCTGCGGGCGTCGGCGGCGCTCCGCTCCTCGTCGGAGCCCTGGTGCTGCCGCTCACCTTCCGGCTCGCGGCGGGCGGCGCGGTGGGGCCCCGTGTCGGCGGACTGCTCGCTGCCAACACGCTCGGGGGAGTGCTGGGTTCCGTCGGAGCCAGCCTCGCGCTGCTCGAGCTGGCGGGCCTGTGGCCCTCCTTCGTCGTGATCGCGGCGGTGTACGGGATCGCAGCGCTCTACGTGGCCCCGAGCCCGCATTGGCGCATCGGGGTCGCGGGCGTCGGCGCGGTGCTGGCGGCGCTCGTCCTCGCGACCCCCGCGAGCCCCTTCGGCCTGCCGCGCGTCGCTCTCCGCTCGGGGGAGCGGCTCGTCGCCCTGGCAGAGGGGGCCCACGGCGTGGTGAGCGTCGTCGATCGGCGCGGCGAGCAGCTCATCAAGGTGGACAACCACTACAGCCTGGCCGGGACCGGCAATCCGCGCACGGAGGAGCGCGCCGGGCATCTCGCGCTCGCGCTGCATCCGGCCCCACGGAGCGTGGTCTTCGTGGGCTCGGCCAGCGGAGCCGCCGCGGCCTCCGCGGTGCTCCATCCGGTCGAGTCGATCGTGCTCGTAGAGATCGTTCCGGAGGTGATGGATCTCGCCTCCACCCACTTCGGCTCCACCACGCGCGGCCTGTACGGCGATCCCCGCACGCGGCGCGTCGTGGAGGACGGACGCAACCACCTGCGGGCTGCACCCGAGCGCTACGACGTCGTCGTGGCGGACCTCTTCGTCCCGTGGCGTCCCGGCGTGGGAGCCATGTACGCGCGCGAGCACTTCCGCGCCGTACGCGAGCACCTGGCGCCCCGCGGCGTCTTCTGTCAATGGCTGCCGATCTACCAGCTGGGCCCGGAGGCGTTCGCGCTGGCCGCCGCGACCTTCCTCGAGGTCTTTCCCGACGCGACGCTGTGGCGGGGCGACTTCTTCGGCACGCGTCCCCGCGCGGCCCTCGTCGGGATCCGGGGCGAGCCTCCGGACCCGTCGACGGTCGACTCCCGCCTGCGTGCGCTCGCGGCGCGCGGGGTGGAGGACCGCTGGGTGGCGGACCCCCGCGCCTTCTGGATGCTCTACGTCGGTCCGCTCGCCGGCCTGGCAGACCCCCTGGAGGGGCTCGCGCCCAACACGGACGACTGGCCGCGTTTCGAGTTCCTGGCCGGACGCCTGGGCTTGTCGCGGCGGCGTGAGTTCCTGCGCAGCGGCTGGCTCGAGATCGGCGCGGCCGTCGCCGCGGCCGCTGCACAGGGCGGTCCCTTCCGGCGCCCCCCCGGTCCGGGGCCCGAGGCGGGTCAGGCCTTCGCCCGCGCGGCGGCGCTCGCCGCCTCCGGACGACGCGACCTGGCGCGCCCGGCCCTGCGGCGGGTGCGGCGCCTCGTCCCTGCCGATCTGCTCGAGCCGCCCGATCCGAGCGTCGCCGAGATCTGGCCCTGATCCGTTGCCGGAGCGACCCCCGCCCTATTGATCCTGGAGGTAGCCCATCGCCCGCAGGCGTCGCTCGATCTCGGGATCGATGCGGATGTCCTCGCGCAGGGCCTCCGAGGCGGGCGCGCTCGCCAGGTGGGAGTCGAGCACCTCGCGCATGCGCCGCGCCGCGCCGGGCTCCCGCCCGATGAGGTTCACGTCTTCCTTGGGATCGACGCCGCGGTCGAAGAGGAACTCGGAGCGGTCGGGGTCGGGCTCGACGTTGCGCGCGTAGGTCCAGGCGCCGTCGTTCACCGAGAGCTGCACCGAGGCGTCGGGGTACAGCGGCGTACCGAGTGCCGCGAAGTTCGGCCGGTCGCCATCGGCTGCCACGGCTCCGGCGAGTAGCGGCAGCAGCGAGCTCCCCTCGAAGGAATCCGGAACGGGGACGCCAGCCAGCTCGAGGAGCGTCGGCGCGAGGTCGACGTTGCGCACCTGCGTCGCCACCCGCACCGGCGGATCGACGGCGAACGGGAAGCGGATCACCAGGGGCACCCAGAGCACCGGCGTCAGCACGTTGCGGGCGTGGCCGATCTTGCCGTTCTCGCCGAACGCCTCGCCGTGGTCGCTGGCGAAGACGATCACCGTGCGGTCGAGGACGCCCTCGTCCTCGAGCATCTCCCGCAGGCGCACCAGGCCGTCGTCCACCCAGCGGATCGATGCCAGGTAGGCGCCCTTGGAGTCGGTGCCGAAGCGCCGGTACTCCTGGGGCGAGGCGAACTCGTGGACGTCCATGAAGTGGAGGTAGAGGAAGAAGGGCTCCTCCCGCGGATGGGCGGCGACGAGGCGCCGCGCCTCCTCCTCGACCTTGAGAAAGCTCGGCCAGACGGAGGCCTTCGGCAGCCGCGCGCCCTTGCCCATCGGGAACAGGTAGCGCTCGAAGCCCTGATGGAAGCCGAAGGACTGGTGGAGCCAGCCGTTGGTCTGGACGCCGTAGGTTCGGTAGCCGGCCTCCCGGAGGACCTCGGCCAGCGTGAGGGCACCCTCTCCGAGGCCGTCGGTCGAGGCGTGGATGCGGTGGCTGCGCGGCCAGAGCGAGGTCAGCAGCGAGGCCATCGAGATCTTGGTCCAGCTCGACTGGGCCAGGGTGCGCTCGAAGAGCACACCGCGCTCCGCCCAGCGGGCGAGCTCGGGGGCCGTGTCCTGGGCAGAGCCGTAGGCGGTGGTGTAGTCGGCGCGCAGCATGTCGACGACGACGAGCACGAGGTGCGGTCGCCCGAGCTCCGACAGCCGCGCCCGGATCTCGCTCGGAGCCACCGGGCGCTCGCAGCCGACGAGAGCGACCGTGGCGAGAGCGGCGAGCGCGAGTCGGACTTCAGGGAAGCGCGGCAATCGTCTCATCCACCTGCGCGCGCAGCGGGGTCGCCTCTCCGGTGCGGGGGCGGAGGTCCACGAGCAGCCGGCGTGCGTCGTCGGTGCGGCCCGCGTCGCGATAGGCCATGGCCAGGTGGAGCTGGACCTCGGGCTGCTCCGGGGCCTTCGAGTGGGCCTCCTCGAGCAGCGAGATCGCGCGGTCCGGGAGGCCCTTCTTCAGGTAGAGCGCCGCCAGGGTGTCCATCGCGGCGGGATCGCCGTCGGCCAGCCGATAGGCCTCCTGCGCCGCCTCGATGGCCCCGTCGAGGTCGCCCCGCGCGTCGAGCAGCAGGGCCAGGTTGTTGCGCGGCGCGAAGGCGCGCGCGTCGGCTTGCGCCGCACGCTGGTAGGCGGCGATGGCCGCTTCGGGGCGGCCCGAGCGCTCGTGCACGACGGCCAGGATGAA
>JAAUYK010020290.1_pt1 | contig 33428 bp, 28 predicted proteins | sample 7278021 | NCBI WGS metagenome assembly JAAUYK01 (sample SAMN14350223, study PRJNA611818) | marine sediment metagenome | isolation source: surface marine sediment (1.8m) | place: French Polynesia: Moorea | collected 2018-08
CGGCCGGATTCGGGCATTTTCATGTTTATCAGCCCTCAGGTAAGGAGCTGCCGGCTGAAATGCAACCCTGGGCCGAAAATAATGTCATGCACATCTGTGTGCCGGTGCCGTTTGAAGATAAGAAATTTACCGAGGTTGTCAGCGCTTTTGAGCAATTTGCGCATCTGCATGCTGATGCCGGAAACCTCAAAGCATTCTGGAATCAGCCAGACGCAATTCCATTTTTCGATGAAACGTCTGCCTCGCAAATTGTGGCCGATCTGAAAACGGACCAGCAGCCAAATAACGGGCTAGCGCATCCGGAGGCTCTCTTAAAAGCTCGGGTTTTTTTGGAATTTGCCCAGGAATTCGATCGGCAAAATGTCGAATTGCAGCAGGAATTGGAGGAAACAGATCGCTGTTCTGAAGACTTGCTGAAAAACTTGAGCGGCAAAAAGAATGGTGAGCCTGCGCCCCCGCGGCTGACTGCTGAAATTAAATTTCATGAACCGGGTGATTACATGCCACTGGATCGACTGCAGGCCTGGATTCATCTGTTTTTGGAGAAACCGATCAATACTGGATTTTTGGTCACCAGCAGCCCAACGATCTTTAATTCTCTGGTTGAAGAACTGATGTCGGAAAATAAAATATTTGAATTCAATGGTTTGCCTGCCCTTGCCTCAGGCGACCAGGCATTGATGGACTGGCGGGAAGCCCTTTGCCAGCAGATAAAAAACGGGCTTGAATCCGGAGAGCCATTCACCGAAAACGCCCTTGCTTCCAGGCCGCCGCTGCCACAACAGGCTGCCCAATTCAAGCTTTCTGTTTGCCGCTGGCCTGAATGTACGCCTGCCCAATTATTTGCGCGGTTTATAAAATCACCTATCGCGGACATTAACAAGTTCAATCAGACGCCTGGCATTAAGAACACGATACTAGGACTCATCGAGCGCTGCCAGTAACAGACTTGCTGGCATTGGGCGTAACCCTTTGATAACTCTGATCAGTGACAATCAATTGGTTTTATTTAAAAGGTTTGTTCTGTTTAATTTTTGCAAAAAATGCCATCAAGTCTTGACTCGCTTTTCCAATTGGTATATTGACATTTTCTTTAATAGAATCCAAGGTGGGTTGATCACCTTAATCAAATCCTAAATTCGAAAGGAGACTTTTATAATGGCTTTTAATGTTGTCGTTGATCAAGAAAAATGCACAGGCTGCGAAGAATGCGTTGATGTTTGTCCGGTTGAAGTTTTTGAACTGGAAGATGGGAAATCCCAACCCGTGAATGCGGATGAATGCCTGGGCTGCGAAAGCTGTGTCGAGGTCTGTGAAGAGGCTGCGATTACGGTAGAAGAGATTTAACTTGCTTTTGACCCTCTGCCCCGTGGTTGCGTTCCACAGCCCGGATCAGAGGGTCTTCTTTATGGATACCCTATAATTTCCTTGCCCGAATGACCGGGAATGTTGACTCCCACCGACTGTCTCTTCGCATCCAAATCAATATCCTCGTTTTCTCAACAAGCTGGCGCCCTCATGATTCTCTGGGCCGATGCCAGTTTGGTCATATATGACATGACAACTTCTGATGAATCATGGCAGATCGGATCTGTTTTGGGCTAAATTGTCATCAATAATAGATGCTTGCGGGCCTGACTGCACCTTGCTAGCAAGGACAAACTATGTTAGAAGTAATCTCAAGATCTGTATCCGGGGCCCATGGCCTGGCCTGCTGCCGGCGGATCGAATCCGTTTAGATTTCTAAGGATTCAGGGAAACGCAGTCGACCAGCATTTCAGCCGATCGACAGATGTTAAAGTGCAGATTGCAACGGCGAATGATCTAAAAATCAAATCCGTTGGCGAGCGGTTAAGTGGGACGCATTGTATTATGAAACAATACCTAATCGATGAGCTTAGACCCGAGGACCATCAAAAGGTAAAACAATACCTGGATGAAAAATATGGTCCGGTGGAAATGGGGAGTATTTACTGGGTACCATTGGCAGCAGATATGTTGACGGATATTCAGCAACAGCATACGGACTGTCAGCCTTTTAATGCTGCGATTGACCTGCAGGAAGACCGGCTGGTCCTTGAGCTGTTGGTGCGCACCAAAAAAAAGATTCGGTGTGCCTGCATCGGATATGCGGAGGAGCGGCAACGGAATTGGTTGATCGACCAGGTGGATGCCATATTCAAACGTTTAGGCGTGATCACCTGATGTTTTCTGGGCCCAACCGGACCGGTTACCCGTATCAGGAATCGAACAAACCGATGCAATCATTATGATTATAAAAGAGGTTGTCGGTCTCGCGATATCACGGTGATTGTCCGGTTGTCCTGAAAATGGTTGCTCAGGTGCCGGAACTTATTGAGATGATACGCACAATTTACATCACGGTCTGGGTTGTTTTGGCAACTTTTGTGCTGGGCACAATGGTCATCGTGCTTTCTTTTTTTGTCAAAAGCGGCAATCCTCTGCACAAAATTGCCCGTTATTGGGGGCGCTCCATCCTGGTGGTCAGCCGTATCAAGGTCACGGTCGAAGGACTTGCGGATATCGATGCGCAACGTCCTTATATTTATATGCCCAATCATCAGAGCAACTTTGACATACCGGTTCTGCTTGGCCATCTTACGGTTCAGTTTCGATGGTTGGCCAAGATGGAGTTGTTTAAGGTGCCGATCTTTGGTCACGCCATGCGCAAGGCAGGCTATATCAGTATTGACCGCAACGATCGAGAGTCAGCCATTAGAAGTCTGCAGGCGGCAGCTGAAAAAATAAAAAATGGTATATCGGTGCTGATTTTTCCGGAAGGGACGCGTAGCCGGGACGCTCAGATCCAACCTTTTAAGAAAGGCGGTTTTGTGATGGCCATTGATTCCGGTGTGCCGATTGTTCCGGTGGTCATCAGCGGCGCACGTGCGATCATGACCAAAGGCAAGTTTCGTGTTAACCCGGGTCAGATTCGGTTGCGAGTCCATAAGCCGATCGACACCTCAACCTATACCCACGATACCAAAGAAGCGCTGATGGCGCGTGTTCGTCGCGTCATTTGCGACAATCTTGAAAACAGTGAAATGGATCGGAAGGCATGTTAAAAATAATTCCGCTCGGCGGCCTCGGTGAAATTGGCCTGAATATGATGGTATTTGAATACGGGGACACGCTTTTTGTGGTCGACGCCGGATTGATGTTTCCCGAAGATTATATGCTGGGCGTGGATTTTGTCATTCCGGATATTGAATATCTGCGGCAGAACGAATCCCGTTTAGCGGGCATCGTCCTAACCCATGCTCACGAGGATCACATCGGCGCTCTACCCTATCTGCTAAAGGAGGTCAGGGCCCCGGTATTCGGAACACCGTTTACGTTAGGTTTGGTTCGCAAAAAAATGGAAGAATATGAGCTCGGTGGTCCAATGGACATGCATTCCATATTACCGGATGAAACCCTAAAATTGGGACCGTTTACCTTGGACTTTATACGTGTGGGCCATAGCGTTTTGGACGGCGTGGGCATATCCATTCAGACACCTTTAGGCCGCATCATCCACACCGGTGATTTTAAAATTGGTTATGGTTCTACGGATGGGATGGCCACGGACGTTAACAAATTCGCCAAACTCGGGGAAGAGGGGGTATTGGCCCTGTTGTCGGATTCCACCAATGTGGAACGGGAAGGATATCCCATAACCGATAAGGAAATATGCGGGGCCTTACTGCGGATTATTACCGAAAGCAGTGGGCGTGTGATCGTGGCCTTGTTTGCCTCCAACATTGCCCGTATTCAAGTCATTTTGGATATCGCCAAAGCAAACGGGAAAAGAATCATCTTTGATGGCAAGAGTATTGAAGCCAGTGTTCATATTGCCACCGAGCTAGGCTATCTGGACACGGGCGCTTACGATGTCATCTCAATCGATGAGCTTGCCGAATATAATGATGAGGAGCTGATCATCGTTACTACCGGGACCCAGGGAGAACCTATGTCTGCGTTGGCCCGAATGTCAGCCGGCACCCATAAGCACATCACCATAAAAACGGGGGATACGGTTGTGTTATCCTCTAAATTCATTCCCGGCAATGAAAAGGCCATCGCCAAGATTATCAACAATCTCTATCGCAAAGGCGCTGATGTTATATACGAGAAAATATCTGATATTCATGTTTCCGGGCACGCATTTCGCGAAGAACTTAAACTGATGATCAAATTAACCCAGCCCCGGTATTTTATACCGATTCATGGAGAGTACCGGCACTTGATTTTACATTCGCGGCTGGCCGAGGGCGTCGGCATACCCAAAGAAAATATCTTGTTGACGGAAAATGGTCAAATTGTAGAATTTGACAAAACCGGTGGCCGCCTGAACGGACGGGTCACAACGGGCCGGGTGCTCATCGATGGCAAGGGCGTTGGCGATGTCGGCCGCAGCGTATTAAAAGAGCGCCGCGTGTTGTCAGAAGACGGCATGGTGGCGGTCACCATGGCATTTGACGAAGATACGGGTGTTGTGGTTTATGGCCCGGAGTTTATTTCAAAAGGATTTGTGTTTGAAACCGAAAGCGGCCACCTGCTGGAAGATGCCCAGTGTGTTGTTTTGGAGATCGTCGAAGAGGTGACACCGGAGATAAAAAATCGGGTGGATATCATCCGATCAAAGATTAAAACCGCGTTACGGCAATATTTTTTCTTTACCATCGGCCGCCGGCCAGTTATACTTCCGTTTATTATGGAAGTGTAATTGACTGCTGGCCGTTAGCCAGCAGCCAAGGTTTCAGATTTCAGTGTTCAGGTGTCAGTCCTTCGGATCAACGCTGACACCTGACACCTGACACCCGAAACCTTAATACATACTAACACTGGAATATTGAAACCGAACATCGTCAAAAGTGCCCAGACAAAAGTAACCACCCAATAGACCCAATCCTATGCGCAAAGAAATCATCGGCATCTTTTGCTTCTTTTTAGTTATTTTCACCCTGATCAGTCTGTTATCTTTCAGTCCAGATGATCCGTCGATTCACAATGCCAAAGCCGCGGGTGAAATCCATAACCTATTTGGCAGGCTGGGGGCGCATCTTGCCGGTATTTTGATCGGTCTCGTTGGGCTCGGCGCATTTTGGATTCCGCTACTGTTGTTGTTGACCAGTATTCATTTTTTTGGCGATCATCCAATGAAGGCCAAAATTTCGACGCTCATCGGCGGCCTCCTGCTGGTTGTCACCACCGGCAGCCTGCTGGCCTTGCGTCAAGATGCCTACCTGTTGTTTGGCAACCATTTTTCGGCCGGTGGCCTTATTGGCATTCCGTTAAAATCCTTCCTTACCCAATATACCAATTTTACCGGCGCCTTGATTATTTTAGTTTTGCTGTGGATCGTCGGCTTTATTTTGGCAACCGGTTTTTCGCTGATCGCCTTTTGTCTGCGCTGCTGGGAGTGGATTACGGCTATCGCGGATCGCATAAAGACCCTTTATTTAAAAGGAAAGGAACGCCGGGAGCGGTCAAAGAAATTTGCCCAAGTTGATCGCAAGTCCAAGCGTGCCAAAGCCAAGAAAATAAAAATTAAGGCCACGAGCCCTAAACCCATTAAGCCCGTACCAGCGCCCAAGCAGGAGGAATTTAAGTTCATGAAAACCGGCAAGGGCTTCCAGTTGCCATCCATTAATTTTTTAGAAGACGCGGAATTTCAAATTGGTTCAGCCGATAGTGAAAATTTACGGATGCAGTCGCAACTGCTTGAAAAAAAATTGGAAGATTTCGGTGTTCAGGGAAGAGTGGTTGAGGTCGCCCCCGGGCCGGTAATTACCACCTTTGAGTATGAACCGGCCCCCGGTGTCAAGATCAATAAAATTGTCAACCTGACGGATGATTTAGCGCTGGCCATGCGAGCAACCAGTATTCGCATCGTGGCGCCGATTCCGGGCAAGGCGGTCATTGGGATCGAGGTTCCCAATACCGATCGCCAGGTGGTTAAGTTCAAAGACATTATCGCGTCCAGTGTTTTTGAAAAGTCCAAATCTAAACTGACCCTTTGTCTGGGAAAGGATATTGTCGGCAACCCCGTCGTTGCGGAATTGGAAAAAATGCCCCATCTGCTGATCGCCGGCGCCACCGGCACCGGTAAAAGTGTGGCCTTAAATGCGATGATTTGCAGCCTGCTATACAAGTCCAAGCCCGGTGAAGTTAAAATCATCATGGTCGACCCCAAACGCATTGAATTGTCCAGTTACGATGGCATTCCCCATTTGATCACACCGGTGGTGACGAATCCAAAAAAAGCCACCAATGCGCTTTTTTGGGCGGTGCGCGAAATGGAGCACCGCTACGAGCTGCTGTCGGAGATGACCGCCCGTAACATCAAACAATATAACAACAAGATAGCCAAAGCCTCAAAAACGGCTGACAAAGAGGCACCGGAACCGCTGCCCTATATTGTTATTGTCATAGATGAACTTGCCGACCTGATGATGCTTGCTTCACGGGATGTCGAAGTGGCGCTGACACGACTGGCCCAGATGGCACGTGCCGCCGGCATTCATCTCATTTTGGCCACCCAACGACCCTCTGTCGATGTCTTAACCGGCATCATCAAAGCCAATTTCCCGACCCGTCTGACATTTCAAGTATCTTCTCGAACCGATTCGCGAACGATCATCGATACCGTCGGTGCCGAAAATTTACTGGGTAGCGGGGATATGTTGTTTTTGCCCCCGGGCACGGCAAAATTGCAGCGTATTCATGGTGCCTATATTTCTGAAAACGAGTTAAGTCAAATCACCGCTTTTTTAAGAGGTCAGGAAAAACCGGAGTACGATGAAGAGGTAACTGAGGCCGCCGCCATGCAGCCCGCTGAAGCTGACGATGATGAATATGATGAGCGCTATGATGATGCAGTGGCGCTGGTCACCAAGAACGGACAGGCTTCTATCTCCATGGTTCAGCGCCATTTGCGAATCGGCTACAATCGTGCCGCACGCATTATCGAAAAGATGGAAAAAGAGGGTGTCGTCGGCCCTTCAGACGGCGCCAAACCCAGAGAGGTTCTGGTCACCAGTTATGACCGGAAATCTTAGCGGCTTTCAGCCGCAGGTTTCAGGTGTTCCGCCGCAGGCGGATTCAGGTGTCAGCCCTTCTATTTGTCCCTGAAACCTGAAACCTGACACCAGAACCGCCAACGGCGGAACTATAAAGCCCGCCACCCGACACCCCTAATAAAAGCTGAGCATGAATATTGACAGAGAACTAGTTTCAGCAACCAAGGGCTTTCTCCACGAAGATGAGGGGCGCTGCCTGTACGATACCGCGCTCAAAGCCAGCCAACTGGGGCCCTGTCTTGAGATTGGCAGCTATTGCGGCAAATCGACGATTTACATCGGTATGGCCTGCCAGAAGAACAGCAGCATCCTCTTTTCCATCGATCATCACCGCGGCTCTGAAGAACAACAGCCGGGTCAGGCCTATTTTGATCCCGTTCTGTTTGATCCCCAATCGGGCAGGGTGGACACATTTTGCGAGTTTCGCAAAACCCTTCAGAAGGCCAATATAGAGGATACGGTGGTGGCAATGGTCAGTCGTTCGGATGTGGCTGCACGGCACTGGGCCACACCGCTGGGAATGGTTTTTATCGACGGAGGACATTCCATGGAAACTGCTCTTGGCGATTTTACCGCCTGGTACCCCCACATCTTACCGGATGGCTATCTGCTGGTGCATGATATTTTCATTGACCCGTCTGATGGGGGGCAGGCACCCCGTCGCGTTTTCGATCTGGCGTTGGCCAGCGGTCAGTTTACTGCCATAGCGATGATCCGAACCCTGGGGGTGTTGCAACGCAAAAAATAAACCCCGTATCTTCTTTGGGGATCTTCAGCCATCAATCTGAAAAGGTCTTCCAAATTACCTAACACCCCTTCAGGCTGGCCGGTTAAGTCCGCCTCCGGCGGATTGAGCCCGTTAAAATCGGAAATATATCAGATCATATTATTTACCGGCTAACCGGCTTACGGGCAAACCAGCTCAACTTTTTTTAAAATACACCACCAGACTTTTTCCCAATAGCGGATTGAGCAATTTGTCCAATCCGGCAACAAGCTTTGGCTGTTTCATGATATCCCAAGTCAGAAAACGATGGTAAAGATTTACGGCGGTCGAGTCTGTGCGATCTGGCCCCAGCAGACATTTCAACCACCAGTAGGGGGTGTGCAGGCTATGGGCATAATGAACGGCCCAGTGTTTTACGCCCAAGTTTTCGAGCAAATCAATGAGCTTTTTTTTGCGATATATGCGGATATGGCCGTTGTCTGAGCTTGTGTATGCTGTTGAAAGCGCCCAGCAAATGCTTTCCGGCCAGAAACGCGGGACGCTGACTGCCAGATTGTGCCCTGGTTTTAACACTCGAATCATCTCACCGGCAGCGCGACGATCGTCTGGTACGTGCTCCAGGACTTCTGAGCAAATCACGAGGTCAAAGAAATTGTCTTCAAATGGCAAAACACCTACATCTGCGCGCGTTAAACCCCACATGCCGCCGCCATTTTCGCCGATGCTTTCGTGAAACTGCAATCGCTTTTTGGCCGCGCCGAGTTCGACTGCGTCTAGATCCGCACCGATGGCAAACGCATTTCTACACCGGTAAGCGGCACAGGTATGACGACCCGAACCACATCCAATATCCAGAATGCGGTAACCCGGCTTGATACTCAATCTATCAAAATTAACGGTGAGCACCAATAGCCTCGCGATATACGTTGACGGTCTTCTGGGCGGCTTTGATCCAAGTAAAATGTCGCTGAACCCTTTGATAGCCGGCACGGCTCAATCTTTGGGCCAGTTGCGGTCGTTGCAGAATCGTTAAAATTGCATCGGCGAGCGCTTGTGCGTTAGCCGGGGGCACCAAAACACCGGCGTCTCCGACGACTTCCGGCAAAGCGCCACCAGTGGTGCTAATGACCGGTACACCACAGGCCATGGCTTCGCCGACAGGCAAACCAAACCCTTCATAGACGGATGGAATAACTGCTGCGGTTGCTCTTGCGTACAAACGCACAAAGTGGTCGTGGGTAATCCGACCCGTAAAGGTGACGCGATCTCCAATTCCCAGTTTTTGGATTAATTTCTGGCTGTATCCGTTTTTGTGGGTTGACCCGACAATTGTCAGTTTGACCGGCAGCGTTTGCCCAACGATTGAAAGTGCCCGCAGCAGGTAAAAAAGTCCTTTCAGGGGCATATCGGCGCTGTTAGTGACAATCAGTCTGTATTTTTCGCGGGCGATTTCAGGGATGGGGTAAAACAGATCGGTGCGGATGCCGTTGGGTACGATTCTAAATCGCCTGGTTGATATTTTAAAATCACGGGCGATATCATCGCGTGCGGTTCTGGATACGGTGATGATATGGGAAATTTTTCTGGAAACGCGTTTTTGCATCCGACAAAACGAGTACCAGCGCCACTGCTGTATCTTGCGCCATATATTTGCAGCTGAGCGAATCGCAATTTTACGATCGATGGTGATGGGATGGTGAATAGTGGCAACCGTGGGCAGCCAGTCTTTTATGGTCAGCAGGCCATAGGACAACCCCTGGTTGTCATGGATGATATCGTAAACGCGCCGCTTTGTGCGCAGGTAGCGGCGAGCGTGCAACCCGAATATAAATGGCTCGGGAAAGCCCATGGTGGAGACCCCGAGCCATTCTATTAAATTGATGGGCTGACGCAGCTCTTTGAGTGACGGCGTTCTGAATAAGTGTTCCGGATTATAAAGGTCCAGCGATGGAATCTGATAGCAGGGAATATCTGCATCCAACTGCGGTTTTGGCGGGCCAACAACGACCTCTACGTGATGTCCCAGGTCCTTCAGGGCGCGGCTCAGATTTTTTAAATAAACGCCCTGCCCACCGCAATGGGGATTGCAGCGATAACTTAGGAGGCAAATGTTCAAGGGTTTTGATGTTTCAGGTGGCCCCTTTGAATATTTTTGATGTTTGGTTATGCCGCTCATTTTCATTGTTCAAGAATGTGTTTTTTTTAACCGAATCGTCCTCCTCGTCGTCCGCGTTCTCAAAAGGTTTTTACGAGCCATATTCCGAGGACCGGCACGAGGACGAGCACAAGGACGATATAATGGTGCTGTTGTCCTATCAATCTTTGGTTGGCGCACTTCAAAAACACCTTCTGGCACGAATTCGGGCATATGGCAATACCTACCATACCGCCGATGACCCTGGCGGCTAAAGTTTTTGCGTAAAGTGTCGATATCAAATCCAGAGGTTTTGACAGCTATATCTGGTTATAACCTTTTGAAATTAAATAAATTAATAAAATAACAGCCGAATGGGGTGTTGACGGTTTCACGCCATGGATAGTTCCGAAAAAGAGACCATATTGTTTGTCGATGACGAAGAAAGTATTTTAAGCGTATCCAGTGAATACTTTCAACGCAAAGGGTATCAAACCCGCACCGCCCGCACCGGTGATGAGGCCCTAAGAATTCTCTCCGATGAGAGGGTCGACTGCTGCTTTACCGATATTAATATGCCCAAAATGAACGGTCTTGAGCTGGCCGAAAAAATCAAAAATCTCGATAATACCATGCCGGTTATTGTGATGACCGGTTATCCATCCCTGGAAAATACCATCCAGACAATTAAAAACGGAGTGGTTGATTTTTTGATCAAGCCGGTCAATTTGAAACAGATGGAATTAAGCGTGCAGCGTGTGATGCAGCAGCGCAATATGTTTGTGGAAAATATCCTTCTGAAAAAAGAGGTCGAAGGCAAACAGCGTCTGGAGAATCTGAACCAGGAGCTAATGGTCAAAGTCAAGGAGCTGAACATCCTTAACAAAATAATGAGCCAATTTACGGCCATAGGCTCTAGCAATGATGTGTTCAAGCGAGCCGTGGATCTTGCCCTCACGATTGCCCATGCGGACAGGACCGGCTTATACGTGATTAATGAGGCCCTTCAGGAACCGGTTCAGGTATCGTCTTCGGCCTTGTCCAGCGGTCTTTGTACAAGGCCCGGCTCAGCAAAGGTCTGTCAGGTGCCGCCGATACCGTTTGGGGGCAATTCCCCACCGGTAAATTCTACGCTGATAATGGAAGTTGTCTCAGATCAGATTCCCTTGTTGATCGCTCAAAATAAGGCCAATAACGGTTTGCCGGCTGAGATCAAATCCGCCATGATTGTGCCGTTGAAGATCAGAAACAAGGTTTTTGGCGTGATAACCGCAATGGTGACGCAGGGGGCGAAACGATTCAGCGAAAAAGATTTGTATTATCTGTCCTTTTTGGCCCAAAGTGCCGCGCAAGCCATTGAAAACCTGGCCCTGTACGAAAATATCTACGAAAATCTTTTTGCCACCCTATACGCATTCGTAAAAGCGGTTGAAGCAAGAGACCTGTATACTCAGCAGCATTCAAGCCGTGTTACAGGGCTGTCAATCGTAATCGGTAAACAACTCGGATGTACTAAAGAGGAGTTGGACATTCTCTATTTTGCCGGGCATCTGCATGATATCGGTAAGATCGGCATCCGCGATGACATCCTTTTAAAACCCGGCAAATTGACCGAGGAAGAATTTGAGAAAATTAAGGCGCATCCGGTCATTGGCGCCAACATTCTTGAACAATTGGGATTGTGGGAAAGAGAAAGACAGATTATTCGATGCCATCATGAGCGATTTGACGGTACCGGATATCCCGATGGTATTCGGCAAGAGGATATACCATTTTTGGCCCGCATTTTATCCGTGGCCGATGTCTACGATGCGATGGCATCCGATCGGGCCTATCGTAAAAAAATGGCCGATGAGGTTATTCTCAAGATCATCAATGAAGGCAACGGCTCCCAGTTTGATCCGGCTGTTGTTGCAGCTTTTAATCAGGCCTATACCGACGGCAAGATTACGCGGTATATGCAAACCGGAGAAATCAACTGATCTTGTCACCCGTTTCCGCCTTTTGGTATTGCACCTTTGGCATCAGCATAGAGTGTGAAATTCTGTTTCATGTAATTCTGGGACGGGGTCGCAGGTCCTCAAATCATAGCCAGCAAAAAAAGCGGGATAGCCATTTAGCTATACCGCTTTTTTTGTTATACTAGGATGTGGTCGGGGCGAGAGGATTTGAACCTCCGACCCCTTGAACCCCATTCAAGTGCGCTACCAGACTGCGCTACGCCCCGACACAGGCGTTAATCATTAGCATCCGGTTGAAGAGATGTCAATATCTGACAGAAGACAGAGAACAGAAAACAGAGGTCAGAAAGAGGGACTCATCGTACATTCATCACCTGTCATCTGTCCTCTGACTTCTGTCCTCTGAATATAAAAAAATATATGACTCCATCAAACAAAAAACCCATCCGCCCGCCTCGATTAAAGCCCGGTGACACCATTGGTATTGTGGCACCGGCCGGCCCTTTTGAGCGCGATACTTTCAGGCAGGGCCTGAGCGCCCTGGAAGCCATGGGTTTTCAGACCCGGGTCCCCGATGAAATATTTGACCGCACCGGGTATCTGGCCGGCACCGATGCACAGCGAGCCCGGCTGGTCCATCAGCTTTTTGAAGATCCGGACGTTCAGGCGATCGTTTGCGCTCGCGGCGGATTCGGTTGTTTGCGGATGTTGCCGTTGGTTGATTTTGACGTCATCCGCAGTCATCCGAAAATTTTCGTAGGTTACAGTGATATTACCGCCTTGCTGGCGACAATTACCCATCGCGCCGGGTTGGTGACATTTCATGGCCCGATGGTGACTCCCCTTGCAAGCGCACCGGAGCTAACCCGCAGCGCTATGATGGCCGCCATTGCATCCGATGCGCCGCTTGAAATTGCCGCTGCTGCCGGCATGGTGATTAAGACGGGTTGGGCAAAAGGGCCCGTTACTGGCGGCAACCTTGCGACCCTGTGTCATCTGCTGGGAACGCCCTTTGAAACTGACTACAAGAACCATATTGTGTTGCTGGAGGATCGGGGTGAAGCGCATTACCGCATTGACCGCATGCTGTCTCAGATGAAATTGGCTGGGTGCTTTGACGGCATTGCCGGGCTGGTTATTGGCAACTTTGAGGATTGTGGCGCATTGGACGGAATTTACCAAATCTTCCAGGAGCATTTCCAGGACCTTTCCATTCCGATTCTGGCTGGTTTTGATATCGGTCATGGAACGCAAAATCAAACCGTTCCTTTTGGCATGACCGCCACTTTGGATACGGACAAGCAGCTTCTTTCTTTCAGCCAACCGGCAACCATCGGTTAGTTGTTAGTCGCCCGTTGTCAATAGTAATATGGTTTCAGGTGTCAGGTGTCAGGAAAAAACTGGTTTCAGATGTCCCTATTAGGTTTCAGCCCTTCTATTCGTCCCTGAAACCTGACACCTGAAACCTAAAGTAAATAGTAGTAAAATGGAAATGGAATCTGTCGACAGATTGATGAAACAAGCTGTTAATAGCGGGATCTTTCCCGGCGGGGTTTTACTGGTCTCAAGCGAGACAGCGGTTGTTTTCTCAGAGGCTTACGGGCTGGCACATCTCCACAAGCAAACGCCGGTGACCGCAAACACCATATTTGATCTGGCTTCTTTGACCAAGCCTCTGGCAACGACCCTGGCGGTGATGCGGCTGGTGCAGGATTGCAAACTCGATCTAGAAGATACGCTTGGTGAGCTGTTACCTGAATTTAGGGAAGGTGATAAAGCCAAGATTAAGCTCAAACATTTACTCTATCATAATGCGGGTCTTCCGGACTACCGGCCGTATTACAAGCAACTCGATAGGATCGCCTTGGCTTCGCGCCGGGACGAGCTGCGTCAACTTTTAGTGAACGAGCCCCTGGTCCAGCCCAGCGGTAAAGAAGTTCTATACAGTGATCTGGGGTTTATGATTTTGGCATGGTTGGTTGAGCACATCAGCACCCGGCGCCTGGATCATTTTGTCACTGCAAAATTCTACCGTCCACTGGGTCTTGAAAATCTCTATTTTATCGACCACAACAGTAGTGAGCGCCAGGGCTCTTTTGCGGCTACTGAAAATTGTGCCTGGCGCCGTGAAATTATAATCGGACGCGTGCATGATGAAAATGCGTTTGCAGTCGGCGGCGTTGAGGGTCACGCCGGTCTTTTTGGAACCGCTGAAGATGTTCACCGGCTTTTGACTGAACTGCTGCGCACCTATCAAGGGCAGAAGGACGATACCTTATTTGACCAAGAAGTGCTGCATCAATTTTTCAAACGTTTGCCCGGTACCGATAAGGCCATGGGATTTGATATGCCGCGCATAAAAGATGCCAGTTGCGGCCAAAATTTTTCAGTCTATAGCGTCGGGCATCTGGGATTTACCGGCACTTCTTTTTGGATGGATCTTGAGCAGTCTGTCATTGTCATATTGCTGACCAATCGCGTACACCCCACACGTGAAAATGAGCGTATTAAAAAGTTCAGACCCCATTTGCACGACACGATCATGAATACGTTGAGGTCTTAAATTTTTTAATGATTATTTTTGCTTGTCATGTTACAATAAATCTGTTTTACCATCCATTTAATTTTTAAGACTATTCTTTACAGCGAGGCCTTTCCGAATGAATTTATTTTTCGATAAAATTTTGGGTGTGTTTTCAGATGATCTGGCCATTGATTTGGGCACTGCCAATACGCTTGTTTATGTAAAGGGAAAAGGCATCGTTTTAAGCGAGCCTTCGGTAGTGGCGGTCAGCACCGGAAATCGATCCCGCAACCGCGTGTTGGCTGTCGGATCGGAAGCCAAGAACATGTTGGGCAAAACACCCGGAAATATATTGGCCATCCGCCCGATGCGCGATGGCGTTATTGCTGATTTTGAAGTGACCGAAGCCATGTTGCGTCATTTTATTCATAAGGTCCACAACCGACGCACCTTTGTTCGACCGCGGATTATCATTGCCGTACCATCGGGCATCACCCAGGTTGAAAAGCGCGCTGTCAGAGAATCAGCTGAATCCGCCGGTGCCCGAGAGGTTTTTTTGATTGAAGAGCCCATGGCAGCTGCGATCGGGGCCGGTCTTCCCATCACCGAACCAACCTGTAACATGGTGGTGGACATCGGTGGTGGCACCACTGAGGTAGCCGTGATTTCGCTGAAAGGAATTGTTTACAGCCGTTCGGTTCGCGTTGCCGGTGATAAAATGGATGCAGCCATTATTCAGTATATCAAACGTAAATATAATTTGCTGATTGGTGAGCGCTCGGCTGAAATGATTAAGACCTCAATCGGCAATGCCTATCCGGATTCTCAGAATCTGGAAACCATTGAAGTCAAAGGCCGTGACCTGGCCTCAGGAATTCCCAAGATCCTATCGATCGACTCGGAAGAAATACGAATTGCCATTTCCGAACAGATTGATGCCATAGTTGAGACAGTGAAAATTGCCCTCGAACAGACACCACCTGAATTATCTGCCGACATCGTTGATCGAGGTATTATTCTGACCGGAGGGGGTGCCTTGCTGAAGAATCTGGATAAACTCATACGTGAGGAAACCAGTTTGCCGGTTACGGTCACCGAAGACCCATTATCTACAGTGGCGCTGGGCTCGGGGAAGGCCCTCGATAATCTTGAAATTCTTAAGGCAGTAGTGGTCAGCTGAGTTCTTATAGCGTTGCTAAAATAAATAAAGCGTTATGTTCTCCAAAAAGATGGTTCTAATCGTTGGCGTTATCATTCTGATTACCGTCAATGTCATCCTCCTTTCATTTTCCAGCAAAAGCCAATCGACCTTTGGATTAGGTCGCGTGGGCCTTTCAGTGGTCTCTCCGTTTCAGGAGGTTGTTACCCGATCAATTCGTTTTGCGCGGGATATCTGGGAGCGTTATTTTTTTCTGGTCGCAGTTGCCCATGAGAACGAAAATCTAAAAAAATCGTTAAATCAGTTTATTGGAAAAAACAATCAATGGCTTGAAACCGATATGGCCAATTCCCGGCTGCGGGATCTGCTCAATTTCCAAAAAGCGCCGACCAATCCAGTTGTGCCTGCCGAAGTTATTGGAAAAGATCCCTCCGGCTGGTTTAAAACCATTATTATCGACAAAGGCACATCAGATGGTATGCAGAAAGGATTGCCGGTAGTTTTGCCGACCGGTATTGTCGGTCAAGTGATTGAAACAGCCGGCCATTATTCTAAAGTGATGTTGCTTGTTGATCGCAATAGCGCCGTTGATTCCCTGGTGCAGCGCTCGCGGGCGCGGGGTATCATTAAAGGTGAATCCGCCGATCAATTTCGGTTTGAATTTGTTTTGCGCAAACATGACTTGCAGATCGGCGATACGGTGATCGCATCCGGATTGGACGGTGTTTATCCAAAGGGGCTGCGCATCGGGCGCGTATCGGATATCAGCCAACGCAACTCAGACATCTTCTACGACGTTAGCGTCACCCCTTTTGTTGACTATGAAAAGCTGGAAGAAATTTTGGTTATTCTTCGTTCGCCAACGCAGACTTTTGCGAGTCAAAAATGAGATACGGTTTTTATATCGGCACCTGCCTGCTATTGCTGATCGTCCAAACCACCATTTTGCCTTATATTCCCGGATTGGGCGGTATGTATGATCTGCTGATCCCCTTTGTGATCTTTATCAGTATTTGCCTTCCACTGCGCGAGAGCCTACCATTTGTTTTAGTACTGGGGTTGATTATGGACAATCTTTCCGGAAGTCCATTTGGGTTGTATATGACCTTTTATTTGTGGTTGTTTATTGGGGTTCGCTTTATTATCCGGTTTCTGCGGGTGAGCAATAAATTTCTTTTGTCGGTGGTTGTGGTCACAGCCGTTTTAATCGAAAACCTGTTAATGATTGCCACCTTTACATTTTTCAGGCCGGCGGAGCAGTTGCCGGCAGATGCATGGATCGTTATCTCCCAGCAGTTTTTATGGGCGCTGGCCACCGGCCCCCTATTTTTATTAATTCTGCTGGCTTTTGCCAAACGGTTCAACATTCAGTGGGATGGCGCTACGCCACCGCCCAACGCTTATGGATAAGTACTTAAAAACAGCAGATACCGACTGGTACAAACAGCGCATTACAGGTGTAATTGTCTGCGCCCTGGCGGTCTTTGTCGTGCTGATGATTCGGCTCATTTTCCTGCAGGTCATCATGGGAGATGAATACCGACGTTTGTCCTTGAACAACAGCATCCGATTGCAAAGTATCGATCCCCCCCGCGGCCGACTCTACGACCGCAACGGCGATCTTTTGGTGGACAACCGACCTTCCTTTGATGTGAACATTACCCTCAAAGATGCTGATCCGTTGAACCTGACTCTTGAGAGATTGGCAATTCATCTTAAAACGCCCGCCGACGCGCTTTTGTCTCAGATAAAACAGACGCGGGGCGTATCGGCTTACAGCCCGCTATTGCTCCGACAGGATGTCGGTCGCGATACACTGGCGTCGATCGAGGTCAAAAAATTCGATCTACCGGGTGTTTCAGTTGATACCAATTTGCGGCGCAACTATATCTATGAGCGCCAAGCAGCGCATCTGATTGGCTATTTGAGTGAAATCAGCCCTGCTGAGCTCAAAAGCGGTTCGTATCCGGATTGCCGCAGCGGGGATCTGATCGGCAAGTTTGGCGCTGAAAAAATGTACGAGAACGCCTTGCGGGGCAAACGGGGCGGGCGCCAGGTTGAGGTCAATGCCAATGGCCTGGTGGTCAGAGTTTTAAAAACCGTTGAAGCTGAACCCGGGCACAATGTCTATTTGACGATTGATCAAAAATTGCAGCACCGTACCGAAGCTTTGCTGGATGGCGTGGTTGGAGCGGCGGTGGCCATTGAGCCGGCAACCGGCAAAATTTTGACCTTGGCCAGCAGCCCTACATTTGATCAAAATTCATTCGTGGGTGGTATCACTCGTGAACAATGGGACTCTCTGATCTCAAATCCGTTCAGACCCATGTCAAATAGAGCCATCCAGGGTGAATATCCTCCCGGCTCCACCTATAAGATCATAACAGCGCTTGCCGGACTGCAAGAAGGTGTCATCGACGATAAAAGCGTTTATCATTGTCCCGGGCATTACCGATTCGGCAATCGGGTTTATCGCTGCTGGAAAAAGGGCGGACACGGAAAGGTTGATATTGTCAAAGCTGTCGAGGAATCCTGTGATGTGTATTTTTATCAGGTCGGACAGCTTCTCGGTGTCGATCGCCTGGCATGGTATGCCAAGGCCTTTGGACTGGGCGCTCCCACCGGCGTTCAGCTGGATCATGAAGCCCAGGGTCTGATTCCCACGGCGGCCTGGAAAAAAAGGCGCACCGGTGTGCCCTGGCAAGAGGGTGAAACCCTGTCGATTGCCATCGGCCAGGGGTTTAACCTGGCAACACCTATTCAGATGGCGGTTTTGGCTGGTGCTGTGGCCAATGGCGGCGATCGATACCGCCCCATGATATTGGACAACATTAAACAGATGGATGGTGACAGCGTGCAGCAAAATCAACCCAAAATGATTGGAAAACTCCCGGTCGGTCCTGCCCATCTGGAGCTAGTCAAGCTGGGTTTGTGGAAGGTCGTCAACAGCGAAAACGGAACAGCCCGCGGTAGCCGTCTGGCCGATATCGAAATTAGCGGTAAGACGGGTACTTCCCAGGTCATCAGCCGCAAAGATAATGAATCCATGGCTGAAGAAGATATGCCCGCTCATTTGCGATCGCATGCCTGGTTTATCGCATATGCGCCTTCTGATAAACCGACTATCGCTGTGGCAGTGGTTGTCGAGCATGGTGAACACGGTTCCGGTGCGGCAGCACCGATTGCCAAAGAAATGATAAAGACGTTTTTGCGTCAACCACCTGTCGGTTCGCAGATGGCAACTCAAACGGCGGCCAATAGCATCAGAGAAGATGGCTCGGCCACCGGCCTCCAATAGGTATCAGGTGTCAGGTATCAGGTGTCAGCCCTTCTAATAGACCCTGACACCTGACAGCCGACACCTGGCACCTAATTTGAAGCGAAAGCGAAAAAAAATGTTTGATCGCAGATTAGTACAATACTTTGATTGGGGTTTGATGGGTGTGGCCATGCTGATCGGCTGCGTTGGTCTTATTACACTCTACAGTGCGGTAACGGCAGAGACGCCGGCCCCCCAAAAAGTAATGTTCTTCAAGCAAATGTTGTGGTTTTCGATTGGGCTGGTGGCGATGATAACCACCTTTTTGTTTAACTATAAACTGTTAGATCGCTGGGCCCAGCCGATTTATTTAGGCTGTATAGCCCTTTTACTGGCAGTTTTATTTATCGGAAAATATGCCGGCGGATCCCGCCGCTGGCTGATTTTTGGTCCGGTATCGCTTCAACCCTCAGAGCTGGTGAAAATTGCCGTCATCATTGCATTGGCGCGCTATTATTCCAAGGATGCCAAATCAAGCGGATACACCCTGCGAGAGTTGGTGCGTCCCTTAATGATCATCATGCTGCCGGTTATCCTAATCGGGATGCAACCAGATTTGGGTACAGCCGGCCTGGTGGTGCTGATTGCTGGCGCCATTACCGTTTTTGTCAAAATTGAGCGCCGTTCCTTTATCTATCTGATCAGCTCTGGGGCGGTCATGTTTCCACTCATCTGGTTTTTCTTAAAGGACTATCAAAAACAGCGTATTCTCACATTTTTGGATCCGGACCGAGACCCGCTGGGCGCCGGTTATCATATCATCCAGTCCAAAATTGCCATTGGATCTGGAATGCTGGGCGGAAAAGGATTTTTAAAAGGAACACAAAACGCCCTGTCATTTCTACCGGAAGAACATACCGATTTTATATTTTCCGTCTTGGCTGAAGAATGGGGGTTTCTGGGATCAGCCACCTTGATACTTTTATTTCTCATTTTGATCATATGGGGTTTGAATGTGGCCCACGCCTGCCGAGAACCTTTCGGGACGATTTTGGCCGTCGGGGTGACGGCAATGATTTTCTGGCAGGTCATCATTAATATCGGTATGTCCATGGGTCTGTTGCCGGTGGTGGGCGTGCCGCTGCCGTTTGTCAGTTACGGGGGGTCCTCGGTATTGACCACTGCCATCGGCATTGGCCTGTTGCTCAATGTCAGTATGCGACGGTTTATGCTCGACTGACGGAAGTAAGATGCGGCATCCGATCGCCCTGTTTCTAAAACCGGTATGCGGCAGTCTTATGTTGTCGGGAGGTAAGCACAGCTGATGAAAAATGAAAAGAAGATCGAGTCCATATCAACTTTCATCGGATTTGGTTCTGGCATAGAGGGAAACGTCGAATTTCAGGGCACCATGCGACTGGATGGTCGGGTGAACGGTAAAATCACAAGCAAAAACGGTACCCTGATTGTCGGCGAGAAAGCCGTCATTGAGGCGGATATCCTTGTGGAGTCGATCATCATCATGGGCACAGTCTCCGGCACCATCGACGCCCAAAAGCGAATTGAGGTGCGGCCACCGGGCCAGCTCAACGGCAGTATCCAGGCAGGGGTTATTTCGATTGAACCCGGGGGAAGATTTAACGGTAAGTGTGCCATGAGGACCAAACTGGATGCCCTTAAAAAGCCCCTATCTGCGCCGCCAAATCCCGCTAGTTCAGAGCTTTCCCAAGACCCATAAAATTTGCAAAAAATCCTTTGACAACCCCTTGGGCGGGATGTTATAGACCGCCGAGCCAAACCATCCTTTTGTCATGAATCAAACCATTTAGACCCGTTTTTTAAAAAATTATCGACGGAGGATTTCTCAATGAGAATTTTCGGTGGAAACCGCAAATTTTCCGCTATCGTTGTGGTAACTTTGCTTAAGCTGTTGTTGCTATCAGCGTCTATGGCCCTGGCAGCATCGGGAGAGGGCGGCGGCGGTGTTACCGTCATGCCGGATTGGACCGTTTTTATTCAGATTATCAACTTTCTCTTTATTCTGTGGATCTTAAACCGCATTTTATACCGTCCGATTCGCAATATTTTGCGCCAACGGAAAGAAAAAATGGACGGTCTCGAGCTCAGCATCCAAACCTATAATGATGATGCCGCGGAAAAAGATGCGGCTTTTGCCGCAGGCATAAAAGAGGCCCGGACCAAAGGCCTGAGTGAAAAGGAATCTTTGCTGCAGACGGCTGCTGAGGAAGAAAAAGAGATTATTGCCAAAGTTAATGAAAAAGCCCAAGCGGAAATGGCAGATATCCGCCAGAAGATTTCCCAGGAAGCCCAAACCGCCAAAGCTGCACTGCAAACCAAAGTGGAAGAATTTGCCGATGATATCTGCCAAAAAATACTAGGGAGGACGGTCTCATGAAGACTTCTGAATTGTGGCGGCGCATTCTAATGGGCGTTTTGATTTCGCTTTTGTGCCTTTCTGCGGTTGCCGCTCTGGCAGCATCCGGTGAAGGGGGTGGAGGGAAAGGCTGGGTTAAAACAGATACCTGGCGGCTCATGAACTTTGTGGTATTGCTAATTGCTCTCATTTTCGTTTTGCGCAAACCGATTTCCCAGGCCTTAAGCTCACGTGTGAAAACCATCAAGGAACAGCTGGAGAGTTTAGAAACCCAAAAAGCCGAAGCCGAAAAAAAACTGGCGCAATACAATGAGAAATTATCCCAGCTGGAGAATGAAGCTGAAAAAATTGTTCAAGGCTACATCCAGCAGGGCAATGAAGCCAAGGCCAAAATATTAAAGGAGGCCGAGGCAACGGCTGAAAAACTGCAGCTCCAGGCAAAACGCAACATTGAGCATGAGTTTAGCAAAGCCAGACAAGAGCTGCAAAAGGAAGTGGTCGAAAAGTCTCTGGTCAAAGCCGAAGAGTTGCTCAAACAGACAATCACCGACAAAGATCAAGATAAACTCGTAAACGAATATTTAGATAAGGTGGTGGCGTAATGAAAAATCTGGCTGTCGCCCGGCGCTATGCCAAGGCGCTTTTGCTGATCAGCAAAGAAGATGGGCAAACCGATGCTTATCAAAAGGAACTCAGTGGATTTGCAAAGCTCATGGAAACAGATGAAACGCTCAACCAGGCGGTTACCAACCCGCTTTATGAGGCCTCTGTCCGCCGCAACGTCCTGCAAACAGTCTTAGATAAGCTGGGTCTTTCCAGCACGATGAAATCATTTCTTCTGCTGCTGTTTGACAAGGGCCGCATGGCGTTTGTTGGTACGATTGACGATCTTTATAAAAAACTGGCCGATGAGCTGAATGGCATTGGCCGGGCCAGTGTGGTATCGGCCACCGATCTGCCCGCAGAGACGGTGGAGCGAATTCGAACGGCGTTATCCCAAAAAACCAATATGGACATTATATTGCAGGTTGAAAAAGATCCCGAATTGATTGGCGGTATTGTCACCAAAATCGGGGACCTTGTCTGGGATGGCAGTATCAAGACGCAATTATCAAATTTGAGAGAAACTTTAAAAAGGGGTGAGGGTGTCTAATGGAATTAAAAGCTGAAGAAATAAGTCAGATTATCAAAGAGCAAATTACCGATTACGACAAAAAGGTTGAGCTCAGCGAAACCGGTGTCGTGTTATCGGTGGGTGACGGCATTGCCAGAATTTATGGGCTTGAAAATGCCATGGCGCTTGAACTGGTGGAATTTCCAGGTGCCATTCTCGGATTGGTTCTCAATCTTGAGGAGGACAATGTGGGTGTGGCCATTATGGGAGAAGACGTTCACATAAAAGAAGGCGATATCGTCAAGCGCACCGGCCGTATTGCTCAGGTGCCGGTGGGTGAAGCCGTGCTGGGCCGGGTGGTATCGGCTGTCGGCGAGCCTTTGGACGGCAAAGGACCGATTGACGCAAAAGAGCACCGCCGCGTGGAGATGGTTGCTCCGGGTGTCATTGCTAGAAAAAGCGTTCATGAACCGTGTTACACGGGCCTCAAAGCGGTCGATGCCATGACGCCGGTGGGACGAGGGCAGCGTGAACTCATTATCGGGGACCGCCAGATCGGCAAAACCGCCTGTGCCATCGATGCAATCTTGGCTCAGAAAAATACCGATGTGTACTGCATATATGTGGCTTGCGGTCAGAAAAAATCCACCGTGGCCCAGGTGCATGCCGTACTTGAAAAGCACGGTGCCATGGAATATACCACCGTCGTATCGGCCTGTGCCAGTGACCCGGCGACCCTGCAATATATCGCGCCTTATGCGGGTTGCGCTATGGGGGAATATTTCCGGGACAACAAACAGCATGCCTTGATCATCTATGATGACTTATCCAAACAGGCCGCCTCCTATCGTCAAGTGTCGTTGCTCTTGCGGCGTCCGCCAGGCCGTGAGGCTTTCCCGGGCGATATTTTCTACAATCACTCCCGTCTGCTCGAGCGGGCCGCCAAGCTTAATGACGAGCTGGGGGCCGGTTCGCTGACCGCCCTGCCGATCATTGAAACCCAGGCCGGTGACGTTTCCGCTTATATTCCGACCAACGTGATCTCCATTACCGACGGCCAGATCTATCTTGAGCCGGGCCTGTTTTTCGCCGGTGTGCGTCCGGCCATCAACGTGGGGCTCTCAGTATCGCGTGTTGGCGGGGCCGCACAGGTTAAGGCCATGAAACAGGTTGCCGGCACCCTGCGCCTGGATCTGGCCCAGTATCGTGAACTGGAAGCATTTGCCGCTTTCGGCAGTGATCTGGATAAGGCCACTCAGAGGCAACTGACCCGCGGGGCGCGGCTGGTTGAAATCTTAAAACAACCTCAGTATCAACCCCTGCCGATGGAAAAACAGGTGACCATTCTTTTCGCAGGGGCCAAGGGATTTCTCGATGATTTACCGATTGATGTTCTGGCTAAATACGAAGCCGGATTGTATCCGTTTATTGAAGACCGCTATCCGGCCGTTTTTACGGAGCTAGCCGAAAAGCAGGAAATCAGCGAAGATCTCGAAAACCAGATGAAACAGGCTCTGGAAGCCTACGACGAAGAGTTTAAAGATACAATTAAGTAGAAACTCGAAATTGGAAACTGGAAACTTGATCGAATCAAAACTGATATTCCCAGAGACCAATTAAGGCCATTAAAAGATGGTTTTCTGAAAGTTTCGAGTGACAAGTTTCAAGTTTCAAACTTACAAAGGCTGATTGTATGGCGACGTTAAAAGATATTCAGTTAAAGATTTCAGCGGTAAAAAAGACCCGACAGATCACCAAAGCCATGAACATGGTGGCAGCCTCAAGGTTACGCGGGGCCCAGACCGCAATGGAAGCGTTTCGCCCCTATGCCGGCAAATTTGCCGAGGTGCTGGGAAGCTTGGCCGAAAGGGCCGGCGAAGAGACCAATCCGCTGTTGGTGCCCAAGGAGCAGGTCAAGAATGTGCACGTGGTGTTGTGCACCTCCGATCGAGGGTTGTGCGGCGGTTTCAATGTCAATTTGATTGAAAAAGCCGCGGCCTTTATGAAAGAAAAAGCCGGGGCCGACATTGCGTTTTCATTTACCAATTTCGGCAAAAAGGGCCGCGACTGGTGCCGCAAAGAAAAATTTCAGATCGACAGCGAACAGCTGGGTGTGGTCGGCACCACTGTTGGGTTTAATGTGGCTTCCACGACCGGTAAACAGCTGGTCGATGCTTTTTTGGCGGACACTTACGATGAGGTCTATCTCATCTATGCCGAATTTGTCAGTATGGCAAGGCAGATACCGGTTTTGCAGCAGCTGCTGCCGATCCCGCCGATCGAAACCGAGGAAACCGAAGAAAGTGCGACGGCTGGTGCATATTTACCGGAACATATCTGTGAGCCGTCAACGGATGCATTACTGGGCGAAATGCTGCCCCGAAATGTTTATGTCCAGTTATACAGCGCTTTGTTAGAAACCTCGACCAGCGAGCATGCCGCGCGCATGATGGCGATGGACAATGCCACCAAGGCCTGTAACGATATGCTTGAAAACCTGACGCTGATCTATAACAAAGCCCGTCAGGCATCCATTACGGCTGAATTAATGGATATTGTCGGCGGTGCCGAAGCGCTCAAAGGATAGAAATTGTTAATCGTTAATCGTTATTTGTTAATGGTCCGTCGAATAACAAATAACCAGTAACAAATAACTAAAACGGAGGTTTTTCGATGGGAGAGAACATTGGTAAAATTTTACAGGTATTGGGACCTGTTGTTGACGTAGAATTTGAGCAGGGAAAACTGCCGACCATTTATTCGGCACTGACCATTAGCAATCCTGCTATCAACGACGAAGAAGACAATCTGGTGGTGGAGGTGGCCCAACATCTGGGTGATAATGTCGTCCGGACCATCGCCATGGACGTTACCGACGGTCTGGTGCGGGGGATGCCGGTTAAAGACACCGAAAAACCGATCATGATGCCGGTTGGCGAAGCCGGGCTGGGACGGGTTCTCAACGTGGTCGGGCGACCTGTTGATGGATTGGGCCCGGTGAGTCAGGAGAAGTTGTTGCCCATCCATCGGGAAGCGCCGAAATTTACCGAACAGGATACCACCGTGCGAGTTCTTGAGACCGGGGTTAAGGTCATCGACCTGCTGGTTCCTTTTCCGCGCGGGGGCAAAATGGGTATGTTCGGCGGAGCCGGTGTTGGCAAAACCGTTATTATGATGGAAATGGTGCATAATATCGCCATGCAGCACGGTGGTATCTCGGTGTTTGCCGGCGTGGGTGAGCGCACCCGTGAAGGCAACGACCTGTATCACGAAATGAAAGATTCCGGCGTGTTGCCCAAAGCGGCTTTGGTTTACGGACAGATGACCGAACCGCCCGGAGCCAGAGCTCGTGTGGCGCTTTCAGCCTTGACGGCAGCTGAATATTTCCGTGATGAAGAAGGCCAGGACGTTTTGATCTTCATCGACAATATTTTCCGTTTTACCCAGGCCGGTTCCGAAGTTTCGGCCTTGCTGGGCCGCATGCCTTCCGCTGTTGGTTATCAACCAACGTTGGCTGTTGACTTGGGGGAATTGCAGGAACGCATTACCTCCACTGACAAAGGCTCCATTACGGCTGTGCAGTGCGTCTACGTACCGGCGGACGACTTGACCGACCCGGCACCGGCAACCACCTTTGCGCATCTGGACGGCACAGTGGTTCTATCACGGCAAATCGTTGAGTTGGGAATTTACCCCGCAGTCGATCCCCTAGATTCCACCTCACGGATCCTGGATGCTTCCTATATCGGTGACGAACACTATCAAGTGGCGCGTCAGGTACAGCAGATTCTGCAAAAGTACAAAGAGCTTCAAGACATCATCGCTATTCTGGGAATCGAAGAATTATCCGATGAAGATAAGGTCACCGTGGCACGGGCTCGAAAGATTCAGCGCTTCTTGTCACAGCCGTTCCATGTTGCTGAAGCATTCACCAATAAACCCGGGGTTTACGTTAAGATCGAGGACACCGTCAGGGCATTTAAAGAAATCTGTGAAGGCAAACACGATGAAATTCCCGAGCAGGCTTTTTATATGCGCGGTGGCATTGAAGAGGTTCTGGAAGCAGCCCGAGAAATGGCTGAAGCCGAATAGTTATTGATCGTAAACTTATCCTGAGGAAACGATATGGCTGCAAATATACATTTAGAAGTGGTAACGCCTGAAAAGATTGTTGTCAGCGAGGAAGCGCAGATTGTTGCCTCACCGGGGTCGCTGGGGGAATTTGGCGTTCTCAGTGGGCACACCCCTTTCCTGACCACATTAAAGACCGGTATGATCCGCTATACTGATGCGGCTGGAAAGGAAAATTTTGTCTTTGTCAGCAGCGGATTTGCCGAAGCGCTGCCGGATAAAGTGACCGTGCTGGCGGAATCGGCCGAGGTCAGCAACGACATTGATGTTAGCCGGGCCAAAGAGGCGCTTGCACGAGCCGAAAAGCGGCTGGCCGAAGATCGCTCCCGGGAAGATATCGATTTTCAGCGTGCCCGCGCTGCTTTGGAAAGGGCCACGGTTCGCATCCGAGTCGCAGGTGTAAATTAAGGGCGGCCAATATGTGTCGCAGCTGAATCTTATCTTTGTTCATTTGATTACTTGAAAAAAGGGCAACCCAGAAAAATGGGTTTGCCCTTTTTCCTTTTGACAGTTAAACTGATAGATATGAATTCAAATATTGCAGTTGTCATACTGGCTGCGGGTTTGGGGACCCGCATGAAATCAAACAAAGCCAAGGTCTTACATGAAGTTTGTGGCAAACCGATGATCCATTACGTTGTTGAAACGGCCCAAAAGGTTGCCGGTAACAACGTGATCCTGGTGGTGGGCCATCAGGCCGACGAAGTTCGCCAAACGGTGTCAAAACAGGGCGCTTTCCAATTTGTCTACCAGAATGAGCAACTTGGCACCGGGCATGCGGTCCTGTGCGCCCTGCCTTACATACCGGATGCCTGTGAGGAGGTGGCGATTCTGTGCGGTGATGTGCCCCTGATTGAGGCGCACACCATCCAGACGCTGGTCGCAGCTCATCTGGCTGAAAATAGGGATATTACCGTTTTGGCGGTCAAACTGCCGGATCCGACCGGCTATGGCCGCATGGTATTGGATGCGGGCGGCAACCTGCAGGCCATTGTGGAGGAATCCGATGCCAGCGATGAGCAAAAACGCATCGGGCTCATTAATACGGGCATTTTTTGCGTCAAAAAGCAAATTTTATCAGAAGCGTTGCCTAAAATTAAGGCAGACAATGCGCAGGGCGAAATGTATCTTACCGATATTATTAAAATTGCCTATTATAGTCAAAAGCAAATGGGGGTTGTGACCGGTGACGATCCTGTGGAGGTTACCGGTATCAACACGATTAGTGAGTTAAAAAATGTTGAGCGAGCAATGAAAAACGGGTGATGAATATCGCTTGACTTTTTTTGAGAATGCAGCTTATAGTAACAAAAAATATTTGTGAGGTTAAGCCTTGGATAATGCAATTCTTTCTGACCAATTCAACCAAATTGAAGAAAAGGTTGCACAGTTGATTTCGGTTTGCAGGGAAAACGAGGCTGCCAATTTAGAACTTAAAAATAAAATTAAAAGCCTAGAGGAGGAGCTTTTAGGTAAGATCGAGGCTGAAAAAAGCCATGCGCGAGAAAAGGCTTTGATCCGTTCAAAGATTGATAGTTTGTTGGTTAGAATTGAGGAAATCATTGAAGTTTAGCGTACCTTGACCGTCGGATATGGGTTAGTAAAAGCGGAAAGGCAGATTTAATATTCATTGGAACAACTTGTAACCATAGAGCTTTTTGGGAAAAAACATACTTTTAAGGCCGAAGCGGACGTTCAGCAGGCCAAAGAAATTGCGAATGTACTTGTCAAAGAAGTGTCACGTATTCAAACTCAGCGATCCGCCCAATCTTCTGCGGATTCGAACTTGACCACATTGATGCTGGCAGCGTTGAACATCGCCCATCAAAATTTGGAGCTTGAAAACCGTCATTTGAAGTTTTGGCAGGATTTGTCAGAACGTTCGCTGAATTTGATTCGCCAGTTGGATGATTGCGTTTCACAAAAGTGAGAAGCGGTTCGACAAGTTGTAGAATGAATAAGCTAAGAAAGGAAGCGCCCGTCGGTTCTCCGCAACCCAGACCGCCAGACATCCTGAAAAGATGTAAAATCCTTTCAGGCGGCCATTAATAGCGGTTGATTAGCGCGCTTTAAAATACCATTTTTGCCCCTACCGTGTCCGTGATTGGGAGTTATTCTTTGACCCAACAGCTATCTTCTGGGAGCCTTCGCTGGTTTCGGTGTGCATGTTCTGCTGGTTCAGAAAAGCCTGATGAAATTATGAGGCACCCACTTTGAACTTCGGTTCAAAGACCTGCCAACACGGCATCTTGGTGGGGGTCTTCTTTTGTTCGTCGAGATTGAAATTCCCACTGGCCGGTGGCGGTTGCATGACATCTTATTGGGCTGATGACCGCCTTTAAGGTTAACCCTCGCAGTCCAACTTTTTTCTTCTTCGAATCTCCGTGCACATCTGCTCCACCTCAACAGTACATCAAAACATCTATCGCGTTTTCACAAAGCCCTTGGTTATCGATACTGAACCAAATAGGCAAAGGGTTTCAGCCCCAGCAGGTAAAAACGCGTTAGTTCGCATCCAACCGCAGATGGTTGCATGCTGACCAACATATAAAAACGTGCTGATGAAAACGACTGTAAAGGGCAGGCGCTTTCATTAGGGGTTTTCAGGGAGTAAGATATGAGCGCATTTGATATTATCATTGTCATTATCTGTTTCGGCGCCGGTTTCGCCATTGCTTTTTGGGTAAAAGGAAAGATTGCAGCCCAAAAAATGAAGGTTGCTGAAGGACAGGCCACACAACTGATAGAAGATTCCAAACGAAAAGCCGAAACCCTTATAAAAGAAGCCGATCTGGAGATAAAAGACCGGCATTTTAGAATGAAAAGCGATTTTGATTCGGAGACCAAAGAGACGCGTTCAGAGCTTAAGCAGCGCGAATCGCATCTGATGCAAAAAGAGGAAAATATCGATCGTAAGATCGATCAAAATGAGCGCAAAGCCCGCGAGCTTCAGCGCAAAGAAAAGAAGCTGCGAAAAAGAGATAACGAAATTCAGCGCAAGGAACTGCAATACGAAGAGCTGGTCGAGGAACAAAAACAGCAGCTTGAAAAGATATCAGGGCTATCGGCTGAACAGGCAAAAGAGCTTCTGATTCGTGCGATGGAAAATGAGGCCCGCTATGAAGGGGCGCGTATCATCAAAAAAATTGAAAATGAGGCCAAAGAGCGTGCAGACCGTAAATCCAAAAAGATTCTGGCAACTGCCATTCAACGCTATGCCGGAGAATATGTTGCCGAACGCACCGTCTCGGTTGTGCAGTTGCCCAGTGATGAAATGAAAGGCCGGATTATCGGCCGAGAAGGGCGTAACATCCGCGCCATCGAAGCTGCCACCGGCGTGGATTTAATTATCGATGATACGCCTGAAGCCGTTATTCTATCAGGCTTTAATCCGGTCAGACGAGAAGTAGCACGCTTATCGTTGATGCGACTTATTTCAGACGGCAGAATTCACCCGGCCCGCATTGAGGATGTGGTTAAAAAAGTCGGTCAGGAAGTTGACATCGCCGTTAAAGAAGCCGGCGAGCAGGCAGCCTTTGATTTGGGCGTTCATGGTATTCACAATGAGCTGATTAAAACCCTGGGCCAGTTGAAGTTCCGAACTAGCTACGCACAGAACGTATTGCAACACTCTATAGAGGTCGGCTTTCTTGCCGGGATCATGGCTTCTGAGCTGGGGCTCAATGCAAAAATGGCTCGCCGAATGGGATTGCTGCATGATGTTGGCAAGGCCATTGATCATGAGGTTGAAGGGCCGCATGCGATTATCGGATCCCGTCTGGCCAAAAAATTCAATGAATCCCCGAAAGTTGTTCATGCAGTTGCGGCCCACCATGAAGATGTGACGCCCAATTCGGTTCTGGCCCTGCTGGTTCAAGCAGCCGATGGACTTTCCGGTGCCAGGCCCGGTGCACGTAAGGAGCTGCTTGAAAACTACATCAAACGTCTGGAGGATCTTGAAAATATTGCGAATTCCTTTAAAGGTGTTTCCAATACCTATGCCATTCAAGCCGGTCGGGAATTGCGGGTCATAGTGGAAAGCGAAATCATCTCCGATGAAGAAGCCTTTCTGGTCAGCCGTGATATCGCCAAAAAAATAGAGGAATCTTTGACCTTCCCGGGGCAGATTAAGGTGACGGTGATTAGAGAGACCAGGGCAGTCGAATACGCCAACAAATAGAATTTTCGATTTCTAATAGAATCTTTTTCCGCTGAGCTGCGTTCTCCGCGGGTTTTACCCTGCGACGTACGAACAGTACGCCGCAGGAAAAAACCCTTGTGCGGCCTTGCTCAACGAAAAAATCTCACATTTATAAATCGAAAATTAATTTATCATATCGCTCCGTCGTTGCGCCGTTTGAGCACCTTATTATATTAGATTCAGATGCGAAATCCCGCGCAAAGTGCGGGAGCCCTCGAACAAGATCTAAGCTTTGGCTGGCGGCTATTATTCAATTAAAACGACATTCAAAATCCATTTGTAAATCGAATATTCATTTTTTTATATTGCTCCACAGCGGTTGAATCTCAATGCGCCGTTTGAGCACCTTATTCTATTCGATTCAGATGCGAAATCCCGTGCAAAGTGCGGGAGCCCTTGAACAAGATCTAAGCTTTGGCTGGCGGCTATGATGGGTTTACTTTCAGTTGGACAAGCTTTCAATTATACTTTATTAAAAGGTACATGTCTTGCCGAGCTAATCATCTAAAATTCATTTTTTAGGGAAGGAAAGTATGCATGGCCAATGTTCTGGATGTTTTAGAAGAGCGCGGTTTTATTGAACAGATCACGCATGATCAGGAGCTAAGAGAATGCCTCGATGGGGGCAACGTGACGTGTTACATAGGGTTTGATCCCACGGCCGCCAGTTTGCACATTGGCAGCCTGGTGCCCATCATGTCACTGGCTCACATGCAGCGGCAGGGGCACCGTCCCATCGCTCTGATCGGTGGGGGCACAGGCATGGTCGGCGATCCTTCCGGGAAAACAGAAATGCGCCAGTTGCTGACGCTGGAAGCCTTAGCGGAAAATGCAGAGGGAATCAAAAAGCAGCTTTCCCATTTTCTTGATTTTAAAGGCGGTAAGGCGCTGATGCTCAATAATGCCGAATGGCTGACCGAATTGAAATATATTCCGTTTTTGCGAGATATCGGTCGCCATTTTTCGGTAAACCGCATGATCAAGGCTGAAAGCTATAAGATCCGTTTGGACTCCGAAGAGGGCCTGACCTTTATTGAATTTAATTATATGGTTCTACAGGCATACGATTTCTTAGAGTTATTTCAGAATCACAACTGCCAAATCCAAATGGGCGGCAGCGATCAATGGGGCAATATCGTTGCCGGCGTTGAATTGATTCGCCGGGTTCACCAGGGATCGGCATTCGGTATTACCTTTCCCCTGATTACCACCAGCGGTGGCGAAAAAATGGGAAAAACAGCCAAAGGCGCCATTTGGCTGGATGCGGCCAAAACCTCACCTTATGATTACTATCAATACTGGATCAACACCGACGACAGAGATGTAGCGCGCTTTCTAGCGTTGTTTACCTTCTTGCCCATGGATGAAATTCGTCGGATTGAGCAGTTAAGCGGTGCCGATCTAAACAGTGCCAAGGCCATTCTCGCCTTTGAGGCCACGCATCTTGCGCATGGCAGCCAGGCGGCCTTCGAGGCGCATCAGGCCGCCGCAAGTATGTTTGGCGCACGGCAAATACCCGCTGAAATTTTACCCTCCAGCACCTTACCGCGAGGCGAAGTGGGTGCCGATGATACCTCAGTGCCAACTTCTTCGTTGGATCTTCAAACCCTTAAAGCCGGCATACCCGCCTTTAAACTGTTTCATCAGGTGGGGCTGGCCAATTCCGGCGGTGCTGCGCGGCGCTTGATCGAGCAGGGCGGGGCCTATATAAATGGTATCCGCGTCGAATCTTTTGACTATCAAGTCAGCAATGCCGATGTAGACGATAGTCAAACGATTCTGCTTCGTTCCGGCAAAAAGCGTTTCCATAAAATTGAGGTTCGAAAATAGCCCCTTCAAACCGTTTATTTTATTCTAAAATAAGGCTGCACCTTCGGTAGGTTTAAAACGAATAAAATAGGAGTGTTGGAGTTCTGGGGTACTGGAGTAATGTGTAGAGGTTGGATGTCTTTTAACAACACTCCAATACTCCAGCACTCCGTTAGTCCTTGATGAAAACCTTAAAGAACTATGGGCAATCTTAGGCGCCCATTTTTTACAAATTTTTTAAAAAATTGTACTTTTTTTGTTGACAAACTTCTTTCTTAACGCTAAATTCGCCGTTTGTCATCTGTGACTGACAAGACGTCAACACAGCTCAAAATCCGATAAAAAGTGTTGACAAAATACAACCAAATAGTATATTTGAAAAGTCGCAATGCCGGCTTTTTTTGCCGTATAATGCAACCGCCCTTCATTTGGGGGCGATTTGATCTTTGAAAACTAAATAGTGACGCGTATGTAAGTCGGGTCAACGTAAATGTATTGTGTTTCCAACACAATATTTCATAGTTTAATTGGAGAGTTTGATCCTGGCTCAGAATGAACGCTGGCGGCGTGCCTAACACATGCAAGTCGCACGAGAACGTTTCAGCTTGCTGGAACTAGTAAAGTGGCGTACGGGTGAGTAACGCGTGGGTAATCTACCTCCGAATTGGGGATAACATTGCGAAAGCGATGCTAATACCGAATGACATCTCAATTACTTAAGTTTTTGAGATCAAAGGTGGCCTCTCCTTGGAAGCTTCTGTTTGGAGATGAGCCCGCGTACCATTAGCTTGTTGGTGGGGTAACAGCCCACCAAGGCTACGATGGTTAGCTGGTCTGAGAGGATGATCAGCCACACTGGAACTGACACACGGTCCAGACTCCTACGGGAGGCAGCAGTGAGGAATTTTGCGCAATGGGGGAAACCCTGA